>Ga0334886_1003526_pt1 | contig 13882 bp, 13 predicted proteins | sample GraSluR1_MG_9_FD_207232 | JGI IMG/M metagenome (GOLD analysis project Ga0334886, IMG submission 207232) | Sludge microbial communities from methane-producing bioreactor in Wageningen University, Netherlands - Granular Sludge_27_06-R1 | ecosystem: Engineered > Bioreactor > Anaerobic >...
CGTGAACAAGCTGTTGGATGAGCATATTTCCACACGGCGGTTGAATAAGCATCTTTCCGAAGAACTAGCTCGTCAGATGTATGCAAAAGTGTCCAGTCATGAAACCAAAACAGGCCCTCATATTGTAGTGGAACTCCTCCCAACGGGAGATATCGCTTCAGAGTTTTCGTCCCACCTAGTCCAGATGCCTGCGCTTCTGGCTTTTCTTGCGTATGAAATGAATGATGGGTATGGGTTTATCTTAATCAGTACATTGAAAGATTCCAATGCTTTGGAGTTTTATTCGCGGATGCAAGAAGAGTTTTCCCTCAAAGGGGGCGGGAATGAAAAAATGGTCCGAGGAAAAGCAGAACGAATCGATCTAGAAGAAATCCGTCGAGTCCTGAAGTCAGGCTGATGGATTTGCAATAGAATCCAACAATTTTTCGGAGGTGAATATGAAAAAAATACTAATGATGTCTCTGCTTTTCTCGTTTGCATTATCCATCATGGGACTCCATGTTGGGGTCGCGCTGAACGGAAACATGCAGGATGGAGAGTCCTATTTTGGAGTGGTTGCGCGGAATTTTTTCGGTATAGGAGGCCTAGAGTTAGGCATTATGCCGAAATTGGACGAACCTCTGTTTGATTTTACCTCCTATCGGATCATCGTGTCGCCTTCATTGGGTTGGGGCACACCTGAGCTTCGCGCTTATGTAGCGGTCATGCCGTATCTGCAAATAAACCAAGGAAATTTCGATTTTGATGTGGCTAAGTGGAATGTGGGCGCCGGAGCCAATTTCATGGTTGCTCCAAACGTCTATGGTTTTTTTGAATTCTTTGTCGGAATGGATTTCAATCAAGAAGGATTCTTTTCGGGAAATTCCTACCTTACCGTCGGCTTTTGCTATCGATTCAACATCACCCAAGGGTACTAGACGAGGGTTCTCAAAAAAATACGGTCTTGGAAATCGGTTCTTTCGGACTCTCTGTGACCCATTGAAAAAGAGGGTGTGGGTGTGCGTAACTTGATAAAACGGTTCGTTGGAGGAATCTCTCGGTTTCTGATTCGGGGGATTGCCGGATTAAACTTTCGATTTCCTTGGTTGCCCATTGGAATCTTCCTTTGCGTATGCATTTGGTTCGGGATCCAACTCCCCTATATCCAGTTTGAAACAAAAATAGATCAGATGGCATCAAGCGCAGGCGATCCCATCCGGGAAGCGGAGCAGGCTGCTAGGGAGTTTTCCGTTTGGGAACCCCTCAATCTCGTTCTTCTTGGAAATATGGCTTTATTGCCAACCATCGAGAAAGCATCCGAAATCGCGACAGCGATTCGCGCTATACCCAATGTTGCCCGTGTAGTGACTCCCTTCGATGCTACTTATATGGGACTGGAAGGCGTTGCTGTTGTAAACAACCCCGTAATGGTCTCCTTTCCCACAAATGAAGAAGAGTTGTCCGCATTCCGTGATCGCTTGCGATTGAGTCCGGAAGGAAACCGCATGTTCAGCGCGGAGAATGACGCGATTCTGTTCCAGCTCTATGTGCGCGGGGGAATCAGCGCGCGTGGCAAGCAGACCATTGAACAGCTGATCCAAGCGTTGGATCAATCTTGGGGCGCTGGCCAATACCATCTTGTCGGCGAAACCTATTTGGGGTATATGGTGGATCAGACGGCAATTCGTGATGTCGCAACGCTCTTTCCTTTTTCTCTGATCATCGTGGTTCTTGTGCTTTGGCTCAGTTTTCGAAAGATATGGGGTGTGTTGTTGCCATCGTTGACCGTAATGGCCTCTGTGGTATGCACCTTAGGATTGATGGCTTGGAACGGTGATTCGATAACCATTATCAGCGCGATACTGCCTATCTTGCTCGTTACATTAGGAACAGCCGATGCGATTCACATTTACAGTTTTTATCTCGAAGAATCCCGACGCACAACCGATCGAAAAACAACTGTCCGGAACACCATGAAACACATGAGCATTCCGGTCCTGATGACTTCTCTCACCACCGCGTTGGGATTTGGGTCTCTAATCACCTCGTCCGTCATTCCTGTTAGGGAATTTGGGTATTACAGTGTTTTCGGCATTTTATGCGCCATGGTCTTTTCTCTCACCGCACTTCCTGCTCTGCTTTGCTTGTTGCCTCATCCCGCGCTTCGCTCCTCAAAGCAAAAGATCTATGATGGGATGGCGGAAAAAGGACTGTTGCGGTTCGCGCAATGGATCCATCATCGGAAAAGTGTAGTGATTGCCGCTAGCGCGCTCTTGATCGCAATCTGCATTTGGGGCATCACTCGCGTGGAGTTTGAATCCAACCTCTCTCGCTACTTTCGAAGAAATACGCCTGTCGTGCAAGGAATAGAAGCATATGAAGATCGTTTTGGCGGATCTTCCTTGCTGATGGTTGTCATCGATACGGGAGTGAGTGGAGGCAGTATGAATCCGGATATGATTCACATCCTCCAAAAAATGGAAACCTATATTGATTCCTACCCTTTGATGACCCATACCCAATCCTTTGCAACATTGGTGCAACGGATGGTACCCCATACCCTCACACCGTTTGCGATGAATTTGCTGCATCAAAACATCGGAACCTCCGGAATCCCTGGGTATCTGAGCGCCGACAATGCACGTAAAGCTGCCATTCAGACCTATATGCGCAACGCGCAGACCGCTGAAGTATCCCGAACATTGGCCCAATTGGAAATAGGGTTGCAGCAGTTTCTGCCTGAAGGGATGAAACTGACCTTCGCGGGAACCCCCCGGATCATTCAGATGCATATGGAAAGCTTTGCTGCTAGCCAACAACAGAGCCTCACATTATCGGGCATTACCGTATTCTTTGTTGTGAGTTTCTTGTTCCTTTCCCTTTTTCTTGGAGCTTTAGCCATGATTCCTTTGGTTTTTACCGTTTGCATCAATTTCGGGGTCATGGGATTATCAAACATTCCCTTGGATGCTGCAACCATGCTGATCGCAAGCATCTCGATCGGTGTGGGTATCGATTACTCCATCCATATTCTCAAGCGCGTACTGAGTGAACTGAAAAGGGGGCTTTCGATCCGTGAAAGCTGCGTACATGCAACAAAAACTACGGGACACGCGATTTTGATCAATTCGGTCACACTCATTTCTGGTTTTGGAATTCTCGTCTTTTCCCGGTTTTTGACCATATCCGCCTTTGGAGGACTGATGGCTATGACAATGGGAATAAGCGCCTTGGCTGCATTGACAATCATACCTGCGTTCCTTGGGTGGCCAAAACTGATGCCCAAACGGGTTCGGCGATGGCTCATCGCCACCCAATCCCCTTCTCAAGACCCGGAGTTGAATGATGCCTAAAAAGAGACAAAGCAACCCTATGGAAACAAAAGTGGAAATGTATTGGAGCGTAGTAACAGGAAAACCCTGCGCCCTTCCTTTGGCCGGATCCAACATCTCCGCCGGATTCCCTTCTCCCGCTGACGACTATATGGAAAAGACCATGGACCTAAACGAACATCTGGTTCGGCATCCCTCTGCCACCTTTTTTGTTCGGGTTAGCGGAGATTCTATGAAAGATGCGGGAATCCATCATGGTGATCTTCTGGTTGTAGATCGATCGATCGAGCCAGTTGAAGGTAAGGTAGTTATCGCCGTCATGAATGGGGAATTGGTTGTTAAAAGGCTGATCCGGCGGAACGGTATTCTCTTTCTCGCCGCAGAAAACGCAAACTACCCACCCATTGAAGTGCGGGATGAGTTGGATTTTCTCATTTGGGGGGTGGTTACCCATGTCATCCATGAACCCTGAACCCCGTTCAACCATTGCTCTTGCTGATTGCAATAATTTTTATGCCTCTTGCGAACGGGTATTCCAGCCCGAATTGGAAGGAAAACCGGTGGTGGTGCTTTCCAATAATGACGGGGTGGTTGTGGCTCGTTCTCAAGAAGCAAAAGAAATTGGCATTCCCATGGCCGCTCCTTTTTTTAAAATACGGAGTCTCATCGAGCAACATCGGATCTATTGTTTCTCATCAAACTATGCCTTGTACGGAGACATGTCGGCGCGCGTAATGAAAAGTCTCTTTCGATTCTCGCCGGATATCGAAATCTATTCCGTTGACGAAAGCTTTTTGGATTTTGACAGTTTTCCGCGTCATAATCTTACCGACTATGCGCAGGTCATCCGAAAATGCATTCGTAAATGGACAGGCATACCGGTTTCGATCGGCCTTGGACCAACGAAAACCATGGCCAAACTCGCCAACCATATTGCCAAACATTTTCCTGGAGTTGATGGGATCTTCAATTGGGATGATATTCGTTCTTCCGGTGAAAAAGACGGGCTGATGGCTTCCATCCCCTTGGAAGAAGTTTGGGGAATTGGGCGGCAGTGGTCCAAAAAGCTCCGCAACAAAGGAATCCAGAATGTCCTGCAGTTGCGTGATCTTGACGAACAATGGGCGCTAAAAGAGATGAATGTAACTGCGCAGCGAACCATACGAGAACTTCGCGGAATTCGCTGCTTGACGCTAGAGATGATTCAGGAGAAACCCAAGAGCATCGTACGCTCCCGTTCCTTTGGTGAACCAGTCACAAAGCTGGATCAGATGCTAGAGGCGGTCAGCACACATATATGCCGCGCAGCCGAAAAACTGCGCCATCATGGGATGTTTTGTGGCGTTGTCGGTGTGTACATGATGACAAACCGCTTTGGAAAAGGATCGAAATACTTTGGATCTTCGACCCTTCCCTTACATACACCAACAAACAGCACTTTTCGCCTATTGGATAACGCCTTATCTCAGACAAAAAGCCTTTTCGAGGATGGATATGCCTACAAAAAAACCGGCGTCATCCTGATCGATCTGGTTGAGCAGGTTCAAACCAGTTTTGCACAATCCAATGAATCTTCGGAAGAACGAAAGATCCTTCAAGTGGTAGACCAGCTCAACCAACGCTATGGATCACATCATGTGCGTTTGGCGAGTTGTGGTTTGGAGCAAAAATGGCAAATGCGTCGGGAGCATTGTTCCCCCCGATACACAACCGATTGGAAGGAGCTGCCTATTGTACGGGCCCAATAGAAATCTCGGATGCTGATCATCCAAAAAACAATCGCCGCTTTTTTTACCATACCCGGAATTTTCCTGATGATCGGATCGTGTTCTCTTCTGATCTTCCGGAAAAAGCTCCCCCGTTCTTTTCTATGGACAGGATGGATCCTTCTTTCCATCTGTTATCTTATCTGTACAGATTTTGGCATTCGGTGGATTGTGTATCCTTTGGAAGACCTTCACTCACCAGTTTCAATGGATCAGATGGAACCCGAATCAGGCGTGATCGTCATTCTCGGAGGCGGGGTACTCCGGGGAGTCCCTTCCATTGATCCTTCCCAACCTGGTGAAGCAATCGGTGTTGTCACCTTACAGAGGCTACTGGGGGGGTTCCAATTGTATCGGATCACAGAAATGGATATTTATCTATCAGGAGGGACGTTGGAGACAGAAAGCGGAAGAGCTGAATCCAGTGTGATGGAGGAAATCCTCATAGAATGGGGTGTTCCACGGAAAAAAATCATTACGGAACCCGAATCACGAACGACGATGGAAAATGCTTTGTTTGTGATGGAAACCCTTCCCGAATCTGTTGAACACATTCATCTGGTTACTTCGGCGACCCATATGGCACGATCGGTGATGAGCTATCAAAAAGCGGCTCAGTTAATCAATCGATCTATAACGATCATTCCGGTACCCTCGGGATACGCGATGGATCGCGGGCCGCTCTTTTGGTACCACTTCCTTCCCAGCATAGGAAGCTTGAACGCGCTTGCTAGCGCCTTCCACGAGTATATCGGCATCCTCTTTTATTCGTTCCGCTAAACCCACGACCATTACCTCATCAAGCCAACAAACCTTCTAGGCCAAATAGCAACACTCGGAATTCTATCTCAAAACTCTTTCCAAGGAATTCATGGTATAATTTCGAGGAAGGAGGTGCGGGATGTTTCCGCTAAAAGACACCATTCCGAGTTCGCGAAAACCCATCATGACCTTTTCGTTGATCGCCGCAAATATAGCGGTCTTCATATATCAAATCATCCTCAGTCGACAAACGGTCGTTGTCGGAAGAGAAATGTGGAGCGCGATGGATGTATTTGTCTACCAATTCGCGATGATTCCTGCCCGATTTACGGATGGAGCATTCTCTTCATCTGTGATTCAAAGCTTGGGTTGGGCTCCTTTCCCTCTGTTTACGTTGGGAACTTCTGTTTTCATGCATGGGAGTTGGATGCATATTCTGAGCAATATGTGGGCTTTATGGATTTTCGGAGATAATGTAGAAGATGAGATGGGTCCTTGGAAGTTTTTGATCTTTTATCTCCTGTGCGGGATAGCCGCCAATATTATCCAATTTGCTTCCAGCCCTTTTTCTAAAATCCCGGTTCTTGGCGCTTCAGGATCGATTGCCGGCGTCATGGGAGCCTACTTGGTTCTATTCCCGCGTTCCCGGATCATTACCCTCTTTATACTCTTCATCTTCCCCTATTTTCTCGCGATTCCAGCGCCTTTATATTTGGGTTTTTGGTTTGCCCTTCAATTCTTGGGGGGAGCCACATCTGTTCTTGCGCGAGGCATGCAGGGCGGAGTAGCCTATTGGGCCCATATCGGAGGCTTTCTGTTTGGGTTGCTCTCCTTTCAGGGCTTTATTCGGCGATTTCGATATTATTCATGAAAAAGAGAACACAGAAAGGAAGGGATGGATCATGTCCAAGGTCTTTCGAAAAGAGATGATCGAATCAGATATCCGGAAAATCATGTCAGACGCTTTGAGGGAGCTGAAAAACGAAAGCTTTCCGAAAGAGTTGCTCAGTTTTACGAGGGTCAACCTTTCCAAAGACAAACGATATGCGGATATCTATGTTAGTATTCTCCCGCCCGCGGAGGGAGAGGAAACGCGCGAATCTCTGTTTGACAAGCTAGAAAAGTATAAAGGGTACTTTCGAAAGTTCATCGCGCAAAATACTCGGATGTATACAGTCCCTGAACTCAGGATGATTCTCGACAAAGGAATCGAACAAAGCGTTCGAATGCAAAAACTGCTGGATTCATTGAACTCTTCCGATCCTATTGATCAGGAATCTTGAATGGATCGGGAACAGATGGATGGGATCCTACCAATCGTAAAACCCAGAGGCCCGACCTCCCACGATATTGTTCAACAAGCGCGGAAAGTATTGGCGCAAAGGAAAATCGGACATTCGGGAACTCTGGATCCTTTTGCGGAAGGGGTTCTTCTGCTTGGAATTGGAAAGGGCACTAGGATTCTGGAATACCTGACCGGACAACCGAAAACATACCGAATGGTTTTTCAGCTGGGCTGGGTAACAGATACCTACGACAATACCGGTACAACGGTCGAAGTGAATGAGCCATTCGTTACCAACGAGCAAATTCGCTCCGTTTCAGAATCCTTTGTTGGTGAGTACCTACAGGTGCCCCCCATGTACAGCGCCCGAAAAGTCCAAGGGGTAAAACTCTACGATTTGGCCCGTCAAGGGAAGATCATCCACATGCCCCCAAGGAAAGTAACGGTTTATGCCCTAGAAGTTCAGTCGATCGATGGAACCCAAGTAACAATCAAAGCCCGAGTATCATCAGGAACTTATATGCGATCTTTGGCAATGGATATCGGATTTCGTTTGGGATGCGGGGCTACTGCTTTATCCTTGATCCGAACCGAAAATGCGGGGTTTGGAATCGATCAGTGTGTCCGATGGTGCGCCCCGGATTCCCCGATCGATTTTTTGCGAAAAATGGCTGAAGACCGTATTGTTTCACTGAACCAAGCACTTTCTTTTTTACCCAGCATCTCCATCTACGAAAAAGATCATACCCGTGTCAGAAATGGGATGCATATCTTTTCGGAAATGGTAGCAAGCCTTGATGGCACCTTTGAAAAGGACCAACCGATCCGAATCATGAGCCATAATGATGAACTCATCGCGATCGCTTCGAGCGAACGCGTCTCCGGATTCATTCGAACACTTCAATCGAATGATCGCAACGAACGGGTTGCGAAATTGGTCAAGGTGTTCTCGTAACTTCATTATGATTGTCACCATCGGGATCTTTGACGGACTCCATTTGGGACACCAATTTCTTTTGAGAAAGGCGCAAGCCCTCGCTCAACATAAAGGAACATCAACGCTGATGCTCACCTTTTCGTATCCTGTGGAGTTCTTTTCTTCGTCGACAAATTTCGAAGGATTGATTACAACCACCCAGATCAAGAAAGAACAAGCGTTAGCATTGGGTATTGACCGAGTTGAGTTTCTGGATTTCCTTTCCATCCGTACCCTTTCTCCAGTCATATTTTTAAACCAAATAACCGATCAGTATCCAGTCCGGGGGTTCGTTGTGGGACACGATTTCCGTTTTGGAAAAAACCGAAAAGGGAAGTACTCCTTTCTTAAGCGGTACGCCCAAAAAAAGGGGATCGTTGCTTACCAAGTTTCCCCCCTTTTTAAGTCAGGCCATTTGGTCAGTTCGACCCTCATTCGGAGATGGATCATCCAAGGAGAGATTCAGAAGGCAAACCGATTTTTATTCCGTCCATTGCAATATGAAGCCTTTCCGACCAAGAAATCAAATACAAGCAACACCTATGAGCTGTCATGGGATCGAAAAGAACGAATTGCGTTCCCCCCCACCGGCATATACTCAATATCCACACCCATAAATGGATGGGGTATATGGAAACATGAAGCGAAGAAGTCGCGTTTTGATGACGAGATTGTTTTTTTTGGATCGAGTGTCGTTCTCTCACAAAACCCCATTTCCTTTTGTGTGCATAAAGAACTGACACACAGATGAATCAGCCGATCGGAGGTAATGAGTGTGCGGTTGACATTCCGTGTTTTTCTGATTGTATTGATCCTGCTTTTGGGATTGGCATCCACCTTTTTCTTTCTTCGAAGCCGGATGGACCTATTGGTATCCTTTCAACTCCCTCATACTGTTGACGATGATGCAGTGTTCCAATTTCAAATCTATACCCAAGACCTTTCTTATAATTATGAAATTGGAAAGAAAAACAATCAGATCTTGATTCCAGGCATGAAATATGGACTTTACACCATCTCTCTGACTCATCAAGGGATGAACATCCTTCGTTCTTCCCATAACTTTCAACCCTCTTTTGGATTTCTCCGAGAGGAAACATCTCTTCCTATCCTGGTTCCGGAGCTTTCCCGAATCACCCACATTCATTACCAGTTGAACGATCCTTGGATCCAAATCCGCTGGCAGGTACAAAACCAATTGGAACTCAAGCCCTTTCAATATCGGGTTCAGGTGGGTCACCAACAATGGATGGTATCTGCGAATTTCTTGGAAGTAGATGCAAGAGGGCTTCTTGAAGGGTGGGATCAAGGAATACCCATCCGGATTGAACCAATCAATCGACTGGCACAAAGATTGGGTCAATGGGAAGAAACGATTCCATTAAGCCTCGAAGTGCTTCGAATGGATTTTCCGCCACAATTTGACCCATTTGAAATGCATGTCGAAGTTTTCGATCAACGCTTTCAGCTAGATCCGTATCTAAAAACGATTCACTTTCCTTTGTTGGATACTGCCACTGAAGTACCAATTCGTATTGTGTACTACGACGAGCCCATTTTGGATTGGGTACTGACCCATGACGATTTTGCTCAACCCCTCATTATTCCTGAAATACCCTTTGCGACTGTCACTGAAGCCTATATGACCTCAGAGGGATTGCTTCTATCTCTTGATCGAGAAAGCGATTTCCTTTCCAACTACTTCGACTCATACCTAATCGAATGGCTTGATCAAGAAGCGACTACTACAAAACAAATCATCATTCCAAGCGATGCAAACCAATATCAGCTCCTCATCACCCCACAATATGGCTTAGGTGTCACATCCAAAACAACGGTATATGAAAAGTATGCACCCCCCAAGATCCTCTTAGGCACTCTAGGGCAAACGGAGGATGAGAACGCCCGAATCCATGTTGCTTCGATATCCCAGTATTCAATAATCACTCGGTATCGAATCAATCGAGGCGACTGGATCGACATCGGAGAAAACGAATCGCGATCGATCATAACCCTTCCATACCGAAGCGCCGATGTATTGCGGTTTGATGTAGAAGTACAAGATCAAATCGGGCAGATGGCACTATCAGGAAAATGGATTGATCCAAAAATACCCTGTTCCACTGAGTTTTCTGCAGTCCGCTTGACGGATGAAATGCTGTTTGTCGATTGGTTGGATATGCCTGAAGTGTATGACTCCGTGCACCTCGTTCTTTCGGATGGTTCCAGAATTCATTCTTTCCCCGTCTCAGAAGGCCCGTTTCAAATCGATTTAAACACAATCTCCCTCCAAGGACCTTTCCGAGTGATCCTTAGAGGCCTTCTTGAAGAAAAAGAGTTTACCATGGCTGTGCGGGAGAATGTGCAGAGGTGAAGGGCCAAACTGGATTCATTCAAAAAAATGGTATAATTCAGAGCAAATTCATCCCGCCATTGAGGTGAAATAATGAGATTCTCGCAGTTATATGCTCCAACGATCAAAGAAACTCCTTCCGATGCTGATGTAGTCAGTTACCAATACTTAATCCGAGGGGGATTCATCCGTAAGGTTGCATCCGGTATCTACACATACCTTCCGTTAGGCCAGCGGGTTCTGTTGAAGATCACGCAGCTGGTACGAGAAGAAATGGACCAATGCGGGGCTCAAGAGCTCCTGCTTCCCATCGCCCAACCCGCTGAGATATGGAAACAATCCGGTCGATGGGATGATTATGGTCCCGAGATGATGAAGTTGGTCGATCGTCACAAACGGTCGTTTACCTTAGGACCCACTCACGAAGAAATCATCACTGTAATGGTCCGCAATGAGCTTACATCCTACAAAGACCTACCGAAAAACCTATATCAGATCAATACAAAGTATCGCGATGAAATCCGTCCTCGATTTGGCCTTTTGCGCGCCCGTGAGTTTATCATGAAAGACGCCTACAGCTTTCATTCGAGCTGGGAAGACCTTGATCAAACCTATCAGATCATGTATAACGCCTATGCTCGGATTCTGGAGCGAATGGGTTTGGAGTATATGCCCGTGGAAGCCGATTCCGGAGCGATTGGCGGTGATGCTTCTCACGAATTTGTCCTTTTGGCGAAAAATGGAGAATCAAGACTCCTTCATTGCATGAATTGTCGATATGGCGCGACCGAAGAACGCGCATCCTATGGAATTCCAACAGACCAATCCAAAGAACCGCCGCTGCCTTTGGAGAAGAAAGACACTCCAGATGCACGCACGATCGAAGAAGTGGCAGCATTTCTAGGTGTTTCACCCAGCCACATCGCAAAATCTTTAGTCTTTTGGGGAAAAGAAGGTCCGGTAATGGCCTTAATTCGGGGAGATCGCAGCTTATCGGAACCCAAGCTCCGATCGTTCATGAATGATCAAACGTTGGGACTGGCTGATCCCGAACAACTAATGAAATCCTTTGGGATTCCCGCTGGGTTCATCGGTCCGACCTTGAACCACCCCGAAAAAATTCAAATCGTTGCAGACCACTCTCTGAAAACACGAACCAATTGGATCGTGGGCGGAACCGAGCAGGATACGCACTACCTAAACGCGATCATTGACCGGGACTTTCAGGTAAATCACTGGGCGGACCTTACAGTGGTAGAACAAGGGGATCCATGCCCGAAATGCGCTCAACCTTTGTCAGAAACACGTGGCATTGAGATGGGTCAGGTGTTCAAGCTTGGAATCAAGTACTCTTCAGCTCTCAACGCCTCCTATACGGATGAAAAAGGGCAGCAACATCCGTTGATTATGGGGTGTTATGGCTGGGGTGTTTCTCGAACAATGGCTGGTGTTGTCGAACAGCTGCATGATGATCAGGGAATCATCTGGCCGAAAGTGATCGCCCCCTTTCAGGTGATCGTTACGATCGTGAATCCGCGTGAGCCTCTATTGCTGGCTTTGGGTCAACAAATATACGAGAATCTCTTGAACCAAGGGGTAGAAGCGCTTTTAGATGACAGGATTGCCTCCCCGGGCGCAAAATTTAACGATGCAGACCTTCTCGGGATTCCCATACGGATTACCATTGGAAAAACCGCCTTACAGGGAGACATAGAGATCAAAAAACGATATGAGCCAAAATCCCGAAAGATTCCTCGATCGATATTTGAAGAAGACCCGGAACGAATTGTTCGGCAAGAATTGGAAGAATATGCCCCCAGATATTCACGGTGATCCACCATCGATCAAGCAGAAAGATATCGATTTCGAAGTATTCGTGTTTAAGGTCGCGCGAACAGGAACGCTCCGTTTTCTGTCCCAGAGAGAGTTCGTAACTTCTTTGGAACGAGTCTTCCGGAGAGCCGGATTTCCGGTATGGTTGAGCAAAGGGTTTCATCCTCGGATGAAAATGGAGATGAATCGCGCTTTACCAACAGGAGTATCCAGCCAAGCTGAGTATTTCTCAATCCGAACTCGCTATGATCCATACCGCACTCTGCCGTACCGCGTTTCTGAAGTGTTGAATCAGTGCAATGCTTGTTCTCCTCGAGGCATTCGTTTTTTGTTTGCCCGAAAGGTTCCCGACTCGTTTTCTCTAAACCGAATCGCCCAAGTATGGTCTTTCCAGCTGATCGTACCCGCACTCCATATGCAAAAAAACGTTTCTTCGATCGACTTGTCTAGGATAGGGGTACAAACGGTAATCGAGCGTGGCCGGTTTTATGTGATACAATATAGTTGTACATCCGCCGATTGGATTGATTATCGGACAATTTTGCAATCATTGTTTCGTACGGATACGCCCTCGTTCTTCTACATACCCCTGCTCAAAGAAGTGTATGTTGATGGCAACCGAAAAATTTCCGTAGAAGCATCGCTATGCGCCAGGAGTTGATAAGTCCATATGGCAAAGAAGATCCTGATCATCGATGATTCTGAGGTTCTGCGAAAAATCATCGTATTTAACCTGAAGAAACTGGGGTATGAGATTGAAGAAGCAATAGACGGGATTACAGGCCTAGAAAAGCTGCGCTCGTTCTCTCCCGATGTCACCATCCTAGATATCATGATGCCCCGGATGGATGGATTTGGGGTCCTCAAAGAAAAAGCCAACGATGATGCCATTCGGCATATCCCCGTGATCGTGTTAACCGCAAAAGGGGGAGAAGATGATAGAGATACTGCCCTTTCCATGGGGGCGCACGAAGTAATGACAAAACCGTTTAGCCCCAAGCAGCTTATTGAGTGCGTGGACAAGGTGATTCAAAATGCTTGATCCAGGCCAGTGCGACTCCTTTATGAAAGGGGTCTACGATGCTTTTTCGGAGGAGCTCCCTCAGGGATTTCTCACTAAACCGACATCAGAGCAAATTGCCGTTCTCATGAGTTTTTTTGAAGGATTGAAGTCAGATTCATTAGCCTATAAAGAACAGTTGGAAAGCTCTTCTATTCTGTTGGAAACTCAGTTGGAAGAGATTTCGAAAACCTACGAAGAATTGTCGACTTTGTTCGAAGCAACCACAATCCTCTCTCGTTCCTTAAACCCGGAGGATCTATTGGACGATATCGTTGAATTGGTATTAAACTCGATTCCTTGCAACCTCATTAGTATTGTAATCCGCAGCATCGACAAGGAACCCATTTTCTATTCCAAAGACACCAACACCAACTTTTCTGATCGAGAAATCCATTCTATAGAAGTCTTTCTACGGAAATATTTGGTTGGCGGGACGATGAAAGCAATTCTGCGAGAAGGGCCCGAGATCGATGTGAATCTGGGTTTGGAGCAAGGAAAGATCCAATCATTAATCATCATCCCCATCGGCACCC
>Ga0334886_1003532_pt1 | contig 13867 bp, 7 predicted proteins | sample GraSluR1_MG_9_FD_207232 | JGI IMG/M metagenome (GOLD analysis project Ga0334886, IMG submission 207232) | Sludge microbial communities from methane-producing bioreactor in Wageningen University, Netherlands - Granular Sludge_27_06-R1 | ecosystem: Engineered > Bioreactor > Anaerobic > Unclassified...
TGGAGTTCAAAGCAGAGTATTCACCTCTCGATTATACGCAGGACAGGGTGAGCGGCAAAAAGATCCATCCGGATCCCGCAAAGGAAAAATACAACTTTGGGATAGTGCTGAAAAGCGAGTGGGGACTGAACGGAAGCCTGAGCTGGCAGAGGGGCGAGGAGTTCTGCTTCGGACTCAGCTATGCCTTTGACCTTTCAAAGCCAGTATTTGGAGGGAAAAACAAAGCTGAGACGCCGGAACCGCTGCTGACTGACTGGGACGAGACTGATATTGAAAAGATGGCATCGGAACTACAGTCCGAACTTGGCAAGAAGGGCTTCGGGCTTAGGAATACGGTGGTCCTCGCAGGGGACAAAAAGGTGCACGTGGCTTATGAGAATATTGGGTATTCATCACAGGCGGAGGCCGCGGCACGCGCGATCATCCTGACCGCCCACATGATACCCTGGGATGCGGAAGCCTGCTCGATCTCATCAATGGTTAGAGGAACACCTGTTTCGCGGATAGAGCTCAACACGGAAAAGATGGCGCTGATAAGGCTGCACAAGCTGAATGCCTATGACCTTGAGGAGAAGGCCGCTGCATGGGCACCGAAGACGAAGTACGGAACGCTTCCCGGAGAAGAGTGGAAGGTGATGGCAGGACCGGGGGAGAGCATCAGGAACGGAGCTGCCGACATCCGGATCGCGCTTGCATACGAACCGAGGATAGACAGGACTCTGGACAATGACTATATGGGAAGGCTTGACATAGATTACATAGGCCGTCTGCGTTCATCCCGGGGATGGGAAGCATATCTCAAGGTGAGGCAGCCGATAGAGAACGACATCGATATATGGTGGCAGCCGGAGATGAACGACAAAACAAGGATATGGAAGGGCGTTCTGAGCTACATTTACAAGCTTGATGAAAGGGCATGGGCGGTTGGAGAAGTTGGCTGGCTTGATGAAAATTACTTCGGCGGCAATTTCTGGGGCAGATATTTCCTTGAAGATTCTCCCTTCTGGATTGGCGGAAGGGTCTCCGTGGTAAAGGAGAGGGATTTCAATTCCTTTGCAGAGCTTGCGGAATACAGACGTGATTACTACAACGGAAAAGCCTATTACCTGCCTATCAATGGAAAGAACGACTGGCGTTCGGGATACTGGGCCGAGGTCGGATACCACGATACGACATACAATGCGGACATAATAGCAAGATACGGTAAGTTCATAGATTCCGACAAGGGATACAGGATCGACGCGATAAGGAACTGGAACGACGCCTACGTTGGCTTCTACTTCACTGATACCGACAGGGACACACCCGGCAAAAGCTACACCGACGCCGGGATGATGCTTCACCTGCCGCTATCCTTCTGGTACGCTGGTCACCCGAGCAACACATATTGGGATCAGGAGTTTACACTGCTCTCGACATTCAGACTTTTTGCAGGAGTAATGCCCGGTGCCTGGATGACCCCTGAAAGCCTGATCGGTGAGCTGAACCCAAGAAGGCTCAATCAGGAACTGGGCCCGCTTATGGAGAGGCTGATGAGGGATGTAAGGGACGATGGGCAGCCGGTGGTCACAAGGAAGAGCGTGTATGGGATACTTGAGTATTTGTCGGGGGAGTACCGCGTACGGGAAGCAATTCAAGTAGATTAGTATCTCGAAGCCCTGACTTAACAATACTCACGATCCTTCGCTTCGACGTATGGCCAATACGCCTTAGCTAGCATCGCTTCGCATTGCGTCGTCAGCATCTCCGATCTATCTAATCTACTTGAATTGCTTAAATATTTTCAAGAAGAGAAAACTGCGATTGTGAAGCTGCGGCGTGGAAATGCCGCGTGAAGCAGTGGTGAAACGGTTGTGAAGCCGTTGTTTTAAAAGACGGTCAAACAATAGTCAAACAGTGGTCAAACAATAGTCAAACGGTTGTCAAAAGCGGGCGGAGACCGCATCCGCTGGGGGGATTGCGGCGTGGGTCATGCCGCGGAGAATTCGCGACCTTCGGCCGCTGGAGAATTTGCAACGCATTGCGATGCTCGCGTTGCGGAGAATTTGCCGGAAGACCCATCCGGCGGTGTATCAAGGTCTTTTAAACCGTCTTCCCCGATTTAAGCATTCGGGAACGACGGAGGGGGGCGGTTCCTAGGGTTCTTACAATTGCTATGCCTATTGCTTGCCAGTTTTTATTGCCGCAATTCTCCGCGAGTGGTCTCCTCGCAAATTCTCCAGGCAAAGGCAATAAAAAGAGCCTCTCCCAACCGGAAGAGGCTCTTTTTATTGGCTTTGCTGGCTCTTGCTTACTTTTTGCGGAAGAAGAAGGGTACTGCTGCCAGGAGCAGGAGTCCGGCATAACCGGCGTTGCATCCGCCGCTGCTGCCACTGTCAGTGGAGACGGTCTTTACAGTGGCGAGAACAACTGTGTTTTCGGTGAAGAAATCTTCCGGCTTGTCAATTGTAAAAGAGAGCACCTTGTCAGTAACCGTGCACTTAAAAGCGTGGTACTTATTCGCTTCGTAAGTAGTAGCTGTTGACTTAGCTTTGATGAACGCGTAAAGGTCAGTTGTGTTCTTGTCAGTGTAGTTTTCGAACGAAATAGTAACATCTTTTCCAGCTGTATAGGCGGTGACTTCTACTGTGATGTTTTTCATAACGGCAACTTTATTTGCTGTGGTTGTCGGAAGAAGGATGTCCGTAGCTTTAAAGGTGGCAGGAGTGTCAGCTGAGGCTGATTCTTTAAGTTCGATGGTGCCTCCGACTGCTTTTACATCGGCAGAAGTAGGTGTGTAATCGGCAGCCGGCTTCGTATCGACTTCCGCATCAGTGTTAGTGTGACCTCCGGAAGCAGCCAAAGCGCATCCTGCAAAAGAGATCAGCGCGAGTACAGTTATAAAAACGAGTAATTTTTTCATTAAAAAACACCACACCTTTCATTTTTTTACTTGGATTTTGTGACAATTGCTCTTAACATAAAAACAAAACACCATCTTGCCATACGAAAATCATATCACTATGCGGATAATATTACCTCTTTGTTAGTCTAGAGTCAACGGGAGAAGCTTGGCGCCGGTAGGCGGCCAGAAGATCGTCTGGTGGGAGTCGATTGCGAATCAATGGCGAATCATAGGGAAGCAATGGGTTTTAAAATATTAGCTGAGTAATGGCTGAGCAGTTGCTGAGCGGTGGCTGAGCTGTTGTGAGATCTGCCGCGGAAGACGACGGCGGAGTGCTTGGGGCGGGGAATTTGCGGCATTTATGCCGCGTTGAATTCGCGGGTAGTACACCCGCTGGAGAATTTGCCAGATGGACCTCTGGCGGAGAATTAAAGATATTGAATGAAGTCTTAAAAGATACACCCCTTATCGTCTCTCCTGACGCTACTAAAGGGGAGTCCAGCGGCTTTTGTTTAAGTACTTAAAAGCTGGATCCCCGATACAAGCACTCGGGGAAGACGGAAGAGGCATAGGGCGGGGAATTTGCGGCATTTATGCCGCGGGGAATTCGCGGGTAGGCCACCCGCTGGAGAATTTGCCAGATGGACCTCTGGCGGAGAATTAAAGATATTGAATGAAGTCTTAAAAGATACACCCCTTATCGTCTCTCCCAGACGCTACTAAAGGGGAGTCCAGCGGCTTTTGTTTAAGTACTTAAAAGCTGGTTGTAGTCCAGGTTCGAAGCCACTGGATCCGGTGAATCGCATCCGGGAATGACGGAGAGAGGGTCAAAGATTCACGGGGCCTCACGATCGCTTGCCGACAGCTTGCCAATGCTTGCCTATTGCTTGCCAGTTATTGCCACCTACTCCCGCGGCACGACCCACGCTGTAATTCCCCTCTCTTATAACTGGGATAAAGAACAGATGATAACGAAGCAATGCGAAGCGGTTCAAGCTAAGACGTATTGAGCATACGTTGAAGCGACGGGCCGTGAGTCTTGCAAAGTTAGTGCTGTTATGTATTTCAATTACAATTGGCGAATTACTTATCGCCCAATGACCCTAGGACCATCATACGTCCCATCCAACGACTGAAAGAAAATCTCGATCAGTTTCTGTCCCTCTTCAGGGTCTACAAATCTTCGGTAAGCTGTTTCGTGCCATTCTTTGAGTTTCGTCCTTACTGCCCATGTGTGGCGGTGGTACCATCCGCGCCAGTAGTCTTCTCTGATGCGTTCATAGATGAGTACCAGAATGTCTTCTGGGTTTTTGGGCAAAACGATTGGTATTGGAACCTTTTTTAGTTTTTCCACAGTTATATGTCCGTCCATAACGAACCGGACTGAGAGATCTTTTTGTTTTTTTCCGGGCAGGACCGATATTCTGGTCAAGAAAGCCGCATCAAGATGTGTAAGCTCTCCGAGGGATTCCATAAGATCTAATGCTACAGGATCCACAGTAAAACTTTGCTCTTTTGCCATCTCTCTTGCCGTTATCGCATGAGAGGTTGAGGCAGAGAGGAAAAGCAAAACGGCTGTCAGGATCAGTCTTTTTAGTAAGCGGTTTCTTGTCAAATAGGTTACCCCCAAAGGCTGTGGCTAAAGCCACGTGAAACTGCGACAAATACGGTCGCGTGAAGCAATAGTGAAGCAGTAGTGAAGCCGTTGTTTTAAAAGACGGTCAAACAATAGTCAAACAGTGGTCAAACAATAGTCAAACGGTCGTCAAAAGCGGGCGGAGACCGCATCCGCTGGGGGAATTGCGGTGTGGGGCATGCCGCGGAGAATTTGCTCGCTTCGCATTGCGGAGAATTGCCTGATTCCATCAGGCGGTGAATCAAGGTCTTTTATTCGTCTTCCCCGAATGCATCTATTGGGGACACAGTGTCTCTATATCCTTGCTATTACTAGCTTTCTAAAGCCTAAACAAAAGCCACTGGATTCCCGATCTCAAAACGCATTCGAAATAGTTCGAATGCTAAGGAGTTTTTAAATGTTTCCTTAACAGGAAACGGCATTCTCCTGATAAGCTGCGTCCGGGAACGACGGAGGGGGGCGGTTCCTAGGGTTCTTACAATTGCTTGCCTATTGCTTGCCCACGCTTGCCTATCGCTTGCCGCCGGGGCCCTTCCCGGCCGCCCTCAATAATTCTCAATTAAGGAGGCTTCCTTCGCACTCAACCTGTACAGTCTCCCCGCGGCTCTGTTAATTGCCCTTTCGGCCTCTCGCATCTCCTCGTTGACCTTGTCGTTTCTCTCCCTCTCCGGCACTGAACACAGCTTTGACAGGGCCATTGCTCCGTTTTCTATCTCGGTCTTGAGGTTTACGTGGAAGCTGTTTGTCGGGCTGATCTTTTTGATCGGAAGGACAGAGAGGTTTGCGGGCTTTACCTCGTAGTGCTCGTTGAGGAGCTCTGTGCAGATCCTTCTCATGTAGAAGTCCATGAGGTTTGAGTTCAGAAGACCAAGCAGGTAGAAGTCGTCTGATGCGATTATGCTCGTCTTGTCGTTGGAGAAGAGACCGTTGGTGTCTATGGTTGCCGATATGTGTTTAACTATAGTCGGGCAGATGATCTTTGTCTTTTCAAATTCTTCGTAGTAACGGCAGGAGCGGAGTTCCCACCAGTAGTCGCCCTTGTCTTTGCGTTTTGACGCCTTTTCCTCAAACTGCGCCAGATGTTCCGCTATTGCCGGATATTGAGAGCAGAGCCATTCTTCAGGACCCATGTCGCCCCTCATTTTGTCTGTAATTCCCTTGGGAAGGAAGACCAGGTATTTCTTGATGGTCGGGATGGCGTACCTTTTTACGTTTCGTCCTGAGAGGAAGGGCCTGAGTATCTTTGAGCTGTTGGGATCTTTTTCAATTATTTTTTCTGCAGTCGCCCTGTCGGGAGCGAACGCCTCGTTGAGACCGGTGAGTATCCCGCGGTATATCCTTCCCTCGACGTATTCCTCAAGAGGCACTCCTATATCCGTTATCTTGTTCAAGAGCGCCGCAGTATCCTCGGCGTCGAAGACCCATCCCTCATCGCTCAGTGCTGAATGGGTCTGCGTTGCAGACTGCTCTTCGACATAGAGTGATATGTTTTCGTGATCCGCGTCCTCTACAACTGTCACACTGACGTCTTCGGAGGGAGCGTCGTTTGAGCCGACAAGTATCGAGAGCGGGGTAGAGATGCCCTTTACAGGAGGTATGTTTGCGTAGTCGACGATCTCGGTAATGTTTTTCTGTGAGAGGAAGTGGCGAAGACCGGCTCCGTATCCGGAGCGCATCCACCTGTTTGACATGAGCACACCGACCCCGCCGCCCTCAGTGACCAGCCCGAAAGCTTTTTCTGCGTAGTAGCAGTAGAGGTCTGTATTGTGTGAAAAAGATGCGTACGACTCCAGCTTTTCTTTAATAAAGGAGAATTCATCCTGTTTCATGTGAGGCGGGTTTGTTGCGATGACGTCAAAAAGCATGCCTTCAAAGAGGTCCTCGGTCAGAATGTTGCCCCAGACGAACCTTCTGTCGTCTATTTTTTTGTCTGTATCCATCCTGAGCATGGTCTTTAGTATCTCAAGGGCTCCTGCATCGTAATCAGAGGCGTAAAGGGAGCCCGTAAGGAACTGCTCCGTAAAGTTTTTTTCGGTCCTGTCCGCGTGGCTGCCAAGGTATTTGTTGAGCCCGGAGCGAAGCTTTGCGACAAGCCCGGCCATTGCATGAAGCATCTGTCCCGATCCCGAGGCAATATCACAGAATTTGAGATATCGCAGGGTTTTGTCTATCTCTTTAGCCTTTGCCCTTATGACAGTATCGTCAAAGAGGGCGTATCCGAAGGAGAAATAGCCGTCAACGGCTGCATCGCTGAGACCGCATGTCTTTTTGATATGTATTTTAAGAGCTCCCGAACAGGTGTGAGTAAGGATGTCTTCGGGGATGTCAACAGTGTCATGAAGTTGTGATTTTACAAAAAAGGTGCGCCATCCCTCTCCGGTGGATGGTACAAGAGCAACAAATGCAGCATCCGTGCCGGTCTTGGAAAGGTGGTCCCTGATAAAGCCGGCACAGTGAGGCGCGGCGTCAGAGATCGATACTCCTATCTGTGTCTTGACCAGAAGGACTTCGATCCGTGCACGTCCGATCTCCGGAGCCTGGCTTCCAAATAGACGGAAGGAGGATATGTGCTTTTTATATTTTTCCCCGATATGGATGCCCGAGCGGATCCAGGCATCGTCTTCATTCAAAGAGGGCAGATAAGTCCGGACCTCCGAAAGGTATTCATCAAAGTCGATCAGCGCGTCTGAAGCCTTGAGTTCAATAATTTGCGACTTGCCGGTACTGTGCATGCTGTCACCGCCTGACGTGTTTTTTTATGTATATAGTATGTCTATAGTATAGGACAATGTATGAGTTTTAGCCAGAAACTGCCCAGTGCAGTGGTGAAGCTGCGACAAAAACGGTCGCGTGAAGCGATGGTGAAACGGTAGTGAAGCCGTTGTTTTAAAAGACGGTCAAACTATAGTCAAACAGTGGTCAAACAATAGTCAAACGGTCGTCAAAAGCGGGCGGAGACCGCATCCGCTGGGGGAATTGCAGCCTTTAGGCTGCGGAGAATTTGCTCGCTTCGCATCACGGTGATTTGCGGCAATAAATACTGGCAAGCAATAGGCGAGCAGTCGGCAAGCAGTTGTAAAAACGGTCAAACGATAGTCAAACAATCGGTTTAGGTGATTTTGGCAAGCGGTTGGCAAGCAGTTGTAAAAACGGTCAAACGATAGTCAAACAATTGTCAAACAGTAGTCAAACGGTTGTAGGGGCCAAGGGCAGGGTCGGGGAATTCGCGTCCTGTGGACGCTGGGGAATTTGCTCGCTTCGCATTGCGGTGAATTTGCCGGAAGACCCATCCGGCGGTGAATTTAATCTTTAAAGATTAAGCCTTTATTCTCCGCTGAAAGGTTTATTCAGCAAATTCTCCAGCGACAGGGGCTCAGGTCGCAAATTCTCCGCGAGTGTTCTCCTCGCAATTTCCCCGCGGCGTGCCCAACGCCGCATATAAATATGCACTAATTGATACATAAACCTTGACGATATAAACAATATAATGTATCATTGTTGTGTCTGGGAGGATATTCTATGAGTATACATTATGATCAGAATTATTCTAAAAAAGGAAATCTCACATATCTTACGCGAAATTCAAAGCTGTATTCGAACAGGCAGATGCACGGTCGCAATAAACAGCAACAGGCAAGAAAATCTAGACTTCATTCGGGAATATAACATTTCATCCAAAAAGCAGATACAAATACTTCTTAGGATCAGGCCGGAAGATTTTTGTCATTCGCTTCAAAACACAAGGGGTGATCATTATGAGCGATAGTACAGTTTTTTGCCCAGTGTGCAGAGAAGATGTTAAATTTACTGTAGTAAAAAATAAAGAAACCGCAATACTGAAGGGCGAATCATATGAATTCGTTTCACAGAAAGCATATTGTGAAAAATGCGCCGGCGAAGTTTATGTTGCAAAACTTGAAGATGATAATTTGAAGGCTCTGTATGATGTCTATCGTCAAAAGAACGATATCGTCTCCCTTGAGGAAATAAGGGCCATACCGAAAAAGTACGGCATCGGTAAAAGGCCCCTCTCTCTCTTGCTTGGATGGGGAGAACAGACATTCAGCCGATATTATGACGGAGATATGCCGACAAAGCAGTATTCAGAGATATTGAAAAAGATTTATTCCGACCCCCGCTATTACCTATCCTTGCTTGAAAGCAGCAAGGAAAAATTAATGAGCGACAAAACTTATAAAAAAAGCATGGCAGCGACGAAAAATCTGCCGGATATCTCTGTCGGGAATCGGTCTAAAATTGATGCAGTTGTAGATTACCTTTTGTCGAAGTGTTGTGACATCACACCTCTGTCCCTCCAAAAAGTTCTCTATTATGTACAGGGGTTCCATTTTGCGTTTTACAGGTCGTTCTTATTTGCCGAAGAATGTGAGGCATGGGTACATGGCCCTGTCTACCCGGAGATCTACGACCGTTATAAATGTTACTGTTTTGACCCCATAGATAAAGTTAATGAGCCGGATGACTCATTGCTTTCTGTGGAAGAAAAGATCCTTCTTGACAGTATTATCAGGCATGTTTGCTGCTATAGCGGGAAAACACTTGAGTCGTTTACTCATACAGAAACGCCCTGGGTCACTGCAAGAGTAGGACTGACCTCTGGTGTGAATTCTAATGTTACCATTTCGAAAGAGGCTATTGGCAAATATTTTTCCTCTGTTAAGAAGAAGTACAACATGCTTAATTCTGCAAATATTAAGGACTACATGCAGGATATGTTTTCGCAGATATGATGTGTAAGTGCGGAGGAGAAGCTGCTGAGCAATAGCTGAGCATGGCTGAGCGGTCGTGGAACCTTAAGACCCGGCCCCTCTCCGTTGTTCCGTTTTTTTATCGTCTCCCTCGAGTGCTCCACTCGGGGGCCCAGTGGCTTTGTTTAGACTCTAAAAAGTTAGTCATAGCAAGAACCTAGAGACACTGGATCCCGGCTCACGGCCAGAGAGCCAACGAGTTGCGAGTTGTGCGAATCGGCTGGTAGTTACACCAGAGGCATACTGAGATGACGGGGAGAGAGGCACTCGGGGACGACGAATAAAAGACCTTGATTCACTGTCGGACGGGTCTTCCGGCAAATTCTCCGCGACAACGTTTAAAGTCGTAAATTCACCGCTGCGAGAAATTCGCTGCAAATTCTCCGTGGCTTATAAAGCCACAGCCCCTTCATTTTTCGCCGTTGTTATCGTTGTAATCGTTGTGCAACGATAAAGAAAAAAACGATTTATATTGCAACGATAAATGCAACGATAACCATATCGTTGCATTATTAAATTATTCATGTTAGGATATCTTTATGAAATATGAGAGGAGGAACGGGATGAACATCAAAGAAAAATTCAACCTTGAGTTTAAGGAGAAGATAAACAAGAAATTTTTGAAGACTGTCAGCGCTTACGCGAACTACAATGACGGAGAAATTATATTCGGTATTGATGATGCCGGAAATGTTGTTGGTCTGCATAATATAGACAATGAGTGCATCAAAATAGAAAACATGATAAATGATTCCCTGGATCCTATCCCTGAATTTACAATAACCGGTGAAAACAAAGAGGGAAAAAACATTATTATACTTCGTGTTAAAAAGGGCAGAGACACACCGTATTATTCGGGAGGAAAAACATATAAGCGATCTGATACTTCAACCGTTGAAGTTGACAGGTCTGAGTTAACAAGGCTGGCTTTAAATGGGATCAACATGGATTATGAAAAGCGAAGGGCGTCTTCGCAAAACTTAAATTTTAATGTTTTGAAATATGAGTTAAAAGAACGGGCTGGTATAAAAAGAACAGATTTAGATATTTTAAGAACTTTGAATCTGTACGATGTTAACGGGTATTATAATATTGCCGGAGAACTACTGGCAGACGAAAACCAAATTAATTTTTCAGGAATCGACATCATCCGTTTTGGAGCGGATGTTGATCAGATCCTATACAGAGAGACAATCAGAAATAAATCGCTGTTGTCACAATATTACAGGGCATTGTCAATTTTTGAACAGTACTACCAATATGAAGAAATAGAAGGATATGAAAGAGTAAAAAAAGAGATGATTCCCAGAGAAGCCTTTCGGGAAGCATTGGCTAATGCCATAATTCACAGAGTTTGGGACATAAACTCTTATATTCAAATATCAATGTATGATGATTTGATCGAAATAAAATCACCGGGAGGTCTGCCTAACGGCCTTTCAAAGAAAGAATATCTGCACAACAACATATCCGTATTGCGAAATCCGATCATATCCGGCGTATTCTATCGCCTGGGGATCATAGAAAAGTTCGGGACCGGGATTGCAAGGATAAACAGGGAGTATATTAACAGCTTATCCAAACCCGATTTTCATATTGAAGATAACAGCATATTTATCCTTCTGCCTGTTATAAGAACTGATACCTCAGATTTGGCGAAAGATGAAATCAAAATATACAATTTATTGAAGAAAGAAAAAGAGCTGTCCAGAAAAGAATTGGACGACGCTCTTGGTTTTGATAAATCTAAGACCATTCGGCTCCTCAACAATTTAGTAAAGAAGAATATCATTCAAAAACAAGGGCAAGGCCCAGGAACGACCTATAAGTTGATTTAAAGCGTGGGCAATTTAGGTATCTAACGGCCCTGACTTAGCAACACTTGTGCTCCTGCACTTCGGAGTATTCATATACACCTTAGTTTGAAGCACTGCGTGTTGCGTCATCATCATCCGTTATATACCTAAATTGCGGAAATGACACAAAAACGAGTTGCGTCACCATCATCTCCGATCTGCCCCAATTGCGTAGGGTACTTCCGCAGCGGGACTTGCGGCGCAAGCCTCGCGTCTCCCCGGTATGCCGTTGATCAGAAGGACACTGTTTCTCGTGGGAGAAACTCATAGATAAACCATGGTGTCCGCACTATTTCGAGTGCGTTCCGAGATCCGGGGTCCATAGGTTTTTGAACTTCGCTTCTCGAATGAACCAGAAACTAAAACCCAAACCTGGATTCCTGTTCTCAAAACGCATTTGCACTATTTCGATTGCGCTTTGAGATCCGGAATTCGGCAGCTTGGGGTTAGATTCTTAAAAGCTAGTAATAGCGAGGACCCAGAGCCACTCTTTACAAGTGTGATCCGAAATTTAGGGTCAATTATATTGGGCTACTATTTGACTCAATAGGCATAATTTGTTATTATAATGTTACTTAAAAATAAAATATTAATACATAATAATAACAAATGGGGCGGTAAGATGGAATACCGGGGATATGGTAAATTTTTAACTGAGATAATTAGCCGGGAGCGGTATGGAACGGCTATATTTGCGGATGATGTTGCAGTTGTTCTGGCTTTGAAGTTTGCAATACCCATGGAGCATGCGAAAAAAGTGGTCAACGTAAATCTTAAAAGGTTGGCGGACAGGGGGATCATTGAGAGACTCAAGACCGGAATATACTACAAGGCAAAAGAGACAGTATTTGGGAAAACCAAGCCAAATATCGATGCTGTGATGACTCGGTTTTTGACATTAAACGGCGAAGAGATAATAGGATATGAAACAGGAGTCTCTTTTCAAAACAGCATTGGACTTATTACTTTGATGCCGAAGATAAAAGAGATCGCAACAAACCGATATCGTATTAAGTTGGACCCAAAGTGTCATATCGAGGTGTGCAAGCCCAGAACAAAGATCAGCAAAGAAAATTATAAGTATCTGCAAATTATTGATCTAATAGATGAGTTTCCGACCGCTTACATTGATGCTGCAGATCCCTATATTCTGATTAACGACCATATAAATAAACAGGGGCTTGATAAATTAAAATTAATCAGCATGACAAAAAAATATTACCCTAACAAGACATTGCAAAGGCTGCTGGATGTGCTGTTCGAGGTTACAGATGAGACTGCATAATGACAGGGATGCTTTTGGTGTGTTGTTGGATTCTGTCAGCGAACGCACAGGGATCAGGATGGATATCCTGGAAAAGGATTATTATGTTACCCTCTTGCTTAGTGAACTGGCAGAAAAGCAAGCAAAACTGCCTGCATATTTTAAAGGAGGAACAGCATTATATAAGTCCATAGGCAAGGGGCAGGATTGTGGAATTACGGCAATAAATACTGGCAAGCAATAGGCGAGCAGTCGGCAAGCAATAGGCAAGCAGTAGTAGAACCTTAGGAACCTGTCCCTCTCCGTCTCCCCGGTATGCCCTCGATCAGAAGGACACTGTTTCCCGAAGGGGAAACTCATAGATAAACCATAGTGTCCGCACTATTTCGAGTGCGTTTCGAGATCCGGGGTCCAGCCCCGCGTTGCCTCGGTATGCCGTTGTCGGGAGAGCACTTTTTCCGTCAGGAAAACATTTTAAATTATCCTCAGTGCTCGAACCATTTCGAGTGCGTTCCGAGATGCCGGAACAGCGGCTCTAGGTCCTTTCTATAACTTGATTTATAAACACTAAACCCGAAGCCACTGGATTCCCGCTCAGGTCCATACGGGAATGACGGAGAAAAGACACTGGATCCCCGATTTAAGTACTTGGGGGCGACGGAATTAGCTTTTCACAACCGTTTGACAACTGTTTGACAACCGTTTGACCATCGTTTGACCGTGTATCAAAACAACTGCTCGCCTATAACTCGCGGCGATGAAATCGCCACTTCGCGCGGCATCTTCATGTCGCACTTCGCCAAAGTGTTTTTTTGGTTTTACGATAGTCACCAATATCGCAATTGGGGCATATCGCGAGTGATGACGACGCAACTTGTGATGTTTCGAGCTGAGGCGTATGCCAATACGTTGAAGTGAAGAAGCATCGCATGTTGTTAAGTCAGCGCCGCGCCTTTGACCTTAACGATAGTCATTAATATCGCAATTGGGGCATAGAACGGATGATAACGACGCAATGCGCAGCGGAGACTCATAAAGGCGTATATTAATACGTCGAAGTGAGGCTCCGCAAGCCTTGCTAAGTTAGCGCCGTTATATGCCCCAATTGCCGCCGCTACTTGACAGGGTAAGGGGCAGAGTGCTATCATTCCTCCGTTGCGCGGAAATAGCTCAGCTGGTAGAGCGATGGCCTTCCAAGCCGTAGGTCGCGGGTTCGAGTCCCGTTTTCCGCTCCAGAATATTTAAGCCCCTGCCACTGGCCGGGGCTTTTTTCTTTACTTAGCTCCATACCGGGATGACAAAGAGTAAGATCGGTGTCAAAGCATTTTTGAACCTCCGTAAGCGTCAAACCATCCGTACCTGTGAGTAATAATATTCTTCATATAAAGTCTCCCCAACAAGTTACCATGAAGGGGAGATTTTTTTATGTTCGATCACCGTGGCAAGCAGATCTATCTC
>Ga0334886_1003539_pt1 | contig 13841 bp, 10 predicted proteins | sample GraSluR1_MG_9_FD_207232 | JGI IMG/M metagenome (GOLD analysis project Ga0334886, IMG submission 207232) | Sludge microbial communities from methane-producing bioreactor in Wageningen University, Netherlands - Granular Sludge_27_06-R1 | ecosystem: Engineered > Bioreactor > Anaerobic >...
ATGCGGTACAAGCAGAACCAATTGCGAACCGAGCACATCTTGCTATCCATGCTCGAAAAAGACGGAAATGTAGGGCATCAGGTGCTTCGGCAGCTTGTGAAAGAGTTCGGAACGCTTCGCAGGGATACAGAAAAAGCCGTTCGAGAATATGGGATGACGACCTCGGCGCCGCAAGGCCAAATATATATCACTCCCAATGCCCGCAGGGTATTGGAAGAAGCAAAAAAAGAGGCAGCCCGAATGCAGGACATCAAGATTGGCGGGGAGCATCTGCTTGTTGCCTTGCTTAAAATCGAAGAATCAATGGCTGCTCGGATCCTTACAAAGTACAAGGTCGCATTGGAACAAGTGTATACAGCCATTCACCAAACAAGAGCACAGGGTGGAGGGGCAGAGGAAGAGAACAAAGGACCGCTTCAACGGTTTACGACGGATTTGAATGAAATGGCCCTGAAAAAGGAACTCATGCCGGTCATAGGCCGAGAGGATGAGATCCGCCGAATGATTCAGATCCTGGGCCGAAAAACCAAAAACAATCCCGTTATCGTTGGTGATTCCGGAGTAGGAAAAACGGCTGTAGTGGAGGGATTGGCCCAACGAATCGTGGAAGGAAATATCCCCGAATACCTGAAAGGCAAACGAGTAATGGCCCTGGATATGGGGCGGCTTGTTGCCGGAACCAAACTCCGGGGGGAGTTTGAAGAACGGATGAAGGCTGTGGTGGACGAAGTGAAAAAATCAGCCGGCGAAATCATTCTCTTCATTGATGAACTCCATACGCTGGTGGGCACTGGATCGGCAGAAGGCTCGATGGACGCGGCCAATCTTTTGAAACCCCCGTTGGCGCGGGGAGAGCTGCGGTGCATTGGAGCCACAACCCTGGACGAATACCGGAAACGGATCGAAAAGGATAAAGCGTTGGAACGAAGGTTTCAAATGGTCATGATCGAAGAACCCAGTGCCGAGGATGCGATCGATATTCTGAACGGATTGCGGGAGGTCTTTGAAAAGCATCATGGAGTTCGCATCACTGGTCCTGCCATAGAAGCTGCAGTAAAATTATCCGACCGGTACATTACCGAACGATTCCTGCCTGACAAGGCGATCGACCTCATTGATGAAGCAGCATCCAAGATCAAGCTGGAAACCACCTATCTACCTTCTGATTTGACAGCGATGGAAAAACAGCTCCAAACATTTGAAGAAGAGATCTCTGAAATGGTCAGCCATAGTGAGTACGAACAGGCTGCCCGTAAGAAGATGGAGATGGAGAAAATGAAAGAGACCTATTCCCAGCAGTACGAGGAGTGGAAAAAAGACCTGGATACCAAACCCAAAGTGGTCAACGAGTATGTGATCGCTGAGATCGTGGAGAAGTGGACAGGAATTCCCACGACCCGCATGCTGCGGTCGGAAAAGGAGAAGATTCTCAACTTGGAGGCGATGATGCACGAGAAGATCGTTGACCAGGAAGAGGCGGTCACGGCTGTTGCCCAAGCAGTTCGTCGTTCAAAAGCGGGATTGAAGGATCCCAAACGCCCTTCTGGCTCCTTTCTTTTCTTAGGTCCCACAGGAGTGGGGAAAACGGAGCTTGCCAAAGCCTTGGCTGAGATCTTGTTCGGAAGCGAGGAAGCTTTGGTTCGGATTGATATGTCAGAATACGGAGAAAAATTCGCTGTATCGAGATTGATCGGATCCCCACCGGGATACGTGGGATATGATGAAGGAGGCCAACTGACCGAAGCCATACGGAGGCGTCCGTATTCGGTCATCTTGATGGACGAGATCGATAAAGCTCATCCCGAGACCTACCACATTCTGTTGCAGCTGATGGAGGATGGGCGATTAACCGACGGAAAAGGGCATGTGGTAGACTTCCGCAATACGATTTTGATCCTTACCAGCAACATCGCCAGCGATGAGATTGTCAAAGGAAAACGAAAGCTGGGGTTTGGGGATGAAGATGACGGAAACGAAGAGATCAAAACAGTGGTTTCCGATGAGCTGAAAAAGTTCTTTAAACCGGAATTGATCAACCGTTTGGACAACATCATCGTATTCAAGACCTTGTCTCAGGAAGATATGAAGAAGATCGTGAGTATATTGATGGTGCATCTGAACGAACGAGTGGTGGACAAACATATCAAACTGAACCTTTCAGAGGATGCGCAGGAATTTCTGGCTCGGAAAGGATATGATCCATCGTTCGGGGCGCGACCGCTTCGGAGGATGATGGAAAAGTATATCGAAGTTCCGCTGTCGGACCTGATTCTGGAGGAGAAGGTCAAAGAAGGAGACAGCGTTCAGATATTGGTGGACCAAGATCAGGACAAACTGCATTTCGAAGTTATGGTGGAGTAAGGAGTCCTCAGATCAATCGATGAACCGAGCGGGCCTTAGGGCCCGTTCTTTATTCGGCGTCATCGAAAGATTCATCGAATTTTGGTAGGAAAGAGGGGGATAGGTACCAGTGAATCAGCCCATCAGGCCAACGATGGCAGATGGCGGCGCAGGGTTTGAGATGGAGTGCGGAATCGTTGATTCCACACAAATGCCACACCCATTCCTCCAGACTCGGATTATGTCCGATGATGGTCATTCGGTCCGCATTGGATTCCCCCATATGACACAGTTGTTCGATATCCCTTGTATGGCCCTCGTAGATCACCATCGATTCTTGGTAGGATCCCCAGGAGAATCCTCCCTTGGCGAGCGCTTCATGGGTCTGACGGGTTCGTAGAGATGGGGAGCACAGGACGAGATCTGAATGGTATCCCACCGAAGCCAAAAACCGCCCCAACCGAAAAGCATCAGAGAATCCTTGGCGAGTCAATGGTCGATCGATGTCTCGAACGATCCCAGGGGGGTTTTTTTCGGCTTTAGCGTGACGGATAATCAAAAGCTCCCTCATTCGAAATCATCCTCATCCAGTTCATCCGGGCGGGAATAGACTTTGAACAGACGGGTATCCTGCGTTTTTTTGGGTTGGGCCGATTGAACTGCCCACTGGTACAGTTCCATCTGAGCATTCACTCGCGGTTTGCCCCTCCGATCCACCCGGGTGTAGGTGCCATCGGATTGCATTTCCCGCGCTTTTATCGTATCACGCATATATAAGTCCAATATCGCGCCAACCCGCTCTTTGAGGGATTGTTCTTCAATCGGGAAAAGGATCTCCACCCGGCGATCTAGATTTCGGGGCATCCAATCCGCGCTGGAAAGGAGCACGCGGGTATCTCCGCCGTTGTGAAAGGAGAAAACCCGGGTATGCTCCAGATATCGTCCTACCACGCTGCGCACCCGGATGCGTTCGCTCAGTCCCGGGATTCCGGGCTTGAGACAGCAAATCCCTCGAACGATCAAATCGATTTCGACTCCTGCAATGGACGCCTGATAAAGCGCGCGGATCATCTCTGGATCCACCAAAGAGTTCATTTTTGCGATGATCCGGGCTTCCATCGACCGTTCTGCGTATCGGATCTCTTGTTGAATCCATTCGATGAATGATTGGCGCAAGTTGATCGGAGAAAAAGCAATGGTTTTCCAAGCGGGGGGTTGGGCATACCCGGTCAGAACGTTAAAGAGGGAGGATGCATCGTACCCGAAGGGTTCGCGGGTAGTCAAATAACCCATGTCAGTGTACAACGCGGCCGTAGTGTCATTGTAGTTGCCTGTGCTCATATGAACATACCGGCGAATTCCGTCCTCTTCTCTCCGAATCACCAACAAGGTCTTGCAGTGTGTTTTCAGCCCCATCAGACCGTATACGACATGGCACCCTGCGTCTTCCAAACGTCTGGCCCATAGGATATTGTTTTCCTCATCGAAACGAGCTTTGAGTTCGACCAATGCGGTTACTTGCTTTCCATTTTCAGCGGCTCGAATCAACGCTCGAATGATGGGAGAATCTCCCCCCACCCGATAAAGAGTCTGTTTAATCGCCAGCACATTCGGATCTTCGCTGGCCTCGCGCAGCAAATCAATCACATGCTGAAAGCTTTCAAATGGATGGTGAAGCAAGATATCCTGCTTACGTATGGCTTCGAAAGCTGAATCATAATCGCGGAATCTGGGAGATGACTGGGGCAAGGCCGAAGGATAAAAGAGAGACTCAAATCCCTTTTTGATCGGTGATTTCAAAAAAGTGGCCAGGTCCAAAGGGCCATTGACCGGATAGATGTCTTCCTCTTCCAAGGGACAGCTTTGGCATAAAAAACTTAGGGCGGATTGGGATATGCCATTCCGTACTTCAAGGCGGACGGGAAAACCCCAATGCCTTCTCTTCAAAGAACGCTGAATCTCGGCAAGCAGATCGTCAGCCTCTTCTTCATCGATATCCAGGTCAGCGTTTCTGGTAATGCGAAAGGGATCGCACCGAAGGATCTCATATCCGGGAAACAGTTTATGAATATTCCGAATAATGATCTGTTCCAGAAACACCCACTGTTTGCACGTGTTGTTGGGAACCGAGATCAATCTGGGCAGCACCGAAGGAACCGGAACAACCGCGTATCTCATGGATTTCGATTCCTCTTTCAGAGAAACGATGAGATTCAAGGAACGGTTCTGCAAGTTGGGGAACGGACGGGAAGGATCGACGGCCATGGGCGTTAGAACAGGAAATACGGTCTCTTCATAGGTGCGGTCCAAAAACTGAACGGCTTTTTCCGGGACTTCTGCGATATCGGAAATCACGCATCCTTCTTTTCTCAATGCAGGAAGGATGGATCGTTGAAAGCAGCTGTACCCCACTTTGGTCATACGATGCGCTTCTTGGGCAATTCGTTCCATCTGTTGCACAGGGGTCATTCCTGCGGGATCGGCCCCATGGAATCCGACTTCGATCTGCTCTTTAATGCCCGCCACACGGATCATGAAAAATTCATCCAAATTCGAGAAGACAATGGCAAGAAACTTCAGGCGTTCCAAAAGAGGGTTGGTTCGATCCAACGCCTCTTCCAAAACTCTCTGATTAAACTGAAGCCAGCTGAGATCGCGGTTCTGATACCATTGGGGGTCGGAAAGATTCATTCCATAAGCCTCTTTTTTAACCGGGGCTTCAGTCCGAACACTTCTCGAAAAAAGTCACTCTTCGCCTCAAAGATCCATTCCTCGAAAATCGTTTCGTATTGGGTTTCTACGATAATGTCCACGTGGTTTTTTTTGGCTTTGACCTTAAGGTCGTTGAACTTATGTTCATGCGCGCGGTCCAAAGCATCGGCGACCCGAAGAATCCCAACCAATTTGGATACAACAAGACGATGGTGGGGGTCCAGCTCCCGGAAGTTGGGATGGGTCATCGAAGGTTCTTCTACGCTATGGTATCGAGCCACATTGGAGACAATTTCCACGTCGAGAGCCGATAACCCAAACAAATCGGTGTTTCGGATCAGGTCATACGAATGGTGTGCGTGATTCCGGACATTCACGTATTTCCCCGCATCATGGAGAATGGCAGAAATCTGTAATAGAAGCCTTTCATGACTGCCCAATCCATGCACATTGATCATCTTGTCGAAAAGTTTTCCTGCCAATGATTCGACCATGTAGGCGTGTTTTTGGTCGTAGCGGTATTTCTCTCCCACGCTTCGCGCGGATTGGATGATATTCCGTTCCAGACGGGAATGCCAGTTATCCCGGTATTCAGGGAAAAGGGTATCCTCGATCAGAACATCCATAATCGAGACTTTGGTTGCAAGCATTGTTTCCGCGCGAGAAACGAGAAACAATTGACGATAGATGGAAAGAGCGGGTAAAAGCACCTCTGCTTGGTCTTCCGATAAGTTGTACATCTCTGCGATTTGCTGGGGGGTGGAATGCATGATCGATGAATAAAGGTTTTCAAAAGAGTCCTTGGGGATCACTCCGAAACAGGAAGTCGATTCTGCACCGCATAATTCCATAATCAAGTGAATCTCTTTGCCTGACGCCACAAAATATCGGATCGGATCTACCGGCAGCAGGTTTTGCAGGGTGTGCATGTAGGTATTGAGGTATTCTTCAATAACGACATCGAATCGATCCGTTCTTTGTTGAAGGATTCCAAGCATTTCGGCCAGTTTGAGCGAACCGATATGGATATTTTGGGTTAACAGAAAGTCTCCTTTTTTTGTTAGGACGACACCCAAACTCCCTGTTCCAATATATGTCAAGAAGATATCGGAACTTTGGAAGGCTTCATCTTTGTCAAGCTCTTGAGAGAGTTTCCGGTACATGCGCGTCTTTTCTTCCGAATCATCCAAAATGTGGATTTCCATTCCGGTTTTCACACGGATTTGGTCGAGAATGTAGGCTTTGTTGGACGCCTCGCGGATGGCGGAAGTGGCGTATAGAATGAAATTTTCTGTATGGTATTCTTTCAGAAGTTTCGCGAAGCCCTTCAGAATCTCGCTGATTTTGTCCACCTTTTCAAAATCAATCTTTCCTTTTGTAAAGGTATCTTTTCCGAGAGCGAGCGGATAGTCGGGCGCCTCTAGGATCTTCATCCGGTTTTGTTTTACCTCGACGATCCGTAAGGAAATCCCATATGATCCAATATGAGCAATGCCTGATATAGTACGGTCTTTGGGAAGCTTTTCTGACATGGCTTTCCTTCCCTTTCTGCTTGAATATGGGTTTTCGAGGATTATACCACATTTTTCGCCCTGTCCGAAAACATATCCAAAAAACGACCAAACGAGCCAAAAATCATGATACAATACTAAGGGTATTTGAATTTCAGTCTGGATGGTGTATAATTACAATGGAAGATCATTCGAGATTGGCGATTCGTCCAAAGAAAACCCGTAGTGTATCGCTTACGGGGGCCTTTTGCAACTTGAACTGCAAGCATTGCCAAGGCGCCTATCTCAAGAATATGGATCCCTTGGACCGATGGATCAATGGGATGGGAGATCCCGATGTAGGGTCTTTGTTGATCAGCGGGGGAATGGAAGATCGGCGCGCGGTTCCCTTTGGACGATACCGTTCGGAGTTGATCGCCTTACGGGAGTCAGGCATGCGGATCAACCTTCATGTCGGTTTTCCCGAACCAAAAGAGGCGGCTCTGATTGGCACGTTGGCTGATGTGGTTTCCTTAGACCTTCCAGGAACAGATCGGATTTTGCGAGAAGTATATGGTATACCGTTACAAACGCAAGAAGTCATGGATCTATATCAGGAGTTGGTTTTGTTCGGAGTCCCTGTCCATCCTCACATAACAGTTGGGCTTGAAAATGGCCGAGTGGGCCACGAGCAGAAGGCAATCCAAGCGATTCAACCATTCCAACCCAAGTTTTTGACAATCAATGTTTTGATTCCTACTAAGGGTACTGCCTATGAGTCTGCGGATCCACCGGATCTGCGCGATGTTCGACAAGTCTTTTCGGATGCCATAGTAGGTCTTCCGCAAACAAAACTGATTTTGGGCTGTATGCAACCCAAAGGACGGTACCGCGAAGACCTGCAAATGATGGCTTATGATATGGGGTTTTATGGATGGGTACAACCGGTAGGTATGCTTATGAAGCAGCTTGCCAAAGAAGAACATGGGGTTCATTTCTTTTTTGATTGTTGCGCTTTTGCGCAAACCCTGATTTCTGAGTAAGGGGGAGGGGGGTTTATGGAACAGCTGAAAAAGATTTGGGAATGGATCAAGTCTTTTCCCGATGCGTATTGGAAAAAGTTTTCTACCGCGCAGAAAATCCTCGTTGGCGGTAGTGCTGCAATTATCTTGGTTATTCTTCTGTTCAGCATCATCAGTGTAGCAAGTCCAAACTATCAATTGTTGGTCAAAGGCTTGAGCGATGTAGAGTCAGGTCAGGTTGTGCGTGGATTGGAAGAAATGGGAATTCCCTACCGCGCTGTGGGGGGGAGCATTTACGTTCCCGCAAGCGCAAATCCCGACGCAATTCGCATGAAACTGAGCGCGGATGGGATTCTGGGCGGAATGATCAAGGGTTTTGAGATTATGGAAGAACAAGTATTCGGGGCTACGAGTTTTGATAAACAGGTACGGTATCAAATCGCTCTGCAAGGGGCGTTGGCGCGTTCGATCATGACAATTCAAGGAGTGCAGTTTGCGCAAGTTTTGCTGACTATTCCCAAATTTACCTACTACGTACGGGGTGAAGATACGCAACCCAAAGCATCGGTCATGTTGACTTTGGCGCCCGGAACAGCTTTGAGAACGGAAAACGTAAAAGCGATCATGGAACTGGTCGCTGGAGCCGTGGAAGGAATGGACATGCGAGACGTGCGGGTTGTGGACAATATGTCCCGGATGCTTAGCGACGCGGTTGCGATGGATTCCGACATGGGCTTGGCCAGTAGTCGGATGGAGCTGAAAAAGATGGTAGACGAATACTACACCACCCGAGTTCGCAGCAGCCTGGAGCAAGTCTTTGGCCCCGGGAAAGTAGTCGTTCTATTTGACGCGCTGCTCAACTTCGAGACCATCGAACAGGAGTTTAAAGAGTACACGCCAGTGACGAGAACCAGCGGAATCATTGCCAGCCAACAAACGGAAAGCGAGTATTCGCGAACAGGGGTTCCTGGAGATCCCGTGGGGGTGGACTCAAATGTGCCCCCAACCTATGAATCGACAACAGTATCGATGACGACCGATTATTCACGAGAGAAATCGATCATCAACTATAATGTCAATGAGATGTACCAGCGAGTGCTAATGAATCGACAAGGTGAAATTATCGATAAGAACTTGACTGTGCTGATCGATTCAACCAACGCGTCCCATGATGTGGAAGCTTCAACCATTCAATCACTTGTTGCCAATGCCATCAACGCCTCCGTTTCGAATGTAGAGGTTCAGTTTTTGGCTTTCGATCGGTCATTGGAAGAGCAAATGCGCGCCCAACTTCAAGTCGAGTCCCAAAGACAACGGTTTATCCAATTGATCACAGGTATGCTCCTCTTGGCTGCTGTCATCATGATTCTCGTCTATTTCCTTCTTCAGAAATCGCGGCAAAAAAAGTACGAACGGGAGATTGGGGACAAACGGAGACGTGTGGGAGAAGAGCTTGAAAAAATGGCTCGAGATGAGCCATTATCGCCTGAAGAACAGGAACTGGTCGATATGATTCTGCTTTTGGAAGGCGCGGCTCGTGAAAAGCCTCAAGAAGTGGCATTGGTACTCAGACTTTGGTTGAATGAATAGAGGAGGTCCCCGTATTGCATGATCCGAAACGGATTCGCAACATCAGTATCATCGCCCATATCGATCATGGAAAAACCACACTGACAGACCGGATTTTGGAGTTGACTCAGACCGTCGAATCCCGTCTGATGAAAGAGCAATACCTGGATGCTATGGATATTGAACGCGAACGTGGGATAACCATTAAGGCACATCCTGTGAAAGTAATGTACCGGGCAAATGATGGTCATACCTACGAGATCAACATTATCGACACCCCGGGTCATGTTGATTTTACCTATGAGGTATCGCGATCTCTTGCTGCTTGCGAAGGCGCAGTGCTTCTCGTGGATGCCTCCCAGGGAGTGGAAGCGCAAACAGTTGCCAACACGTTTCTGGCATTGGAGAACAATCTGGAGATCATTCCCGTCGTGAATAAAATCGATCTGGTTCATGCAGACGTACCAGAGACTTTGTCGGAAATCCAGGGTTTGTTGGGGTTTTCCGCGGACGAGTGCATACACACCAGCGCAAAAACTGGCGAAGGCGTGAAGGAGCTGTTGGAGGATATTGTCCGAAAGATCCCCGACCCAACGACTCGAGAAGAAGAAGGACTGAAAGCGCTCATTTTTGACGCGCATTTTGATAAATACCGCGGAGTAGTTGTTCATGTCCGTCTCTTTGGAGGCCAGATTCAAGTAGGAGATTCGATTCGAATGATGCATTCGGGAGAACGATTCGAGGTTTCCGAGGTGGGGGTATTTTCTCCACAGATGGTGCCCGTAGCTCAGATATCATCGGGAGAAGCGGGTTATGTGATCGCTGGAATTCGAGAAGCGGCCCAAGCGCGTGTAGGTGATACCATCACCAGCGCGATTCAACCAGTAGAACGGCCTCTTCCCGGGTACAAGGAAGCCAAACCTATGGTCTTTGCAGGACTGTTTCCTGGGATGCCGGAGTATTTTGAAGAACTGAGAAAAGCTTTGCAAAAACTGACCTTGAATGATGCGGCTCTTGTTTTTGAACCCGATAATTCGCCTGCCTTGGGATTTGGCTTTCGATGTGGTTTCTTGGGTCTTTTGCATATGGATGTCGTCCGTGAGCGATTGGAACGCGAATTCGATATTACCGTTATCTTGACCGCCCCAAATGTGGTATTACAGGTAAAAGATCGAAAAGGCGATTGGATGGAAATCAACGACCCGGCCAAGTTCCCGGAAGAAGAGGAATTTGATGAAGTGCGTGAACCATATGTAAAGCTGAGTGTGATTACCCCTTCGGAGTATATGGGCAACCTGATGGGGTTTATCCAACAGGAGCGGCGGGGGATCTTTCACCATATGGAAAATGCGGGGAAAGACCGGATTATGTTGATTTATGAAATGCCTCTTTCCGAGTTGATCTTCGACTTTTTCGACAAACTCAAGGCCAAAACCCGCGGGTATGGTTCGATGGACTATGATCACCTGGACAATCGGCCCTCGAAGATGGTCAAGCTATCGGTTATCCTGAATAAAGAGGCCGTGGATGCCTTGGCTCTTGTCGTACATGAATCCAAACGGGATTATATGGCGCGAGAACTGGCAAAAAAACTCAAAGAGTTGATTCCCATGCAGCAATTTGAGATCCCGGTTCAGATCAAATGTGGCGCGCGAATCGTTGCCCGCGAGACAGTCCGCGCTTTGCGTAAAGATGTTCTTGCCAAATGCTATGGGGGCGATGTGACCCGGAAAATGAAGCTGTTGGAAAAGCAGAAGGAAGGAAAAAAGAAGCTAAGGGAAATCGGCCAGGTTCGGGTTCCACAAGAAGCTTTTTTGGCTGTGCTGCGAGTGGGAGAAGATGAGACGTGATCCGGAAGGTCATGGTTCGTCTGGCCTACGATGGTAGTGGGTACAAAGGGTTCCAACGGCAAAGAGATCAAAGAACCGTGCAAGGAGAGGTCGAGAAAGCCCTTGAGCGGATTTTTAAACAACCAACTGTGACATACGGAGCGGGCAGAACCGATACAGGTGTCCATGCCATCGGCCAAGCCATTGTCTTTGATGTTCGCTTTGAAACCATGTCCGACTACGATGTTCAAAACGCGCTTAATGCCCATCTACCCAATGATATGTATGTGGTCGGTGTTCAAACAGTTGATTCAAACTTTGATCCCAGGCAGAAAGCGACGCGCAGAATCTACCACTATTTTTTGTTGCATACAGCCCGGCCCGATATCTTTTTGCGGCAGAAGTTCTGGTGGTTTCCGTATGATTTGGATCTTCCCGCCATGCGTCAAGCAGCACGTTGGATGGAAGGAATTCACGATTTCAGCACATACATGAAAAAGACCCCGGGCGAGGAGAAAAACCCGGTTCGGCAAATCTATCGGGTGCGGATTTTTTCCCTAATGCGGCGAAAGGTGATTCTGATCCGCGTGGAAGGACACTCTTTTTTGCGGCAAATGGTGCGGAATATGGTTGGGGCGTTGGTTCGCGTAGGAACTGGGCAAATGGAGCCAGACAGTATCCGTGCTTCGATTCTTCAAAGACAACGCGCTGCGTCGCCCGTTACGGCTCCACCAGATGGCCTGTATCTGTACCAGGTGGAATTTCAATCCGTTCCGGCTCGGAGATATGCGGAAATGGCCATTTGGAGCGAAAACGAGTATATGGAGGGATGCGCATGGATTTCGGATGGGTAGGATTCTTGGTCATTGCTGGGATTGTTCTCTTCTTGTTGTTCTCATCATGGAACAAGAAAAGACAGGAGAAATTAGGCATTCAGCGCTTTCATCGCTTTGTGGAAGAATACATCTATGAACGCAAGATCCTCAACCCGTTTGTGATCTACAATGAGGTGGAAAACTGTAAGGAGATTCCCAGGGAGGTTTTGCGCAAACTCAATGCATTTGACTATATTGATGATCGGGTGAAGAAAGCCAAAGAAGAAAAGAGGGGTTAAAACTGGCATCAATAGCCAATCTTCATAGTTGGAAAGTGGATCTTGAAGAGGCCAAATCGATCCAAGAAACCCTTACAAAAAAACTCAAATTCACGGTATTGGGTCAGCTTCCCAGGCTAATCGCGGGTGTGGACCTTTCATACACCAAAAAGGATGGCCAGGAACACGCGCTTGCTGTCATCGCGGTTCTGTCCTTTCCTGATTTTGAATTGGTTGAAAAGAAGTTTTTGACAACGAAGGTTGCGTTCCCCTATATTCCGGGATTGCTATCTTTTCGGGAAGCCCCCCCGATTCTAAAAGTATGGAAACGGTTGAACCACGAACCGGAAGTGGTTTTTTTTGACGGTCACGGCATTGCCCATCCTCGTGGATTGGGTTTGGCGTCTCATATGGGATTGTGGATCAATCGACCCACCATTGGGGTTGCAAAGAAACGGTTGTATGGAACGGTCGCGCATGCGCCCGCCAAACAGGGGGATCAAGAACCAATCCTACACCCGGAGTCGGGTGTTCCCATCGGAGTGGTTTTGCAACCCAAAGAAGGGTTCAATCCCCTGTATGTGTCCGTTGGGAATCTGATCACATTGGAAGACGCGGCTCATCTGACCCAGCTATGCATCTTGTCCAGGTACCGTCTTCCTGAACCCACTCGGGTCGCCCACTATCTATCGCAAAAGATCAAGAGCGAACGGGCCATCCAAGAATCGGAAAGTATCTCAGAAAACTAGTCCCTTCATAAGGAGGTTTCGTATGAAGAAGTTGCTTGTGGTATTCCTTTTTATCCTTCTATCGCTTATGGTGTTCCCTCAAACCTACGCAACCACAGATGACGGTCGCAGAGTCATTCTCTATCCCGATGGTCGGTGGCAGTGGGCGCAGCCTACACCTGGGCCAACCCCATCTCCATCCCAAAATTTGAGCGGAACGTGGACGTTCTCATGGAAACTTGGGGTATTTGATGAGAGCATCGATGTAGAGATCCGGCAATTCTCCGACTCCTTGACACTCATCTGGAAAATCCATGTATACGATGATACGATCGAAGTCCCTTGGCAACCGGGACAGGATCTCCAATTCTATGCCCGGTCTTTTTTTCATGATCGGGTTTTCTTCAAAGGGCATGTGGAAGATAATCGAACGATCACCGGTACGGTAAGCAGCGAAGGTGCTTTCCCCAAAACAGGAACATTCCGCGGAGTTCGAAAGTAAGCTTACGCCTCTTCTTCCCGTTGAATGCCATATTCTTTCAGTTTATAAAAGAGGCTTCTGCGACTGATACCCAGCGCGCGCGCTGTATCTACGCGTCGGTTGTGGTGTTTCAAGAGAGTTTGTTCGATAATCCGTTTCTCAGCTTGGGCCATCAAGGAACGAAGGTCTCCATGCATGTCATCGAAAGCAAAGTCTTTTGATCGATCTCTTTGACTGGTGAGCAGATCGCAGTGCTCAAGGCTCAAAGTTTGTGATTCAGCGGGGGCACGGATCATAGCGCGCGCGATTAAGTTGTCCAGCTCACGCACATTTCCTGGCCAATAATATTGGTTCATCCGCTCCATTAGCAATTGATCCACTCCCGTGAAATTACGGCCGTATTCCTGATTCCATTTCCGGAGGGCTGCTTGAATGAGGACGGGAAGATCTTCCAATCGATCTCTGAGCGAGGGGATGACGATTGGAACAACTTGGATGCGGCGATACAAGTCGGGAACAAACCGGCCCTGGTTTACCTTTTGCTCCAAATCTTCCGTTGTGGAAACGATGATTCTCA
>Ga0334886_1003545_pt1 | contig 13822 bp, 8 predicted proteins | sample GraSluR1_MG_9_FD_207232 | JGI IMG/M metagenome (GOLD analysis project Ga0334886, IMG submission 207232) | Sludge microbial communities from methane-producing bioreactor in Wageningen University, Netherlands - Granular Sludge_27_06-R1 | ecosystem: Engineered > Bioreactor > Anaerobic > Unclassified...
CGCGCCACCTGCGGGTCACAACAGTGACGCCGCAATTCGCCGGGGAGCCGGAGGCCGCGCCACCCCCTGCCCCGTCCTGGCCACAACGCCCGCGCCGCCGCAAGCCACAGCAGAGCTACACCCGTGCTGCGCTCGTCGGGTTGCTGCTGGCCCTGCCGCTCGTTCTGGTGGCGCTGCTGCTGCCGCCTTTCTCGCTGCTCGACGCAGCGGAGATCGCGGACAATGCCCTGGGCGGCGAGAGCGATGTGCCAGAGGGCACGCCACGAGCCTCCGACCGACTCACGCTGGCGGCGGAGTCGCCGCGCATCGAGCGCGAAGGGCTGGCCGTTGCCGCCGCGCCGGACGCGCTGATCGCCCCGCTCGTCGTGCAGATCAGCGCCCTTGCGCCCACGGATTACCTGGCCGGGCGCTTCCCGGCGCGCGGCTGGCATTGCCCCGCCGATCTGCCGCCCCACCACACGCTGGCCAGCCCGATCTACAGCCTGAGCCAGGGAGGGACATCGCCCGCCAGCCTGACCGTCAGCGTGACGGCGTTGCCGGGGGCTGCGTCCCCTGAGCGGCTGGCGCTCTACGCTTGGAACGCTACCGCCGGCGCGTGGGAATACCTGGCGGGCGGGGCGGACGAGTCCGGCGCGGTGAGCGTAGAGCTGCCCTACCTGCCACGCTGCGTGGCGCTGCTGCGCGAGATGGGCGACGAGCGGCGCGTCGGGCTGGTGCTGGGCTTGCAGGACGCGCTGGACGCGGACGTGCTGGCCGCCAACCCGACCATTCTGCCGGGGCGACTGCGCCCCACGCTCTCCGGCGCGCTCGATGTCGTGCTGGCCCCCGGTTACGCGACCGGGCAGGGCTACGCGGTGGTGCCCTACGTGCAGAACTTCGTTGATCCCGCCGCGATTGACACCGCGACTGTGCGGGCCATCCTGGAAAGCCCCGCGCTGCGCGCCGAGCACGTCCGGCAGATCGCCGCCTTCGTGCTGGCCGACGCCGGGCACGCCGGTGCCGCGGTGGATTACCGCGCGGTGACCCCCGACCTGCGCGACGCCTACACCGCCTTCGCCCGCGAGCTGGCCGCTGCACTGCACAGCGCGGGCCGGACGCTGACGCTCATCGTGCCCGTGCCGCTGGGCGCGGACGCCTGGGACAGCGGGGGCTACGACCTGGCCGCCCTGGGGAGCGTCGCCGATGGGCTGGTTCTACTGGGGCCGCTCGATCCCGCTGCCTACGCGCCTGGCGCGGACGTGGATCGCGCCCTGGACTGGGCGGCGACCCAGGTCAGCCGCAGCCGGCTGTTGCTCGGCCTGAGCGCGCTCAGCGTCGAGCAGACGGCGGATGGGGCACTGGCTCCGCTGGACTTCGACGCGGCGCTGGCCTACCTGGGCGACGTGGCCCTGGAGCCGCCCGGCGAGACCGCGCCCGGTCAGATCGTCGCCGCGCGCCTGGCCCACCCCGCCGGGATCGCGGCGGAGTGGCGCTTCGACGAGGCGGCGCAGACCTCGGCCCTCGTCTACCGCGACGCCCAGGGCGCTCTGCTGCGCACGATGTGGATCACCGACGCCGGGGCGCTGGCCGCGCGCCTGGCCCGCGCCGCCGATCACGGGCTGGGCGGGGTGGTCGTCAGCGACCTGCTTGCTGGCGGTGCCGCGCCCGGCCTGGACGCCGCCGTGCTCGCCTATCGCCTGGGTCGCCCGCTGGAGGCGGAGCCACTGGCGCTCGAATGGCGCGTGCTCTCCGGCGAAACGGTCGTCGCGCGCGGCGAAGGACAGCCCGGCCAGCCGTTCACCTTCACCGCCTGGGAGCGACCCGGCCCGCTGACTGTCGAAGCGTGGTTCGGCAAGACGCTGGTCGGCGCGGAAACGCTCACCGTCACCGGGCCGGCGGCGACGGCAACGCCGACGCCCACCCCCACCACCGCGCCAACCGGCACTCCGCCCCCAACGACTCCCACGCCCCCGGCGACTTTGACCGGGGTTGCGCCTGGGTCATCAGCCATGCCCCCAGCCACGCCCAAACCTACCGCCGCATTGCCCGACCTGGCCGCGCTGCCCACTGTAGACCCGGCGATCCTGGCTGCCGCCGATCTGGGCACGGAGTTTGCCGTCGGGGTGCACACCGGCGCGCTCAGCCGCACGCTGCTCCAGGCAGGGCGCATGCACATGAAATGGATCGCGCTGGACGTGCGCTTCCGCGTGGGAGCGACACCTGGCGCGCAAGGGGACACCATCGCCCAGGCGCAGGGCAACGGCTTCAAGGTGCTGCTGAGCGTCAGCGGCGACGCAGACGAATTCGCCACCCTCGACCGGGCTGAGTACCTGGCCCTATTCACGACGTACATGGGCGGGCTGGCCGCCTACAGCCCGGACGCGATTGAGGTCTGGCGCGAGCCAAACGCGCTGATGACGGCGGACGACTACCTGCGCCTGCTGGCGCTGTCGTACAACGCGATCAAGACGGCCAACCCGAACATACTGGTGATCAGTGGGGCGCTGCGCCCGCTCGACGGCGATCCCGCCGCTCCCGGCGAAAGCGACGCGGCCTACGCGGGGCAGTTAGCCGCGCTCGGCGCGGCGGGCTGGGCCGATTGCATCGGCGTGCAATACACGCTGGGCGCGGTGTCGCCGGTCAGCACGGCGGGCGACCCGCGCGGTGACAGCCCGATCTACTACCTGCCGGGCGTCACTGAGCGCGCCGCCGACCCCTTCGACGGAGCCAAACCGCTGTGCTTCACGCGCTTCGGCTACCTGGCCGCCGAAGGGTTAGCGCCGCTCCCGCCCGACTACGCCTGGGCGCAGAATACCACGCTCGCCCAGCAGGCCCGCTGGCTGATGGACGCCGTAGGATGGGCGATGGCCGATACGCGGGTGCGCCTGCTCATCCTGTTCAGTCTGGACGCCAGCGCCTTTGCTGAGGGAAGCCCTGAAGCGGGCTACGCGCTCGTCCGCCCGGATGAGTCGTGCCCGGCCTGCGAGACGCTGGCTGCGCTACTGGAGGAGAAGTGAGGCGGGCGTAGGGGTGTATGCGTATACCCCTACACAAGGCTCTCCCCCTCAATCCCCCTCTCCAGCCGGGCCAGAGAGGAGACTTTGACCGCTGGTTGGGGCGTTTTCCCCCTCCCTGGCTTGGCCGGGGAGAGGGCCAGGGGTGCCCATACCACGCACCCGGAAGCCTTAGCTTGGCGCGCATGAGGCGTATGCAGTACGCCCCTACGGGGGTGCAACAGAGCAGCGCCCCCCGCCAGACTCCCGAAGTTTCGGATACTTCGGAAGTCTCCTCTCGCGCAGTGCCCCTCCGAGTCCTCGCTCAACGTTCGCGCCAGCCGATCAGGGTGCGCAGCAGCGCCAGCCCCGCCAGCCCGAACCCGACCGCGCCGAGTATCTGCTCGCCTGCCGCATAGAGCACCGCCCCGCTGATGGCTGTCCCGGCGAAGACCATCGCGCCCGTCAGGCGCGCCAGTCCCCGCTCCAGCCGCGCAACCTGGCGCTCGGCGTCGGGCGTGAGCGCGGCGCGCACGGTCAGCTCGCCCCGCTCGGCGCGGCGCAGCACGTCCTCGGCCAGCGCCGGAAGCTGCACGGCGCGGCGCAGCGTCTCGAAGCCGCTGTCCAGCAGAGGGGCGGCCCGTTCCCCGCTGAGCAGGGCGCGCAACGTCGTCGGGTCGCGCAGATCGCGCAGGGTCAGCTTGAGCGGCAAGGGGGCGGGCGACAGGTCTTCGCGCTCGGCCAGCAGGTCGCGGGCGAACGGCGCGATCTCCCGCCAGGGATCGAACGACGGGTCCAGCCCTGTCGCCAGCCCGCTGAGAATGCCCACGCAGCGCATCAGGTAGAGGAAGTCCTGCGGCACCTGAAAAGGCAGCGTGAAGATCAGGTCGCGGAACTCGCGGCCCAGCGCGGCCATCTCCTGGAACTGCATGGCGCTGATCTCGGACATGCTCATGCCCCACACGCGGTCGAACACCGCCCACGCCGCCTGCTCGATGCGCTCCAGGTCCGCGCCGGGCAGCAGCACGCCCAGTTGTTGGTAGGAATGCACTAGCCGGTGCGCGTCGCGCGCGGTGAGGGCGTAGAGCGTCTCGCGCAGCCCGGCCTCGATCTCCGGCGTCAGCCGCCCGGCCATGCCGAAGTCCACGAAGATCAGGTAGAAGGGTCGCCCGCGCAGCGGCGATCCATCGGCGTGCGTCCCGCTGCCCGACGGCGAGTCCGGGTCGAGCGGGTAGACGAACAGGTTGCCGGGGTGCGGGTCGGCGTGGTAGAAGCGCTGGATGAAGACCATCCACAGGTAGGTGTTGATCAGCCGGCGGGCCACGTCGCGCCGGTCAATGCCCGCCGCCTCGATGCGCGCATAGTCGGTGATCTTGATCGCGGTCACGTCTTCCAGCGTCAGCACGCGGTGCGTGGAATGCTCGCGATAGACGCGGGGGATGTAGATGCCCTTGTCGGCGGCGAATATGCGGGCGAAGGCTTCGGCGTTGTCCGCCTCGTGAGCGTAATCCAGTTCCTCGATCAGCACGGCGCTGAACTCGTCGAGCAGGGCGGGGACATTGGCGCGGCGGGCGATGAAGGGCAGGCGCATCGCCCAGCGCGCCACCACACCCAGCGCCTTGAGATCGGTCGCCACCAGCCGCCCGATGCCGGGCCGCCGCACCTTGACCACCACGCGAGCGCCGTCCGGCAGGCGGGCGCGGTGCGCCTGGCCGAGCGAGGCAGCGGCGACGGGCGTGGCGTCGAACGCGGCGAAGCGATCTTCGGGCGGGCCAAGCTCCTCGACCAGGACGCGGCGAATCTGGACGAAGGGCACGCTGGGCACTTCGTCTTGCAGCGTGGCTAACTCCGCGATCACTTCAGGGGGCAGCACGTCCAGGCGGCTGGAGATGAACTGGCCGAGCTTGATCATCACCCCGCCCATGTCGGCAGCCAGGACGCGGAACTCGCCCGCCCAGCGTGTCAGGCGCGCAGAGCGCCCGTGCGCCACACGCTCGCGCCCGATGATGCGGCGCAGCACCAGTTCCCAGCACAGGATGCGGGCGAACAACCACGCGGCGAAGCGCAGCGTGCGCCGGTAGCGCCGCCATTCAATGCCGTACCCGGCGAGTTCGTCTGGCAGGCTGCCGGGCGACGAGCGCGGGCTGCTCAGGGGGCGATCTTCAGGCGAGCGAGCCGCTTCACCAGGCGCGAGGCTTTCGGACATCGTATGCTCACAATCCCTGCCGATTCATTGCCCGGCAGTATACCCCTTGATCCCCCTGGGATGGCAAAGAGAGCTTCTCGCACGCTGACCAGCAGCAAGCCGCCGTTGACACAGAGGGCGCGCGCTGAGCGGCGTTTCCCTCTTTGGTGATATGTACTACTATGAAGGAAGCCGTCAGAAAGGTCGCAGGTTTCTGGAGCGCGCGGGTCCGTAACCCGCTGGACAGGTCACTGGCCTGCCCCTACCCGGAAGGAGGGGGAAATGAAACTCTTGCGGTGTGGTTTTTCGCTGTTGGTGGTGGTCGCGGCACTGGCCCTGGCCTGGCCCGCCGCCGCTCAGTCCGATCAGGTAGTCTACTCGACAGGCCAGTACTTCCAGAACGGCGTCATGCTCTGGCGCTCCGACACCGGCCACATCTGGGTCATTGCCCACAACGGGCAGGTGCTCAACTTCCCGGCGGCGTCGTACAGCGGCCTGCCGGACAACCCGCCTCTGAGCAGTGTCGTCGGCAATCGCCCGATCCTCGGCTTCGGCAAGGTGTGGAGCAACTTCTCGCAGGTGCGCGACCTGATCGGCCCGGCGATCTATCAGGAAGTCGGTTTCTTCATGCGCATCCGCACAGTCGGCGACACGCTGTATCTCACCCAGTCCAACGGCATCGTCTACCAGATCAACCCCGACAACACCTGGGTCTACGCGGAGCAGCCGACGGAGCCTGGCCCGCGCATCATCTCGTTCACATCGGACAGCCAGAAGGTCAACACAGGCGGCACGGTCACCGTCAGTTGGGCGGCGCATGGCGTGGACGCCGTGCAGATTGAGGTGATCGATCCGACGACGGCCAGCCTGATCGGAAAGCTGCCGTTCTTACCCCTGACCGGCAGCCAGACGATCACCGTGCCGGTGGGCATGACCCCCCGGACCCTCAACATCACGCTGTCGGCGGTGAAGATCACATTCACCAGCGCCGGCGACCTCTACGATAGCGTCGAGGAGAAGAGCATCGCTGTGGAGATCGTCGAGCCGGCCATCGTCGAGAACTCGCCCGGCGCAACCTTCCAGAGCTTCGAGCGCGGCTTCATGATCTGGCGCGCCGACACGCTCGACATCTACGTGTTCCTCGATTTCGGCAGGCTGGGAGTGGGCGGCGGGCGGGTCAGCGTGTTCCCACACAGCGCCTACAGCACCCTGCCGCCCAACCCGTATCAGGCGGTTCCGCCGGGGCGCGTCCGCCCGGAGTTCGGGTTCGGGCAGGTGTGGGGCAACACGCCCGCTGTGCGCGAAGCCCTCGGCTGGGCGACCCGCTCCGAACAGGGGTACCTGGCCACGGCCCGCCTGGAGAACAACGTCCCGGCGTCCATCACCGTCCCCGATGGGTCTACCATCGGCCTTGACCTGGCCGCTGGCCGCTGGAGCTGGCTCGACATGCAGCCGTGACTGGGTAGCAGGGGCATGGTGGGGGTGTGGCAGGGGCGGGTTTGCAGACCCATAGGCATTAAGCTAAGCCGCCTCTCCCCCTAAATCCCCCTCTCCAGCCGAGCTAGAGAGGGGGACTTTGACCGCTGGTTGGAACGTCTTCCCCCTCCCTGGCTTGGTGTATAGGCCGGGGAGGGGGCCAAGGGGAGAGGCGTTCTGCCCGTGCCGCGCGGACCTTTATCAGATGGGGCTGCGCTGCTCCTCCGCCACCTCCGCCTTGACGAAGTGAATGCGCAGGCGCGACTGCTCGAAGCGCGCGCCGGCGGTCTTGAGGTTCCACAGCGCATAGGGCAGGATGATGTTGCGCCGGTAGGGGCCGACGCGCAGCGTTAGCTCGTCCGCGGCGCGATAGAGGTCGAGGTCGCGCTTTTCGGCGAAGGGCAGCGGCACGATCAGGTAATAACCGCCGTCGCCGTCCGGCTCGATGCGGTGCGTCTGCTCGCGGGCCATCACCTGGGCCGGGTTGCGCTCACCGTAAAGCGCGGCGGCCAGGCGACGCAGCGCGTCCAGCCCACCCACTTCGTCATCGAACATGGGCGCTTGCAGCAGCGGCAATTCGCCGAACGCCTCGGCGATGTAGGCGATGTTCTCGGCCTGGTGCTCCTTCCAGGTGTTGAAGTAGGGATCGGTCACGGCGTCGGGGATGACGCGGTTGCAGAGCACAGCGTCCACCGCGTAGCCGTACAGGTTGAGGTAGGTGTAGGTGCGCTGTGTCTCCTTGATGACCATGCGCTCCGGGTTGACGACCAGGCGCAGGCTGCTGCGCTGCGGATCGGTGAGGATTTCGCGCACGCTGTCCAGCGTGTCGAAGAGGCCGTTGATGCTGTCCAGCGTCTCGGCGTCGGGCAGGTCGGCGCCGATCAGCGGCCTGGCGACCGGGCGCAGCAGGCGTCCGCTGGTCCCGCGCAGCAGCGAGGTGATGCGCTGGAACCACCAGCGCGTCGTGTCCGGCAGGCTGAGCAGGCGCAGCGTCTCGGCGGTGGGGGCGGCGTCCACGATCAGCACGTCGAAGTCACCGTCTTCGAGATATTTGTTGATCCACAGCAGGTGCGCGCCCTCTTCCAGGCCGGGCAGGATGGTCACTTCTTCGGCGACGATATCGTTGACGTGGCGCTCGCTGAGCACGCTGAGCATCCAGTGCTGGATGCGCCCCCAGTACTTGTCCATCGAGTAGCGGGCGTCCACTTCCTGCGCCCACAGGTTGTCGGTGATGCGCACCGGCTCCGGGCCGATGCTCACTTCCAGCGAGTCGGCCAGCGAGTGGGCGGTGTCCGTCGAGATGACGATGGTGCGCAGCCCTAGCTCGGCGCAGCGCAGCGCGGTAGCGGCGGAGATGCTCGTCTTGCCGACGCCGCCCTTGCCGGTGTGTACGATGATACGCATCGTGATGTATCCTTCCGGTGATCGTCTCTGGTGATGGCGTGGTGCGTGGGCGCGGCCAAGCAGCACCCCTACCGATCAATACGCCCAGCCCGCGCAGACGGTGCGTGATCGGGGCGTTTTCTTATCCAGATTTTACACCGGCGGCGGGGGGATGGCGTGTGGGCGGGTGCATCTCACGATGGGGGCGAAATGCCTGAACCGCAGAGGCGCAGAGGACGCGGAGAAGAATCAGAACCCTTTCGATACTCTCTTTTCTCTGCGCTCTCTGCGTCTCAGCGGTGATCTTTTGCCCCGGCAATGAAATGCACCCGCAGACGATTCACCCCTACGGCCCGCCGCCTGGCTCTTTGCGCGGGGGCAGCGGGTCAACGGTCACCGCGTCCGGGTCGGATGGGTCGCGGGCGGGGATGAAGGTGTCATCCACATAACGCTCCATCCACGAAAGCTGGTAGTAGGCCGGGCGGCCCTGCCAGCCGTTGTCGTAGCCGGCGATGTTGACCGCCCACCAGTACTCCTCGTCGTCCGGCGTCCAACTGATGTCGGCGATGTAGATGGTGGTGATCAGCCCCACCCAGGGCCGCCAGTGCTGCGCCGCATAGCGGTACGCGCCGACCAGATAGGCAGCCTGTGTCTCCTCGTCCACCGCGTGCCAGGCGTAGTCGGGGTGAATGGTATCCGTCGTCCAGCCAAGCTCCAGGATGGCGACCTGCTTGTGCGCGTCGCCCGCCTCGACCATGATCGCGCGCATGTCCTCGACATGGCGGAAGCACATCCAGCGCAAGAAGCCGGCGGCCTCCGCCTCGGCGGGCGACATCTCCGGCGGATTGCCGTAGCCGGGCGCGTTGAGGCCCAGCACGTCGAAATGAGGGGCCGCGCCCGCCGCGTACATCTGGCGCAGGTAGTCCATGTCCGGGATCGCCTCCGGCAGGCCGGTGCCAGTGGGAGCCAGACCAGCGGAGATGATGATCGCTTCTGGATCGGCGCTGCGAATGGCTTCGGCGCACAGCGCCAGCATGGTCACGTAGGCCGCCGCGTCTGGCTGGTAGCCGAGCCACTCACGGGTGAGGTTCGGCTCGTTCCACACCTGATAAGCAGCGATGCGCCCCTGGTAGCGGGCGGCCAACGTCCCACAGAATTCCGCCCACGCCGTCAGGTCTAGCGGCGGGTCGCCGGGCGCGTCCGGCGCGACAACCGCCCAATCCGGCGGTCCGTCCAGCCGGGCCACAAGCTGCAGCCCACGATAGGCCACCTCGTCTACCACGCCGTCGGCCTTGTCCCAGTGCCACTCGCCGCGCACCGGCTCTATCGTGCTCCACGAGAAGCGCTGCTTGACATGGCTGAACTTCATCAGGCGGATGTTGTCCAGGTCAATGGTGCGCATCGTTTCATTCCACCACAGGAAGGCGTGGATGCCGTAGGTCAGCGAGGGGAAGGCGCGCTCGGTCACGGCGTCCGGGGCCAGGTCGCCGGGAATCGGCGGGGTGGCGGTCGGGCTGGGCGGGATGGCCTCGTCACCATTGCTCAGCAGCAGGCCAATGCCCGCAGCGCCGCCAGCGATCACGGCCACCAGCGCGACGGCCAGCGCCGCGCGCAGCCGTCGGGCGCGGCCAGGCGGGGAGGGGTGTGTGTCGGTCACGAGTCCTACGGTGCTCCTTGTGGGCAGCGATCAGGGATCAGCCGTCAGCGGCGCGGAAGGGCGGGCTGTGCGCCCGTAGGGGCTTTCTGCGCAACGCCCCTCCCCCAACCCCTCCCCGGCAAAGCCAGGGAGGGGGGACTCCGCCTGCGGGCGGAGAAGTCCCCCCTCTCTAGCTCGGCTGGAGAGGGGGATTGAGGGGGTGAGGAGCAGGGGCGTATCGCATACGCCCCCACTAACCTTCCTGACTAACGCTCGCGAAAATTGTGCTCGGCGATGGCCTCGTAGGCGGGCGCTTGCTGCCAGTCCGGGCGAATCAGCGAGTAGGGCACGTTGTCATTGGTGGCGTCCCAGCCCGCCTGCGGCCCGTAGTTCAGGTTCCACACCCAGGCCAGCCAGACGAAGCCCCAGCTTTCCATCCCCTCAATCGCCTCGCCGAGGAACTGCGCCTGTTCGGCCAGCGTGTTGTCGTTGGCGAACTCGAAGCCGCGCGGGTAGCCGTTGAGGTCTTCGGTGGTGGGCCAACCGAATTCGGTGATGCACAGCTTCTTGTTGCTGCCCGCCTGCTGGATGCGCTGGGCGTAGCCGTTGAGCGTGCTGTAGAACGACCACGAATGGTGTGGGTTGTCGAACGGGCCGCGGAAGGTAGCGCGTGGGTCGTTGGGCACCTGGTTCCAGGGCACGTTGGGGCCGATGTTGTAGCCGTTGTGGTGCGCGCCGACGCAATCGGCTGTCTCCAGCACCCCGGCCTGGATCAGCATATCCATATACACAAAATCATCATAGGCCCTTACACCGCCATCCCCGCCGGTCGGTGAGAGCGCCCCGCTGATGACGATGATCCCCGGATCAACAGCCTTGATCGCGCTGTAGGCAATGCGCAGCAGCGTGACGTAGTTCTGCGCGTTCAGCCCGTAGATGGACGCCCACTCGCGGTCAAGATTCATCTCATTCCACACTTCGATGGCGTGCACCATGCCGGGGTAGCGGTACAGCAGCGTGGTGATGAAATTGGCATAAGTCTGCGGGTCAGTGGGCGGCCCTCCAAGAGGCTTACCGTCTACATCCACGCGAGGGGCACCCGGCTCGCGCGCCCACTCTGGCGCAGTGACGATGCTGAGCATGACCTTGTTGCCGTACTCTTTGGCCAGCGGCAGCGTCACGTCCAGTTCAGACCAGTTGTACTGGCCCGGCTGCGGCTCGACCACTTCCCAGCGCACCTGTTCCTTGATCCAGCCGAGTTTCAGCTTGTCGCGCACCTCACCCATCCACAGCTTGTACACTTCCGGGTCCATGTTCGACTGCACCTGGATGCCAAGCTGGAAGCCGCCCACGTCAATCGGGCGCGGGGTCAGCGTGGGGATGGGCGTTGCCACCTGACGGGCGGGTTGGGCACCGCTCGTCGCAGGGGGCGCAGCCACTACACGGGCCGCCGGCTCGTCCGGCTCGCCCGCCTCAGGAGCGGGCGCAACAGCGGACTGACCGGCTGTGTCAGCGGCGGGCGCTGCTTCCTCAACAGCGGACGCTGCGGCGGCGGGCTGTTCCGCCGCAGGGGGCGCGGCTTCCAGCGGCGCAGCTAGCTCTTCCGCTGGTGGAGCGGCGAGCGGTGCAGCGTCCACCAGGGAGTCAGCGTCCGCGTTGGGCAGAGCAGCGACGCTGGCCTCTTGTTCCCCAGCGACCAAACCGGTGGCGTAGTAAATGCCAGCGAACGTCAGCGCGCCCATGACCAGGGTGATGCCCAGCCAGGCGAGGACAAAGCCGCGTATCTGACGCTGGCGAGTCAAAGCAGCCGAAGGTTGCATGATGTGTCCCTCCTGTTTTGCCTTCGCCTTCCGATTGTAGCGCATCTGGCGCCACTTCAGACAACGATCACCCTACGCCAAGTCCATTGGGGGTGCGGGGGCGAGAGTCCTGGAACCGCAACGGCGCAGAGGACACAGAGAAGAACGATAGGGATTCTTTGCTTTTCTCGGCGCTCTCTGCGTCTCGGCGGTGAGAGTTTGCCCCGGCATCGGCGTACTCCCCCGCCGCCCCCGGCACTCGCTCACCGGCACCGCAATCCGCAATCCGCAATCCGAATTCCGCAATGAGGCGGGGGGCGCCCCCTGCCCCCCGCACGGCTTGTTGACACCATCCCGAACGTCTACTACAATTCCAGGTGTAGTGGAGCAGGTTGTTTGCAGTACCGGCGAGAAAGACAATACCCGGTGTAGCACGACCACACCGGGTAGATTTTTGACCCGCACCGCAACGCCCGCCCACACTGCATGTTCTATCAGTGGGCAAAAGGAGCACCCCGAAATGGCAGAACGTCTTACCGGCGTGGTCAAATGGTTCAATGCGCAGAAGGGCTACGGCTTCATCGCGCGTGAAGGCGGCCCGGATGTCTTCGTGCACTACACTGCGATTGTCGGTGCCGGCTATCGCAATCTGAACGAAGGCGATCAGGTCGAGTTCTCAATCACCGAGGGACCGAAGGGGCCGCAGGCCAGCGAAGTCGTGCGCCTCGGCGCTAATTAGGCAACCACTCCACAACATGGCGCGGCCCAGGTGGGCCGCCCCCCATCAGTTCAAGAACGACCCGGCGCTGCATGAGCGCCGGGTTTCGTTGGGGCCGCAGACGCCGGTCACTCGACCTCGACCTTCACCTTCTCCTTGTCGTCGCCTGCGCCTGGCTTGCCGCGCAGCTTGTCCACGCCGCACTCCAGCGTATCGAGCACGCCGTCGAACAGCGCCTCCCAGCTTGCGCGCGCTTCGTCGAGCGCGTTGCCGGCGTGCGTGCGGAAGTCTTTGGGCAGCAGCGCGGCAAACGCCTTGCCGGTTTCCTCCAGCGCCCGCACCTGGTGATGCGCGAAAGCATCGAGCGGCTTGCGCGGCGCTGCGCCGGCTTTCTTCTCTGCTTGCGATTTCGCCTTAGCCATGACGTTCTCACCTTTCCTCTAGCTACACCTTACGGCGGCTTATTCGTTCACTCCCTCACGATTCTTCTACGTCCGGCAGGGCCGGGCCGTTGCGCGCCGGGCGCTCAGTAGCCGCGCGTGCGATCCACCAGGTTGAGCAAGTCCTTGCGCGCCAGGTAACGCTTGAGATTCTCGACGAAGACCTGCGCCGCCTGCTCGCGGTAATCCGCAGTGGCTCCGGCCAGGTGCGGGCTGATGATCAGGGTGGGCAGCTTCCATAGCGGGCTGTCGCTAGGCAGCGGCTCGGACTCGAACACGTCGGACGCAGCGCCAGCGATCACCCCATGCTGCAAGGCATCGGCCAGCGCCTCGTCGTCCACCACCCCACCCCGGCTGACGTTGATCAGGTAGGCAGTGGGCTTCATCGCCGCCAGCACGCCGGCATTGACCATGCCCCGCGTCGCCTCGGTGAGCGGCACCGTCAGCACGACGAAGTCGCACTCGCGCACCATCGAAACCAGCGCCTCCGGCGGGTACAGCCGGTGGAAGAATACGCCCTCCGGGTCGCCGTGACCGGGCAGAACGTAGCTGTCGGTCTCGGCGGGCTGGCGCACGTCGCGCTTGACGGCCAGCACGTCCATGCCGAAGGTCTGGGCCACGCGCGCGATCTCGCGCCCCACGCTGCCATACCCGACAATACCCACCGTGCTGCCGCGCAACTGGCGCGGCATAAAGGCGCTCCGGTCGCCGCTGGGCCACTCGCTGCGCGCCTTCTGCTCCATCATCGCCGGCAGCCGGTGGGCGAAAGCCAGCATCATCATGAAGACGTATTCGGCGACCGCCGGGGCGTGAATGCCGCTGGCCGTCGTGAGCAACACATCAGCCGTCTGGATGATCGGCTGGTCCCACAGATGGTCAATGCCGGCGGTGTGCGCCTGAATCCAGCGCAGTTGGGGCGCTTGTTCCGGCTCCGGCACGACGCAGTTAGTGTAGAGCACCTGGGCAGACGCCCACGCCTCGTCCGGCACATCGCGGGCTTGCTCAGCGGGATGCACAAGCAGCTCGATCCGGTCGGACACCTGGCGAAACCGGTCGAGCAGATCGTCGCTGAACGGGACAGTGATCAGCACACGGAGTGGTTGAGCAGAATCCGGCATGAGTCTCCCTCGCCATCATGCGCAAGATAGGCGGCTGTGGCCCGGCGGTGGGCGCGCGGCTGTGCGCTGACTCCAGTATACCGCATTGCGCAGGG
>Ga0334886_1003557_pt1 | contig 13792 bp, 13 predicted proteins | sample GraSluR1_MG_9_FD_207232 | JGI IMG/M metagenome (GOLD analysis project Ga0334886, IMG submission 207232) | Sludge microbial communities from methane-producing bioreactor in Wageningen University, Netherlands - Granular Sludge_27_06-R1 | ecosystem: Engineered > Bioreactor > Anaerobic >...
CCGTCACCCGCCACACGGAATCCGTAGCGACCTCGCCATACGCAACGAGACCGTATTTGGGCTCTTTATCCTCGACGCTATGTCCCCCGAGCAAGAAGGCCCCCGCCTCACGAACTTTTTCGAACCCGCCTGCCAAAACAGCCTCCAATACGCTCATATCAAGGCTTTTTACCGGGAACCCCACGATGTTCAACGCAACCAACGGGAAACCTCCCATTGCGAACACATCGCTCAAAGAATTCGCCGCGGCGATTCTCCCCCATACAAGGGGATCGTCGACTACCGGGGTGATAAAATCAACCGTAAGCACACCGGCCCTTTTATCGTCTATCTTCCAAAGAGCCGCATCTTCTCCCGAAGCCCATGAAGAAAAGATACGCTCGTCGGAGGGGAGAGGGATGTTTTTCAATATCTTGGAAAGGTCCGCCGGACCTATTTTAGCCGCTCAGCCACTTGTAGTGGACATCTCAGTAAGACGCATTGCATCTTCTCCCTTGCGTTATAATAAAAATTATTATAACACATGCATTAGCTTTCTTCCGGTGTCGCGTGCACTACATCCGCAGCGCAATATGCTACTGTTCCGTGCCGATTCCGGACAATAAGCTCGCCGTTTTCTCCGATACTCACGGCCTGCCCTTTCTCGGTTCCATTGTCGGCGATGACGAGGACCTCTCTCCCCAAAGTCGCGCACTCCTTACGGTAACGCGCAAGAAGGCTTTTCCCGCCATCGCTCTCCATTACGGCAAGAATATCCGCGAAGCGATCCAAAAGGGCCGCCGCCAAGACTCCGCGGTGAACACCTTCGACCATGTCATTTAAAAAGGCTGCACGGGAAAGAACAGCCTCGGCTTCTTCGTTCTTTTCAAGAGACGGGGAGTTTATATTGATTCCTATTCCTGTACAGCAGTCTCGGACACGATCAGAGTCACTCGATGCTTCTGAAAGAATACCACACACCTTCTTATTCTTACAAAGAAGATCGTTGGGCCATTTAAGCGAAAGTTTTATGGAACACGTTTGCTCTACTGCATCTTTCACAGCGAGTCCGGCGGCAAGATTTACGAGCTGCAGTCGTCCTGGAAGAAGGCGAGGTTTAAAAAAGAACGAGAGAAAGAGACCGCTTCCGCGCGGAGAAACCCAAGTTCTGTCCCTTCTTCCCCTTCCCTGCGTCTGCTCTTCGGAAATAACGACGACATTCTCCGCTCCACTCTGCCGTCCACACTGTTTTGCAGTTTCCTGTGTAGAGGAAAGCGTTTCATAAAGGTAGATTTCCGTTGTAGAAAAAACCGTATTTGAAAGAAGCGCTCCAATATATGAGGGAGCAAGGTCATATCGGGGCAATTGACGAAGAATGTATCCTTTCTGAGGGATGGATTCTATCGAAAATCCTTCTCCGACAAGGTTGCGGATACTCTTCCAGACGCTCTGCCGAGAACATGAGAGCAATTCGGCGAGAGTACCTCCCGAAATGATTTCGCCTCCTGTGTTCATGAGAATGCGGCAGAGGTCCACGGTTCCGGGGCGCGCTTTCATCATTTCCTTTTTTCGTCCTCCTTTGTCGTGCCTCGAAATGATATAATAAAAAATCGTTCAACACAATGATCGTGACCACTAAGGAGGAGAAAGCATGGCGCTCACGCCGAATGCGACAGTTTTGGAGGAACTGAGGATTTTACGAAAAAATCTTCAGGACAGTCTTTGACCTCGATTCAATAAGACAGAAAAAAGAAGAACTTGAAGCGCGCACAACCGCTCCGGATTTCTGGACAAAAGAGGAAAGCCGTGAAGTATCCCGTGATATCGCACGTTTACAGCGCAGCCTCGATGCCTGGGACCAGGCCGACCATATGTTCAGCGACCTCGAAACTCTTGACGAGATGCTTTCGGATGCCGATGACGACGAATTGCAGAGGGAATTTTCCCAGACAGCTGATGCGCTTCGAAAATTTGTCGACAAAGAACAGATGGTGCTGCTTCTTTCCGAGGAGTACGACGGCAGCAACGCAATTCTCACAGTACATGCCGGCTCCGGCGGGCTCGATTCTCAGGATTGGGCCGAGATGCTTTTGCGCCTTTATCTTCGGTGGTCTGAAAGAGAAGGCTTTTCCGCAAGAGTGCTCGATATCCTCCAGGACGAGGAGGCAGGCATTAAAAGCGCAACCGTGCTTGTACAGGGAGAGTATGCCTACGGGTATTTGAAAGCGGAAAAGGGAGTTCACCGGCTGGTCCGAATATCTCCATTCGATGCTGCGAAGAGACGGCATACCAGCTTCGCTTCGGTTGATGTCGCGCCGGAATTGGCTGAGGATGTTCCCGTGGAAGTCCGCCCCGAAGACCTCAAGGTCGACACGTTCCGGGCAAGCGGAGCCGGCGGCCAGTATGTCAACAGGACCGACTCGGCGGTCCGTATTACACATATCCCCACAGGAATCGTCGTCGGCTGTCAGAACGAAAGATCCCAGCACATGAATCGTCAGGTCGCGATGCAGGTCCTCCGGAGCCGACTCTTTGAAAAGGCGGTTCAGGAGCGCCAGCAAGAGCTCCTCTCGATTCAGGGAGAGAAGAAGGAGATAAGCTGGGGGAGCCAGATACGCTCCTATGTTCTGCACCCTTATACTATCGCGAAGGATCATCGAACCGGCTTTGAGATCGGGAATGTCCATGCCGTGCTGGATGGGGACATCGACGGGTTTATTATGAGCTTCCTCAGATGGAAGCGGCAAAAGTAATACAATTCTCTCGGGAGGATCGCCGCCCATGAACTTTTTTCGACTACTGATATGTGCGCTTGTTCTTCTTCTGGCTCCTGCGGAGCAGTCCGAAGCGTCGCAATTTACTCCCTCCGTCCCGGTGCTGGGAGTGGAGAATCTTCGTCCTGGAATGAAGGGGTACGCGCTTACCGTAGTCTCCGGCAGAGAGATCGTGCGGTTTCCTGTGGAGATTGTGAGCGTAATCCCCGGAAAAGGAAGCCCAAAACACCTGATAATGATAAAAGCTTCCGGCTCCGTTATAGCGGCGACGGGCGGCATCGCCGCAGGTATGAGCGGCAGTCCTGTGTATATCGACGGCAAGCTTATCGGGGCGATCGGATATGGCTGGAATTTCAGTGAGCACACTCTCGGCCTGGTTACCTCCTTCAAGGACATGGCGTCTATTTGGAGTTGGCCGGAAAAAACCGTGTCCATTCCCCCGGCGCCTGCTCTAATCGAAGCACAAAAAAAAGACCGGGAAGACGATGGCGGGCTTGATGAGGAAACGGATACCGATAAGGAAACCGAGGCAGAAGACCTTATAGTGCCCGTTGGTGCCGAGCCGCTCTCTTCGCCTCTTTTTATCGATGGAATCAGTACCCGCAAAGCCAGGGACACAGCCGCCCTTCTCGGAAGAGACATGTATATTCCAGGCGGAGGCTTCACCGATGCCGTTCCGGTCGAGATGAATGCCAAGATGCTTCCCGGAGACGCCATTACAGTGCTTCTGGCGTGGGGAGATGTCACCATCGGCGCTACCGGTACTCTGACCGCGGTGGGCCCGGACGGGAGGTTTATCGCCTTCGCCCACCCCTTCCTTGGAAGAGGAGCTGTCAACTATCCCGTGGCAAGGGCGTACATCCACAAAGTTATCCCCAGCTTGGAATCTCCTTTCAAAGTGGCCAGCCCGCTGCGGATTATCGGGACAGTTACTCAGGACAGACCGCAGGGAATAGGCGGAAGAATCGGCTATTTTACGCCTTCAATCTCGGCGACCCTTGATTTTACAGATGCTGAACGAAACATCAAAGAGAGGAAGCGCTTTCACGTCGTCCCGGATCCCTTCATCGGCGCAAAGCTGACCGCAGGGGTTTTTACCGGCCTGATAGACGATCTCTGGGGACGCAAAGGACAAGGAACGGCGACTCTGACCTTGAATGTGCAGGGCAGAGGGTTAATAAGCGGGTGGACCCGAACGAATATGTTCTTTTCAGACAGCGATCTTGCAGCGGCCGCTTTAAAAGAGGCGAGCGAACTGCTCGACGTCGTGTTTCTGAATCCATTCGCCGAGATCTACCCGTTGGGGATAACTGTAACTACCGAATTCTCTCCGTTGCCCAAGCTTATGTATATTGAAGGCCTGAATCTCAAAGGAGAAACCTTCTCCTCCGGAGATACCGTCGAAGTTGACGTGGTGCTTCGACCGTACAGGAAAAAGCAGGTAAAGAAAACATTCAAGATTACCATCCCTAAGGATGCATCCGGTATCTGCGAAGTACTTATTCGAGGCGGCGGCATAGAACCTCTGAATCAATCGGCTATCATTCAGGGATGGAAAACTATCGACAATTTCCGGCAACTTTTCACGGAGATGTCGGCTCTTGAGACAAATAATGAGCTTATACTTGAATTTAATTACGAAAAACGGTCAAAAGGCGGCAAAGGCCGCTCGAATGATGACGACCCTGTTTCAAAAGAGGAACAAGAACTATTAAGCGAGTTGAAACAGCGCCGTTTGAAAGACGGGACGCTTCAGATCTTCAAATCGGATTTTGTCGTCGAGGGACTTCTCCGAAAACTGATCACGGTCTCGCCCGGCGACTCTTCGCAATCCGAAGAATCTGAAACGGAGAGTTGATCACGTGTTCATCACGTTCGAAGGAATTGACGGTTGTGGCAAAACGACGCAAGCAGCGCTCCTCGCCAAGATCCTTGAGGAAAAATACGAAGGAAAACGGCGCGTTTTATGGACAAGAGAGCCAGGAGGGTGGACCGGCGGTTCGTGGATACGGGAACGTATTTTGGAAGGTAATCTTTCCCATCCAATGAGCGAGTTGTTTCTCTTTCTTGTAGATCGCTGCGAACACGTCCGCAGGGAGATTCTCCCGGTTCTTGACGACGACGGTGTCGTGATCTGCGAGCGGTACACGGATTCAACACTTGCGTACCAATCCTGGGGGAGAGGAATCCCGTCGGAGAAAATCGAAACGCTGTTCGAATGGTGTTCTTTTCCGAGACCGGATCGGACATTCTGGCTTGATATCCCAGTGAAAAAAGCGATGGAGAGAGTATGCCTCCGCGGGGGACGCGACCGTTTCGAAGCAGCAGGATACACATTTCTTGAAAGGGTCCGCTCAGGCTTTTCATACCTGGCGCAAAGAGAGCCTCGCAGGATAAACACGATAGAGGCCTCTGAAGAACCGCAAGTTCTTGCGTCAACGATTTTCTCTCTTGTGGAGGTGTCCTCGTCCCGTTGAGGGTAAAAAAAACTTCCAAAGAAACATTGAGCGGAGGAGAATTTTCCAAAACTTCGAAAAGAAGCGGACAGCTGCCTTCTCGAGAACCGACCGCTAACGTTTTTTCGGCGTCTTTGGAAGATGCCGAAATCCGTGATCTTTTGGAGCGCCTTGAAATTATCGGGAGAAAACTGTCTATTTTCCCCGCGGAAGCGCTCCTTCTTCAGTACCGTAAGCTTGTTTCCGAACTGGTGCGACGGGCGGTAGCGGGTTTGCGCGTGCGGCGCGACATGAAATGGCGCAGGGGAGATAAAAATTTCTTCGTCATTGTGGAAAAGACGGACTCCATGCTTGATGAACTCGAGGCTGTCTTCGCTCGGGAAGGAGAGCGAACCAGAATGCTGCAACTTATGGAGGAGATCAAGGGATGTCTCTTTTCTCTTCTGTTCTGAACACGGACGAAAACACTGAACAGAACTGCGCTTCATGGAAGGATTCTCCGGCTTGGAAGCGCTTGTTGTTTTTGGCGTCGAAAAGAGCCTTTCCTCACTCATGCGCTGTAGTAATCAATGAGAATCTCCATATGCACGCAGCGCTCGGCATTGTTCGTGTCCTGCTTTGCGAAAACGGTTCGGGAGATGACGAGTGCCGGGCGTGCGCGGCCTGGTCCGGCGAGAGGCATCCGGATCTCGCGTATGGCGGCGCTCCCTCCAAACCTCCTTCAATCGACGATTGTCGTGAGATAATCGATGCAATGGCGTATCGTCCGGTGGTATCATCAAGACGAGTTGCAGTCATTTTTTCCGCGGACACAATGATGCTTCCTGCGGCAAACAGTCTTTTAAAACTGGCGGAAGAACCGCCGGAATATGTTCACATGCTTTTTTTACTGTCGGACGAAAAACTCTTTCTGCCCACTCTGCGAAGCCGGTCATGGACTGTATCGCTGCCTTCTCCTCGTTCGGAGACGGGCATGGCGCCGCCGCAAACTGAGGAAGAGTGGGTCCGGTGGATTGAAAAAAATGCCAAGTCTGAAGTCGACGAGCTGATTCTGCTCTTAGCTCCATGGATATCCTATGAAGTAGAACGGGGAGCGTATGACAAGGCGGCGACGCTGGAGCGGTTACGCCTTTTGATCCAGACGAAACGCCTTTCCCGGACCATGGTTCTCGACCTAATTGTATTGGCTCTCAAGGAGGGTATTGTTTTTGAGCATTCATTTGGCGATCTTTGGTAAACCTCGTTATCTTGGGCTTCTCGATATAGAAGTTCCTTTCCCTCCCAGAGGAACCTGGCTTGTTGTCGAAACAATGAGAGGTTCCGAACTGGCTCTTCTTGGCGGCCCTCTCTCGAACGAACAAGAGGCGCGCTATCGGGCATCCTGCAATGACGATGCCTCCGACGGCCAGGTCAAGGGCGGCGAACCGATTCTTCAGGAAATCTCGCTTGTTCGAACTGCATTGGATGAAGACCTTGCAGCTGCTGAACTCGAACGGGAAGAAGAAAACGAAGTCCTTGTCAGAGCGAGGACGCTGCTCCGTAGTCATAATCTCTCCATGAAGCTGGTCGACGTCGAGTATCTTCTTGACAAGAAAAAACTCTTTTTCTATTTTACTTCGGAACAGAGAGTGGACTTCCGCGCGTATGTACGAGATCTGGCGAAAGAGTTCAAAACCCGTATCGAACTCCGCCAGATAGGCGTACGCGACGAAGCCAAAACAGTCAAAGGGATCGCGCCGTGCGGCAGGGAATGTTGTTGCAGCCACTGGCTTCACAAGTTCACACCAATCTGCATCAAGATGGTAAAGGAACAGAATCTCGCCCTGAATCCGACGAAAATCTCGGGGATCTGCGGGAGATTGATGTGCTGCATGTCCTACGAGCACACATCGTACAGCAGACTCTGGAAAACGCTCCCGAATCCAGGATCGAAGATCCGTACTCCCGCCGGCAACTATATTGTGGAAGGAGTTGAACTTTCATCCGACTCCGTGCGCGTACGCCGCCCGGACGGAGGAAGCCTTCTTATTGTCATCGAAGATTTTCCACGCTTCAAAGAGACTGTCCTGGAAGGGAAAGAATGGGAGGAACCCTCCCGCACACTCCGCGATTTCTCCTCCGGGAAATCCCTCTTCGACAGCCCTGCAGCAAAAACTACACGTTCATTCTCAGACGACTCGTCCCGATCTTCACGAAAACGCACCGCTGATTCCGGCGGGCGTGAAAAAGGGCAGGAACAAAGTCCTCTCGCTAAAGACAAAAAAACGGAAACTCCCGGAGCGGAAAAGAATCGACGAGAAAAAGAGAAAAAACTTCCGGAAGGCGTGCGTGGACCTGAAGAGGCAGCCAAATCGGCGAAAAAAAAGAGGAGAAGAAAGAAGCCGTCCGCCTCTGCCGACATCAAAACCCCGCAAGGAGGCGCCCAACAGACGCCTCAACAGGAACGCGGCGACAGGAAACCCGTCGAAGGGAAAAAACATGAGGATTCGTCTCAAGGGGATCGCACATCCAAAAAGAATACGTCGGCCGAAAAAAACCAGACATCTCTCCCGACGGAAAAATCCGACGGAGCGCCTCTTCCTCCTGAAAAAAACGGTGAAACCCCTGGCAGGCGTTCTTCGAGCTCCAGAAGACGTCGTTCGGGAAAAGGCGGAGGAAACAGGGAACCAAACGAAAAAAGGAATACTCCGGATCAAAGAACCGAAGGATCCGAATCGAAGAACGCTTCCCCGGGCGCTGCGCCGCAGAAAAGGCATAAGAACAAAGCGCACACTCGCCCAAAAGAAGAGTTCGGAGAACACAGCAAAGAGACGGGACATGAATAAGAACTGCATGCCCGGAGGAGGAGGCCGAACACAATATGTCTTTTTTTGAAAAGCTCAAAAAAAGTCTACACGGAGTACGCAAAAAGTGGAGCAGCGGACTTTCGGGAATTTTTTCGGGCGGCGCCATAGATGAGGGGTTCTGGGAACGTCTTGAGGAAGTCCTTATCTCGGGGGATGTTGGCGTGACCCTTTCCCTGAGATTGATCGACGAGCTGAAAAAAGAGGCCCGCGCGCGCGGCGCCAAGACGCCGGAGGAACTTTTCAGCTTCTTCGCGGAAATTTTAGCAGCCCGCCTTTCAGCTGTTCCTCTGATGGGACAGGCGGTAACGCCGGATAAAAACACCTTGACTATAGTCATTCTCGTCGGCGTCAACGGAAGCGGGAAAACAACTACAGCTGGAAAACTCGCTTCTCAATGGACGAAAGAAGGCTTGCGCGTCGTCTTCGCCGCCGCCGACACATTTCGCGCCGCTGCGATCGATCAGCTCAAAGTATGGGGAGAGCGGTCCGGAGTTCGCGTCATCGCCCAGCAACAAGGAAGCGACGCGGCCGCCGTGGCCTTCGACGCGCTCTCAGCAGCGAAATCGAGCCGCGCGAATGTTCTTCTTGTCGATACGGCCGGACGTCTTCATTCGAAGCATAACCTCATGGAGGAACTCGGCAAAATTTACAGGGTGCTTGAAAAAGAGCGAGGTGACGCTCCTCTTGAAACGTTGCTCGTGCTGGATGCCGTGATGGGGCAGAACGGACTGGCTCAGGCGCAGACATTCAATAAAATTATACCTCTTTCGGGCGTTGTCCTTTCCAAGTACGACAATACAGCGAAAGGCGGCATTCTTCTTGCGATAGCGGAGGAGTTAAAAATGCCGGTGCGGTATGTTGGCCTTGGAGAAGGCGAAGACGACCTGCGCCCTTTCGATGTCCACGAGTTCATCACCGCGCTTCTGGAAGGAGAAAAAGATGGCGGACGAACATAGAGCAGAGGCGAGATACAACACCACGCTTGAATCTCCTCTCTCGTCGCTCCTTCGTTCTCTTTATCTGCACGGAGTTGAGCATTGCGCGCTTGCGACTGCGAAAGGTTTCCCAATTTTCTCCAAAGACCAGATAGTTTCTCTCCTTGAAAGAGAAAATGCGGATACAAAAGTCTGCGAAGCAATCGCATTGCTTTCATCGAACGGTTTCGCCTGTTTTACGGAGCAGCGGCTGGTGGAACCTTTAACGCCGGTTTTACTGGTTACCGACAGGGGAGTGGAGCTCGTTCCCGCGGGGAGAATCCCGCAACCTTCTCCCCGGGAAGAAGACGCCGCTCCCGACGAGGAAATTGCGGACTCGGGGCTCCCCTGCTGGTGGACCGTACCACTTCCTCTTGCTCTCTTGACGGGGAAAAAAACGCTTTTAAACCCCGCCGCGAAAAAACTCCTCGAAGGCTATGCCCCGTCTTCTTTCGGTCGAAAGAAAAAGCACCCAAAGGAATTTCTTCTCGAACTCAGCTGCAAATCGACGAAACAAAAAAAGGGCGCGTTCAGGCATTTTCTGTTCACAGAGTTAAAGGATTCATTTTTCCTGATCCAGGATGTAACGGAAGATTTACAGAGCGCGGATCAAATGGCATGGCTGGCTTCCATCGGGCAAGCGTTTCTGTCCGATCTCAAGTGCAAAGGAATACCGGTCCGGCAGATTCGATCAACTGAATATACAGCCGAAGAAGAGAACGGGAAACACCTTGCCTGCATCTGGGAGGAAAAACTCCTTGGTTACGTCTGTATCGACGACGAGCAAAACAGGTAGAAGCGCTTCGTATTTCTACCCGGTTAAGCTGATCGCCGGGGTTCTCTACCCGGACGAAGCGCTTTGGACGTGGACAAAGAACGCGCTGACTCTCTTGTGGGGATCGCCCGAGGAAGAAAGCGGGCCCTTCCTTTTTTCTTCGCTCACTGATTATTACGCCGACATAGCTCCGGTTTTATTCCGACGTTTTCTCTCGTTCAAGACTCTTCGGGATGCCGGGGAACTACCGGAATGGAAATATGCGGCATGTGAGACGGAGGAGAGCAGCGGAGCGCCGCGGAAAGTGAATATCGATCCGGGGTATGTGAACGGTGCGAGACTCGTCCTTGCCTCGACGAAAGATCATGCGCACAGAATCTATATCGGCGGGGGAATCCATGCGGAGGTGACGTTGCGTTACAGGCGAAAGCGATGGACGCCCTTCGATTATACTTTTCCCGATTTTGCGGACGGACGGTACAACGATTTCCTTTCTCACGTAAGAAATCGCTGGCTTGATGAAATGGCTGCGAGGAGGCTATTGAATGATTGACAGATATACGACCAAAGAAATGGACGCTATTTGGAGCGAAGAAAATAAATTCAGAACATGGCTCGAAGTTGAACTTGCCGTATGCAAAGTCTGGAACGAACGGGGCGTTATTCCCACGGAAGCGTACGACGAGATCTGCGCGAAAGCGGATTTTCGCATAGAACGGATCAACGAGATCGAAGAGCAGGTGCAGCACGACGTCATCGCTTTCGTCTCTGCGGTCGCAGAGACCGTCGGCAAACACGGCCGCTATATTCATCTTGGATTGACGAGCAGCGATGTCATCGATACCGCTTCCTCCCTTTCTCTTACACGTTCTTTGGCTGTAGTGGACGAAAAAGTGCTGCAGCTGATGTCGGCGGTAAAAAGGAGGGCGGAGGAGTTTCGATACGCACCGTGCGCCGGCAGAACGCACGGCATTCATGGAGAACCGACTACCTTCGGATTGAAACTGATGAACTGGCACTACCAGCTTCAACGGGACCGACAACGAATCGCGCTCGCAGTCGAGCAAATCAATTACGGGAAAATCTCCGGCGCTGTGGGAACCTACGCACACTGCGACCCCGACCTTGAAAAACGCGTCTGCGACATACTGGGCCTTCGGCCTGCACTTGTTTCAACGCAGATCCTTCAGCGAGATCGCCACGCGAACATTTTGAACACGCTTGCCCTTCTCGGAAGCGCCCTTGATCGTTTCGCGACAGAAATCCGTCATCTTCAGAGAACTGAAGTCATGGAGGCCCTGGAACCGTTCGGAGCGAGGCAGAAAGGATCGAGCGCCATGCCGCATAAGCGGAACCCGATTATCTGTGAGCGAATTTCCGGAATGAGCAGACTCCTTCGGGGATACGCCCTCACGGGTATGGAAAATATCAACCTCTGGCATGAACGTGATATAAGCCACTCTTCCGCCGAACGAGTCGTATGGCCTGATGCATTTCACACAATTTGCTACATGCTTTCAAAAATGACGAATGTAGTTGAGAATTTACGTGTCGACACTGATAAAATGAAAGAGAACCTTGAATTAACCCGCGGACTGGTGTACAGTCAACGTATCCTCCTCGAACTCGTAGAGCGCTTTGGGATGCTTCGGGAGGAGGCGTACGCCATTGTCCAGGAGAATGCCATGAAATGCTGGCAAGAGAAGGTTCCGTTCTTCGATCTCTTGCTTCACGACGAAAGGGTTTCTTCTTTGGTTTCCGAAACGCAACTGCGTTCGTACTTTTCTCCGGAATACTATTTTCGATGGGTCGACGAGGTCTTTAGCCGATTCTCGGAGGACAAACGATAGACGTTAGCAAAAGAGAGGAAATGCACTAACGGATTGTTTGGAAACAATCGTTTTGAAGCGAACAGGCATGTGAGTACTTCCCATTTGCAGTTGTACCAAAGTGAACGATCGGCCTTGTAAAATACTAATTTCAAGGAGGAGAACTCGATGTGCGCTGCGGATATTTTTGCTGCTGACAGGAACCTCGCTCTCGAATTGGTACGGGCAACCGAAGCTGCGGCTATGGCTGCTGGAAGATGGATGGGGCGCGGCGACAAGAACTCCGTCGACGGAGCGGCCGTCAATGCTCTCCGTTACATGATGAACACTGTACCGATGTCCGGAGTCGTCGTCATTGGAGAAGGCGAAAAAGACGAGGCTCCCATGCTCTTCAACGGAGAGCAGCTTGGCGCTTCAGACGAGCCGCAAATGGACATCGCCGTGGATCCGGTCGACGGAACCCGCTTGACGGCCCTCGGACTCGCCGGGGCGATCAGCGTGGTCGCGCTCTCCGAAAGAGGGACGATGTTCAACCCGAAGAATATTTTCTATATGAACAAGCTGGTCACTGGCCCTGACGCCGCGGATGTCATCGATATCGATCTTCCTCCGGAGGAAAATATCGTCAGAGTCGCAAAAGCGAAGAAGAAGGCCGTAGACGACGTCACGGTCGTCGTTCTCGACAGACCGCGCAACGACGAGATAAAGGATCACATACGAAAAGCCGGCGCCAGGATCAAACTCATCCCCGACGGCGACATCGCGGGAGCCCTTCTCACTTGTAAAGACCAGGGCGGAGCCGACCTCCTTATGGGAATAGGAGGCTCGCCCGAAGCCGTCATCACCGCCTGTGCAATCAAGTGCCTGGACGGAAACATGCAGTGCAAACTGTGGGCCCGCAACGAAAGCGACGCCGAGGAGAGCAGGAAGAGAGGACTTGACCTCGATCAGGTGCTGACAATACACGACTTGGTTCAAGGCGACAACATCTTCTTCGCGGCAACCGGGGTCACCGACGGAGCGTTCCTTCAGGGCGTCCGTTATGAGGGCCGCCAGATCCGCACCAGCTCGATGGTAATGCGTTCAAAAAGCGGAACGATACGCTTCGTGGACAGCATCCATGTCCCGAAGAAACTCTCGGAGCTCTCCAAGGTAAGCGGAATAGACTACAGTACGGTCTGATTCCCCGTCCGCCCAAAACATGAACATAAGAACGTCGGCGGGATACTCGGAGTACCCCGCCGACGTTCTTATTGTTTCTCCCGGCGAAAACGCTCCGCCGCAACCACGGTTTGCCCCGCGGAGACGCATTCATCGTTCGGAGGCAAGAGTTTATGGAGAAGAGGTTCCACCCCTTCCCGCCGTAAGAAAAGAGATGTCATCGCTACGAGGCGTCGATTCTGCCATACCCCCCCTGAAAGCGCGGCAAAACGAATCCCCCTCTCTTTGCGGAGCGTGCCGCATATTTTCGCCACAGCGCGTGCAAGGCCCCCATGTATTCCCCCCGCGATATCCGGAGCGGGCGTTGTCGGTATCGAATCAAGAATCCAACGGATAACGGGTCTCCAATCGATAATAAAACCGTTGCCTCTTCGTAAAACGAGAAAAGGAGCAAGCAGAGATCCTCTGGCCATTGCCTCCAGAGACATCGCCGCCTGTCCGTCGAAGCTGACAACATCTCCGCATCCTAGCAACGCCGCGGCAGCATCGAAGAAACGTCCGCACGATGTCGTTTTCGGAGAGAAGGGGAGAATGTCGAGAACCATTCGCGCTTTCCCGGCATGAGCGCTCCACAACCTTTCTCCCATGGCTGCGGCCTCCTCCTTCCCGAACACGTCGTGCAAAAGTCCAAGAGCATAGCGCCAAGGTTCAGCTACGGCCGCGTCTCCGCCGGGAAGTCGGGAGGGGTGAAAATACCCTATCCGTTCATAACGCGATCTGTCTCCGATAAAAATCTCTCCGCCCCAGATTGTCCCATCTTCACCGTAACCCGTGCCATCAAAGAGTATTCCGGCGGAAGTTTCTTCGACGCCGTTTTCAAAAAGGCACGCTGCGAAGTGCGCATGATGATGCTGCACCGGCACAGTTTCGGCGGAGTAGTCTTCGGCGACCTTCTTCGCGATCTGTGTGGAGAGATACTGAGGGTGCATATCGTGCGC
>Ga0334886_1003558_pt1 | contig 13790 bp, 13 predicted proteins | sample GraSluR1_MG_9_FD_207232 | JGI IMG/M metagenome (GOLD analysis project Ga0334886, IMG submission 207232) | Sludge microbial communities from methane-producing bioreactor in Wageningen University, Netherlands - Granular Sludge_27_06-R1 | ecosystem: Engineered > Bioreactor > Anaerobic >...
TCCTTGCCGTGCGCCATCCACTCCAGCAGCGGGCCGTTCATCTTCGCCATATCCAGGAAGAAGTGCTCGGTCTCGCGCACCTCCAGGTCGGTCGAGCCGGTCAGCTTGGAGCGCGGGTCCTTCAGGTCCAGCGCATCGTACAGCCGCCCGCAGTTATCGCACTGGTCGCCGCGCGCGTCCGCGTAGCCGCAATACGGGCAGATTCCCTCCACATAGCGGTCCGCCAAGAACCGGCCCGCCTTAGGGTCGTACAACTGCTTCTGCGTATCCTTGTAGATATAGCCCGTCTCGATGTGGCGCAGGAACATCTCTTGCGTCACATCCCAATGGTTCTGGGTATCGGTGTGCGTATAGAGGTCGAAGGTTAGGCCCAACTGAAGGCAGCCGTCTACAAACAGCTCGTGGTATTTGTCCGCAACCGCGGCGGGCGTGGTACCCTCGGCCTCGGCCTTGAGCGTAACGGGCGTGCCGTGGACGTCCGAGCCGCTCACCATGAGGACGTCGTTGCCGGCCATGCGCTGAAAGCGCGCGAAGATGTCCGGAGGCAAATAGGCCCCCGCAATTTGACCGATGTGTTTCTCGCCGTTAGCATAAGGCCAGGCTACGCCGACCAGGATCTTCTTCGGTTGAGTCGTCATCGTCGTTCTCGCTTTTCAGGAGGTTCGGACTATTTGGCAGAGACGCCCAAGCAACGGAGCAATCGAGCGCCCGGATCGTGCTCAAAGAGATGCGCCATATTGTCGGCGCATCGTGAAATTATAGCGGCACTGCAATCCAAAGGCAAAGATTCCGCCAACCTCCGTGGTATACTCATGTCATTTCTCATGCCTACGCCACGACACAAACCCGCCGGACAGGTAAAAAACACATGAAAGCATTCGTCGTCATGGGACGCACCTTCAAAGCAGCATATGACGAGCTGTTCCTCTGCGTCTTCCTCAGCGTCGCCTGGTGGATCGGGACCATTCTCGTGGTTCCCGCCGCACCAGTCACGGCCGGTATCCACAACGTCGCCAACCGCATGGCGAACTACAAGCGCGTGGACAACTCGTTCTTCTGGGAAGGCGCCCGCACGAAGATCGGCCGCGGTTGGCTCCTCTACCTGATCAACCTGTTGGCGCCGCTCCTGATGGCGGTCAACGCTTGGTTCTACTTCCGGCTGGAGGGCTGGCCGCAGATGATCGGCATTGTCTTTGTCTGGCTCTTCGTCATCGCCCTCATGATCGGCCAGTTCGTTTTCCCCTTCTTCTGGCAACAGGACCAACAGGACGTGAAGCTCGCTCTGCGCAACGCCGCTGTGCTGGCGATGCGCAACCCGCTCTACACATTCCTGTTGCTGCTCTTCCAAATCCTGTTGCTGGCCCTCAGCACGGCCATCACCCTGCCGCTGATTCTACTGGCCCCCGCCCTGGTCGCGCTCGCCGCCAATTTCGGCATGGCCGGCCTGCTGCAGGAGATGGGCTTGGCCCCCGAGCCGCCTGTCGTCCCGCGCCGCTAGACTTGCCGGCTATACCGGCTGGAGTCAACTCGATGAGCCTAGACAACTTCGACCGTTACCAGCAGGAATCGCGCAAGACCTGGCATCTCATCCACACCGACCACCCCATCGTCTACCCGACGCTCGGCCTCGCCAACGAGGCAGGGGAAGTCGCCGGCAAGATCAAGAAGATCTTCCGCGACAAAAACGGCGAAATCTCCCCCGCAGACCGCGAAGCCCTCAAGCAAGAACTGGGCGACGTGCTCTGGTATCTGGCCCAAATCTGCACCGAACTGGACCTCAGCCTCGAAGAAGTGGCCGAAGCGAACCTTGCCAAGCTCTTCTCGCGCCAGGCTCGCGGCCAAATTCGCGGCGACGGCGACTACCGCTGACCCGCGTTGCGCGGATGCCGGAAGCAGTCCACGGTGTGGTCGTTGACCATGCCCACGGCCTGCATGAAGGCGTAACAGATCGTCGGCCCGACAAAGGTAAAGCCGCGCTTCTTCAGGTCCTTGCTCATGGCCTCGGCTTCGGGCGACTGAGCGGGGATCTCTTGCGACGTCTGCCGCTCATGGACGATCGGCTCTCCCCCCACGAAGCGCCAGATGTAGGCGTCGAAGCTGCCGAACTCCCCCTGTACGGCCAGAAATGCCTGGGCGTTCTTCACCACGCCGCGCACCTTCAGCCGGTTGCGCACAATCCCCGGATTGCCGAGCAACTCGACGATCTTGGCCTCGTCATAGGCCGCGATCTTCGTCGCGTCGAAGTGGTCGAACGCGGCCCGGTAATTGTCCCGCTTGCGCAGGATCGTGATCCAGCTTAGGCCGGCCTGGGCCCCCTCCAGGTTCAGCATCTCAAAAAGCTGCCGGTCATCGTGCACCGGCACGCCCCACTCCTCGTCGTGATAGCGCATATAGAGCGGGTCATTGCCCGCCCAATCGCAGCGGCGCTGCTCCATCTTCAAGCCTCCTGATGGTGTTGGGTATTTGATTGCTAGACCATATGTTCTGGCGCCTCCTGATTCAACACTATTCTCGCGTCTTGTGCAAGTTTGGCCCAGGCCTCATAGCCGGACAATGTGTAGGGTCGGCGCTAGTGCGCTCAGGATAGCGCGCCTACGGTTCAGTGCGACGAGCAGGGCAAGACTTCGGGACGCACCTTGCCGTCTCGATTCAGTTGGCGGATTGCACGCTTCATGCTACCCTGAAGCGCGTTACGCACGTATATCGCCATTCAGCCAGAAAGAACGATCCATGCAACTAGCAGGACGAGTTGCACTAGTTACGGGCGCCGGTTCCGGCATTGGCAAAGGCGCGGCGCTCATTCTTGCCCAGGAGGGGGCGAAGGTCGCCTGTCTGGGCCGCACCGAGAGCCAGTTGGCCGAAGTAGCCGACGAGATCGAACAGGCCGGAGGGCAGGCCGTGAGTTTACTGGCGGACGTGTCTCAGCCCGACCAGATGGAGGCGGCCATCCGGCGGGCCGGCGACGCTTGGGGCCGCATCGACATTGTCGTCGCCAACGCCGGCATCAACGGCGTATGGGCTCCCCTCGAAGACCTAACGCCGGACGAGTGGGACCAGACGCTCGACATCAACCTCAAGGGCACGTTCCTGACCGTCAAGTACGCCCTGCCCTATCTCAAGCGGCAAGGCGGCTCTGTGATCGTCGTCGCCTCGGTCAACGGCACGCGCATGTTCAGCAACACCGGCGCTACAGCCTACTCCTGCTCCAAAGCGGGCCAACTTGCCTTCGCCAAAATGACCGCGCTAGAACTCGCCCCCTATAAAGTGCGCGTCAACTGCATCTGTCCGGGCTGGATCGGCACCGAAATCCGCGATAACACTGAAATGCGCGGCGTCGAAGCGGCGCGCTATCCGGTCGAATTTCCGCAGGGCAAAGTTCCGCTCACTCGCGGCCGGCCTGGCCGCATCGAACAGGTCGCCCAGTTGATCCTCTTCCTGGCCGGCGACGCCTCGAACCACATCACCGGCACCGAGATGTGGATCGACGGCGGCCAATCGCTGCTTCAGGGTTAGCGCATGCGGCGCGCGTCCCGTCGCTCCGAACACACTGTTTTGCGCATTTCCAGAAAGGCAACCGGTAAATGAGAATCACCAAAGTGACGCCCATGACGATGGGCACCGACTGGCGCAACATCACGTTCGTCAAGGTGGAAACCGACGAGGGCATCACCGGCGTGGCCGATGCACGCGCCCTCAACCGCGACGAGACGGTCACCGCCTATCTGCATGAGACCGCGCCCCGCTACGTGCTCGGCGCAGACCCCTTCGACATCGAGTTGCTTGTGCATCGCATGTCGTTGCAGGACTTCGGCCGCGCCGGCGAGGTCGTGATGACGGGCATTGCCCTGATCGAGATCGCCTGTTGGGACATCGTCGGCCAAGCCCTTGGCCAGCCCGTCTACCGGCTGCTTGGCGGCGCAGTGCGCGACCGCATCAAGGCCTATGCCAACGGCTGGTACACCGTCGAGCGCACGCCCGACGAGTTCTACGCCGCGGCCAAGCGCGTCGTGGAGCGCGGCTACCACGCCCTTAAGTTCGACCCCTTCGGCGCGGGCTTCTACGAGATCGACCGCAAGGAGCGCAACCGCGTCATCTCGCTGGTCGAAGCCGTGCGCGACGCCGTCGGGCCGGACGTCGAGATCCTGATCGAGATGCACGGTCGCTTCAACCCGGTCACCGCGGTCGCTATGGCGCGCGAGCTGGAGCCCTTCAAGCCAAGCTGGCTGGAGGAGCCGGTCCCGCCCGAAAACCTGGCCGCGCTCAAAAAGGTGGCGGACGCCATTGCGCCATTAGGCATCCCCATCGCCACCGGCGAACGCATCCACACCCCCTTCGAGTACCGCGAGTTGTTCGAGCTACAGGCCGCGGACATCATCCAGACGGACATCACCCACTTTGGCGGCATCCTCAACGCCAAGAAGCTGGCTGCCTGGGCCAACGCCTACTACATCCTGATCGCGCCGCACAACGTCGGCGGGCCCGCCTCTACAGCCGCGGCCCTGCATCTGGCCGCGTCGACGCCCAACTTCAAGATTCAGGAATACTTCAACGACTTCGCCGAAGCCTATGTGAACGAGGCTGCATCCGGCCTGCCTCAGGTGATGGGCGGCTACTTCTCGCTGCCGGAAGGTCCCGGCCTCGGCCTGAAACTAAACGAGGATGTGATCGAGGCGTATCCGCGGAAGAAGGTGCACTTCAACCTCTTCTCCGACGACTGGCACAAGCGCGACGCGGCCAAGAGACAAGACTGACGCGTCCCTCAGCCGCCATCAAGCCTGCCGGGAAGCGCACAACTTCCCGGCAGGCTTATAGTTCCGGCGCTTTTCTTTGCCACGAATTGCACGAATTTCACGAAGGGATAGGCTTGGGGCTCGTCGAATTAGGAGCGCAGGATTGCGCCTAATCGTCTCCCATCTCCCTCGCCAACACCAGCCGGCAGTTATTGACTACGAACAGGCCGTACCAAGCGGGAAGGAAGAAGAGCAGCGCCACGCCCACGTACCCCGCGGCCAGCCCGCCCAGCACAGCCATGCCCAACAGCCCTAGCGTATTGGACGGATAGCGACTCGCCAGGATCAGTCCGTTGCGCAGCGCGTTGACAAGCGCCGCATCATGCAGCGCGATCAGCGGGTAGGCGTACAGCGCGATGGCCCCCGCCACGGCCACGCCCAGAATGTCGGCGGCTAGCCCGGCCCACGCCACGAACGGCACAGACGGCGCGGCCAACAGCGGCAGAGTAGCCTGCAGCGCGATAAAGGGAACCAAGAACAGCGCCCCCAGCCAGACGCTGCGCCGCCAGACGCGTAGCAGCGCCCGCAGCATCATCCCCAATGACGCGCGCCGCTCTTCGGCAATCGCCGCCTGCATGTGCAGCAGCGCCGTCCATCCGGGCGAAATTAACAGCAAGAACGCCAAGCCCATCTCGACCGGGCGGCCCAGCACGCCCAACACGAATGCCGGCGCGCATAGCGCCGAAAAGATCAAGCCCCCGGCTGTCACCAGGGGCAGATTCGTCCACAGTTGGTTAGCCGTCATGCGCACGTAGTTGGCGGGCGTCAGCGGCTCCAGCCCATCCCTCACCGGCTTACCCTTTCAGGCCGGTCATCGCAATCCCCTGGATGACAAAGCGTTGCGCAAAGAGGAAGAAGAGCAGCACCGGGAAGATCGAGATCATGATGCCCGCCAGAACGTGGGCGCGGTTGCCCATGCCCATATAGCCCTGCAACTGGATGATGGCGATGGGGAAGGTGAACTTGTCCCAATCGCGCAGGTAGAGCAGCGGGCCGAGGAAGTTGTTCCACGAGCCGAGGAAGGTGAAGATGCCTAGCGCCGACAGCCCAGGCCCCACCAGCGGCAGCATTACCTGCCAGTAGATGCGGAAATAGCTCGCCCCGTCGATCTTGGCGGCGTCCATCAACTCAGCAGGCAGCGTCAGGAATTGCTGGCGCAGCAGGAACACACCGAACGCGCTGGTCAACGCCGGCAGAATCAGCGCCCAATGCGTGTTCATCAGTCCCAGATTGCGGATGATAATGAACGTAGGCACCATGATCACCGTCCACGGCACCATCATCGACGCCAGAAAGGCGAAGAAGAGGAACTCGCGCCCGCGAAAGCGCAGCCGTGCAAAGGCGAAGGCCGCCATCGAACACGTCAGTAACTGGGCCCCGGTGACGATCAGCGCGATCTTGAGGCTGTTCCAGAAAAAGAGCAGAAAATCGATATCCGGCGATGTGATGACCGTCCAATAATTGCGGAACTCAAACGCAGTCGGCCAGAAGTCCGGCGGCAGATTGAAGGATGCGCTCGGGTTGCGCAGAGATGTCGAGAACATCCAACTGATCGGCGCGAACTCAATCAACGCCACGATAATCAGAAACGCCCAAATGACCGCCTCACCTGCGAAATTGGCGAGGGCGCGCCCAGGCTGTGACCGCTGAATAGTGATACGACGTTCGCTCACCGTTGCCATCGATGACTTCTTCCCTTCCTATTGGCGCTCGCCTATTCGTAATGGACCCAACGCCGCGCCATGACAAACTGCAACATCGTCAGCGCGATTAGAATCGCAAACAGCGTCAGCGAAAGCGCCGCCGCATAGCCCATCTCGAAGCGTTTGAAGCCCACCTCGTAGATATAGAGCACGATCAGCCGCGACGCATCACCCGGGCCGCCGCCGGTCAACACAAAAGCGTTGTCGAAGACCTGCGCCGCGCCGATCAGCGAGATAACGATGGCAAAAAACGCGGTCGGCGTGATCAAGGGCAGCGTGACGTAACGCGTCAACTGCAAGCGATTGGCCCCGTCGATCTTGGCGGCCTCATACAGCGACTCCGGAATGCCCTGCAGCCCGGCCAAATACAGCACCATCAGAAAGCCCAGGCTCTTCCATACGTCGTAGAGGATGACCGAACGCAAGGCCCACGTGCTGCTGCTCAGCCACGGCACCGGGTCCAGACCGATCTGGGACAGCAGGTAGTTGATCACGCCGCGATCTTGGGTCAAAAGGAACTGCCACACCAGCGCCAGTGAAGCGGTCGTAGTCAGCACCGGGAAGAAGATTGCTGTGCGCAGCAGATAACGCAGCACCCCGGGCATGGCTCGGTTGACGCCCATTGCCAACAGCAAGCCGCCTACATTGTTCAAGAAGGTCGCCCCCACCACGAAGAAGAGGGTATTGCGGTAGATCAGCAGCATGCGGTTATCGCTTGCGAGCCGCTTTAAGTTCGCCAAGCCGACCCACTTGGCCGGCGAAAGGATGTCGTACTCCATAAAGATGAGAACGGCCGAAGCGAGGATAGGCAGGATCAGAAAGATGGTCAATGCCAATAGGGCAGGCGTAATAAACGCATAGCCGGCCAATGCCTCGCGCCCGCCGACGCCGGCGAATCTGCCGCGCCGCTTGCCGCTATCGGCCTGTAGCACATCGCTGCTCACGGTAGTCTGCATCGAGCAGGTCCTCCGGGGAGGTAGATTATCTGGGGTTGGTCAGAGGGCCAGGGACCGGCGACGGCCATCACATCATCGCGCAGATGTGTGCGCCGCAGTCCCTGGCCCGGTTCGTCCGAATGTCGCTCACCCCGACGCAGCGCGCCGAGGGGCGTCGTTTGTCTAGGCCTTGACCTTGTCCATCTCGGCCTGCAACTCCGTATGCATCGCCTGGACGGCCTCTTCCACGGTGCGCTCGCCGTTCCAGATCGTTTCCAGATGGCGGTTCATCACCGGCTCGATGATGTTGAAGTTGGTGGGCGAAGGCACCGTCTTGCCATAGTCCAGCGACTTATAGAAGAGCGCCGTGTTGGCAGGGCCAAACTCGGCGAAGACCGGCATCTCCGACACCGAACGCAGCGCCGGCACGTTGCCGCCCAGCTTCACCATATCAATCGCCGCGTCCTGGTTGGACAGGAACTTGACGACTTCCCACGCCGCCTGATCGTCCACAGCCGAAGATGAGACGCCCCAGCCGTCGGTGCCGACATCCGTGCGATACGGGCCCGACTTGTACGGCTGGTATTGGATGTCATAGGTCTCGAAGCCTTCCGCCAGCGAAGCGCCGAAGCACCAGCGCCCGCAGGTGCGCATCACCAGGTTGCCGGCGTGGAACTGCGCCGTCTCATCCCAGCCTGCGGGGTTGGGCGAGAACTTGTGCACGAGGATGAGGTCCGCCAGGAATTGCAGCGTCTCGGAGAACTTCGGATCCAACACATTCGAGTCCGCCCAGTCGTCGGTCAGCAGCGAGGTGTCGTTGTTAAAGAGCCAAGCATGCATGCCGAACAGGTTAGCGCCCCAGAACGAATAGGCATAGCGATCATCAGCCGAGCCGGTGACCCGCGCCACCTTCTCGCAAACGGCCAGGAAGTCGTCCCACGTCCAGTCCTCAGCCGGCGGTTCCACCCCTTCTTCTTCAAAGATGGCCGTATTGTAGTAGAGGACCATATTGTTCCAAGAGAACGGGTACTCCATCTGCTTGCCGTCTACCTGCAACATCTCGCGCAGCGTCACATGCACGTCGTCCATCAGGATCTGCTGCGCTTCGGTGTCCGCCTCCAAGAACGGATCCAGCGGCACAAGGATGTTCTTATCGGTCAGCAGGCGCAGACCCTCGATGGCGATCATGATCACGTCCAGCTGCTCGCCGCCGGCAATCTGGGTCACGACAAGGTCCGAATAGGACGACCAGTTGTCGATGGGCGTGGCCGTCACTTTGAGATCGATATCGGGCAGTTGGTCCTTTGCCCGCTCCATGGCGTCGTTCCAGGTGTTGATTTCCATCTGGGAGGTGGCGACGATCGAAACCTTATCCCTGCTCGGCGCAGCCCCCGGCCCTTCGCCGCTCGTCGCCGGCGCGGTCGCCGGCGCACAGGCTGCGGCTACGGCCCCCGCCATCGTCAAGGCAGATAGCCGCAACATATCGCGCCGGCTGAGCAGTCTTCCCCTATCACTATGCATCTCGGCAGACATATCTTCTTTCCTCCTATAGTGGGTGATGGGATTACGGCAAGAGGGTATCGGTCAACAGCGGAGCCCTTCAAGCCTAGCAGAACGGGGGACAACAAGAATGACCGATTTTGGAATATGCGCTGCCGTGCAGGGCCAAGAACCGAGGTAAAGTTAGGGAGCTGAGTACGGACGGAATCTGTATTGAAGCGGCCTTCCGGCAAGCCCGGCAGAGCGGTATTAATTATGGCACATCGCGCCGCGTCGGTCAACCAAAGCGGGCTGTGATTTTCTGGTTGTGCAACAGCTAGTGCGCGCCTGGGCGCGGGGAGAGCGGCAGCAGGAGCGCCGCAGGGATTGCCGTAAACGCGGCCAGCGCAGCGACGGTAAAGGCTGCGGTCAACCCAAAACGATCCGCCAGCGCGCCGACTAGCCATAGGGCCAGCGCCCGCAGCAGAAAGTTGATGAACATGTAGATGCCGTTGGCCGCGGCGCGGTGATCGGGAAACTGGTCCTGGACGATCGCCATCATCACCGGTGTAGGCGAGATAGCGGTCAGCCCCAGGACGATCAGCAGAGGCAGGGCCAACGCCTTCGGTCCGAACAGGAAAATCAACAACAGCACTGGCGCAGCGCACAGCAGCGCCAACAGCACGCGCCGCCGGCCCCAGCGGTCGCTCAACGTGCCGGTCAGCAAAGCCCCCGCCACACCCGCCGCCTCTAGGATGGCCAGCGCGGCCGCGGCCAGCCACAAACTAGCCTGCAGTTCATCGCTCATGAAAATGGGCAGATATGTGGTCAGCGCCACAAGCATAAGCCCCATACCGCCCATCATCCACGCCAGCGCCGGAAAGACGCGCTTCGCCTGCGGCGCCATGTGACGCAACCCCACCGTCTTGTGGTCCAACGGGCGCGCCGCCACCGTGCGCAGCCGCCAGTAGAGGATAGCCGAGGCCAGCCAACCCGCTGCGGCCATACGCCAAAGCCCGTCCAACCCCCACCAGGTCACGCCCGCCACGGCGATCATCGGGCCAAGTGTGCGCCCCAGTTCGCCCGTCGCCATGAAGACGCTCATACCCGTGCCGACGCGGTTGCCCGACACGCGTGCGATCATGGCCGGCGCCGGCGCATGAAACGCCGCCGTGCTCACGCCGACCGCGATCAACAGCAGCGCCAACGTCAGGTAATCCGGCGCCAGGCCGATGACGCTCATCAGCGTAGCCGTAGCAGCCGGAGCTAATATCACGAAATAGCGCAAGCTCACCCGGTCGGCTAGATAGCCGAGAAAGGGCGTGAGCAGACTGGGAAGCTGGGTGAAGATCATCAGCCCGCCCGCGCCGGCATAACCCATGCCCAGCCTGTCTTGCAGAACGGGCAGCAGCGGCGCCAAAAAGGCGGCATAGGTATCATGCACCAGATGCCCGCCGGCCACGGTGGCGACCTGGTCGGTGTGAAAGCGCGCCCCGTCCTGGGCCGCGGCAGCCTTCGCCGCATCAGCCTTCACCGGCTCAAGAGTGCGCGTAGAAATCGATTCGGAAGACATGGCATCCCGCTCTAGGTGAACCGCACCCGACAGCAAAGGGCGCCGGTCGCCTGCCGACCGGACGGTTCTCAGTTAACCCTACCCGCCCCCATCCGTCAAATCGCCGTCCATCCGCCCCCCTGCACCCTGTCAATTTTCTTCGCCACGAATCACACGAATTTCTCGAATTCGTTACAAGCGATTCGTGCGATTCGTGGCGAAGCTTTGCACTCTTTGTGTCGTGGCGGTTGGGATTTCGAGCGGCTTTTTCTTTCCTCGCCGCTGCGGTATAGTACAGCTCTATGGATCTGCTTCCCAGCCGGCGCGCCATCCGCCGCAGCATTGGCCTCTTGCGCTCGCTCGCCATGTACTATGGCCGGCCAGATCGCACGCGGCGCATGGCGCGCTTCTACCGTCAGTTGATGGGGCCGGGCGACCTCTGCTTCGACATCGGCGCACACGTCGGCAGCCGCGTCCGCATCTGGACCGGTCTCGGCGCTCGCGTCGTCGCCGTCGAGCCGCAGCCTCATCTCATGCAACTTCTGCGTCGCTGGTACGGCGCCTCCCCGCAGGTGACGCTTGTCGAAGAGGCCGTCGGCGCCAAGCCGGGCGTGCAGCAGATCTTCATCAGCGAGCGCACCCCCACCGTCAGCACCCTCTCGACGGAATGGATGGCGGACGTACGCCGCGCCGAGTCCTTTGCCGGCGTGCAGTGGGAGAGCGCAACCGGCGTCACCGTCTCCACTCTCGACGGCCTGATCGCCCGCTACGGCGAACCCGTCTTCTGCAAGATCGACGTCGAAGGCTACGAACTGGAGGCGCTGCTGGGCCTGTCGCACCCGCTGCAAGCCGTCTCTGTCGAGTACGTGCCCGCCGCGCGCCACATCGCCGCCGAGTGCATCCGCCGCCTAGACGCCCTCGGCGCATACGCCTATAATTGGACAGTGGGCGAGCAGCATCGCTGGCAGTCGCCCGTTTGGCTGAGCGCAGACGCTATGTTACAACGCCTGGCAAGCCTGCCCGCCGGCGCCGCTTCCGGCGACATCTACGCCCAGCTGCACCCATCCCCTGAACAGTGAGCCGCCCGCCATGCCCGCCGACTACCCGGATGCTGAAGCCCGTCGCCGCACCGTTCTCGTCGTCGTCGTCAACAACCCCGATGACTTCCGCCGCGTCGCCTCGGAGGGTTGGTATCGCATCCCCCAGCGCAGCGCGCCGCGTCGCATCGGCGCCGATTATCTTGCCTTCTATCAAACCGGCGCGTTCAAAGGACAGGAAGAGGCGCAGACCGTCACCTACTACGCCTCCACCAGGCGCTACCAACTCATCACCCGCCGCGAACTGCTGCCTGCCGAACCGGATCACCCGCGCGCCGGAGACTACTACTTCCGCATCGACATCGGCCCGCTGCAACGCCTGGCGCGGCCCATTCCCGCCGCTTCGCTGCGCCGCATCACCTTTATCCCCACCACACTCGACCGTCTTCTTCGCGCGCCGGACGTGCGCGACCTTTTCTATCACGAGGACCCGTTCGACAAGCTCTGGCGGACCTTGCGCGCCAACCGTCTGCGCCTCATGAAGAACCGCCTCGTCGACGACTGGCCGGTCGACATCACGCTGCGCGCCCGCGGCGGCTATCTAGGCATCCGCTGCTCCAATGACCCCGAAGCCCGCACCCAGGCGCGTGAGCTCGCGCCCATCCCCGCGCCGGCGCGCTGGGAGATCCTCTGGCTGCCCGCCGACGAGCTTGAGCGCGATCTCGAAGCGTGCCTGCGTCGCGTCGGGGCCGCGCTGATCGACCTCGGCGGATCCGACCTGAATGCGGAGTAACCGGCGCGGCTGCGCCGGCGTAGAGGAACCGCAGGCCGCCTGAATGGCCCGCCGCCGATGACCATGCACAAGCGCATCCCCCAGCCAACCGTCAACGCCGTCGCCGCCAATCACAGCGCCCTGCGCGCCCTGCGCCGCCATTGGCTCATGGCCGCGCTCCTCTACGCCGCAGCCATCTCCGCCGCCTATTCCTGGCTCGCCCGCTCCGCTTTCGCCGCGCACGCCGCGGGCTGGCTTATATGGACGGGCGTCACCGCCGCCGTCCTCCTCGGCTTCCTCTGGCGCATCCTGCCCCGCAACCGTCGCAAGGGCGAAACGCAACTCTTCCCCGATTTCGGCTACGGCACCTGGCTCAGCCTGTTCTGCGGCCTCCTGATCGCTTTGCTGGCAGGCTTTCTCTTTCGCCCCATGCCGGAGGGCTGGTTAGCCTGGGCGCCCGCGCTTCTCTACACTGTCGCCCGCCTGCTCGACCTATGGGACGGCTATCTGGCACGCCGCGCCAACCGCGTCAGCGAACTGGGCGCCGCGCTCGACATCGAACTGGACGGGCTGGGACTGCTCATCGCCGTGGCCCTCGGCGTTCAGTATGGGCGTCTGCCCGTGTGGTATCTGCTCCTGGCCGTCAGCCGCCAGCTCTTCGTGGCGGGCATGTGGCTGCTCAACCGCCGCGGCAAGCCCGTCTACGACCTGCCGCCTAGCGAAAACCGCCGCATCATCGCCGGCTTCCAGACCGGCTTCCTGACCGTCGTCCTGTGGCCCATCCTCTCGCCGCCGCTGACCCGGTTCATGGCGTTGGCCTTCGCCATCCCCCTCGTCGCCAGCTTCGGTCGCGACTGGCTCGTCGTCAGCGGCGTCCTCGACCCGGACGCGCCCGCCTACCTGCGCGGCCGTCGCATCGTCAAACGCGTCGTCGAAGGTTGGCTGCCGCTCGTTGCACGCGTCGGCGGAGCGCTTCTCGGCGCCGGGCTGCTGTGGCGCAATGCGCCTAGCTTCGCTGCCTGGCAAGCGAGTCTCGACGCAGCCGGTATTGCGGACGCTCTCGGCGCGATCTGGGCCGCAGTCGCCCTGATCGCGCCGGCCTTGCTCTTCTTCGCGCTGGGCAGCGCCGCTCGCCTAGCCGCTATCTTCGTCATTGCCCTCGCTTTTCTCGACATCTCCGCCGCAGAGCTTAGCTGGCGCGATAACGCCTGGCTCCTGTTGAGCGGCATCCTCGTCGCTCACTTCGGCGGCGGCTTCTACGCCCTGTGGCAGCCGGAAGAAGACATCCTCCACCGCCGCCTGGGCGACACCGGACCAGCCCTGCGTTGAGCAGCCTGCGCCAACTCATGCGTCAATTGACGGAACGCGTCTCCGCGTTTCTCCTCTTGCCCGCGCCGCCGCCGCGACATACAGTGAGCCATATGCTCATGTATACGCAACGCGATCCATTGACTTTATCCTCTTCCGCCTATCGCCGCAGCGCGCCGTCCCTGCATTGCCTATTGCTCGCCGCGGCGTTGGT
>Ga0334886_1003568_pt1 | contig 13752 bp, 11 predicted proteins | sample GraSluR1_MG_9_FD_207232 | JGI IMG/M metagenome (GOLD analysis project Ga0334886, IMG submission 207232) | Sludge microbial communities from methane-producing bioreactor in Wageningen University, Netherlands - Granular Sludge_27_06-R1 | ecosystem: Engineered > Bioreactor > Anaerobic >...
CCCACCCTAAATCCCTCCCCGTCTGCGGGGAGGGACTTCAAGAGCAGTCCTTTCTCCCTTCCCTCGCTTGCGGGGGAAGGGCCGGGGATGGGGGTAAAGATACCTCTCAAACGGCCTCTGAAATACACCGGCGCACTGTGGCTTGTCATTCCACTTCAGATGTGGATAATATAAATACAATGTGACAAAAGATTCGAATCACGGTTGCAGCAAGGAACTCGAACGCACGGCAGTGAGTCCATCCTCGAATGGATGTTGACGGCAAGCAATCATTGCGCGGGGGCACCCGCGAGTAAATCAGCCGACCCGAACGCCCGGATGTGCCCGCGCAGGTGCGCACGGCAAGCTACACCCCACACAGGCACGGGCGCTAACCGACGGCACGCAGTCCTCTGGAGATTTGCTGGCGAGGATGCCTGCCAACTGGATGTGAGAGCCGGGCGGGAACACAGCGACAGCGTGTGCTGAATGATGATGAGTTTGTCTGACCTCCTGGCGAGGACGACAACCGATCGCGATCAGCGGGCAAGCGGTCCATACCGGCCCGACCGCCCGTAAGATCGATCACCCATTCGAGATGGCCGTGACTCCTGCGGGCGCACCCTGCAGGGCTGTCGCGCGAGTTCCGCGATCAACGCGACTGGCAGCCGTGGTGACTGTGCTACGGCTGTTTTTTGTTGTGGGGATGCCGACGGTGGAGCGCACGATCACGGGGCTGGAAGTCCAGAAGCGCAACCAGGAGCGCGTCAGCGTTTACCTGGACGGCGAGTTCGCTTTTGGGCTGCCGGCCATCGAAGCGGCGCGCCTCCGCCAGGGCCAGGTGCTTTCGGAGGCTGAGATCGCGGCGCTGCGCGCGCTGGACGACGTGACGCGCGCGGTGGATCACGCCGCCCGCCTGCTGGCCCGCCGCCCCTACAGTCGCGCTGAAATCCGCCGTAGCCTGGCCGCCAAAGGGGTCGCGCCCGCCACCATTGAGCAGGCGCTGGCCAGGTTGGAAAGCCTGGGCTACGTGGACGACCGTGCCTTCGCCCAGTTTTGGGTCGAGAACCGCGAGCGCTTTCGCCCGCGCAGCCCGCAGGCGCTGCGCTACGAGCTACGCCAGAAGGGGTTGGCTGCGGACATCATCGAGGCCGCGTTGAGCGCGCTGGATGCGCGCGACTCGGCGGTGCGCGCGGCCCAGGAACCGCTGCGCCGGCTGCGCGGCCAGACGCGGGCTGAGGTGGAGAGCAGGCTGGGCGCCTTTCTGGCCCGGCGCGGGTTCAGCTACGACATCGCCCGCGAGGCCGTTGCAACGATTCTGGCCCACCTGGACGAGGAACAGCCGGAGTTTTTTGCACCTGACGAGCCAATGAACGACTACAACGACTACGAGGAGTAAGCCCCATGGAAATCGTGTTAGCCCTGCTTGGGCTGGCGATTGGGGTTGGGCTAGGCACAGGCGCGCTGCTTGTCTACCAGCGTTCGCAAGGGATGAGCAAGAAGCGCCAGGCAGAGGACGAAGCAAATCGCATCCTCAGCGACGCGCAGGATCAGGCGAAGCAGATCATCATAGACGCCAGAGATGAGGCGCTGCGCATCCAGCGAGAAGCCGAAGACAATGCCAAGAGACGCCGTGCCGAGCTTGACCGCGAGAGCGACCGCCTCCAGAAGCGCCGCGAAGACCTCGACGCGCGCTACGAACGGCTGGAATTGCGCGAGCAAACGCTCAACAAACGCCAGAGCAAACTCGACAAACAACAGAACGAAATCACGCAAATGCTGGAGGAGCAGAAGGCGGAGCTAGAGCGTGTCGCCGAGATGACGCGCGACGAGGCCCGCCAGGAATTGCTGCGCCTCGTCGAAGAAGATGCCCGCCAGGACATGGCGCGCCGCATCCGCGAGGTGGAGGCCGAGACCAAGCTCGAAGCCGACACCCGCGCGCGCGACATCATCGCCCTGGCCATCCAGCGCATCGCCTCCGAGCACGTCAACGAGATCGCTGTGAGCGTGGTACCCCTCCCCTCCGACGAGATGAAAGGGCGTATCATCGGGCGCAACGGGCGCAACATCCGCTCGTTCGAGCAGGCGACCGGCGTGGACGTGGTGGTGGACGACACACCCGAAGCCGTCACGATCTCCAGCTTCGACCCGATCCGCCGCGAAGTGGCCCGCCGCTCGATGGAAAAGCTGGTGCTGGATGGGCGCATTCACCCGGCGCGCATCGAGAAGCTGGTCTCCGACGCGCGCAAGGAAGTGGATCGCATCGTGCGCGAAGAAGGCGAGCGCGCCGCTTACGAGGCGGGCGTGCCCGGCCTGCACAACGAGATCATCAAGCTGCTGGGTCGCCTCAAGTTCCGCACCAGCTACGGGCAGAACCAGCACGCTCACTCGATTGAGACGGCGCACATCGCTGGCATGATCGCCGCCGAACTGGGCGCAGATGTGGCCATCGCCAAAGCAGGCGGGCTGCTGCACGACATCGGCAAGGCCGTAGATCACGAGATCGAAGGCACGCACGCGCAGATCGGCGCGGATTTCGCCAGGCGCTTCGGGCTGCCGCCGAAAGTCGTCAACTGTATCGCTGCGCACCATCACGAAGTTGAGCAGGAGTGTGTCGAGGCGATGATCGTCGAGGCCGCCGACGCCATCTCCGGCGCACGACCGGGTGCTCGCCGCGAAAGCCTGGACACCTACATCCGCCGCGTCAAGGCGCTCGAAGACATCGCCCGCGAGTTCCCCGGTGTGGAGCAGAGTTACGCGCTGCAAGCCGGGCGCGAAGTGCGCATCATGGTCAAGCCGGAGGAGATTGACGACCTGGCTGCCACGCGGCTGGCGCGCGACATCTCCAGGCGCATCGAAGAGACGATGCAGTACCCTGGCCAGATCAAGGTGACGATCATCCGCGAGACACGTGCTGTTGACTACGCGAAATAATCTCCGGCGGGCAACCGCTTGAGACTACGAACGGCGGACGCCCCTCGTCCGCCGTTCGCGTTGGTGCGGGGATGTATCAGGTGATGCTAGACTGCTGCGCCCAGCGACGCAGCGAGATCGCGCGAGCTGCGCACGAGGCGTGGCGGCTCCGGCAGCCAGGGGAAATAGGTCACCTGCTGAGGGTGCGTAACCAGAAACTGCGGCGCGTCCAGGTCGCGCACCAACCCAAATCCACCAGCGCGCATGAGCGCATAGACCAGCCGCAGCATGGCCGCCGTCCAGGTCTCTGTCTCCAGGAACAAGTACATCCGGTGAAAAGCACACCCTCCATTCAACCCTGGTGCGCGCAGCGTCAACCGCCCGCCGTCCACGCAGATCACCTCGAACCACCCGCCGCCTGCCTCAATCACGCGGGAAACGCACTTGGAGTCGGTCAATGCTGTGCGGATCGCCGTCCGGTCTCCGTCGGCGAAACGCCCGTCTTCGGCATGGCACACCAGGAGTAGCATGTTCCGGGCCATGATGCTCCGTTCCTCCGCCCTGTGCGGTACTGATAGGCATCCAGCCGGTCAATGATGCAATGATAGCACAGGCGTTCGAGCCAGCCCAAACGCTGTCAAGCCGATTCTGGTGCTGAACTCTGGTGGCTTGAAACCCTATATGTAGGGGGTAATGCTCCATGCTTACCCACGCATATAGTGTTTCTGGCCCTCAAACAAATAAACAGATAAACGGACTCGGCACGGGAAGACCGCTCCGCGCAGTGCATCCCTGCTGGCAGGGTGAGTGCAAAACCTGTCAGGTAGGGGCGCTGCTCTGCTGCGTCCCAGGGCGGGGCTGAGCGCCGCCCCTACGTGACCTCACCCCCGCCCGGCGCTGGCGCACCTCGCCGCCCGGCAGCCGCAGTGGATCGCAACGCATCCCCGGCGCTATACTAAGGCGGCAGCAGACCGCAACAAAGGGTGGGCGCTTGCGCCGCGCGCGCCCGCCGGGTCACGAGACAAGGAGACTCCTGATGCGCGCCGAAATCATGTACCGGCCCTCGTACTCGATGGCTATTGTGGACCTGGCCCCCCACGAGGAGATTCGCGTCGAATCCGGCTCGATGGTGAGCATGACCGAGGGCATGAAGCTCAAGACACAGATGGAGGGCGGCATCCTTCGCAGCCTGACGCGCTCTGTCCTCGGCGGTGAGAGCTTCTTCCTCAACGTCTTCCAGGCCCCGGCGCAAGGCGGGCAGATCAACCTGGCCCCGACGATGCCGGGCGACATGATGATCCTGGAGATGCATGGCGAATCGCTGCTGGTGCAGAGCGGCTCGTATGTCGCCTCGTCGCTGGGCATCACCATAGACGCCAAATGGGGCGGCGCGCAGACGTTCTTCGCCTCAGAAGGGCTGGTCATGCTGCGCGCGCGCGGGGAAGGGCTGCTCATCCTGTCCAGTTATGGAGCCATCCACCCCATTGACCTGGCCCCCAGCCAACGCTACACGATAGACACCGGGCACCTGGTCTCGTTCAGCGAGGGGATGGGCTTCCGGGTACGCACCGCCGGCGGCGTCCGCTCGACCCTGCTCAGCGGCGAGGGCCTGGTGGTGGACCTCACCGGGCCAGGGCGCGTCTACATGCAGACGCGCTCCGAGGACGCTTTCCTGGCCTGGCTGGCCCCCAACCTGCGCCCGCAGGAGCCGCAGGGGTAGCGAGTCGCGGCGGGCGACATGCGAGGGGGTGCCGTCAGGCCGCATCCTGTTTACCTCACCCCCTGATCTCGCTGTGCTCGGCCTTTCCCCCTCTCCGCCAGCGGAGAGGGGGAAGTGAGGCGCGTTAGCGCCGAACGGGGGTGAGGTCAGGCCAGTGCGCGCTAGAGTGCGTTATGGACTCCACGCGCTCGGCGCAGCGGGAAGCACGCGACGCCATGTGCGGCGCATTGACCCCACCCTGTGGCCCCTCTCCGCCAGCGGAGAGGGGCAAATCGCTCCCCTTTCCCTGCGTGCGGGGAAAGGGGCTGGATAGGGGTTGAAAGTGCATAACACGCTCTGGATGCGCTTGCCCTGACCCAGCGGGCATCGCATTGGGGCGAGCACATGCCACCTGGTATAATCGCGCCCGTTTGCCGGTGCAGTCCCCTTTGCGACGAGAAGGAATACGCGCATGACACACGCTCTGATTACCGGTGGTGCCGGGTTCATCGGCAGCCATCTGGCCGAATACCTGCTGGCGCGCGGCGAGCAGGTCACCATCATTGACAATCTCTCCACCGGGCGCTTCGAGAACATCGCCCACCTGGAAAAGACGCCAGGCTTCCGCTACGCCATCGAGGACATCCGTCACGCCGCCGTGATGGATCGCCTGGTCAGCGAGTGCGACGTGATCTACCACCTGGCGGCGGCGGTCGGCGTGTTCTCGATTGTGCACAGCCCGATTGACACGTTGGAGATCAACGTCGGCGGGACGGAGATCGTGCTCCAGACGGCCCGCCGCTACCGGCGGCCTGTGCTGATCGCCTCGACTTCGGAAGTCTACGGCAAGGGCGTCAAGGTGCCCTTCAGCGAGGACGACGACCGCATCCTCGGCCCGACGACCAAGAGCCGCTGGAGCTACGCCGCGTCCAAGGCGCTTGACGAGTTCCTGGGGCTGGCCTACCACAAAGCGACCGGGCTGCCGGTGATCATCGTCCGCCTGTTCAACACAGTGGGGCCGCGCCAGGTGGGGAACTACGGCATGGTCGTGCCGCGCTTCGTGCAGTGGGCGCTGGCCGGCGAGCCGATCCAGGTCTACGGCGACGGCACGCAGTCACGCTGCTTCGCCAACGTGCACGACGTGGTAGACGCCATCGCCCGCCTGACGGACGCTAACGGCACCTCCGGCGAAGTCTTCAACGTGGGCAGCAACGAAGAAGTGACCATCGCTGAGCTGGCCGAGCGCGTCAAGGCGCGCACCGGCAGCGCGTCGGAGATCGTGCGCGTGCCCTACGACCAGGCGTATGAGGTCGGCTTTGAGGATATGCGCCGCCGCGTGCCGGACATCAGCAAGATCAACCGCGCCATCGGCTGGGCACCGTCTACGCCGCTCGTCACGACCATTGACCAGATCATCGGCCATTTCCGGGCGCGCCACAGTTAGGAGTCCAAAGAGAGCTTCTCAATCCGCAATTCGCAATCCGCAATCCGCAATTCGCAATCCTAAGAGGCTGCCACAGGGGGTAAATAGATACGCATCCCGTCCGCTTCGTCGCGGATGAGCGCCGCTGGATCGTAGCGGCGGGCGATGATCGCCATCCACAGGTCGCCCCCCGCACCGGACGCATTGACGACGACCGCCAGCGCGACCCACGAGGCCAATCCCGTCGGCAGGAACGGCAGGACGGCCAGGCCCGCCAGGGTGATGACCACCAGCGGGGCCAGCAGCACGCGCAGATACTCGTCGCGGCGGAAGTAGGCGCTGTCTGCTGTCGTGTACAGCGCGTACCACTTCAGGCCATAGCGTGGCGAGTGCCCGCAGCGCCGGACCATCCACCCGTGCACCGCCTCGTGCAGCGGCAGCACAGCCAGCACCAGCGCGTAACCGAGGAGACGCGGCACGCCATCCGGCAGCGCGCCGATCACCAGAGGCGCGCCGGCAGCATGGTAGGCGGCCAGCGCGCCGAACAGCAGCCCTCCACTGATGAGCAGCGCCGCCAGCGTCAGGGCCAGCAGCGGAGGCCAGGCGCTCCACTGACTGACGCGCGCCGCGTATACCTCGCGGTAGTCGGGCGGTAGCGCAGTGATCGGGCCAGTGGGCAGCGGCATGGTGGTCAGCTTCCAGCGGTCAGCGGTCAGCAATCAGCAAGAGCGGTTGGGCCGTAACATAACAAGAGCCGGGCGGCTCGCCTAGCAGCGAGGCTTCCCGGCTCCATTGTAGGCGCTGCCGCGTGCGGGTGGCAAGCGTTTCTGGTGCAGGGGGCATCTCACGATGGGGGCGAAATGCTTGAACCGCAGAGACGCAGAGGACGCGGAGAAGAATTAACACCCTCTCCAACCATCTCTTCTCTGCGCTCTCTGCGCCTCAGCGGTGATCTTTTGCCCCAGAAATGAGATACGATCTAGTGCAGCTTCATCCGGCGCAGGCGCAGGCTGTTGCCAATGACGAAGACATCGCTGAGGGCCATCGCCAGCGCCGCCAGGATCGGGTGCAGGCGGCGCAGGATGTCGGGTGCCCAGGCGAAGGGGGCCAGCACGCCCGCCGCAACCGGGATGAGCGTCACGTTGTAGGCGAAGGCCCAGAACAGGTTCTCCTTGATGGCACGCACCGTCTTCTTGCTGAGGGCGATGGCGCGCGGCACACCGCGCAGGTCGCCGCTGATCAGCGTCACGTCAGCAGCCTCCATCGCCACGTCCGTGCCCGTGCCGATGGCGATGCCCACGTCGGCCTGAGCAAGCGCCGGCGCGTCGTTGATCCCGTCGCCGACCATGCCTACCAGGTAGCCCTCGTCCTGCAGGCGCTTGACGTAGGCGGCCTTGTCGCCCGGCTCGACCTCGGCGAAGACGCGCTCGATCCCCACCTGGCGGGCGATGGCCTCGGCGGTCGCCTGGTTGTCGCCGGTCATCATGGCGACGGTCAGCCCTAGCTCGCGCATCTGGCGCACCGCCTCGACCGCCCCATCCTTGAGTGTGTCGGCGACGGCGATCACGCCGCTGGCCACGCCGTCAACCGCAACCCACATAGCGGTCTTGGCCTCGCTTTGCAGGCGAAGCGCCTCTGCTTCCAGCCCATTGAGGTGCACATCGTGGGCGCGCATCAGGGACAGGTTGCCGAGCAGCACCGTGCGACCGTCCACGTCCGCGCGCACGCCCTGCCCGGCGACGGCCTCAAAACGCTGCGGCTGACTGAGGGCCAGGCCGCGCGCCTCCGCCGCGCGGACGATGGCCGCGCCCAACGGATGCTCGCTGCCGCGCTCGGCGCTCGCCGCCAGGTTGAGCAGCGAGTCGCCATCGAAGCCGGCGTTCTCGCTGACCACGTAATCGGTGACGCTCGGCTCTCCGCGCGTGAGCGTGCCCGTCTTGTCGAGGACGACGGCGGTGAGCTTGTGCGCCCGCTCTAGCGCCTCGCTGCTCTTGAAGAGGATGCCCGTCTCGGCCCCCTTGCCCATGCCGACCATGATCGCGGTCGGTGTGGCCAGGCCCATCGCGCACGGGCAGGCGATGATCAGCACGGCGATCATGCGCACCAGCGACGGGGCCAGCTCGCCCGTGCCGATCATCCAGATGGCGAAGGTGATCAGGGCAATGGTGACGACCGCCGGGACGAAGATGGCCGACACCTGGTCGGCCAGGCGCTGAATGGGCGCTTTGCTGCCCTGCGCCTGCTCGACCAGCCGGATGATCTGCGCCAGCGCCGTCTCGCGCCCGACGCGCGTCGCCTCGAAGGTGAGCAAGCCCTGACGGTTGATCGTCGCGCCGATCACGGCGTCGCCGGGCGCTTTCTCCACCGGCAGGCTCTCGCCGGTAATCATGCTCTCGTCAACGGCGCTGTGTCCGTCGCGCACGACTCCATCCACCGGAATCTTCTCGCCGGGCCGCACCAGCACCAGATCGCCGACGCGCACCGCTTCAACAGGGATGTCCTGCTCCACCCCGTCGCGCACCACGCGGGCAGTCTTGGCCCGCAGGCCCATCAGCGCCTTGATCGCGGCGCTGGTACGCCCTTTGGCGATGGTCTCCAGCAGACCGCCGGTGGCGATCAGGGTGATGATCGCCGCCGAGGTCTCGAAGTAGACGTGGCCGCTCATGAGGCCCAGTGTGATCACGGCGCTGTAGAAGTAGGCCACGCTCGACCCCAGCGCAACCAGCACGTCCATATTGGCCGAGCCGCCGCGCAGCGACTTGACCGCGCTGACGTAGAAATCGCGCCCGACCCAGAACTGGACGGGCGTAGCCAGCGCCCAGAACAGCCAATTCACCCATCCCTCGTGCACCCAGTGGCCGAACAGGCCAAGATCGCGGCCCATGCTCAGCACAAACAGCGGCAGGGTAAACAGCGCGCCGACGATCACGCGGCGCAGGTTGTGCTGAATCTCAGCCTGGCGCGCGGCAGCTTCGGCGTCCTCCAGGGCGTCTTCGTCTTCCGCCTGCACCACGCCGTAGCCTGCCTTTTCGACGGCGGCGACAAGCGCCTGGCGGGTGACACCCGGCGCGAGCGTAACCAGGGCGTGCTCGCTGGCGAAGTTGACCTGCACATCGAGCACGCCGTCCACTTTCTTCAGCGCCCGCTCGACATTGGCCGCGCAGTTCACGCAGTCCATGCCAGTCACGGCCAGGTCTACCGTCTGCTGCGGCACGTCGTAGCCGGCTTTGCGGATGCGGCTGACAATATCGCCCGCCTCCAGCAACGAGTCGTCGTAGATGAGGCTGATCTTCTCGCTGGCGAAGTTGACGTTGGCCTCGCGCACGCCATCCAGCTTGCGCACGTTGCGCTCGACAGTGGCTACGCAGTTGGCGCAGGTCATGCCGGTGACGGGCAGAGTGAGCGTCTTCTCAGGCATAGGTTCCTCACTAGGACGCGCCCATTTCCTGCTGCTTGGGTGGACATACTGTACTACCATAAGAGCAGAATACACAGCAGTCACCCGGTTGGGGCCGCAGGATCGCGCCGCAATTCGTGCATTGGTAGAGAAACTGGCAGCGGTTCGTTGGCATGGTCTCTTCTTTGGCGAACCCACAGTGAGGGCATGTGATGACCGATTGCAACTTCATTGACCACTGTCCTCATCGCACTGAGACTGCGCTCAGTTCTGTTCAGCGGGCGGGTAGTTGATTTCCACGAGCAGGCCCTTGATCTGCTCCCAGGTGGCCGGATCGGACCATTCAACGGTGACCATGCGCGTGTCCTTGTCGGCGTCCACGCGGCTGACGCCGGTTAGCTCGCTCACCTCGTTCTTGATGGTCATGACGCAGTGGCCACAGTGAATATTGGGGACCTGGAACGTCTTGGCAGGCATGTCCTACTCTCCTTGATGGGTGTGTTGAAGGGTGCAACGTCAGGGCTTGTTGGTGTGGCGGTAGACTTCGACGACTTCGGACAGCAGGCGCTCGCGCTCGCTCACGTCATCGCCCTGGATGGCAGTGGTGACGCAGGTGCGCAGGTGCGCCTCCAGGATGCTCTCGCTGACACGGGCCAGGGCGGTTTGAGTGGCCTGAATCTGCTTGATCACGTCAATGCAGTAACGGTCGTCTTCGAGCATCCGAATGATGCCGTTGACGTGCCCGGCGACGCTTTTCAGGCGATGGATCGCCTCGGATCGTGTTTTGTCGTCCATGAGTCACTCCGCTGTACCCCACCCCCATAGGGGAGGGGGTATCTGTGTGGAATTTAGCAGACTGTCCGGGCGGTGTCAAGGCTGGAGCGTGTTATGCACTCTTCAACCCCTATCCCCCGGCCCCTTTCCCCGCAAGCAGGGAAAGGGGAGAAGCCTGTCCCTTCCCCGCCAGTGATCCTGCTGGCGAAATCTCTCCGTAGGGGCGTATTGCCATACGCCCTACGGGGGCGCAGCAGGTAGCGCCCCTACGAAACCGGCGTGCGGAAAATTCGTCAACAGCACCCCTATGAGAAGCATCCTTCCTGAAGGATGCAATGCCAGCGCGGATGGGGGATAATGGAGGCAAAGGACAACCAGACGTGCACAAGGAGTCACCGGTGAAAGAAGCACAGCGTCGCGTGGCGGAGGGCATCCTCTTCACCGACTTTTACCAACTGACGATGGCCCAGCTTTACTACCGGACGGGCCTGCACGAGAAGACAGTGCAGTTCGATCACTTCTTCCGCGACTATCCCGATTACGGCGCGCACAAAGCCGGCTACTGCGTCAACGCTGGCCTGGAATGGCTGCTCGACTGGATGGCCGAGGCGCACCTGACCGTCGAGGACATCGAATACCTGCGCGGGCAGCGCGGGCGCACCGGCGAACGCCTCTTCGCCGACGACTTCCTGCGCTGGCTGGGGGCCAACGGCACCTTCGAGGGCCTGACCCTGCACGCCATCCCCGAGGGGCGCGTCGTGCACCCCAACGTCCCGCTGACCGTCGTGCAGGGGCCGATGGTGCCCGCCCAACTGCTCGAAACCTCGCTGCTCAACCACCTCAACTACCAGACGCTGATCGCCACCAAAGCCGCGCGGATGCACTTCAGCGGGCGCGGGCGGCTGCTGCTGGAGTTTGGCGTGCGGCGCGGCCACGACCGGGGCGCGAACGCCGGGACGCGCGCGGCGCTGATCGGCGGGGCGGACTTCTCGTCAAACGTGGGCATCTCGCGCGTGCTTGGCTACGCGCCCAAAGGCACGCACGCCCATAGCATGGTTCAGGTCTTCATGGCGCTGGGCATGGGCGAGCTAGGCGCGTTCCGCGCTTACGCCGACCTCTACCCCGACGACTGCCTGCTGCTGGTAGACACCATTGACACTCTGGGCAGCGGCATCCCCAACGCGATCACCGTCTTCGAGGAACTGCGCCGCAAGGGGCACCAGCCGGTCGGCATCCGCCTGGATTCCGGCGACCTGGCCTACCTGAGCATCCAGGCGGCCAGGATGCTCAACGACGCCGGCTTCCCAGACACGACCATCGTGCTCTCCAACAACCTCGATGAACTGGTCATCTGGCAGATCATCACCCAGATTCGCGACGAAGCGCCGCGCTGGGGCCTCGACGCCGATCACCTGATCAAGCGGCTGTCCTTTGGCGCAGGGACGCGGCTGGTCACGTCGTGGGGCGAGCCAGCCCTGGGCGGCGTGTATAAGCTGGTGGCCGTGTGCGACAACGGCCAGTGGGTGCCGGCGATCAAGCTGTCGGATTCGCCGGATAAGACGCCCAACCCCGGCCATAAGCACGTTTGGCGCGTCTATGACGAGCGCGGCAAAGCCACCGCCGACCTGCTCAGCCTGGAGGACGAAGACCCGCGCAGCGCCGACCGGCTGGTGCTGCGCCACCCGTCCGACCACACCAAATGCCGGGCGCTGGCGCGCGAGGAGATTTCCGAGATCGAGCCGCTGCTGGTCGAAGTGCTGCGCGAGGGGCGGCTGGTTTACGACCTGCCCACCATCGAGGAGATACGCGCCCTGCGCCGCGCCGACACCGAGCGGCTCGACCCTGGCGTGCTGCGACTGGTCAACCCGCATATCTACCACGTCTCACTCACCCAGGGGCTGTGGGACCTCAAGCAGTCGCTGATTGACACGGCGATTGCCCAGAGCCAGTGAGCTTCCGGGAGCAGGCAATGACCGATATCTTCCCGATTCTCATTCTCAATGGCCGCCCGGCGGCTGGCAAGAGCGAACTGATCCACTTCTTGCAGGGTCTGCCCGACGACGAGCGGCGCGCTCGCTTCCACATCGGGGCGTTGCACGAGCTGGACGACTTTCCCATGCTGTGGACGTGGTTCGAGGAAGATCACATCCTGGAGCACAGGCTGGGCCGCCCGCGCCTGCACACTGACCCCGATGGATACTTCGTCCACAACGACCTGTGGCACCTGCTCATCGAGCGGCTGAGCCTGGAATACGACAAGCTGCTGCGCGACGCGCCCGACCTGCACGCGACGCATACCGTACTCATCGAGTTCTCGCGCGGCGGCGAGCACGGCGGCTATCGCGCGGCGTACCGGCACCTGAGCGACGCCGTGCTGAAGCAGGCGGCCATCTTCTTCATTGACGTGCCCTACGAAGAATCGCTGCGCAAGAACCGCCGCCGCTTCAACCCGGACAAGCCGGATAGCATCCTGGAGCACGGGCTGCCGGACGCCAAGCTGGAGCGCCTGTACAGGGATGTAGATTGGCACGACTTGGCTGCTGCTGACCCGGAGACGATTGACGTGCGCGGCACGGCGGTGCCCTATGCCGTCCTCCCCAACCACGACGACGTGACCACCTCTCTAGGGCCGGTCTTTGAGGCGCGGCTGGAAGCGACGCTCGGCACACTGTGGGCGCGCTGGCAGCGGCGGCGCTGAGCGCGAAGATACGGCAGTATTCTGCTTGCGCGAACCCCACCGCTCCGTTACACTGATGGGCAACCACATGCCCGGCATACGGTGCCACTGGGCGATCTGGACGGGTCATTGAGTTTATGAGGAGCTAAGCATGAAAAAAGCATTCTCTCTGTTGATGGTCGTCATGATGGCGCTGCCAGCCTTGACGCTCGTCCCTGGAGCGACTGCCCAGGACGCGATAGGCAGCGAAGGCAACCCCATTGAGGTGTACTTCGTGCCATCCAGTGAGGCACAGCTTATTGTCGAAAGCGGTGACGCACTGGAACAGGCGCTCTCAGAATTGACGGGTTATACGTTCGAGGTGTCCGTGCCAACCGCCTACGCCGCGGTAATCGAGGCGATGTGCGCCGCGCCTGACAGGACGATGGGTTTCATCCCGGCGGCGGGCTACGTCATCGCCAACAATCGCTGCGGCGTAGATGTGGCAATGGCGGCTGAGCGTCGCGGTTGGGCGGTTTATTGGGCTGCCTACCTGGTACGCCGCGACAGCGATATCTACACTTTTGGCGATCTCGCTGGCAAGACCTGGGCCTACGGCGATCCGCTCTCAACCTCGGGGTATCTCTTCCCTGCGGTTGAATTGGGCCAGGCTGGTATTGTCCCCGGCGCTGAGGTTCAGACAGGCGGTCACAACCAGACTGTGCTGGCGGTCTACAACGGCGAAGCCGATTTCGGCACAGTCTACTTTAGCCCTCCTGTCGTGCCCGGTGCGCCCTGGGCATCCGGCGACCTGCCCGAGCCATACGACCTGTCCATTGATGAGTCCTACATCGGCGCAGATGGCGAGCTTTATGTCGGCGACATTATGATCCAGGACGCGCGCCGTGCCG
>Ga0334886_1003572_pt1 | contig 13739 bp, 10 predicted proteins | sample GraSluR1_MG_9_FD_207232 | JGI IMG/M metagenome (GOLD analysis project Ga0334886, IMG submission 207232) | Sludge microbial communities from methane-producing bioreactor in Wageningen University, Netherlands - Granular Sludge_27_06-R1 | ecosystem: Engineered > Bioreactor > Anaerobic >...
ATCTGCTCAACCTTCATCTCATAACCTTCGGCGTGCTTCACAATATCGGAACGGTAGAGTGTGAGAATATCCCGCTTCACCCGGTCCACCCTGGTAAAGTCACGGGTGTCCACATACGCTTCAACTGCCTGGGGCATTCCCCCCACGACGAGGTACTGCCTGAAAAAATCCATGGTTTTTCGATGAAGGGCCTGTCCCAACGGCTTCGTGTCGTTGAAACACTTCCTGATGAGGTCCATCAGCGTCTCATGTCCAAGAGCCCATAGGAATTCCTCGAAATCCAAAGGATACATACTCAGGTGTCGTTCTTCCGACGGAATGACGATGTCGCGCACATTCTTCTTTATGCTCATGAGGGAACCAGTTTCGATATAATCATACCGGCCGTCCGCCACAAGATACTTGATCGCCGCCCGTGCTTTTGGAAAGAGCTGCACCTCATCCAGGATGATCAGCGTCTCCCGCTCGTACAGCTTTACATTGAAGTAGTTTGATGATAAGTACCAGGAATCAAATCCACAGCACTGGCAAAAAACGGTAAATAGCTGGCTGAATAGGTGATGTGTGGAGAGAGGGTTCCAGGTTGGTTTTCCTCAGAATCCACACACCTGCAAATGAGGGTCTTATTTGGCCATTTCAAAAAAGGCGATTGGATCAGACTCAGAGATGTTGCAACTTTTGTCAGAAACGATAAGGCTTTTGGTTGTCCAGTGGTCATTATGATGTTTGATTTCTACTCCTCAAGAAGAATGCCCCGGTATAATACCGAGGCCCAGGAAGGAAATCCTCAGAATCCACATACCTGCAAGTAAGGGTCTTATTTGGCACTCTGCTATGAGTACGTTATGGTATACACGTTCCTATGGGCAGGAGTTTGATTTGGAGATTCTTTTCAGTGACTGTGAATCTTACTGGTTTTCAAATTCATTCAGCTTACCCTCGGTAGTGATCATGCTGGTGCAGCATTAGTGTTTTACTTGCAAACCAAGGATCTCTTTCATCGGTTCAAGAACCTTGTCATTGTGAAGAAGCTCGAATCCATGTTCAATGCAAAACGTTGCAATAAGAACATCGATGGTCTTACGGACGGTAACACCTTTCTTTCTCTGCAACCGGAAGTTATCTGCTGCCTTGATAGCCATTTGTTTTCCGACAAAGTCAGAGGAACTCCTCCATGGGCCTACAAAACAGAGAAACAACCTCTAAGAGTCTCAGAAGCCGTTTTCTAAGGAAAATGTGGATTCCTTAACTGGTTTCTATGCCCTTATTTTGACGCTGTTCATTCAAGTTCAAAAAGATACTCACGTTGCAGATTCCACATATAATCGAAACACTTTTCTGCCTGCAATGCTGAATCGGTAACAGGATCAAGAAGCAATGCCTGAAGTAACTTCTTTCGAGATTTTTCCATGAATCCTTCCACACAAAGCTTCTGAATTGAGTTCTGAAGACGTATATGTGCGGCAAAACTTTCTTGTAGAGGACCCATATGTACTGGATGGACACCTGACGCATCAACTATCGCCGGTACCTCTATGCAGGCATCGATAGCCAGATTAGCAATATAAGCATTACTGTTCAGTACATTGACAGCAGGACGCCAGTTTCCTCTGTCGAGCTCTATATCAGCTATAACCGGTACTGCCAGTTCGCCAGAGGACAGTATTGATTCTCTTTGTAGCGGAATCGTGGCATCTAGCAGGGCTTCAAAAGGCTTTCCTAAACCTCTATCTAGATACTCCCTGATTCCTACATGATGCCTCCATGCCTGGAAATGCGTATATGCATCAACATGGCGCTTATCCTTGAGAACCTCTCTCTTATCGATACCAAACTCCCATTGCAGTCCAACGAAGTCATGGGCAAAAGCGAAGTATTCTCCGACATGATGATCCGAATCAATACCTATGATGCCTAATGTATCAAAGAGGTATCGACATAGCGGTGGTAGCAACTGTGGGTTGTTTTTGATGCGATCAGTGAACAGAGGGATCAGATCTTCACCAGTACCCTTATCAGTTATCTTCTGAAAGGTGAACAGATGATTCATGCCGGCTGTCTCAATGTGCAAATCATGCCAGTCACGGTCCAATCCCCGGGCGACCAGATTGTAGAAATCATAGAATCCATGGCAGAGGCCGATGGCTTTGAGGGAAGTATGCTTTAGAATTGCAGTGAGCATTCTCGCCTCAGGATTGGTGAAGTTGATCAGCAGAGCATTCGGGCACAGTCGCTCACAATCTCTGAGAATCGGAAAGACATTCTGAAAATTGCGCATAGTATGGAACAACGCCCCTGGTCCGCCATTCTCTCCATACACCTGCTTCATTCCGAAGGATAGCGGTATTCTAAAATCCTGTTCCCACAGTTCCATCCTTTTCAGTTCCACTGCAAGAAGCACATACTGAGCGCCGTTTAACGCGCTCTCTCTATTTATGGTAGAAGATACTGTGAAGGGATTCCCCATCAATTTGATAGCTCTATTTGCATAGCTGTCCATGACATCCAATGCCTCTTTGTCGATATCGACAAGAACTAGCTCAATCTGTTTTTGAAGATATAGATCTTTCTCCAGAAGCAGATCATTGATCAACCCCATACTGAACTCTCTACTCCCGGCGCCGATAAGGACAATTTTACATACCTCTTTCATAACAATACCTCTTCTGCCCGCTTACATACTTGCTGAAGAGCAAGCTGTGAATCACGATTAATGATAAACGTATTCTGGTCGAGGGTCTTTGTGATCACTTCTTCAGCATGGGCCAGAATTTCTTTTTCTCCAGCACCTCTCCACTGACCGAGATTTGTGCCGGTGAACAGTACTGTATCATAGAAGAACTCTCTAAATTCCTTGAGCGTTGAATCGTGTATCAGATAGTTACCTTCTTCCAAACCTTCAGAGATTGTCTTCTCCACACCTGAGAAATCTCTGTCGAATTTTAACCCGTTGCATACCCGTTGAGCTGATAGGACGATATCACGGTCGATGACGACCTGCTCCAAACTGAAGACCTCATCAGAACAAAGCTGTCCACTGCCTTTGAAGAACGTAGCCCCGTTCATCGCCTGATTCCAGCAGCTTATCGTCCTCTCGAAAGATGCTTGCTGATCAGGCCACTTTGCCATGGAAAGAAGATATCCCCAATCTCTCGGTCCTTTGGTCAAATATTCATGTATCCTTCTATTCGCCATATCAAGGAGGATATATTCAGGACCCGCGATACGATAATTCGCATACTTCATATCAAAAGGGTCTCCACGTAAATACGGTGGAGGATAGCCTCCCTCGATTGTATGCATGAAGAAGGCTGCGGCAAGGTCTTCTGCTAGCCCCTGTACATGAGCCGCTGGGAAACTCATCGGGCTGGTACTTCCTATCGCAGGCAATCCCCCCACCATTTCAATAGCCAGTTGGGAAGATCCTTTTTGATCAATGACAAACTCCATTATCCTGTCAGCGAATCTCATAGGATTGTTGATCAACATCCCGAGCATCCATATTTTTCTTCCTGCGATATCTGCCATCTCTTTATAAAAGGGGAGTTCTATTGGTGATGGGATATGGGTTGGTCCTCCATATACCGAAGAATACTCAAGGCATACCCTGGTCCCGTGAAGATCCCTTGTTTCAGAGGGATATTCTTGCAACACGACAGGAGGGACATTCCCTGGAGCTCCGAACCCATCCATAAAACGAACAATTCTAATGAGGTCGTTCTCAGCGGCAGGCCTGATCGTGCCACTTGCAGTATCAGCAAGATTCAGACAACACCATGGCTGCCCATGACTAAACATCTTACTTGGTACTGGACGGGCTTGCTGACCGATTGCATGAACATGAGCATGCATCATCTCCTTGTCGAACCTGATAAAGTCCCCAACTACCTCGACTCCCGGGTACTCACTTAGATAGTGTTTTACTCGTTGAGATTTTGACTGTATGCCGGTGTTATATAATACCTCTATAGCGGTATCGATGACCTTCTGGCAATATGCATCATCAAGATTGATGCTGCTGCTCATTTTTGCGTATTCAATCATAAGGCAACCTCTTTGTTTATTCTATTTTTCCGGAACCCAGCCTACATTTCCCTTAATATAGTACTTCTGCAAGAACATGAAGATGACAAACGGTATGGCGGTGACAATCACTGATGCCGCTGACAGAGAGCCCCAGTTGGCTACGAACTGCCCTCGAAGCATAGGGATGACTTGTACAGCAGTATATTTTTCCGGTGAGTAGAGAAATATAAGCGGTAAGAAGAAATCAACCCAACACCAGACGAACTGCAACGTACAGGCAGATATTAGACCGGGGATGCATTGAGGTGTCACTATGTAGGTAAATAGCTGCAATGAATCACAACCGTCTATTCGAGCTGCCTCCTCTACTTCCAGGGGTTGGGCTGAGATGAAGTTCATCATGAAGAAGAGCATCCAAGGAATGGCTGTGACAGTATTGAGAATGATTACGCTCCAGATGCTATCAAGCAGATGTAGGGAATTCATAATTCTAAAGATGGGAACCGAAACCATCTGAAGAGGAATAGCCATCATTGATAAAAGAAGAACCAGAATGAGCCTTTTCGCCGGTATGTAATGTCGGGCAAAAGCATAACCTGCAAACATGCTTAGGACAACAGGTATCAATGTGCCAAGCAATGCGATTAAAAGCGAGTTCCACAAAGGCAGGATCATAGGAATGGTAGTATCGAAGAGCACATAGACATAGTTCTGCAGTGATGCATTGAACTCTGTCATGATCCACCAGCCGTCGGCAATCTCTGCTGAAGGCCTGATCGATGACATGACTATCCCAATAAAGGGAATAATCCATAGAATTCCAATGATCCAGCCGAGTATTGTAGCAAAGACAGTCTTTCTATCTAGATTATTCATCGATTAGCTCTCCGATTGGGGATTGAGTGTCTGTCTTACCGAAAAAAAGATGGGTATTAAAGTTATCAGCGTCAGGATTACTGCAATTGCCATACCTTTTCCGGGATTATTAAACTTGAAAGCGGTAAGATACATTTCCAAAGCCATTACATTGGTAGAATTCCCAGGGCCGCCACCTGTAGACGCATATACCAGGTCAAAGAGTTTTAGTTCCCAAATTATGGTCATTAGCACGATGACACTGGTAGAGTTCTTCAACATGGGGATGGTTATCCATTTCAAGGTTTGCATACTTGAACTGCCTTCTAATGCGGCAACATCATAAAAGACCGTTGGGATGGTCGTAAGACCTGCGATGTAGACTACCATTGCATACCCCACCCATAACCAAACAGAAATCGCTATCAGTGCGATTAAGGCTGTCTGAGGATGTGCTGTCCAGTTGACATAAAGTGAGGGTATTCCCAGTATTCTGAACAGATGGGGTATGAGTCCTGAATTTTTCGAAAAGAGGAATCGCACCATAATACCTCCAACGACCATAGGGACAACCATGCCGAGAAAGATCATGGTTCTTACAACAGTCATTCCCCTCGTTTTCTTCAGTAGTATGGCAAAGGTGAGTCCCAGAATGATCGTAAGTGGCAAATGGAATATGACCCATACAAGGTTATGTATAAGAGCTCCATAAGGAGGATAGCTTGGAAACTGTTTCAGGTTTATGATCCGTTTGTCTGTGAACGTATCCAGATAATTAGCCAGTCCGACGAAAGTCCCATGATTATCAAAGAAACTGATGAACAGTCCACTAATGATAGGGAACACCAGAAACAGGAGTACAGGCAGTAAAGCCGGGGTGATGAACCATAGTGTTGACATTCTCAACTTCTTTTTCATATATGCAACTCCAATTCCAGATTTGTGGTCTTCCCTGTCAAATGAGAGGGAAGACCACAGCTAGCTTATTTTTTCAAAGTCTCTTCAGACGCTTCCTGAAGAATATAGAGGATTGAATCAAGGGTTTTCTCTGTAGGATCTGACCACAAGAGTCCCATCTGATCCCAGATCACTGACTGGAATTTTCCACCAATCGTATCATCCATATCTGGCAATACAATCTTGTCTTTGATCACTTCAAACACTTCTCGTTCAGATTCAGGATACATCTCAAGGGGAATCCCTGCATATGTCCCTATTCTTCCGCCATTCGATATTTGGATTTTTTGTCCTTCGGTTGCAAGGAACTTAAAGAGTTTTTTCGCTTCTTCAGGATGTTCTGTGTAGGCCGGTACATACCAGAAATCATTCCACAACACCACAGCATCCTGCCCAGGCAAGGTAAATACACCACGGTCTTCTGCTGGGGACAGAGACATGTTGTCGGTGCTGTCTCCGATATAGATACCGTGTTTGCCACTCCACATGGCTTCTAGAACAGCGGTATACTCATCAGGTTCTCCAAAATAGCCTTGCTGCAACAACGGAAGAAGATTATCCATCAATGCTGCTTTCACCTTCGGATCGAGCCATGAAATTGATCCATTTGTAAGGCCTACGTGCATGTCAGCTCCTCCGAATGTGATGATGAAAGCCTCGATAATACTGGTGAACGACCAGCCGACCCCACCTCCTGAACCTAGAGGTGCCTGAACACCTTCGATTGCCGCAATAGCATCAAGGAGGTCAATGAATTCGTTCCAATCCTTACATTCTGCAGGGTCTTTCAGGTTGTTCTTTGTGAAGAAACTCTTTCGGTATTCTGGGATGGTCACGCCTCCTACACTGGAAGCTCCATAGATGGCATCTCCTACAGAAACATTGTTCAAGGCACCCGGAAGGAACTCATCAGCACTGATGACGTCATTCATTTGCATGATATGTCCGGCTTGTGCCTGTTGAACGATAAACCAGGACCAAGGTGTATCGATGATATCGGCAGAAGTTTTACCGATTGCAAACTGATTCGATAACATCGTTGCGGTATCCTCAGGTCTTCCTGTCCGGTATTCAACCTTGATACCCGGATTCTGAGCTTCAAAAGCTCTAAGAACAGGCAAAAACCCTTCCATTTCACCTTCAGCCCACGGGGCCATAACCGTAAGGACCACAGGCCCTTCTTTCTTTTCGGCCTCTTTAGCTCCTCCTGCATAAACCATAGTTGCAGAGAGCATCAGGACCATCACAATCACCATTAACTTTTTCATTCTCATCCTCCTTTTAGAAAAAGAACGTAAGCATTATTTACACATCGTACGTAAAGTGTTTTCCACTACTACGATGCTATTCACATATTCCACGCTTCACCTCAGTGACTGTTTGTCAACCAGACACTCGACATTTTTATGAAGCCAAAGAAGAGTTGCAGGACTTTCTGTGGATATTTTTCCTGAAAGAAACGTTTCAAATGGTGGGATTTTGCCTTGACCTGTAACCAAAAATAGAATTCGCGAAGCAGAGAATATCTCCTTGATTCCCATGGTCATCCCACAGTTGATTGATATTCCTTCGAGCATTGAATGTTGCTGTGAAGTCTTTGCAAGGGAGACTGTATGAGCGACGAGTTCTAGAGATGCTCCCGGTTCATTTAATCCCAGATGTCCATTTGTCCCAAGCCCCAATATACACAGATCGGGTGTGCAGCCATTAAGGAGCGTTGCTATCCTCTTACATTCTTCATATGGGTCTTCGGTATTGCTGTCAAAGCTTATCACCTGATTCCTTCTGAGCCCCAAAGGATCTATGAATTCCTGTTGTATGTAATATTCACAAGTTGCAGGGTGATTCATGGGAAGTCTATACCACTCATCGAGTTTAATGCAGGTGATTGCTTCTGTAGAGATATGTTCCTGTTTGCAGCGTTTCACAATACTTCGGTACATTCCTCTAGGAGATTCACCGGTAGCAAGACATACCACAGCTTTGGGATTCTTTAAGATAGTCTCACAGAACAGCTCTGATCCTATCATGCTCATTTCTTCATAGGTTTCAGTATAGGTTATATTCATGATTCTCTTGACTCCTGTACCAAAGTGATTGCTCCAACTATTCCGGAGAGGTCGCCGGTATGTGTTTTCAAGAAGACGAAGTTCCCCGTAAAATCAACAGACTGTGGGATATACTTAGAAAGTTGTTCAGTGAAGAAGTCATAGAAGGTATGCATCAACCCACCTCCGAGAATTACTATATCGGAATGGAAAACCAGTAGAATATTCCATATTCCTGAGGCCATCTGATGCAGTTTTTTCTCCATAAGAGCTACTGCAAGCTCATCAGCTTCCAGATACTTTTGATATAAGTCTTCGAAATTATTAAAACCAGCTTCTCGTGCCGAGGCGTTGAGCGCTTTGCCTGATACCAATGATTCCATGCATCCCTGATTTCCACAGTAACAGGGAGGTCCTGACTCTGATACAATAGTGTGCCCCATCTCCGGATGGTATCTCGAACTAGTTGTATGCAAAGATCCCTGTTGGTAACATGATATTCCGATTCCTGTGCCGAACATAATCAGAGATACGTTCTTGTGATGCATCTGTGACAGTGCTATTTCGCCAAGCAGGATGACATCCACATCATTTCCTATGCTCACCGGTACCCTGAAGACCTCATGAAACCGATCAGCTATATCAAAGGATTCCCAGCCCGGCAATGTATAGGGATTCATGATGATTCCCTTTTCCGAATCTATCGGACCGGTACACCCTATGCCTATACCCTTTAGACAATTTCTATTCATATTATTATCAAATAATAACTTATCCATGGCTTCAACGGCCCGCTGAAAGAAGGCTAAAGGGCCAGCTTTTGCATGTGTCGGAATACGGATGCTACAACGTATTTCTATACGTTCACCTTCTCCATATCCGAGTCCTATTGCTGTCTTTGTTCCACCGAGGTCTATTCCAAAATACATCGTTGATTCCTTTTCTGTAAACTTATTTTACCACATAAAACAAGTATGTCAACAACTTATTATACTTATTAAAATATGTTGTTGGCATCAAGGGAATATCTATAGATGAATAATAGAATCCAAGGTACAATGGACCATCTTACAAGATAAAGGTACGTTGAAGATTAATGGTAAAAGTAAATCAACAAACACTAAGAGAATCGAACACCAAGGCGATATTGCAGTATATTGCATCATTGGAGACGGTAACCAAACGGGATATATGCAATGAACTGCGGTTGAGTTTCGCCACAGTATCAAAGATAGTTGATGGATTGGTAGATGACGGTTTTGTATGTCTGCAGGAGATAGGAGCCTCATCGGGAGGAAGAAAACCGAATATATACAGGTTTGAACCTGCTTCACGAGCGATCATAGCGATAGATTTCAGCCCAGATAACAAAGCTCATGTATATCTGATGGATCTGAAGAACCAAATCCTTGCTGAATCTACTGTAAGGCTTGCCAATGATGATTCGACAGATTCCATGCTACAGAAGCTGAAAGCTGAAGTAGATTTCATCTATACCCATAGTAACTACCCCTTTGAACGTATCATAGGGGTAGGGGTTGCTCTTCCTGGACTGTACCATTTGGAGAAGGATCTGGTAATCAACAGCCTCAAGCCTTGTCTGATGGATGTTCACATTACCAAGCTCTTAGAGACAGCTATTCAGAAACCTGTCATTGTAGAGAATGATGCGAATATGGCAGTACATGGATATTATGCGGCACATGGGTTTGTTGATAAGAACCTGTTATTACTGAACTTCACCGATGGTATCGGACTAGGCCTTATCCTCAATGCGAATGCGTTCTATGGGGCTCATGGGTTTGCCGGAGAAGTCGGCAATATTGTACTCGGGCATGCTTCAAGAGATCAGTTGTTCAGGTTTGAAGATGCGGGTACGGTGTTTGAGATAGTGAGATTGTGTAAGGAACAGGCCCTCATAGACCGAAACTTATCAATCGATGATAGTATTGAAGTAATAAAGAAGCTGGGCGCAGAGAGTGTTGAGGTCAAACAGATATTCAGCGATATCGGGGAGATTATCGGGACTGCTCTCGGCACACTGGCAGACCTGTTCAATCCAGATAAGATTATCTTAAGCGGTAATATAATCGAGTTTCACGATTTTCTTATTCCCCATATCAAAAAGAGAGTAAATGACATCTCTTTTGTGGCACGTGAGGCAGAGCTGACTATTGAGTCTATTTCTGATCTATCGAAGTATGTTGCTATTGGTTGTGGAGTAAAGATCATACAGTCTTGGCTCAAGCGCTGGAATCCTTAATAAAGCTGGCATGAGAATATACTTCTAAATAAGGGCAACTGCCAGTCTAACCGGACTTTTTGGAATAGTTTGTGTTCTATCCCGTGAGTTATAGAGGGGAATGCGGCAGAAGGGGAGAGGAAGATAGGAACCAGTAAGGAAATCCACAGCACTGGCTAAAAACGGTAAATAGCTGGCTGAATAGGTGATGTGTGGAGAGAGTGTTCCATGTAGGAAATCTGCTATGAGTACGTTATAGTATACACGTTCTTATGGGCAGGAGTTTGATTTGGAGATTTATCTCCGTGAATGTGACCATTACTGGTTTCCAAATTCATTCAGCTTACCATCGGTAGTGATCATGCTGTTGCAACATTAGTGTTTTACTTGCAAACCAAGGATCTCTTTCATCGGTTCAAGAACCTTGTTATTGTGAAGAAGCTTGAATCCATTCTCAATGCAAAACGTTGCTGTAAGAACATCGATGGTCTTACCGACGGTAACACCTTTCTTTCTCAGCAACCAAAAGCACTCCGCTGTCTTGATGATGGCCATTTGTTTTCCGATAAGGTCAGAGGAAATCCTACTTGGACCTTGGTATTATATTGGGGTATTCCCTTTGAGGAACAAATTGCAAACATACCCATGACCCCTCAACAACTTAAACTGATCCCTTCTGCCCAAACCCTAAACTAGCCGAATCATCACTTCCGAAAGGTCAAAATCAGTGTTTCCTTTGCAGGTGTGAGGATTTTGAGGGTTTTCTACACGGAACCCTAAAACTGAAAAACAGCCTCTGAGAGCCTCAAAATCCGTTTTCTAAGGAAAATGTGGATTTCTTACCTGGTTCCTATGCCTAACATTCGACCTCGGCAAGTCGGAGAATGCCACGGGTTTGGATCTAGGGAAGTACAACGTGCAGCTTCCGGCTGTGGAGGGGGTGCCCAATGGCAGGTGACGACAGCGACGTCCGTTCAAAGAAACTGTTGAGAGCAGAGGTGGGTGACAAGTGCAGGCGGATCATGCTCAGCAACGGCACCATCCAGGCCATCCTCGACAATGCCACCATGGGACAGCTGGACTATCTTTCCTCCATCATCAGCCACGAGCTGCTGCTCAGGGAGCGGTCCAGAAGGGCTCGATACATCAAGAAAGCCACCTTCCCGACCCTCAAGACCTTCGACGGCTATGATTTCAACGGCATCGCATTCCCCAATCTGCTGAGCAGGGATGAGATGCTGAGCCTCCAGTTCATCCCACAGAAAAAGGTGTTGGTCTGGTATGGAGGGTGCGGCAGTGGCAAGACCCATGCAATGATTGCTCTGGGGGTGTTGGCTTGCAACCATGATTACAAGGTGAAGTTCACCACTGTGGGGCAGCTGGTCTCCCGCCTCTCTGAAGCAAGGTATGACGGGACGCTGGAAAAGCTTTTTGCAGAGCTTTCGCATCTTGACCTGCTGTGCCTCGATGAGCTGTGTTACATACTGCTGGACCGGGAGAGTGCCCAGTTGCTGTTCCGGGTCATCTCGGAAAGTTATGAGCGCAAGGCACTGATCATCACCACAAACCTGCCCTTCAACGAGTGGGGCACGTTCTTCACCGATGAGCAGCTTGCAGCAGCCATCATTGACCGCATAGTGCACTACGGGCACCTGATCAACACGGGCAACCGTGATTGGAGGCTTGAGCATTCTCTGATGAAGGACCAACCGCACATGAGGTAACTATCATTTACCCATCCCAGCGTCCCTTTCCATTGGGGACTACAAGAGACGCTGGATGGGTCCATGTTTTGATGAGGAAGGTAAAAGCCTATGAGTTTTGGCGAATTGGCAGGAGGGACTCCAAGAAATGTAGAGGCAATATCCAAGAAAATGGCAAATCGGTAATTGGTTGGAAATCCATTCGGTTTTTATTGGAAAAGAACTTGACTAAAAACAGATGCTCGTCAAGAAACTTCTTGCGCGCTTTCCTCCATAAGGAGCCGTAGTGTTTTTGGGTGCCGGGATCGCGTTGGTTGCGCTCGTAGGCCCTCGCAGCCTCTTTCGCATGCACCTCGCAGTACCGACCATCGGTGAGATTGGGACAACCCGGATGGCTGCACGGTCGCTTGGGCTTGTAGGGCATCGGGGCTTCTCCTTGGGGCAAAAAGAAAGCCTGGGAGGATTTCCCGAGCTCTGTATGGACTTGTCTGAGTGTACTGTATCGCGAAAGGCCTACTGAGCACAACTGTTATTTTCTGATAATTAAACGATAGGTTTCAAAGGTGCAGGAAGATCCAATCAAGCAGTCCGGACATCTGTTCCAGATTGCGTTCTCAAGCACCAAAAAGTCCCTATACGCGTGAATATGCGTATACGGGCATGCCGCGCTGCAATTTCCCCCTATATATTACTGCTATTTATGCCATTGGATATTTTAGGAACATAGGAACAGATACAGGGTAATTGCAGATAGGCCAACATTTCATGGCTTGTAACTGCATTTGTTCTCTTTGGCGTAGCGGGAACTTGGGAACAGGTGGTGTTCTGTTCCTTGTCCCAACGATGAAGTGCAAGAACACATCGGCCATCTGTTTGGGTACATGCAGCTGTGATATGAATGTGCATCACGATGATAGCCGGGGACAACCCGGATGGTTGCGTGGCCGCTTGGGCTTGTAGGGCATACTGAGGACTCCTTCGGGTAAAAGAAAGCCCGGGATGTTTTCCGAGCTCTGTATGAACTTGTCTGGGTTTTTCTTCCGCGTGGAAGGCCGACTGAGCATGACTGTGATTTTCGGATAATATATCGATAGGTTTCAGTGGCTTATTGCTCTATCAAGGCTCGCTACGTCTTTACAAAATACATTAACCAAAAGACCCGATTATTCATGGATAGAAAAAACTAAGTAGCCGAAATCAAAATCAAGCACATAGACCGATTGGGATCCTTAAAAAGAATGGCTTCTTTGGCATACCCCAGTTTTCTCATATTTCCAGAAACCATAAAAAATCAAAAAAATAGCGGGAAAAAAGCCCGCAGAAGCGTCATAAACCCAAAAAAGGGCATGGTGTGCTAGTAGTGGGATAGTTTTGATGCGTGTTTTTTACCAATCGCGGTATTTCAAAAGAATTTTCTTTATTTTTCACTACTAATAGCTATACGATAGACCTATCTGCATATCGTTCAGGAGGTTTGCTGTGAAGAGAATTGTCATGGTTTGTTTTGTTCAAAATCTATAGTCATGAAACTGCAGAGGTGGCAATGTTGATATGGCGGTTGATGAGAAATATGCCTCCCGCCATAAGAAAGATTATGAAAGAGGAAAGCCTTAACAATGGTAAGTAAGTTGGATTTGCATAGGAAGAAAGCTGAGAATTGTGTTCGTTGCAGGAATGCTGAAGAACGGAAGGCGCATCAGGATGCAGACGGTTACTGCCAACTGGTTGATCCTTCCGATCATGTTGGTGTTCGTTGCGTAGGCGAATGGGGGTCTGACAAGGTTGTATTCATCTCGACCTATATGGACATCACAGGGAAAGCGATGAAGTATAAATTCCCTAATTACTATTACATCGAAATCTGCTCCGGGCCAGGACGATGCGTGGATTATAGAAAGGGGGAAGAAT
>Ga0334886_1003580_pt1 | contig 13703 bp, 12 predicted proteins | sample GraSluR1_MG_9_FD_207232 | JGI IMG/M metagenome (GOLD analysis project Ga0334886, IMG submission 207232) | Sludge microbial communities from methane-producing bioreactor in Wageningen University, Netherlands - Granular Sludge_27_06-R1 | ecosystem: Engineered > Bioreactor > Anaerobic >...
TTCCTTTATTAGGAAGGCTGATAGACTCCAAGTCTCTACCTCCTCCCTGACTGCCACTATCATTCTAGAAAAATCCTTCCTTATAATTCAAGTCATAGCTTAACTATCTACAACAGACTCCATTTTTCAGGAAACGTCCTCCGTTATCCGTCCTCCGAGAAGAGCGTTAAGAGCTGCAAACCCGTCCCTCGTCCTTCGTCCAAGATCGTGGAGCCGTCCTTGGTTAAGACCAGAGGAGCAAGAGATTAAGAGAGAGGGAGAGACGAAGACGGGTCTAGGTTTTGGGGTCTAGGGTCTGGTAAGAGCGGAAGAGCGAAAAAACGAGATAAGGCGAAAATCGGGGACAGACGTCAGGAACCCGTCAGTCCCCATTTTCACGAGAAGGAGATCTTGGTTTTCTTACCTCTATCCTCTTAACACTCACCTCTGATCCACCTCGTGAGCGAAGTGAACGTCTCGAAATCTCTCTCAACTTTCCATGTTCCACTCACAACCGATCTCAAGAGCACACTCCCCGTCGGCAGGAGCATGCCGCCACCCCGCTCAAGCGGGGACCTAAGATCAAGAGCGTCAAGATCAGCCCGCGAAGCGGAACTGGCGCCACGAAGTGGTACTGGCCGCCGAAGGCGACTGGCGGGTCTAAGGAGGTGATCCCGGATCGGGGTCCGGGATGACAGTATAGGAGCACTACGGGATGACACGGGATGACAGGGCGCCTGCGTATGCAGACTGGCGGTTCTAAAATGGACTACGTTTTCGCGAGAATTCAATGAAGACAAAATTCATAAGCCTGGGCACGAAATCCATCGACCCAGGCTAAGTCAGGAAAAGTCTATCGGAAAGACTTACGGTATTTCAAACAAGATCACGCGGTCCGAAGAAGGCCATCACTAGATTCTGAATACCCGAGGACATGAGCGAGATGCCTATGATTATTGGAATGGATATTCCCACGATCCAGGGGTGCAGGGCTGTTATGATACCGCCGACCAGAAATAGAAGGTTGAGAGCAATGCTGAGGAAGTAGATACCATTTCCAGATGGTTTCATGCGATCGATGTTTATCAGATTGTTGATCGCATCGAATATGAACCAGGCGGCAATCATGAAAGCGAAGACAATCGCGGCGAAAGCCGGTCTGAACAGAAAGATCACGCCCAGAATCGTGAGCAGGACACCGACTATCAGGAAGAACCAGACCTTGAAAGTCGTTCTTTCACTAATCCGGAAAAAGGCTACTATCAGCATGAGACCTCTAACAACGGCGACTATTCCAAGCATGATTGCCAGAGTCAAAAAAGTGGCGACCGGGTTCATAAAGGCAAAAACACTTCCAACAATCAAAACGATTCCTACCAGTAACGAGATCCAGTTGAAACCCTTCTTTTCTGCCATAACACCACCCCTTCTTCGTGCAGAAGTATTAGTTGACTGTATGTATAGCCAGGTAACGAATCCCCCTAATCAGCATATTATATAAATTACGACCATTGCAAGTCAAGCGATTGATATGTGTTGTACAGATAAATTGGACTCGATATTTCTGCTTGCAAAAATAGAGCACTCTGGTAAAGTGTAGCAGCAAACTAGCAATATGCAGAACCGTGCGAATAGTTTCAGTGAGGAATATGCTAACATAGTGTCTGTCAGACAATCCTTGCTGGTCATTTGGATGGCGACTATGAGCAAGAGAATCGCAGTGATTGGAGCTTTCGATAGGTACAACTACGGTGATCTCCTTTTCCCGATTGTAATCGAACATTACGTGACTTCCAGGGACAAGGATTTTGTACTAGATTTTTTTGGCCTTAAAAGGGCAAAGATGACTAGGTTTGGCGGCAAAGATACTCATCCAACTGGCCGCCTTCTGAGAACGAGAGCACGGATGTACGACGCATTACTGGTGGCAGGGGGTGCTGTAGCAGGTGTCCGCTGGAACGGCATGTTTCTCAGTCTCTGCAGAAGTCGTTTATCATACAGGTCTTCCAAAGCTTTTTTTAGGGCGTTCAAAAAGACTAGAGATAGCTTCGCCAGATCACGCTTCGTGGAAAGACGCATTTCCCGTGGGTAATCACCAGAGAATTCATAGGATCTGATACCAGGATAATCTATAATGCGGTTGGAAGTATTGACAGAAAGAACGAAGACTTTGATCTTCTTCGCAGTCAGTTATCGCAGTCTGATTATCTCTCTCTTAGAGACAGATCATCGTTTGAGGGTTTTCGCGACCTTGGTGCAAGGCTTAGTCCCGATTCCGCTGCGATTCTTCCAGACTGCTATAGCACGGACTTTCTCGAGAGTACTGCAAGCAGCTACGCAAGGCACTTTGTTTCGAGCTCACAGCCGTACATATGTTTTCAGATGAATATTAGGTTCTCAGACCGAGCTTCGAAAGAGGTTACTGCACAACTGAATGAAGTCAGAAAGCTCGGTTTCCGTATTGCACTTCTTCCGCTGGGATTTGCTTCGGGTCACTATGATCAGTTTGCTCTAAGGCGTGTTCTTAAGCAGGGAGATGAAGGCTTCTGGATTCTTCGCAAGCCGAGTGTAGTGGATACTACTTATCTGATTTCCAAAAGCGCGGCCTTTATCGGTACCAGCCTTCACGGCAATATCATTGCAGAGGCCTATGGGAATCCCCATCTTGCGATAAGATATGGAGACTACACAATCCCGAAACTGCAGAAGTATCTACACACTTGGGAGATAGGAGATCTAAGGACTGTCGTTGACGTTGAGCATATCTCGAAATCACTTAGAGCCGCCGTTAACATACCCAGGGGTCTGATCAGTGATAACTCTACCCGTCTGAGACAGCTCGTCTATGAGAACTTCGATAGAATCTTCGAGGTTATAGAACAGGAATGAATTTCAGGAGAGTCTTTTCGCTCATATGCAGTAGCTTCCGAGACTCTTTCATTCGAGTGCTGATTATTCGGCTTGTAAGACTGACGACTATAAAGCAAGAGCAAACCATGTCTACTAAGGATTGGAGTTAAGCATTCATTGATTTCCACAAGTAGATAATGACCTCCGGCTTGGGATTTTTTGTTAGAATGTTTGTATAATCTCTTTTTGAGGTGGTTTTTGTGGATTTCGTTGTCCTTATGGCCGGTCAGGGTAAGAGGCTTGGGAAGATTAACAGGTATCTTCAAAAGTCTATGTATCCGTTTTGCGGAAAACCTTTCGTTGAATTTTCTATGATCAACCTTCTCAAGACTAAAACCAATATTAGCAGATTTGTTTTTGTTGTGGGTTATAAGAGAGAGCAGGTCATGGACTATTTTGGGAATGAGTATCAGGGAGTTCCAATAGAGTACGTTGTTCAAACGGAGCCAAAGGGTACAGGCCATGCGGTTTTCATTGCTCATAATGCCTTTGAGTTCCAGGAGCCTGTTATTGTATGGCTGGGGGACCTGCTTGTTTCTCAGCATATGTTTAAGGAGATCTGTTTTCTTGAACTGGACAATGGACTTTCTATCTGTAGACATGTTTGCCTGTTTGAGCACAATGAGCGGGTCGACTTTTCGGGAAACCAGATAAGCCGTGCGTGGCAGGGCAGCAGTGATTTTGTGGACGTTGGTCTATGGAAAGTTTCTCCCGAAGTTATCGGGCTCATGCTTGAAGATAAAACGGATGAACACAGGATGCTCCTGGGTTTTCAGAAGGCTATTGATAAGGGTATTCCAGTTGGCTATATCGAAACAGATCGCTGGATTCATCTTGGAGGGACTGAGCCTTCTGCTGAAGAGAACATAGTTGAAGTTACTGCGGCAATTCTGGAGATGAGAAGGTGAAGATCATCTCAAAGACACCTTTGCGTTTGCCTTTTGCCGGCGGTTTGACCGACTTAAGACCATATTCCGAGAAATTTGGCGGGGTCACCGTTAGCATTTGCATAAACAAATATATAAGGGTATATGTCGAGAGGCATTCTGGAAAGGGGTTTCATCTTACTTATTTAAGCAAGATAGAACAGGTCGACTATGTTGAGTCTGTTAAGCATGAGATCATCCGGGAGTGCCTCAAGAAGGTTGGACTTGAAAATGAGCCATTAAGGCTTCAGATTATTTCCGATCTGCCAGGAGAAAGCGGCCTCGGCTCTTCCGGAGCTCTTGGTGTCGGGGTTCTGAATGCCCTTTATGGTTACACCGGGAAGCTTGTTTCACAACAAAGGCTAGCCCACGAAGCGGCTGAAATCGAGATAGATGTCTTGCGGGGTTCCTGCGGAGATCATGATCCTTCTATAACTGCTATGGGGGGGCTTAAAGAGATTATATATGATGGGGCAACTGTTGATTTCAATCAGATAAAGCTGAGCAGAGACGGCTGGTATTATCTTCAGGATAGGTTGCTGCTTTTTTATTCCGGTAAGCGGGCAAAGACCAATGATTCTCTTCATAAGCTTGAGGACAATATGATTCTTGCGGCTCCGATTCTGCATATGATCAAGAAGACGGGTTATGAAATCGCCGAAGTCCTTAAGCAGGAAGCTTTTCGGGGCTTTGGAAGGCTCTTTCAGAGGCAGCAGGATTTGAAGCTCAAGCTTCCAGGGGATTTTTTCGATGAGAAGGCTATCAGTCTTATAGAGAAGCTTAGATCTATGGGTTGCTACTCGCAGATTCCCGGAGGTAAGGTTGGCGGTTTCATAATCGTTTTCTTTGATGATCTTGAGAGAAGGAAAGAGATTCTCTCTTATATGGAAGAGCAGGAACTGGTACACATTCCTTTTTTGTTTGAAAAAGAGGGTAGTTCTGTTATGAAACAGGATTAGGGGGAGACATTCTTATGAGTAAAGCTATGGTTTTTGTCACGGACGACAATCCGGAGAATCCCGGGTCAAGGTCTCATTATGTGTATAAAAGTCTGTGCAAGGATTATGATATTAGACCGGTCATATATAAAGAGCTTGGAGCAAGGAGTTACAGGGCGAGTTTTCTGAGTCGCTTTTACAAGGCGAAGGGGAAGTCTTATCCCTGGATCAGAAGCGTCTACGCTTCAAAGGCTATTGGAAAGGCTCTGGACAGAAAGCTCAAAAGTATGGAGTATGATCTTTTGTTTGTGAGATTTGCCAGTACAGCCCTTGCTTTCTTGAAACAGGATAAGCCCGTTGTTTATCTTTCAGATGCGGTCTTCGGGGCAATGGCACCTTATTATCCCAAATTTTCCAACCTTTCGCAAAGGGCGCTGAATGATGGGAACAGAATTGAAAGTCTTGCACTTTCAAAGGCGTCTGCGGTTGTCCTGGCTTCGGAGTGGGCAAGAAAGTCTGCAATTGAGTTATATGGGATTCCAGAGAGTAAAATCAGTGTTGTGCCTCTTGGAGCTTACATGGATGAGATACCTTCTTTAGAAGTTGTGAAGCAGAGAAAGCTTAATAGAGAGCTAAGGCTGCTTTTCTTTGGATTGAGCTGGTTGAGAAAAGGTGGCAAATACGCGGCAGAGGCAGTAAGAGACTTGAGAGAAAAGGGAATTGGAGCTTCTCTTGTGGTCGCCGGTACTAGGCCACCCGAAGAAATCAGCGACTTGGTGTCAGAGGTTTACCCCGTAATAGATAAGAATAGTAGAGAGCACAGGGATCTTCTTAGAGAGCTTTATCTAAACTGCGATTTTATGCTTTTGCCAACGAGAGCCGAGGCTTTCGGGGTCGTTTTTTCGGAGGCTGCCGCCTTTGGTCTACCCGTTATAACAACCGATACTGGCGGGGTTCCTTCAGTAGTTGAAAACGGAGTCAATGGTTACAGATTGCCTCTTGAAGCAAGCGGAAAAGCTTATTCCAAAATTATCGAAAAGAGCCTCGCTGATTATGAGAGACTTGCTATTTCTTCAAGAGAGAAATATGATAGAGATCTTTCCTGGAATACCTGGAGAGCTTCTATTAATTCAATTGTCTCAGCAATTTCTGAATAGTCTTATCCGACTGGATTTGAATGTTACATCTGTCGCCAGAGACTCAGGGAAAGGAACAGAGAGTAGAGAGTCCTGAGATGCTATTCTTTCTAGCAAGGCGGTGTGTTCTCTTGAGAACGGTTGTAAGCTGCGGGTAATTGCGCAAAAGCCTCACCTTTGCCAGTAGTCTTTGGTTGCTGTTATAGGTCAGCGATACCCGACTAAGACGTTTTCTCTTAGGAAGCAAACGCCAATCAAAATTACATTGGGAATTGCTATTATCAGGATATTTCTTTTACGAAAGCTATTGTTTTCTCCATGTAACTCCTCCCATAATGCATTTGCAAATATGCAACCAAGATGCAGTTCATAGGATCAAAAATACACTAATCAACTACTGCGTTTATAGAGATACTACAAACTAACATAATGACAATTATTTAATAACAATGTGCTAATCTAATTAGATAGTTATTGATTTGACATATTTTCTTTGTCTGAAAAGTAGTTATTTACTAGTGGAAGCTAGGTAGAGAGAAACACGTTATCTATTCCAAGAAACTGGCATTTCGATGATAATGATTCACCAATCAGATTTCTTTTCTAGATCAAGTTATAGATCAATCGCCCGGCACTTAAGGCGTATCGGTTTTTGAAGATCGGGTTTCGGCATGAACAAATCGGAGAATCAGCAAGTGATCGCCTCAGGGAGCTTTTTTGGGAGTTCATCTGAGAGTTTTTCGACTATATGTTGCTATAATTGTTTCTGTAATTGTCATATCGCATTTCACCACTCATGCAGTAGTTTTTTCGTATTCTTCTATAGGGTATCTATACTGAGCTACTTTCATATTTAGGGGGCTTAAACATGAAGGCATTGATCACCGGTATCACCGGTCAGGACGGCTCTTATCTTGCGGAATTGTTGTTGGATAAGGGCTACGAAGTTCACGGAATAATAAGAAGATCTAGCAGCTTCAACACAAAGAGAATAGATCATCTCTATAGAGATCCACATGAGAGGGATATAAGTCTATTTCTTCATTATGGAGATCTCACCGATTCGACTAATTTGATCAGGCTCATTCAAGAGATACAGCCGGAGGAGATCTATAACCTCGCTGCCCAGAGTCATGTAAAGGTCTCTTTTGAGACGGCAGAATACACGGCGAACGCTGACGGGCTCGGTACACTTAGACTTCTGGAGGCTATTCACTTTCTCGGACTCGAAAAGAAAACGAAGTTCTATCAGGCATCGACTAGCGAGCTCTACGGGAAGGCACGGGAAGTGCCCCAGAGCGAGACTACCCCCTTCTATCCAAGAAGCCCGTATGCAGTCGCCAAGTTATATGCCTACTGGATTTGTGTTAACTACAGAGAGGCCTATGGCGTGTTTGCCAGCAACGGAATCCTCTTCAACCACGAATCGCCAAGAAGGGGAGAGACCTTTGTCACCAGGAAGATCACAAGGGCAGCTTCTAGGATATCCCTGGGACTTCAGGAGAAACTCTATCTTGGAAACATGGACGCAAAGAGAGACTGGGGCTATGCTCCTGATTACGTTAAAGCAATGTGGCTCATGCTTCAACAGGAAGAACCAGGAGACTTTGTTATAGCCACCGGAGAGACACACACGGTAAGAGAGTTCGTAGAGCTGTCTTTCAAAGAAGCGGGAATAGATATCCAGTGGCAAGGAACGAGCGTTAAAGAAAAGGGAATCGATTCAAAGACCGGAAAGGTAGTCGTTGAGATAGACCCAGATTACTTCAGACCGACAGAGGTCAATATACTCCTGGGAGACCCGACAAAGGCAAAAGAAAAGCTCGGCTGGCAGTCTGAAGTCAAGTTCGAAGAACTTGTGAGGATAATGATGAAAGCCGATCTGGAAGCCGCAAAATATGAGAAGTATAAGAGGGAGTACAAAGGGTGAGTGAGTAGTTGGTAGTGAGTAGTGAGTAGTTGGTAGTGAGTAGTGAGTAGTTGGTAGTGAGTAGTTGGTAGTGAGTAGAAAGTAGTAAGTAGTGAGTAGTTGGTAGTAAGTAGTAAGTAGTGAGTAGTTGGTAGTTAGGAAGAATGCAGTGCAGGAGTTCCTGTTCTATAGGTTACTTGGGATCGCTTACCATCTGCGGAGTACAAGCAAATCACAAAAGCCATGGAGGAGGAAAATGAAATCGCACAAAGACTTGGAAGTTTGGAAGAAAAGCATTGACCTTGTCGAAGCAGTCTACAAGCTAACAGAGATCTTTCCTAAGTCAGAACAGTTCTCGTTGTCAGTCCAGATGCAAAGATCAGCTATCTCTGTTCCTTCGAACATAGCAGAAGGATCGGGTAGAATGAGTAGAGGAGACTATATCCGGTTTCTCTACATTGCTAGAGGTTCATTGCTCGAACTTGATACTCAAATAGAAATTGCTAATAGATTAGGATACATTAGTAATGAGCGATCAGAGAGGATTTGCTCCCTCTCTGAGAGAGTACTGAAAATGCTTGACGGTCTGATATTTTCCTTGAAGAAGAGTTTGAAAGCTCCTCTTGCTGAAGCAGGTGAAGCGAATTGAAGGTAGTTGGTTGATTCCTTACTACTCACTACTGACTACTTGCTACTATTCCAAAGGAGATGTTCTATATGGATAAAACGTCAAAGATCTACCTCGCCGGTCACACCGGTCTTGTCGGTTCGGCTATTATGAGAAAGCTAGAGTCTGAAGGTTATATGAATATAATCACTAGAACCTTTGAAGAGCTTGATTTAACAGACCAGAAGGCGACAAGAGAATTCTTTGAAAAGGAGAGGCCGGAGTATGTCTTTCTCGCAGCGGCAAAAGTCGGCGGCATTCACGCAAACAATACATACCCTGCGGACTTCATATACATAAACCTGATGATCGAATGCAACGTGATAAAGGCCGCTCATGAATTCGGAGTTAAGAAGCTTCTCTTTCTTGGAAGCTCCTGTATATATCCAAAGATGGCACCCCAGCCGATAAAGGAAGAGTATTTGCTTTCGAGCTATCTCGAAGAGACAAACGAAGCCTATGCTCTTGCAAAGATCTCCGGCTTGAAGATGTGCCAGTACTTCAACAAACAATACGGTACTAATTTCATAAGCGTCATGCCGACAAACCTATACGGCCCGAACGATAACTTTGATCTCAATACAAGTCATGTATTACCTGCACTGATCCGAAAGTTCCATGAAGCGAAGATAAATAATGATCCATACGTCGAGATCTGGGGAACGGGTGCTCCAAGGAGAGAGTTCTTATATGTCGATGATCTGGCTGATGCCTGTCTCTTTCTTATGAAGAACTACTCGGGGGATGACTTTTTCAATATCGGCACGGGAGAAGACGTTACAATAAGAGAACTTGCAGAACTCATAGGAGAAGTAGTCGGTTACAAAGGCGAACTGAGATTCGATACATCTAAACCGGACGGAACACCAAGAAAGCTGCTCGATGTTTCGAGAATACGTAAGGCCGGATGGAGAAACAAGATCGAACTCAATAAGGGGATTGAGATGACTTATGAGTGGTTTGTTCAAAGCACGCTCATTCAGTCGTGATGAAGTCTATATCTTATTCCGGTGATCGATCCTGATGCTTGAACTTAGGAATTTCGTCCCGCCTTTGGAGATCACAATTTCAGGAGGTTGTGCTTGAGAGTTATCTTTGTTACACATTACACCGGCCTCTATGGGGCAAATATCTCGTTGCTGCAACTAATTACCGCCCTGAGAGAGAATTACGGTGTTGATCCATTGGTGATTACTCCAAGGAAGGGATTATTGAACGAAGAACTCAAGAGCAGGTGCATTCCTTATATCTGTGTCCCTTTTCGTTCGTGGATGTGCAATTTGGGCCTAAGCTATCCGAGGAGAAAGCTCGAAAATTTCAAGAAGGGTCTCCTGAATTCGCTCGCACTCAACAAAGTTAAGAGACTCTTGCGAGGATTCAACCCCGACATTGTTCATTCCAACTCAAGTGTAATTGACTTCGGCGCGCAAGTAGCACTTCAGCTAGGTGTAAGTCACGTTTGGCACTTTCGGGAATTTGGAGAAGAGGACTATTCTCTGAGGTTTCTCTCAAGTTCCTCGCGAGTGAAGAGATATATTCTCTCCAGAGCGAAGAAATTGATCTTCGTTTCTGAGGCACTTAGAGAAAAATACGTTAGCTTCCTTGGCAGCGGAAAAACCTCCGTAGTAATTTACAATGGTATCGACACAGGCAGTTTCACCAGAATAATCCCGCGCGTTACATCTTCGGTTGAGCCTTTCACGATTCTTATGATCGGTATTCTAAGTCAATCAAAGGGTCAGATCGAGGCCCTTGAAGCACTCAGGATACTTGTAAGAGATCGGAATAGAAAGGCCGTGAAAATGCTGTTCGCCGGAACGGGGACCGGTGGATATGAAACATTACTGAAGGAGTTTGCAGTTTCGAATTGTCTGACGAACAATGTTGAGTTCCTTGGCTATGTAAATGATATTCCGAGGCTTATAGAGAAAAGCGATGTTGGTATTGTTTGCTCGAGGTCCGAAGCATTTGGAAGGGTAACTGTCGAGATGATGATGGGCGGACTTCCGGTAATTGTAAGTGACACAGGAGCAAACCGTGAAATTGTGCAAGACAACCTTACAGGACTTGTTTATAGTTATGGCGCACCAGATGACTTAGCAGAGAAAATCATGGAAGTAATGAATGATTCGCAGAAAGCTCAAAGGATTTCTAAAGAAGCAAGAAGAGTCTCTCTGGAGAGTTTTTCATCGAAGAAGAACGCTGATGCAGTGTTCTCGATATACCGAAGTCTTCTGGAGTGTAGACTTCCGAATCAGGGGTGATTTCTTTGTCCAGAGCTATTTCCGTAATTGGCACAGGCTATGTAGGTCTGGTAACAGGTACCGGACTCGCAGACTTCGGAAACAGAGTTGTCTGCGCTGACATAAACGAAGAAAAGATAGCCATGCTGAACAGTGGTCAAATCCCGATTTATGAACCAGGTTTGAAAGAGCTTGTAGACAAGAACGTGCGAGAGAGTAGATTATCATTCACAACGGATGTCGATAAAGCGATCAGGAAAGCTGAAGTCGTATTCATCGGAGTTGGCACTCCTCCAAAGGAAAATGGCGAGGCAGACCTCTCATGTGTTGAGAATGTTGCCGAATCTATAGCAAGTAACCTCAATAGCCACAAAACTGTTGTCATAAAGAGTACGGTTCCGATCGGAACCAACAGACTAATCAAGAGAATTATCTCTGAGAAGTCAGGGAGAGACGATTTCGACATAGTATCCAATCCTGAGTTTCTCAGGGAAGGAAGGGCCGTTCACGATTTTTTCCATCCAGATAGAGTTGTAGTAGGTTATGAATCTGAAGCCGCTAAAGATGTCGTCCAGGATATCTACAAGGTTTTGTACTTACTTGAGACTCCGTTTCTCTTCTGCAATCTCGAAACTGCCGAGCTAATCAAGTATGCTAGCAACGCCTTTCTGGCAACAAAGATCACGTTTATTAACCAGATAGCCAATCTTTGCGAGATTTTGGGGGCTGACGTACACAAAGTAGCAAAGGGAATGGGAATGGATGGCAGGATAAGTCCCAAGTTTCTCCATCCAGGCCCAGGATATGGCGGGAGCTGTCTTCCCAAAGACGCGAGGGCACTTGTGAATATGGGCGATAGAAACCGCGTAGATATGTCTCTTGTCAGAGAAGTAATAGAATCAAACGAAAAGCAGAAGATAAGAATGGTGGACAAACTCGAATCATTGCTTGGGGGTCTCAGTTGCAGAAGGATCGCAGTTCTAGGACTTTCATTCAAGGCCGGGACTGATGATATTAGAGAGTCGCCTTCTTTGTATGTTATAGGAGAGCTGCTGAGAAGGGGCTCTATCGTCGTTGTTCATGACCCTGAAGCAATGAGCAGAGCCAAAGCCGCCCTTGATGACAAGGTAGAATACGGGGAAAATGAATATGAGACAATCAGGGGTTGTGACGGAATTCTTCTGATCACTGAATGGAACCAGTACAGAGGTCTTGATCTAAAGCTAGCGAGAGAACTAATGAAAGGCAACGTACTCCTTGATGCTAGAAACCTTCTGGATCCAGAAGATGCAAGAACAGCAGGATTCTTGTATGAGGGAATTGGCAGAAGATAATTGGTAATGCATATGGTTGTAGTAATGTAAACTGATAAAAACCAGATCAAAAAGCGCACTCCCGAATTCTAGATAAGCAATGTCATTGAAGGTGTTTATAAAGGCTATTGTAACTAAAATCAAAGTGCCTATAGAATATCTAATAAGTCCATAATCAAAGGGGGAAGACTTTCTAGAAATAAGTGTGCGGGACAAGAAGAAGACAACGTATGCCATTCTTGTTGCAAATGCTGCGCCACGCGCTCCAAAATTGGGGACTAAAAGCGTATTGCCTATAAGATTGACGATAGCTACACTACGGAAATCCAAAGATACCAGTGAGTTCGCTTTTTGAAAGCGATACCTACTGAAGTGATTTCATAGACTGTATACATTATTGGATGAAATATAAAAAAGCATGATATTTGCAGCCAGCAAATATGCACTGTCAAGAATTCGCACTATTATGTCCTTCAAAGAAATTAAGATAAGCGAAGTTGCAAGCATTTTGCCTGCAAGAGCTTTCGATAACTTTGAATAGAGATTAGTATCTTCCGGCGAGTCTTCGTATTTTTCAAAAGCAACAGGTGTCCAGAACGTGCTAAAACCTGCTTGAATAAGAAGAACCGCAACGATCTTATTCGCTGCGGCATAGAATCCGATTTCTTCGAATGTCGAAAATGATCTCAATGCTACCCTGTTGTGTATGGCAAAATGGAAATGGTTCTTCCTCAGTATATCGGAAGAGATGCTGAAGACACTTGACCGGTGTCAACATCAAACGGAAATGAGGATAACTCGCACATTCAGAACTATCACAAAAGACGGTTACATAGGCTCCTACAGAAGCTTAAGCGCCTTTTTGGCTGGATATATTGAAGGCTTGGGAAGAAGACATAGAAAGACTTCAACCGAGTCAATAGAAGAGGAATGTTGATCTCGCTTCTGAACAAAGACATCACGAGATTCAAAGAGGCAGATCAGATGAATCGAGACTTGAGAGCTGGCTTTCAGAAGCAAAGAGACATAATATCCGCGAACTGAACACTTTTGTCAGGGCGGTAGAGAGAGACATCGAAGCGGTGAAGAATGCAATAAGAACTGAGTTCAGCAACGGAGTCATGGAAGGCGTTACAAACAAGATAAAGGTGATCAAGCGGACAATGTACGGCAGATGTTCTTTTGAACTACTGCGATTGAAGGCCACGATGAGTTGGTTCATAGATAAGAAACTCAACACGATTACCAGTACTTCTCAATAGCTGCAAAGCATCGAATTTCGAGTTCTTTTTCGAGAGCGAGTGTATGTTTTATGCCTCTCCGGAGATTCGAGACAATACTGTTTATTATCAACTCGCTTATGTGAAGAGAGTAGTGAGTCGTGTCCTTGTAGTTGTCGAGGTTTTCCGTAACGTCATACATATCCTGAAAATCGTAAATGAAGGCGTTTTCATAATCGGTTAAAGTATCAACAACAAAACTCTTGAAAGCAAAAATGTTCTCGAAAGAATACGGATCATATCTGAGCATCCTTGCAAAGTAGATTATTGAATATGGAGAGAAGAAGAGATAAAATTCCGTTTCCGGGTTCTCTTTAACTAAGCGTAGGGTGTCTCGAAAAGGAGGGCCTCCAAAAGATTCAATGGTGATACCATTGAATTGACTAAGAACTAGAAAGGAGG
>Ga0334886_1003582_pt1 | contig 13700 bp, 10 predicted proteins | sample GraSluR1_MG_9_FD_207232 | JGI IMG/M metagenome (GOLD analysis project Ga0334886, IMG submission 207232) | Sludge microbial communities from methane-producing bioreactor in Wageningen University, Netherlands - Granular Sludge_27_06-R1 | ecosystem: Engineered > Bioreactor > Anaerobic >...
CATATCCAGGAATTTAATTCTTTTTTCCAGTTGAATGATGCTTCAGAGTGTATTTCTTCCCATATATTTCCTTTTTTAACCCAGTAAACCCGGTTATAAACCTGGTTATCACTTAGATATTCCACTGTCCAGGTATCGTTGGTGCTGTTGGTGAATATGCCATGTTCTGTTTTATTGGCTTGGATCCAGTGCCAGGAATATTGAGTGCCTGAATAGCAGCACCAATCACTATCATTAATCCTCTGCCATACATATGGATGAATACCTTTCCACTGGTAGTACCATTCATTCAAACCTATTTGTTTAACAGTTAACTGGGAACCTGTGCTTGAACCCCAATTACCTCCCTTTAAAACCGTGTCTAAGATAGGTGGATAATCAGCAATACCAGTTCTAACTGAACCCAAGAGGGTTAAACTCGGATCCAATCCTGCACCGCCCCATAAACCACCGGTTCTATAAAGAAGTTCGGCAGCCATCATTTTGGTTTCGTATAAACCGGTTGCCTCGTTGATGGTCCTGAAATTGGTTAATGAGGAAGTATCAATACCCGCCGCATGCAGTCTATCTATGAACCTGCTTGATACGAAATCCGGCTCTTCCATCTGCAGGTAATCGGCCGGACCGTTCCTGGTTATGATTACATCATCTATTCCGGCTGTTGTTAGATAATCTACTGCTTCATCCATGTGGATAGTAGGGTCTGTCAGGATTATCGAGTTATTATGTACTGCCAGGGGTATGATGGAAGGTAATTCCCCATAGAAACCAGCGTAAGCAGTTTTAACTTCAACGCTCCTCTGACCAAGGATATCCCTGATTCTATCAGAAACCAGGACACTGGTCTGGAAATTGTCATCCCCCCCTATTTCCTCTAACTGGATGTCTTTAGAATTCAAATCATTTATTATACCTTGAGAAACAGTTCCCACAACAATAACACGTTTTATATTATTATCTGATATGTAACTTTCATATTCAAGCTCTAAAGTGTCAGAAGAGACGTATTCACCTGGTTCAGCCACCACAAAAACAGGGACATCCATATAAGCCCCTAAAAGTGAAGCTGACGGATCAGAAGCGGTGATTATAACTGTATCCTGGGATTTGTAAGCCTTCTCAGCCATTTCAGTGAGGATTTCTGCTTTAGAAGATCCGTCGATCCTCTCAACATTTAAATTAAGCAGTTTCAAGGAAAGAACCTGCCAGGGGGAAACCGGACCAATCAGGATTACCTTTTTGATATTAGCCCTGTCTTTAAACAGGGAAAACCATTCATTCAATGGGAAGGGAATGGTTTGACTTGTTAAAATGAGGGGTATCCCCTCTTTCCCGGCGTAGGATGCAACACCCACCTCCAGGGCCTTCATATCACCAGTTGCAGAACAGATGATGACGGTATCGTTAACTTCTCCAGAAAATCCGTTAAAGGATTCATCTGTGGTAACGGAATTAATTAAGAAACAAAGAATTAAAACTCCAATAAAGAGACAGGCAAATATCCAAAGGAGTTTATATGATTTATCCATCAACATCACTTATCTTTTCGTGAATTATTCAACTACACAGATGACGTAGTTACCATTTCTATACACTTCCCGAGCGTAAGGGGGAATAATCATTCCATTTCGAAGCAGGAAGTATTTGATGTTATCCATTAAAAGCTGCTCACGGTTTAAACTGCCAACATCATCCATATTCCTTTTAAAGACAGATAAGGGTATACTTTCACTGTATCCTCCCTTCATCACCTTCATCCTGGTTGTAGAAACTATTATGGTATCCATATAGGAATCAACAGAATAGACTGTTTTATCTCTCTCCCCATTATATTTAAACCAATCCACCACCCCCTCTCTGTTCTGGGCGAGTGTAAGATCCCCAAACCGGTCAGCTATGACCTGAAACTTGAAGATGTAGTCCAGAGGGTTAAAGAGTATATGCACACTCTCGGGGAAGATATAATCGGAATGTAAATCGTCTGGACTTATCAGGTTAGGTGTGTAGCCATCGGCAAATACAGCGCCTGAAATTAGGGTGAAGACGCTTAGAAGGATTAGCACCGTTAATTTTATATGTTTTTTAAGGTTCTTAAAGGGGCTTTTAGAGGAGTTGATTTTCTGATGAGTTTTATATCGACTGTTTTTATTCAATCTCTTTTCTAACGCATCTAAAGTGACTGCCACCCCATACCCCGCCATAATGATAAGGGGATAGGAGGTTACTTCCAGTACACGGATGGGAATTAAATCTACACCAATAAAATATGCTCGGCTTAAGATTAACGTGGAAAGTGACCAGACCAGGATGAAAATGCCCTTATTTTCGCCTTTCTTGAGCAGGGATAAACCCCCAAGAGTGGCAAGTAAAGTAGGAATAATCCCCAGGTATCGGATGTAATATTCGGATATGGGGAGCGGGTATCCTGGGAAAATGTTGAACTGGGGGTGATATAGGATATAAAGCGGCCCCCACCAGAGTAAAGCCATAACTGCGGTGATGGTAATGAAAATAGCCAGATATTTAGGGTTAAAGCTTCTCTTCAAGAGCTTCATAACTGCTGCGAAGATGAACACTACTACGAGTATCATAAATGCCGTTAAACTGTGGGTTAAAAACACCACTCCACATAATACGGCCGAAACCAGGAGGAATTTAAAGTTACCATCCTCATTGGCCCGGTAATATGCATATAAAACCAGGGGCATTAATATAAGGCTTAAAGTACCGGGGGATGCAAAAAATCCCCGGTTAATGGTTATAAGACTGAATATGGTGAGTATACCAGCCGATATTCCTGAAATAAACCCGAATAAACGATAAGTAACGTAAGTGATGGACAGAACTAGGACCATGGCCAGTACCGGCTGCAAGTATCTGGCCACCTGAAACGGGTCTGTACCCGAAACATAGGAAAGTCCAGCCAGGAGGAAGTGGAAAACAGGTGGATAGGCTATGGGCCTTCCCAATGGAGCGACTGTTAAGGGATCAAAGTAGGTGAATCCATACTCCAGATAGAGCTCTGCCAGATGAACGTGGTAATAGATATCCCAGCTTAACGGCCACTGAAATTTCAGGGTGGGGATCAACACTATTAAAAATGCCATTACAGCAGGAATTACGAGTAAAAAGGTTTTCCAACCCTTTTGTGTGTTCAAGTAGTCTATTCTAGTGGTCGTACTAACTCTACCTCCAACATTGGATTTACTTTTAGAACAAATTTATGGTGAAAATTACTCCATACTTATATTAATTCCACATTTAATTTATAGCACAACATCAAAATATTTAAAAGAATGTCACAGGTTAAATGAGGTTACAGGGTCTCTGGTGTGATCACTCTTTTAGATTACCTAAACATTTGATTTTAATATTAAATTTAGTTTATTACAGAGATAAAATAAAATTAAGGGAAGGGTGAATTATGGATACAAAATCAAGGATCATGGAAACAGCCTTCAAACTTTTACTTAAAAAAGGATTTGATAATGTTTCCATAAATGAAGTTAAAAAAGAATCAAACATCACTACCGGCGGATTCTATCACCATTTTGAGAGTAAAGACACGTTGATGGTCGAGGTAATAAAAAAATACTTATTTAACTATTTCTATTTAACCATGGAACAGATTAAAAATTTCGAAGGGACGCCCAAAGAGAAACTAAAAGTTGCAATACTATCAATTATCGGTGATGATTCTGTAATCAATGAAACTACTCAACTTGTGGGAGGTCCCGAAAAAATAGATTACAGAACACTACACCTACTATTGATAGAAGGTGTTCAGAAATATAATATGATAAGCGAAATTTATACAGAGTTCTTCACTAATATGTTTGATTTTATTAAGGACGTAATCAATGAAGGTATAGCTCAGGGTGTAATAAGATCAGATATTAATAATACCATAGTTTCAGAGGTTATAGAAACTATGATGATGGGAACTGTCATAATGTGGATAGCATTGCCGGAAAAATCCATGAAAGAAAGAGTGGAAACTAATATAAACGAAGTATGGGAACACATAAAAAATTAGTTTTTACTAAAGGGAAAGTGATTTAATTAGATTTTACTGAAAATGAAGTTTTATTCACCAAACAAAATGAAGTTTTATCCACTAAACCATTTGTTTTAGAGCATCATCCTATCCTACATATCTTATACTCATTATTCTCATAAACCACCGTGGAATAAGGCGGAGTTTCCATTCCCACATCTAAAACTATGTATCCCACTTTATCCGTTATTATATCTAATTTTGTGAAGTTTCCACTCGTATATTTCCCTATATCCGGACTATTCAGCCTACCATTATCATATCCCCCTGTAGCTACCGGTTGTCCTGATATGGCAACGATTGTGGGGTCTAACTTATAATTTGAAGATATAACCACTCCCTGACCGTCTCCATTGGCTTTGAACCAGTGAGCTATGTCCATCTCCGAATGAGAAACCAGGGGTTCGGTATCTGACATGTAATAAGCTCCAGAGAAGATAGCCACAGCCACAGTGAGGGAGGCTAAGGAGTAGAATAATTTTCGATTAAAATGGGTTCTAACGTAATCCAAACCCAGTCCCGCCATTATAACCAGGGGAAAAACAGCGAAGGTTAATATCCTCTCGCTCAACACATCAACACCCAGTAAATAGATATTAGCCAGAAACAGGAGTGATAACAGCCAGGTTATGATGAGTAAATCCCTTACTTGCCTTCTTTTTAAAATTAAATACCCACCGATGGGCACTAAAATTAACGATAGAACACCGAATATCAAGAGGTAACCTCCTAAGCCCACCACTTCGTTAGGGGGGCTAAGAAAAATGTAACCATATTTAAGGAGTAGTGGAAGCCACCACACAGAGCCTACTAGGAGTGTGGAGCCTAAAAACACCCAGAACTGCTTTAAATTCATTTTTTTCTTTAAAATGAGGATTGACACGGTGAAAACTGTTATAACTAATACCAGTATTAAAATGGAAAGTGCATGGACCAAAAATATTATACCAGCCAGTACACCAGATAAAACAGCATACCTGTAACTATCATCCTTTATTGACCGATAATACAGGTAAATGGAAAGGGGAAAGATCATTAAGGCCAGATTTTCTGGTATAGGGAGAACAAACCTGTGGACGAGTGAGGTGGACATGGCCAGAAATCCAGCGAAAAACGCCGTGCATTTATTATAAAGCTTATAGATAGTGTAGGTAAAGGATAATATTACAAGAAACGCAAATATCGGCTGGAAAACCCGGGCAACTGTTAAAATATCCTGATTAAATAGAACACCAGCGGCGGCTAATAAGTACTGGAACAGAGGCGGATAGAAGATTGGTCTTCCGAATGGGGCGTAGGTTAAGGGATCCCAGTATGTGAACCCGTGTTCCAGATAGAGGTGGGCCATGTGCGCGTGGTAATAGATATCCCAACTTAAGGGATAACCATATTTTAGGGTGGGGAGGAGAGCCAGGAAAAACATCACCACCGCCGGGGAAAACCACCAAAAATTAGTTCTGATCTCTTTAATATACGATATATTCATTATAAATCACTTTATTCTAATATAATATGTAAACATTTAAAAATAATGATAGTATTTTAAAGTTCAAGCTCCTAAATCCTTCTGAAATATTCAATGGAAAATTTGAAATCTGTGATTCAACATGGGAAAGTTAAGATGAAATATATAATCATAATTCCTGCTTATAATGAAGAGGTAACCATAGGAAAGGTTGTAAGCAATTCTTTAAATTACTCGGATGTTCTGGTGGTGGATGATGGTTCCAGTGACCGTACATCCCAGTTAACCCGGGAAGCGGGGGGCAGTGTGATAAAACATGATAAAAACCTGGGTAAAGGTGCTGCTTTAAAAACCGGGATAAAATACGCTTTAAAAAAGAGATACCATGCAATGGTTATGTTAGACGGAGACGGACAGCACGACCCCCGGTTCATCCCCCAACTGCTGGATAGCCTGGATGATGCAGGGATGATCATCTGCTCCCGTTTCTTAGAAGGCCCTCCAGAGGGAATGGCATTACAGAGGAAATTTTCCAACAATTTAACCACTAACTTGTTGAAATTCACCACCGGATATCATATAACTGATAGCCAGAGCGGTTTTAGAATCTTCTCCCGGGAGGCAGCCCGTGTTTTTTCAGGTATACCCTATGATGATTATGAATTCGAGTCAGAGATGCTGTATCAGGCCTCCTTAAATAACCTGTCTGTCAAGGAGATTCCCATTCCCAGTTCCTATAAGGGGGAGAAGTCATATATCACCGGGGTTAAGATATTGAAGTACACTTATTACATCTTTAAACTCCTTTTAAGGGATTTAAGAAGGAGGATTAAAAATTGAAGCAGTTTATCGTGCTTTTATTCAGCATACTCCTGGTAGTATTGTTGATATTATGGATTGGGCCATCCAATATCATAACCGCCCTTGAAACTGCTGACTGGTGGTTTATCTTACTTGCAGCTGTTATACATATCGTGGTAGTATTTATCAGGTCCCTTCGGTGGGGTTTCATCATCGACCAGACCACTGAATTTAAAAATAACTTCGTGGTTAAAACCATTGGAATCTTCGCCGGGAACTTCAGCCCCATGAAAAGTGCTGGTGAAGTACTGACCGCAGTGGCCGGTAAAAAATTAAATAAAATAAGTCTATCTGAAGGTATGTCCGCCGGTCTGACTGAGAGATTCTTTGACCTGGCCATAGCCGGTTCTCTCTTAATTATCGCCGGATTATTCCTGCCTAAAATACGTTTCATCGCCATAATCGGTGGTTTATTATCCTTAGGGGTGACTTTTATAGTTTATCTGATTAACTGGAGGGAGGGCAGTGGAGTATGGTTATACAGTAAGATACATCCCATAATCAGCAAACTGCCTATAAAAGAGGAAGTACTGGATAACCTTTATGACCGGCTTACCACCGGACTGGAGGGGATTATAAACTATGCCCAGTCATTCTCCAACCTGAAAAACCTGTCATTTGTATTTATATTATCTTTGATGTCCTGGTTACTGGAATGTGTCCGGCTTTACACCGTATTCTACGCTTTCAACCTTCAAATGGATTTTATGGCGATAATCATTATTTTTCTCCTGGCCAATGTAATTGGGGTACTCAGTGCCCTTCCCGGTGGAATTGGTTCCATTGAAATTTCTTTAACTGGATTATTCGTACTCTTCGGTGTGCCCAGTGCCCTGGCTGGTAGTATCGCCCTGGTTGATCGGCTGGTTTCCTTCTGGCTGGTAAATGTGCTGGGCATAATTTTCTCCGCCTATTACGCCCGGGATATTCTGGATGAAATTAAAAAGTATACCATTAGCCTGTCTCCAGAGAAATAACGAACTTAATACTTAAATTTTGATGTGAACAGCTTATCCTTGTACTTCAAGGGAAGCTGCATCCTTGAGAATCAGTTCCATCTTCCCCTGGTATTCACTTATTTTACCGGTGACTTTCACTCTCTTATTATTCAGAGTGTAAATACTCTGATTGGTCTTTTCTAGATCAACTGCACTGCTTTCAAAGACTATCACTGTTATTTTACCGGTTCCATCCATTATATCCAGGAAATAGGTGTTGCTCCGGGAGGATTTCTTAACATCCTGCACTAATCCTTCCAGGGTTACATCTTCATCCAGCATTCCCCGGTTAATCTCGCTGATCTTAACTTCCCGGGCGGTTATCAGGTTAACAGAGAACATCATACCTACCAGGCCCACAATTGACATAGTTAACGCTATTTTAAAGATAAAACTATCTTCCATTATGATCACGTAAGACATCCATTTCCAGTGTATTAATTAATATAAAAAAAGTATTATTTAACCTTTATTTCAACAAAAACGAGTAGAAAAAAACAGATCTAAATAAGCTTCATAGTGGCAAACATGGACTCCACACGTTCAACAGTGTCGATATCATCAATGTTGATGTCTGTTCTGATTCTTTTAACCACCGGAAACCTTAAGGAGTAGCCGCTCTCGTATTCCGGGCTTTTAACTATCTCACTGAAGGCAACCTCCATGATGATGGACGGCACCATCTCCACCTTCTGGCCTACTTTACGGGTTATAAGTGGCTCGGACATTTCATTCAACTCCTGGAGTGTCTTATCATCCAGGCCAGTAGCTACATGGGCCAGTGTTTTGAGTTCCTTGTTTTCATCCTGTAAAGCCAGGAGGAACGAACCAATCACATGAGCTCTTCTCCCTTTACCGTAGGTTCCACCCACCACCACCAGATCCAGGGTTTCTGGTGTGGCCTTCCACTTCAACATCTTCTTACCTCTGAGACCGGGGGTATAGGGTGCGTTTGGATCCTTCAGCATGACACCCTCATGACCTTCATCAATAGATTCATTGAACAGATCCAGGGCTAAATCTGCTGTTTCAGGTGTGACTTTAACCTGTTTACTTAACTCAAGCTTACCAGGGATGACTTCTACTATTTCTTCCAGTAATTTTCTCCTGTCCTTTAAAGGTTCATCCAGGGTGGGTTCTTTATAATAAAGAACATCGAAAAGGTACAGTGTAAGGGGAATCTCCTCCCTTAACCTGTCTATCTCGTATTTCCTTCGGACTCTCTGCAGCATATACTGGAAGGATATGGGCTTCCCTTCTTTGGTAACTATTATCTCCCCTTCAACAATGAAATCAGATGGTTTAATGGCTTTTTTAATATATTCGGTGATTTCTGGAACAGCAAGACTGATGTTTTCCAGTCTCCTGGTGAATATGTTTATTTCATCATTTTTTCGGTGGATCTGGACCCGGACACCATCATATTTGGTCTCACAGAGAGCGTATCCCATCTCCCTGATGGTGACCTGATAATCCGGGGATAACTGGGCGAGCATGGGTTTTACTGGTTTGCCTGGTTTGAGTGTAAGTTTTTTAAGTCCTTCCTCCCCCTCGTCTCTGGCCACCTTTGCCACCAGTCCCAGATCATTGGTTAACATATGAGCCCTTTCCACCGTCTCTTTAGGCACATTAAACGCCGTGGAGATGGCATCTTTAAGGGTTCCTTCTCCCACACCTACCCGTAATTCTTCCAGTACTGTACGGGTAAGGTATTTTGCTTCCTGTGGCGATGCTGATGATAAAAGTTCCCTCAGTATCTCTAATTTCTTGTACTGCGACCTTCCTCCACTGATATCTGCGATTTTCACCAGGTTTTGGTGGACTTTATCGATGGATAGGGATCTCATAAAAAGCGTGGATTGTACTTTACGCTGGAAAAGCTCTTCTGATGCGGTTCCTATATCCCCGCTGTCCCTGATTTGATCCTCCACCTCCTCCGGTGTCACACCTACCACCAGGGAAATGGCTTTCATGAGGAGTTTAGACCCTATTCCTAACTCTTCCTCACTCCAGGTGGGGAATATACGGCCCAGTGACAGTAAAGTAACCACTGGTAAATTTTCCGGGTCCTTTTCACCCACCATCTCCAGGAATTCCGCTAAAATAGCGGTTTTTTCCAGTCTCTTAGTGGTGGAATCCATAGCCTCGTATAATTTCACCAGCTCTTCATACTTCATGGCGCTTTTTACTTCTTCAGACATCACTATTCTCCAAAACCTCTGGATAAACGTAATCAAATTAATATTGGTATTTCCCTGTATTTAAAAAATCCCTGTATTTAAAAAATAGAATTAACCTAAGATTTCTATATAAACCTTTCAAATCTTTCCTTACCAACCTTACAAATGGGGCAAATTTCAGGCGGTCCTTCCCGGGCGCATAGATAACCGCAGACACCACATCTCCAGACAGGAAGGGGAAGATTAGATATACTTTCCAGGCCAAGAGTCCCTGTTTCATCCTCACCACGAACAATTCGCTCATCGGGTGCCGGTCTTCTCTCTGGTATGGCTGTTAACTGCTTTTCACCGCTTAGTATGTCACCTGAGACATATAAACCACAATAACAGGCATCGTACTCTTCCAGATCAGGGTCACGGTAGTAGCAGGGACATATGATGTCCAGGTCTTCCTCTTTAATTCCAGAAGCCAGTCTACAGGGACAAGCTCCGTAGCCGTAACGGTCTTCATTTACCAGTATAGATTCAAGTAGGGCTTTGGTGAATTCCACATCCGAATTGAGATGATAACCCGCCTCCTCCACCTGTTCTTTTAATCTCTCATAGAATTCATCGACCCGGGCATCATCTGCCTGGCTCATGCCAGTGCCTCCTTGATTCCTTCCTCATTGAATCCTACGATGACTTCTCCATCGTCCAGTACCAGAGTAGGGAAGGACAACTGGGGATTATACTTTTTAACCTCTTCAATAATTTCACTGCGTTCTTCACCCTCTAAAAGATCGACGTAGATATAACTGAAGTCCACTTCCAACTCTTCCAGGAGTAATCTGGTCTTTCTGCACCATTGACAGGTGCTTAAAGCAAAAAGAACTATTTTACCCTTATCTTCACCATCTACATGTTCCATTGGCATGGAAATACACCTCCCTTAATTTTTAGATAACCTTAATTGTTTTAACAGAATTTTGTGGTTTAATTTTTTCTTTAAAAATTTTTCACTCTAGTATATGTAAATCCTTTTATTAATAATTTTCAGGGAAGTACTCATTTTAACAGTGCAGAAAAAGGACGGTGAATGAAAAACCAGTTAAAGCCTATGATATTATTTTTTAATATTATCCCTAACCAGTTTAATAGCACAGAACTCCCCACACATGGTACACATGTCTTCTTTTGGGCTGGGTCTTCTCTCCCGGTATTTTCTAGGTTTTTCATGATCTAAGGCCAGATCGAATTGCAAATCCCAGTTAAATGCTTTACGCGCGTGAGCCATTTTATTTTCAGTATACCAAGCACTTCCAATGCCTTTTGAAATATCCGCTGCCTGTGCCGCTATTCTGGATGCGATTACTCCTTCTTTAACATCTTCTTCGTCGGGTATGGAGAGATGTTCCGCCGGTGTAACGTAACAGAGATAATCCGCGCCTGCGCCTGCTGCTAGGGCCCCGCCTATAGCAGATGTGATATGATCATACCCCGGTGCAATATCGGTTACCAGTGGCCCCAGAACATAAAAAGGAGCTCCCTTGCAGACTTTCTTTTGAATCTGAATGTTTTTTTCAATCTGGTGTAAAGGAACATGCCCCGGGCCTTCAACCATGACTTGAACACCCTTTTCTCTGGCTCTTTCAACCAGTTTACCCAGGATGTTGAGTTCACTTAACTGAGGAATATCTGTAGAGTCATGGGTGCATCCTGGTCTAAGACCATCTCCTAAACTTAACGTAACATCGTATTCCCGGGCGATTTCCAGTAGATAATCATAATTTTTGTATAAAGGATTTTCTTCCTGGTTTTTAAGTATCCAGGCCGCGGTGAAAGCCCCTCCCCTGCTGACGATGCCCATAATCCTGTCAGACTCTTTAACCTTCTCCACCGTATCCTGAGTTACCCCGCAGTGGACGGTTACAAAATCAACACCTTCCTTGGCCTGATTTATTATGGCCCGGAACATATCATCTCCATCCATATTTACGATAGCACCCTTAGATTGGAGTGCTCCTATTGCTGCTTCATAGATGGGTACGGTGCCTATGGGGACTGTGATTTCCTTCATTATGGCCTTTCTAACCTTTTTAAACTGGGGGCCTGTTGATAAATCCATCAGAGTATCTGAACCGAATTTGACTGCGATTCTAGCCTTTTCCACTTCCCAGGAGACATCCTCCAGTTCTGATGAGGAACCTACATTAGCGTTTACCTTGGTCCTTAAGCCCTTTCCTATCCCTAGAGGGCTGGTTTTCCCGTTGATATTTTTAGGGATGACTATGAGGCCCTTGGAAATTCTCCTCACCAGTTTCTGGATCTCGATACCTTCGTTTTCCGCTACTTTCTCCATTTCCGGAGTGATCTGACCCTTACGCGCCTGTTCTAATTGTGTCAATTTTTATACCTCGAGTGATGAGAAATTAAATTTGGAAAAAATCAATGAATAATTCAAATTTTTGTTTATTTTTTACTCAATTTAAATATTCTTTCAATTCCAGTTTGTTAGTATTACTTTTTGGCTTAATTTTGATGTTTTGATAATAATAATTTAATGATAGAAAGTATTATATATGGGTTGTTGATAACTATCTATTAGAAATTAATAGGTGAAAATTATTTAAGAAGATGTTTTTTATGTCAAGTAGGGTATTTAAAGGTTTTTTAAGGTTTAAAGGGATTTTCGTATTTGTTTTTTTAGTTTTAACGGTTATAAGCATGTTAAGTTGTGTTTCTGCTGCTAGTTTGACTGTGGATGAGGTGGGTTATGGTTCCAGTGCAGTTAAAAATTACACCGAAACCCATAGCAATAAAATTCCAAGTTATGTGAAGGTGAACGGTAAAAACAGCACCGCACCCTCCTTTCTAAACACTTTAACTAAAACTGTGGTGCAGGTGAATCAGAATGTAGAGACACCGGTGACCATAAGCAGTGTGGGTGCTGCTCCCAGTCCTTCTGGATCCGCAACCGGCAATCTTAGTAAATCTGAATACATCACCATCGCAGGTAACGTTAAATCTTTTATCAGCTCTAATGGACGTGCGCCCAATTACGCTGCAAGTTCCAAGGGAAACATCCGCTACCAATCCCTGGTATACATGTACGCCAGGATAATGCGCTACTATCATATCTACAAAAGTTTCCCCAACACAATAAACATAGTGAACATCCCAGGAACCAGCACGGGAGGAGTAAATATACAAGACACCACCCGCCCCACCATAACCGGTGTTGATCCAGCCAACAACAAAATAATAAATGTAGCCAATAGGGCAATAGTGATCACTTTCAGTGAGAACATCAAGGCGGGAAGCGCGTTTACTAGTATCAAAGTCACCAATCCCGACGGAGTAGCAGTAAATCCATTATACAAGGTAATAAATGGCAAAACACTAACCCTAACCCGTAACGGTTACTACATAAACGGACTAACCTACACCATCACCCTACCCACAGGCAGCATCACCGACACAGCAGGCAACAGCATCACAGCGTTCACCAGCAAATTCACCGTAGACTTCGCAAAACCCACCGTAACCGCCAACCTGGTAGGAGGAGTTTATAACACCACCAAATGGGTGACGTTAACCGCCACTGACAACCTCGATACAAAACCTTCCATCTATTACACCACTAACGGGATTACACCTACCACTTCCAGTACCAAGTATACTGATCCTATTACGATTTCCAGAACGACCACGTTGAAGTTTATAGCGGTGGATGATGCAGGTAATGTATGTCCAGTGAAGACTGTGAATTATACTGTTAATCTGCAAAAATTTGTTTACAGTTTTGAAATTCCACATTATTGCAACATAGCCATGCCCTATGTAGCTTCGGCCATTATTCCATCGGAATATGTCGCTGAAGAAGGAGGTAAGAATGTTATTAAAGTAGGTGCTTCAAGGATTATCCGCGTTGATACTTCTAATGGTAATTATTATTTTGTTCATGGAAACATACCTGTTTCTGGTGCTACAAGACTATATTGGGGTGATCTTTACAGCATATCCAGTACTGGATTATATGAGGGAGATAGCGCAAACAAGTTTATTTCAATTAAATGTGATTTTGAAGCTATCAGAGTATCTTACCATGGGAATCTTCCTTATTCTGTTAATCAGTTTAGTGTAGTTTATCGTGATGG
>Ga0334886_1003590_pt1 | contig 13684 bp, 9 predicted proteins | sample GraSluR1_MG_9_FD_207232 | JGI IMG/M metagenome (GOLD analysis project Ga0334886, IMG submission 207232) | Sludge microbial communities from methane-producing bioreactor in Wageningen University, Netherlands - Granular Sludge_27_06-R1 | ecosystem: Engineered > Bioreactor > Anaerobic > Unclassified...
TCACAGCAATATGGAGGGAAATAAATCTCCGTGGGCTGCAATGACGATATCACACAGGCATCCAGTTCTTTCCGGAAATCTGTCTCGGTGTTGCTCACCGTGAGGATTACCCCGCTCCGCACCCCCTGGAACTCTTCGTAGAGCCGGAGGATGGAGAAGACCGTATCGTTGAGCACTCCGTCGTGGAGCAGGTAATTCGCATCGTCCAGGCATACGAGGAGCACTTTTTTCCGCTCGCTTAATGCACAGCCAACCTCGTTTAAAATTCTCCGCAACGAGATGCCAGTCGTGGGCGGGAGGTGCCCAAAGACTCCCTCGTAAATCCGGGTAAATACCATGAACCGCGTATGATGGTTCTGGCAGTTCACATAGACAGGCACGATTCGCTGCGTGGTCTCCCGGATCTCAGAGAAGAGATGACGGACACTGGTTGTCTTCCCGGTCCCCGGGAGCCCTTTGAGAACGACATTGTTCGGCCTGGACCCAAAAACTGCTGGCCGGATGGCAAATGCCATCTCGCGAAGCTGGGCATCGCGGTAATTGAACTGTTCCGGGAGGTAATCCGCTTCGAACACGTCCCTGTCCCGGAAGAGGGTCTGGTCTGACATGAGATATTTCATACTGAGATCTTTTCTGGATCGGATCTATATAGGCAGGAACCACGCTCGGTGAAAGTTTGGGGTGCCGGGAATTATGATGATGAAAAATCAGGTTACATGAGGTTATGTGGAGGGGGATTAAATAGACCAATGAGTTACCTGAGCGGACCAAAACTCATTTTCATCAGACTGTAACCTGAAACAACGAACAATACAAATCCGATTGCCTGTAAAAGGATAGCAAGAGTCATGTCACATGGTCCTCCTGGCAGGCAGCGCCCCGGTTGGAATGATACGCCGGTCCCCATTAACCAGATGCCGATTCCCATCCCGAATATCTGTAAGGGAACCCACTTCCAGGTGATTTCATATCCATTTTCGATATCTATCCCTCATCGTTAGATTGGCGCAATTCACATTTATTATATTCCCGATACAGTCACACCCAAATACTCCTTTTTCTTTATATACTCCACGTCTACTCGATTCCCGGGAACAGGGCAGACAGGAGAGTATCAGCAATGGCAGATTTTGTCCAGCAGAGCAATGTCAAGTCGGCAACCCGTGAGCTTGCAGCTCCGATAGCGGATGTCGCCACCTTTGCAGGGATCGTCCAGGGTGTCCTGGATACCAATCCCTTCGGGTGCACTGCATACGAAACGTCCAGCGGCCCCATGCCGGCCATGGACAAGACCCGGGAAGGCTATACCGCCCGGATCAATTTCGAGGATCTTGAAGCGAACACTGTCGGGTACGTGACCGCCAGGGCCGGAACCGTGACCGGGTTCAACGGCGCGAAGGCCGCAATCCTTGCGGACACCGACCTTTCCACCGCCATGGGCGGGGACCCGGTGAACGACCCGGATGCCGAGAGGTATTCGGCCACCATCAAGTGCCACGACCCGACCGGGGAGATCTACTACGTGGCGTTTGCCCGCGAAGAGGTCCGTGTCACCTCCTACGAAGCGGACGCAATCCTTGCGACCATCGAGGCCTGGGCAGACACCGTTCCCGCACTGGCCTGAGCGTCCAGCGAGTAATTTTCCCTTTCCAGGGAGGGAGGGACCATGGAGGAAGGATTCGTGTTCCTCCTCGGCGTGAGTCTCGGCGGCCTGATGATGCTGTTTGCAATCCTCAGGATCATCGCCGGGATGCACGACCAGATGGAGCAGAACCTGCGGAGGCGGTGAGGGTTCTTTTCACCGTCTCTTTTCAGTTGGTCCCGTCCCTTGCCTGGAGGTGATTTCATGGAACAGGAATTAGTTCAGATTTTTGAGTTGCTGGTGGCGTTAGTCGCGGCCATCGCTGCGTACTGGCAGCACCGGCAGAAGAGCCAGGCGGTCGTGGCCAGGGAGGATGCCCTCGTCGAGAAGGAGGTTGCCGAGGCCCTGCAGTGGGCGGCAGAGTCGGAGAAGGACGATGTTGTTGCCTATTTCGACCCCGACGACGACACGGTGACCAGGCCTCCGGAGACGGTCCCGACCAGGTCCTGGAAGATGAGTGATGAGACCAAACGATGGGTGACGGTTGGCCATGCACCGGCAGAGCAGGCCTCCTTGCTGAAGCAGATTGCCGAGGCGGAGGAGAAGCGGAAGATGCGGTATATCATCTCTGTACCGAGTGCGTACTATGAGATTGAGTACGGTCTTGTGAAGGGAGGTGGGAAGGGATAAAAAACACCTCCTCTTCCAAGAAAACATCACAGAGAAAAGCTAATTATTGCTTCACCCTATAAAGGCATAAATTCCTCTTATTACCTTTCATTCAAATTTTAATTTAGGTAATCCCTCAACAATATCGACAGTCTGGACACTGAGATTGATGATACTAAGGAGCAAATCCAGGATATATCGTGGGTTACCTACTTCTTTTGCCCAATCGTTGGGATCATTGGTAATTCCACTATCTGAATGTGTTGTGATCTGGTATCTTTCCATTATCCATTCTATCGCACTTTTACCATTAACGATGTATTGATAAGCTTTGTCAGGTATTCCGGATACTGTGATTTTACTATTGTAGAGGATAGTATCCTTTTGATCTTTTTTAATAAATTTCATCTTTTCTACTCTGAAATATTCGCTTTCAATACCTGTGACCTTTACATCAGGGTATGGGGGAACCGTCTCATAATTTAGGTGTAAGTCCGCTAATTTTCGTCCAGCCTTGCTATAACTCCAGAAGTCTTTGAGGTTGTCAATCAAAGGTATTCTGGGTAATTCCTTTTTTAGATCATTTGAAAAGGTCTTGCGATAATCAGGACTATGGAGCAAGCCATAAACATAATAAAAAATGTCTTCTTTGGTTAAACGAGATTCTCCATACTGCTCTTTTGCCTTTTTAAAAATATAATCGCTTATCCCGTCCTTTTTATTGTATTTATTGATTGGTTCGGTCTCATCTGTCTCAAGAAGACTCTGATAAGTATTTTTTTCTCTTTTAATTCCAATTTCTTCATAGAAATACAAGGGGAAACATTGTGAATCTCCGTTTAAATGAAGATCAGGTATGCAATCAGTAATAATTACTGAAAATTCTTTTTTACCCCCTGGGCCAGGAATGCAAATTACTAAATTTTTTAGTTGTGGAGTAGGAAACAGTTGAGGAATTTGATAAACCATATCATTTAACTGGAGACTGAAATAGAGATATTGTTTAAAAAAGGGTCTATAAATACTGATTTGAACTGATTTAGTATCAAAAGAATATTTTTTTTGGTTATTAATGTCCTTTTTTTGTTGCCTGGCCCAGCTAAATCGTGTTGAATCGTAAGAAATGAATTCCTCAGCAACTAAATTTTTATTTTGAACTTTTACTTTAGAAAAATCGTCGACCTGTGAATTATAAAAATTAATTGAATCTTTAATTTTTTCAATTAGTGTGCCTCTATTGAAATTATAGCACCAAGAATCTCTGGCAGTTTTCAAGCCACTCGAATAAAAGGGTATGAAATATGATTTGTTAGTTTCATCCCCATTTTTATTTCCAATGGGCATATATCCGCTATAGACAGCATTTCGAGGATTTGTCCAGTCTCCTTTTTCGTTTGGGATTATAATTTTCCAATCAATTTCAGGATTAATTACTGTCCCAAATTTCTTTATGATTGAAAGTTTTTCTTCTTTAGTAAGATAATCCCCGATGTCTTGATAATAAATAGTGGCAGTTTTACTTTCAGCATTTGGATTTTTAACTAATAGGGTTATCACTATTGGGGCTCGTGAACCAGAGCCGAATACATTATCTTTTTCTTTTCTTCTTAGTTCGCCTTGAGTTCTTGCATTACCTCGTAAATTAAATATATAAATGCAATTAAATTCTCTTTCTAAACGTTTTCTAAAACCATCATGAGCATTACCGTCAAGCCAGCTACCATTGGAAATAAAACAAATTATTCCACCATGTTGTTTATCTAGCCTGTCAGATGACCAACGAAAAGCCTTGATATAAGCGTCGTATAATGCGGTTTTATTGGTAGCTGTTGATTCTTTGGCATAAGTGTCAGCAATACGTTTTTCCAGTTTCGGATATGACATATTCTGTGCGTTATCATTTGCCGATTTTTGCCCGACTGAATACGGGGGATTGCTAATTATTACGGTAATTGGTGTCTTTTGTTGAGCCTCTACACGTTCACTATTTTTTGGGAAGAAGTTAGAGCGAAGGAGATCACCTTGTATAAACTCACCCAATTGAAAAGTATCTGTTAAGCATATGCCGTTAAAACTCTGGTATTCCGGTGTCTCCGGTAGTAAATCATGATATGTATTTTCAATGTTTACGGCAGCAATGTAATAGGCTAATAAAACGATCTCGTTGGCGTGTATTTCATCCGAATATTTGCGTTTGAGATCGTCTGGTTTTATCAATCCGCTTTGCAGTAATCTGGTGATAAATGTACCCGTGCCCGTAAATGGATCAAGGACCTGAACATTATCGTCTGAAAGACCTCTATCAAATTCGAGCCTCAAGACATCATCAACTGAACGAATAATAAAGTCCACAACTTCTACTGGGGTGTATACAATACCAAGTTGTTCGACCATCTTTGGGAAAGCATTTCTAAAAAATTTCTCGTAAAGTTCAACTATTACATGTTGTCTGCCCTCGGCATTATCAATACCAGAAACCCTCTTCTTCACCGATTCATAAAACCGATCTAATGTGTGAGTATCTTTTTCAATTGCATGGGCTTCTAACAAATCAATCATTTTCTGCATTGATTTTGATATCGGATTATGCTCTGCAAAGGAATAATTATCAAAAATTGCTTCAAAAACGGGTTTAGTTATCATATGTTGTGATAACATCTCAATTGCTTGTTCCCTGGTAATTTCTGGATTTATGTTTTGTTGAAGTCCTGATAGAAACTCATCAAAAGTAACCTTGACCTTTTCGTCCTTCACCAGATTATTTAAGCGTGCAATCTGCTTTTCAGCAATTTCTACGACGCTTTTAGCCCATTGATCCCAATAAAGCCGGTCTCCAACTTTATTGACCATACGGGCAAAAACAACACCTTGCAATTCCTCAAACTGCTGTTGGAATCGTGTTTGTATCGTTCTATCTAATTTGCCATCCTTGACTGAAATAGGATTGCCATTAGTATCAAATCGGAGATCAGGTCTTCCAACCAAGATATTTTTAGGCTTTTTCTTATTGAGTTCAATCTTATTTATTGTGGCATTGAAACGATCATCATGTGCTCTGAGAGCGTTTAAAACCGTCCAAACTACTTTGTATCGTGTATTATCATCCAAAGCTTTCTCAGGAGGAATATCACTTGGAATGACGACAGGAATTACGATATAACCATACTTTTTCCCTTCAGAAAGCCTCATTACACGACCGACAGATTGCACAACATCAATCTGCGAATTGCGTGCAGCTAAAAACATTACAGCATCCAAAGAAGGAACGTCAACCCCTTCACTCAGACATCTGACATTTGTAAGTATTCGGCACTCTTCACTTTCTTCTTTCAACCACCCTAATAAGATATCTCGGGTTGTTGCATTCATAGTCCCATCAATGTGACGGGACTTTACATTGAGGATTGTTTCCTGCTTCTCTTCAGGTAAATCTGAAATATATTTCTTAGAAACGGCATTGAAATTGTTCGTAATTTCTTTGCTTACAGTAATCTTTTGACAAAAGGCCACGGCCCTTTTCATAGGTAAAGGATCTGTTTCTTTGATAACTCCATCGTCACCTACGATTTGTTTAGACAGAGCATTTATGCAACCTATTAACTTAGAGGCATCATCGGCATTTATCGAATAGTCCTCGTCAGCGACCATTTTTTGGACAGATGGGGAAATATCCTGGTCATTTAAGGTAAGAACTAGCACCTTATAATCGGCAAGTAACCCTTCCTCCACAGCCTGACCAAAACCAAGCCTATGTATCTCCTTACCATATTTATTCTCATCATCCATTGAACAGATAACCGCATCATTGAGTTCGGCTCTGCTTTTACTATCATCGCTAAAAATTCGGGGTGTAGCGGTCATGTAGAGGCGTTTTTTAGCCTTTAAAAATTCATTATCGTGGACCTTTACAAAAGCAGACTCATCTTCACCGGTTAAAGTAACTCCAGTAGTGCGATGGGCTTCATCGCAAACAATAAGATCAAAAATTGTTTCTAATTTCTTTTGCGCTTTTGAAATCACATCAATACTTTGGTATGTCGAAAAAACTACTGTTAAGCCATCATTACCCGTTTTATCAATATGCTTAAACTGTCTTAAAATATTGTCAACATCTGTACTGGCGGGTAAAGCAAGATTTACCACACTCGAAGAATCTATATCATCATTTTTGCCTTTCTTCTTTGATACTTCGACGTCAGAACAGATACAAATAGCATTGATGGGTTTCTCAGCGTCATAGTACCACTCTGTTAATGTCTGCCCCATTAAGGCAATAGAAGGAACTAAAACAAGAATTAAACCCTTTCCCTCGGTCTCATTCTCAGCAATTTTTAAAGCAGTATAAGTCTTGCCAGTTCCACACGCCATGATGAGCTTCCCTCTATCAGCGTCTTTAAAATGCTCATGGACTTTTTCAATTGCAACTGTCTGATGAGGTCTGATTGTTTTTTTGGCTAATCGTGCCTTAAAACCAAATATTCCTTCATCGAGTTTTTTCCAGTCAACAGGAGCGGATTCTAAATCGAAAAGACTTATCCTCGATACTGGGGGGACTTGGTTGTGTAGAGCTTCTTCAGCGTTCTGACCCCATTTGTTAGTAGTTGATATCCAAAGACGATGTGCAAACCTGATTTTTTTACCATCTTCTATTGAAAATTCTCGACTTGAAGTTGCTAAAAACGAATCTACATCTTTTTTATCAATCTGAGTGTCTTCTTGAAAGCATTTGCACTGAATTGCCCAATATTCATTCTCTATTGTTAGAGCAACCAAATCAATGCCGACATCAGATCTCCCAAATTCACCTTTATAGGGAAATTCATTCCATAGCCATACCTTCTCGAATTTATTTTCATACATTGGATTTGTGAGTAAAAATCTCTGCATAAGTCGCTCAAAACGAGCGCCCTTATCCCTTTCTGAAAAAGATAACTCGCGATGTTTATTAAGGATATTCTGAAATTCCATTTCTACCATGTCCTACGAGGTGGATAACAATTTCAATTTTTTCCGACACATAGAATTCTCGACTATTATCATATATGTTACTAAATTCCTTGTAAATATCATGAATTCATTATTACCGCTGATTAAATTAATTAATTTATGCAGATTTGATGGCTGTGCTAGTTATGTTCGCAATAGAGGCGTTCTTTGGAGTAAATTCTAGTAATTAGATAAAATTCGTTTGTAAAGAATTAAGTTGCGGTAAGGATTATTTGAATTAAAATCGCTTTTTATTAATCCTGTAATTTTTCTCTCAATTCTCCGTATTATTGATTATTAATATAATTTGATTCAATATCGACTCGGGCATAACAATGTAATAAAGGTTTATGATGTTCATCCCAATAACACAGATGAATCGCGATAACCCGAGAAATATCTTTCCAAAGTGCATCAAAGGCAGCTTCATCCTTCGTGAATTCGTTAAACAGGGCCTTGAATTGTTCAGGACTCATTAATTTTCATTCGCTTTAAAGATTATAATATTTTTTAATAGAGAAAATTTGAGATGAGATTTAGTCGCAAAACGAAATAATACATCCTGGAGGATAAGTCATTCTTTTTTGGCGATTTTGAACAGTGATTTTACCCTCTTTCTCTAATATCCGCAAACCAGCTTTCCAAAGATACGGATACCCAGTTGAATCAACGATGAATTGCTCTAAATTTTCAAATGAAACGGTCTTTCCACTGTATTTTTCGAAAATAAGATTTGCTTGCTCTTTAAATTTTTGTTCAGAATCATACGACATCAAAAATCTTTGTCCAACATCCGTAGTATCTGCAAACCGAAAGGAACCCCTGGGATCTACTCGCCACATCGCTTTTTTCATTTCCCAAAATCCTTTTTGATGATTTGATGCAAAATAGAGATAATAGGATATTTTATTGAGATTGTTTATCATCTCAAAAGCTCTGACATATTGAGCCGCTTTTTTTAATTGCTTAGTATATAGACCAGTCAAAAATGCAGTCCGTTTTTCCGGTTCTTTAATTTCTCTTATTTCTCTCCATTCTTGTGTATCAAAAAACATATCAAATGTCGTTTCACGAGGATCTTTTGCTTCAATAAAACGATTTATTGAATCATATGCAAAATTAATGAAAACCTCACATTGATTGAAATTCAATATACGTCGGATAATATGAAAAGGTAAGCCACCATAACCAAACGGGTCAATAAATGTAAAAGTAGGGGCTAAATTTAAACCATTTTTTTCTAATTCTGACAAAAGAGGATCCATTGTTGTATCAAATTCTCCATTTTCCAATTGAATCTTAATATTTTGGGGTAGATTGGGGAATTTTTTTTCAATTCTATCAGATAAAATTTTTACCCGTTCTTCATCTTCCTCAATAAATAGAAAAACAAATTCTCGATTAGGTCTCTCACTACAGAGATTATGTGAATGATCGACTAAACATTGTAATGCAATAATTGGAGAACCACTCTCTCCCTTTTTATAAATTCCTGGTCCAGAAAAGCCATCTATATACATTATTCGTTTATTGTACTTTGATAAAATTGGAAACCATGCTTTTAAGTATTCTTCCAGTATCTGGTGTTTGGCCTGTGTATGTGGATCTAATTGCCATACTGTCGGAATAGTCATTAAATAATTTTATTTGAGAATAATTTATTTAATATTTCTGCAAATCAATTTTAATGTAATACTGTTTTTTTAACTCATTCAATTTTGAGATAACGTCAATCTTGAATTGGGTCCAATTGATTGTATTTTGTTGATTATTATAATTCAATTTCCCGACCTTATAAAAATCAACAAATTCATATGTTTTATCAATTAACGCTAATGATTGTTCGGGATCCCATACTGGTTCCAATGATACATATGTTTTAATGCCTATATCGTGTGCATGCATCAATGATGTAATCCGTTCGTCAGTTGGGGCTGCATAAGGTTCAATTTTTTTCCTTAAATCTTCAGCAGTAAATACAAGAGTTGCTCCATACTCACTTAATTCTGAATGCTTAGATAGCAAATCAAAGTCTCTTTCAGATCTTTTTCCACCTTTTGTGAGTATTGACACTTTCAAATTATTGGAATGCAAGATTTCTATCGCTTTTCGAGTGAGTTTTTCTTTTACATCGAGGTGTTGATATGGATCAGTTGTGAAAGATAACAAAATAGACCTGTTCTCGCCCAGTTCAGATAATTTTTTTGCGTCTTCCTTAAACTTCTTTATTACATTTGATCTTACACTTGGCTGGTGGAAATAGTCTCTTTTAGTCCGGGTTGCCAGGGGGGCATAACAATAAATACATCCATGGTCACAACCACGATAGAGATTCGCTGCTAGCTCAGAATATTCACGTGCACGACCGCGTGGTTCATAGATAATTGAGGTTCGTAGTTTTGCTGTCTCAATTATATGCGAGCATTTTTGCATTTCTTGGTTTCTCCGGCGTTATATTAGGATAGTAATTGATCATATAAAGCTTTTTTGTGTGCAAAGCGTGAAAGTACAATTCCGTTTTTGTTTTAAAGCATAAATGGATTTTTAATGGTAAATTCTATAATGCCCCACTCCCCGCCCTCGCGTCGTACCGGGGGATAGACAAGTATCCCCCTCTCTCCGCGTCCTCCGGACCGGGCTCCTCCTCTCCCAGGGGAGAGGCAGTGATGGGGATATACCATTTAAACATCGATTTCTGTAAGATAATACAAAAATTTAGATAAAACTAGAAATAAGTAAAAGATCCGATAATTGATCACTCAGTAATTATTTTTGATTGAATTAATTCGTCTAACTCTTGATCGGAAAAAATTTTATCATAATTCCCTTTGACTTTAGTAATTCGCATATCCTCTTCAACATCGGTAATAAAAGCCTTGAAATCGGGATTTTCCTCAACAAGTCGATCGATTGTACTCCAATCTATTTCGAAATTTTCCTTCGCCTGAAATAATATTTCACTTTCATGGATGTTTTGAGGATTCAATTTTATTACACCAATTCCAAACGCATTATTTAATCGCCTTATTTCATCAATTAATTCTACATCCTCGTCTAAATTTAAGACAACTAAATATCCTTCATTCGCCCAACTTGAATTTGAAACAGCTTGGAAGTAATATTCTCTTAAATTGGTAAAATTCAATTCTTTTTTCATTTCAAAGGAAAACAATTTTACTGAACTTAAGGATAAGGCATTTTGAAATTTTAAGGTTATATTATTAAAATCATCAAATGGAAGATAAACACCCACTAAATCGGGATGAAGCCACTCATTTTTTCCCTTTTTCTTCGATGATGAACCCTCATGCTTAATTGTTTTAACATGACATTTGAAATGCTGATTTGCATAAACAAAAGTACAGAGTAAAGGATGAAGATCTCTCTCCCTATAAGCAGATGTTTTCCCTTTTTTTTCTGGAACCTCTTTGACGGTGTCGGCAAATTTTTTTAGAGTAAATCTAGCAGGTCTTTTACTGAATTGAACGAATTCTGAATTTGGATTATCTCTTAAATCAATATAAATATCTGCTGATATCGTATACCAGGGGGTTTTACCTTTTGTTGAAAATTGTTTCGATTCTTCCAATTTATTGAATTCTTCCCATATTTCAATTGCTGAAAGTGGCCTCTTTACTTTATCCAAAGTAATTTTTGCAATTTTAAGGAATGTAAGTTTTTCAACCATGTCAAAATTAAACTTTGAATTTATCTGTTTATAATGTTACTAGTATCAGTTAGGATCAACGAAACGCAGGCCGCCACCGAACGCAGCGAGGGCGTCGCCGGAGTGGAGCGATATCAGAACCCTATCAACCTCGCCGCAGGCCAAGCCCTTGTAGTGGGCGAAGGCCGGGGGGCCAAATTTCTGTTGTCCAAAATCATGTTCTCTCTGAACACCCCGCCTTGTTCGTCTCCACTTCATTCCGTCCGCCCCTCCTGGACGTCCGGTGCTCCTTCATTCCGTTCCGCTCACATCGCGGGGCTGTTCTTTCTCGGCGAATCGTGTCCATATTGACGGCCATGCTCACTCGCTTCTCTCACATCGCATCGCCTGAATCCTCCCGCTCCTCGCAGACTGTTTCACAGACAGCTCGTCGCTATGTTCTGGACTCGCGACGACCGATAAAGTGACTCTGACATTCGGCGTTCCTTTCAGGCACTTATGCAGTCTCCCAGGTCAATAAATTAGTCTGCTATTGTTGTCGAATCAATTATTCTGGCTATTTAACAGAAATATCATCAGATAAACAGATTTCGTGGGGAATAGGGTAATTTGCTATATCCTTTACTCCAGCTTTGATAGATGAATTCTGAAGAACGGTAACAACAATTTTTGGCCATTTTTGGACTCTCTCTAATTTATCATATAGCAAAGCAAGATTCTCTTTCGAAAAATGAGAATATAATTCCATCGGAGAATTATCAAAGATTTTACCATGCTTATTCATCAATTGAATAATTTCTGGATCTTTAATAATATAAGCGGAAATCATTAACAAAGCATCTTTCATCATATTTTCGATTGTGGGTATCCAGACGACCCTCCCCCCGACTGGTTTTTTCAAGTTTTCATGAACGAGAATAAGATAAGGCTTGTCATTTTCTGAAAGAAAAATGTAATGCGTAGGAATTATTCCATCATGATAGATATGCGAATCGCCTATCAAAAATTGTGCTGTAATTGTCGCCATGGATGAATCAAGTGTAGTTTACGGTGTCCTGGCTAAATAGATATTTCCAATAATGTAAGTATTATCATCAATTTCTGCTGGAATTAAACGGCGTTTATACATTGATCCTTCAAATTTATCGATATTCGACCAATTTTTAGGGAGATCGTTTGAATTGAACAGGTCAGCAACGATTGTTTTTTCGCTTAAAATCCAATCAAATACGGGTAAGCCATCAATAGTTTTTATTTTCCCATTTATTTTACATTTAATCCATTTCCCATTAATATCAGAAATAATTTGATGATTGATATTTCCAGGTGCAATAGTCCCATATGCGATTAAGTTTTGATCTGATCCCCCAACTATAGACTTAAAAAGAAATATTAAGAGAGGGATTGCCACTTTCGAGACCGCAGTATCCCTCTCAATTTTCCTTATATCCGGACCCTTTGGAGTTTTCTCTCCATGAGCAATATTTGAACGAATAATATACAACAGGTTTCCGGATTTTTTGATTACATCATTTTGATATTTTGGCTTTTTATCTAAACAATATTTCATGTAACTATCTTTTAATTCCCGATGAATTGCTGATGCCTCTCTCTCTAAATCTAAATTGATATTCATTGGATCATAATTTGCATCTTTTAAAATGCGATGATTCATAATTGGTGGAGATAATTCAATTAGATTGATTAATTCTGTTTTTGTCAGAAAATCTATCTTTTCTTCATCGGAAAATGAATTTTCAATTAATCGGATAAAGTTCTTTGATTCGCTATGAGGTTTACTACTACTGTTTGTATTATCATTTATCGAGGCCGTTTGGAGTTTATTCAATGCCTTAAAGAGTGATTCACAGCATGCTATTACCGACATATCATTTTCCAAATCATCAAGAGCATTATTGAAATGATTTACTGCATCGATAATATGGAAGTAATTTTTCCGGTTAATTGAAAGCATATATCTGGAGTTTTTTCTTCGGGCCATATATTGGTAGCGTAATATACTAATTTTATCAGCAGAATTTTTTAATGAAAAACCCACTCCCCCGCCCTTGCGTCACGCCGGGGGATAGGCAAGTATCCCCCTCTCTCCGCACCCTCCGGGACGGGCTCCTCCTCTCCCCGAGGGAGAGGCAGTGAAATGTGATGATAGCCTGTCGGCCCAGGGAGTGCACCCGGGACACGCAGACCGACCGGTCCACCTGGCAGACGGTGAGAGCGAACGAAGGTGAGCGGCCGGCTGGCAGAGTGAAGTTGTCGGTCGTCATCATAACAGAGATCAGCAGTGGCCAGCGGAGCGGAGGCCGCCACCGAACGAGAGTGAGGGCGTCGCCGGAGTGGAGCGTCACCAGGACCCGATCAACCACGCCGCAGGCCGAGCCCTCGATGCGAGCGAAAGCGAGCCGTGGGTGATGGCCGTAGGCCGCCCGGAGACACGGGAACCCCGTACAAAAAGAGTATTGAACAGAGGCGGACTATTAGTATATGACCGGGCCGGCCGGCATTGTATCCCTGTTGGTTCATGGTGGTTCGATGCCGGGATCCCCGGTCACGACGTCTTGTTCTCCTCTACATATTGCCGTATCTGATCGTCGGTAATGCGGTATTCTTTACCAACCTTCACCGCCTGGAGCCTCTTGGACTTGATCATCTCCCGGACAGTCTTTACGTGGACCTTGAGGATGTCGGCAACCTCTTCTGTCGTGTAAAAAACGGGCGCGGGTGTCATCATCGCACCCCCTGGTATCGCAACATGCATCTGA
>Ga0334886_1003608_pt1 | contig 13627 bp, 12 predicted proteins | sample GraSluR1_MG_9_FD_207232 | JGI IMG/M metagenome (GOLD analysis project Ga0334886, IMG submission 207232) | Sludge microbial communities from methane-producing bioreactor in Wageningen University, Netherlands - Granular Sludge_27_06-R1 | ecosystem: Engineered > Bioreactor > Anaerobic >...
ACAGAAGGATTCGTTCCAATGAGATATCCTGAATGGTGCCATCCGCCATCATCACTTTCTGGTCAGCGATTTTCCCCGAGGAATCAAACTCGAGGATCCCACCCAAGATTCTGCGTTCCGGTTCGGTGGCGTATGTGGAATAGGTGTTTCCCTCTTGATCCTGATACGCGATCAAAAAAGACGGGCGTTGTTGGGGATCCTCAGAAGGAGACTCAAATCGGTACAACCACTGATTGCTCATCGTCTTTTCATACCGCACACGAAGGACATGCTCCTTGCCCAGAGAATCGAAAATGCCTACATGCGCGCTCGCGCTTGGCATCTGAAAGGGTCGTTCCTCGATCGAGGCGATCAGATTCAACGGAAATGCCTCTTCGTTGATCGTAATATCCAAATCATCATGCAATCCCGGGAAAAATGAACGATCTACCGTTCCATCCGGGTTCATGACAACATATCCGTTTCCACCGGAAAAAACCGGTTTAGGAGCCGGTTCTTCCGGATCATTCATCTTTGGCCATCGGATCACATCGGTCTCAAGCTGGTATACTTTCTGCCTTTGGAAGAGCAGATCATCCATATCCTGAATCAGGGGATCGTCTGCTTCCTCTTTGACCAGTTTTCGAGAGAACTGGATGCGGACGATATATTCGCCATCATCAGCTTCAGGTCCAGCGGGAAGCGTAAAATAGACTGGGTCTAGGCCTGCTTCGCTATTCAGGAACCCCCCAAGCGTAATGGCTTGCGTTTCTTTCGGCGGCATGATCACGAGGTCCTTAAAACTGATGGGTTGAAGCATCCGCAAATACTCTGTTTTATCGGGTGCTTGAATCATTTCTTCTTGCGATGGGAGATCGTCGGTGATTACAATATCTCCATCTTCCACTTTCGCCAGGATGCCCATGGCCAACAACCCTGAATTCCCCTGTACGAAATTATAGTCCGAATCGATCCGAAAGTTTCCGACCCTGGACAAAAAATCTTGCTGGTTAATCGCGGTCTCTCCGTTCAAGGTTTTTCTCTGAAAGATTCCCCGAACCAAGAAAAATCCACTTCCTCCAATTGCCATATCTGTGGGATGGTCTGTGTTCTCGATATTTCCCATGGTCATCACGCGATCGACTGTAGAAATCATAGAGCCCAAACCCACTCGATTTCCTGGTTGGCCGGAGTATAGATTCTGCTCAAAAAGCGTTCGGAATGTGGGTCGCGAATACTTGAAGCTCAAAGTATTCACTCCAGCGATATTATTCCCAGTTACATCCAATCCATATTGGCTTCCAATGATCCCGCTAAGTCCTGTGTAGAGAGAGCGAATCATCCGCGCACCTCCGAATCTGCGTTAGAACGATTACCGTTTCAACCCAACCACGGTCTGCAACAGGTTATCTGCGGTCATAATCGAACGAGAATTCAATTCGTATGCCCTTTGAGAGGTGATCATTCCCACCATCTCACGAACCACGTTGACATTCGATTTTTCTAGAAAATGTTGCTTGAGCCCCCCAAATCCATCTTGCCCAGGAATCCCGTCGATCGGATCCCCAGCGCCCGGTTTCGGAATGTAGATGTTGTCCCCAATCGACTCCAAACCTGCCGGGTTGATAAATCGAGACAAAACAAACTGGCCAATCTCCTGCAGATCCCCTTCCATTGTCTGGACAACCACCAATCCATCGTGAGTGACATTGATGGAGACTGCGTTAAGCGGTATCACAATATCCTGCGCCAGAGGCATCCCAATGTTTGTAACGATTCTCCCATTCTGATCGACTTTAAAAGCGCCATCTCGGGTATATGCAGGGGTTCCATCTTGCAAAAGGATTTGGAAAAACCCATCGCCGGTGATCGCCACATCCAATGGAACTCCCGTTTCTTCGAGGTTTCCAACGGTAAAGATCCGATTGACTGCGGCTACACGAGAACCAAGACCGGTGTAGATCCCCGTCGGCAAGATGGATGTTTGCCCAGCGGTAGGAACCCCCGGGTTTTGCGCATACTGATAGTATAAATCGACGAACTCCGCTCTCTGTCTTTTGTATCCGGTTGTATCCACATTGGCCAAGTTGTTGGTGATGGTATCTAGTTTGAACTGCTGGCCGACCATACCGGTTGATCCGCTGTACAATGCTGTGATCATTCCAATCCCTCCCTACATCAAAAATCAGCGCACGTTGCCGACTCTGTTAATGGCTGTTTCCATGAGCGCGTCATGGGTCATGACGGCCCGCTGGGTAATTTCGAAATGACGCTGCGCAGCAATGAGATTTACCATTTCTCGAACCACATTCACATTGGAAAGTTCCAGCGATCCTTGAAAAACTCGCGTCGTCAAATCTTCCTGTGGTTCACCGGAAATGGCTGTAGACTGATAATGGTTGTCTCCTCGCTTCCGCAGCATTTCCGGGTTTTCAAAGTCTACGATGCCCAATCGTCCTGTGACAATTCCTTCCTGGTTGATAAACCCGTTTCGATCCACTGTAAAAAGTCCGTTGAGGATGACCGGTTCCAATGCATCGTTTAACACAAGGTTGCCCTGAGAATCCGTCAACTGATTGTTGGCGTTCAACTTGAATTCCCCGTTCCGAGTGTACACAATCTGCCCGTCCGCAGCTTGGATGGAAAAGAATCCCGTGCCGTCCAAGGCAAAATCAAAAGGATGATCGGTTTGATCCAACCCCCCTTGAGCCATCCAGGGTCGGATTTCATCGACCAGAACCGCTGTTTCCAAAGCCCCGATCGGGTACTTTCTCCGAAAGGGATCTTCGGGTTCTACACGAACCATGTTTCGCCGTAGATGAGCCGCAAAGGCAATTCTGTCTTGCTTAAACCCGGTTGTTTGGGCATTCGCAAGGTTGTTGGCCGTTTGATCCACTTTGGCTTGTTCGCACAGCATACCCATCGCTGCGGTGTAAATCCCTCGGATCATTCCCTATCAACCCCTTCTACAAAGAATACCATTCAAAGATCCTTGCCATTTCGTTTGGAAACGAATTGGCCCAAAGGCCCAACCCTTGAATCACAAGATGTTGGGGGTCTTCGGGTGTATGCATCGGTATCGAAAACCGGTCTTTGACTCCCGCAAATCCTAAGGCACCATTCCCGCCACTCAGCAAAATTCCGTTCGTCATAATATCCGAAGAAAGTTGGGCTGGCGTGTCTTCGAGCAGCCGTTTCAGATGATGCAACCATCGGTTTCGAATGGGTTTCACTGCTTCTTGGATTTCTTCGTTCCGGATCATGCAAGTCTTTGGGATTCCGGAAACAGATTCTCTCCCATGAACTTCCAATTCTATTGTTTCTCCGTCCATAAGGATCGCTCGCTTGATCCGTTCTGTCTGTTCTTCTCCCAAATGAATATGAAATGTCCGATTAACGTATCGGGCAATCTGTTGATTTACGATTTGACCGGCTTCTTCCAGTGTCTGTCCTTTGACAATCCCGCCAAAGGCCGTGATTCCAAGATCGGTAATGGTGTGGCCTGATTGAACAACCAACCATCCCTGGTCCATCACGGGTTTTTGGGCAAACCCCATCAACGATGCCACAATCGAAGGGATCCAGTAGACTCCATCTGCCTTCATCTGATCAGCCAAATCAATCAAAACCCGCTTTTGAATCGAATTGATCCCCAAGACCGAAGAAAGGACCCACACTTTTTTCGAAAGGATTGGCAACCGTGCCCGCCTTTTGAATAGATCCTTCAATACGGAGATGAGCAAGTCATAATTTGCTACGCCACCGCGTTGGATCAGAGATTCTTCTCGAACGCCCAAAGGCGCTTTCCCAATCACTGCTTCTGCCTGGGTTCCATAAGAGACCAGATCACCATCTTCGGATACCAGAGCAATTGCAGGTTCTTCAATCTCCACACCTTCCTGGGGAAGGGATATCCGAATATGGGAAGAACCAAAGTCGATACAGACAGGATAAGAACGCACCTTTTTTGCTCCTTTTTGCGTTTGTGAGCGTTAATGCATATTTCTATGGTGCGCGTCTTTTTCCTCAGGTGAGTATTCGGCGAGCAACACATGCCCACGCATAACTAATCGTTCCCTCGCGCATACGGTTTCTCAGATCCCCCAGAGAGTGGCAGCTGCCGATCTTTGCGGCATCAACCTTCTCGAATCCTTGAAATGAGGCTTTGATTCTCCGCAAATCAAAGAAAGGAGCTTGTTTCTTGAATGGTTCCAGAAACTCAAACTGATTGGGTTCAAAATACACGTATGCGCCATACCATAGGGCCTGGTGTTTCATCCATGCGCGGACAGAAGAAATTGGAAAGTTATCGTTGGTGAACATATGGCTAAATGTTCCATATATGTCCAATACAAAATCCACCGACGCATTTCGAAGTGGGAGGTCGCAAAAGTTAGAGGCGATCAATACAAGATCCGGTCTAGGAGCGTGTTTTTCAATCACTCGTTTCAATTCGAGCAATTGGGAGAACCGTTGGTCCGTTGCAACATAGACGCAGGGAGGTTTAAGCTTTTCCATGATCCGACCCAAAAAAGTGCCCGAGCCTGTTCCCAATTCCAAAATAGTGCTATTTTGAGTCGATTTGTAATTGATCCGTTTTGCCAACCACTCCACCGATTTGATCGCAAAACTCAAAAAATTGGGATCAAAACTGTCCAGATACTCATGAGTAATTCGTGACTCGACCAGCGTCTCTTCTTCAACAGCCGTTCGTGTCCGGAGGATGCCTTCTTCAATCTTTGCTTTATACCCGCACCGACAAGAGAGGATGCCTTCATGAATTTGATTGCTCTCAACCTTTGCTTGATCCAGTTGCAGGGCTTGTCCGCAATCGGGACAACAAAAGTTGGAGAAAAAGGAGATAGGAATTCCAATTTTGGGTGATTCTTCCCCCAAATCCAACGATGACCATCCAAGCTGAACATCAATGAGTTGAAGGGCTTGATCGATCTCTTCCTTTTCTGTACGCAACTCTTCCTGTTTCTTTAGGAAAAACTGACTGTAGTACTCTTTATCCGATTGATCGATCAGATTGGTCAACCGAATTAAAGAAATCATCTTTTTTATTTCGGAGAGGGAGAAGCGCATTTTTTTCAGTGTGAGCACCAATTCCATGTCTTGGACGCACTGCTGATCGAATATCCGTTGATTATGGACCATTTCCGGAAGTACAAGGCCGTTTTCAACGTAAAAGCGTATGGTATCGATCGAGACTCCGAACCGCTCCGCAAAATGCCCAATTCTCATTCTGTTCCCTCCCAGGCTTATTGTACCATTATTTTGGAATAGAGTGAATCGGTTCCTGGAATCCACACTTGGACATAGATGTAAAGGGGTTATCAAAGTTTGGTCGTTTGAGATTTCATTTTGTATAAAGCCTTATCAGCCAATATTAAGGCATGATTGAAGTCATCTTTGATCTCGGCTACTCCAAACGAGAAGGAGATTTCGTTATCAGGAAATTTAGTTTTCAACTCTTGAATGCTTTGCGTGAGAATCGAGAAGGCTTTTGCTTCTGGGCACTGATGAAAAAGCAGCATAAACTCATCTCCGCCAAAACGGATGATCAAATCTGACTTGCGCAGGGTCTTTTTAAAAGTATCGACAAGCTTTACCAACACTTGATCTCCATATTCATGGCCATAGGTGTCATTTAGCTGCTTAAACCCGTCTATATCGATCATAGCAAGAGAATCACCTTGTTCAAAGCGATGCTTGCCGAGAACACCCCGATTGAAGGCTTGCGTAAGAGGGTCAAGAAGAGACGATGTCTTGAGTTGAAGAAAGCTCTTTTTATAGCTTTCCACAAGATATACCCCGAAGTACAAGATGCAAATCAAGACTCCGTATACCAATAGATAGGGTTGGCTTTTCTCAGGGAAAATGGTCTTGAATACTGTGTGCGCGATCGTGCAACCCAAAAAACACATGGGGAAGATGAGTGGGACATACCATTTTTTCACCACCCAAACGATAACGATGATGGGGTTGACCAAGATTATGAAGTTGGTTAGATTAGAAATGGCCACAAAAGATCCATGAGTGGGTTGGATGAAAAAAGCGAAAATGGCGATCCATGTAGGCCATACCATCCACCGCGCAAGTTTGGGGTTACCCAGAAGAAGATACTCAGTTCCAAGAAGAAGAAAGAAGGTAGCCAAATAACCCGATCCGTTCACTACTTTCCGAAAAAGCAAGAAGAAATCAGAAGTACCTGTACTCAAACGAAACTGATAATCCAGGAAAAAAACGCTTGCCAAGAGCGTGGACAACCCAAGGTACCGAAAAACTTTCTTATGATCTGGTACTCCCATGGAAACAAGAAGGAGGATCAGCCCCAGCAACAAACTGCCGCCAATAGCAAATAGATAGAGTTCTTGATCCAGAAATCGAACGAAAATGTCCCTATGAAGAAGCTTTTTATACTCGCCAAGGTATGGGATTCCGCCCAACCCCACATCATGCAGATTGGCCATAATCAAGGTAAGCTGATTGGTATCCTTTATCAGTGCCAAAGGAATGGGTACTTTGATCACCGAGTTCCAGATATTCGCCGATCGTTCTTCAAAATCACCGAAATGGGTCACCTCGAATCCGTTGATTTCGATCCGCAATCCATGACAGTATGGACGAGGTAAGTACAGTGTATTGGCCCTTCCTAGATCCGCACGGGAGAAGTGCGTCGACAACCGGGTATCTCGAGGTTGTTCGATCAAAAGGTAGAATGGAGGTCGAACGAGTTCAAGATTCTCTTCCCAAGTCATTTCCCAAGGGGAAGAAAGCGGGAGACCATGGGTCTGAAAAGGCATGGTGGTGACAAACCAAAGACCAAAAAAGAGACACATCGATCCCAAAAAAGAAGTAAGCGCCTTACTCCTCATTCAAAAGCTCCTTAAAACAAAAGAGGTTTTCCTCCCTCTGAATGGCTATTTTTCAGGTTCATTGTTCTGTTCAGATTCGAACCGCTCGGGCTGCTTATACTGCGATACTACAAGATTCATAATCCGCTTTGGATAATGATCTTTGAAATCTCGAGTCCATATTGCGCGATTTTCGACTTCGTTTTCCTTTTGCTATCTTATTCATACCCCTGCTATTGTGTCAACTTTACTATGAGTGATTCGAGCCTGGGAAACCAAAAAAGTTTGTGGTATAATACCTGCATATCTGAGATATGGGAGGAATACTGTGGACCATCCGTTCGACTTGTCCAGTCTGATGAAAAACCTTTCCGGAGACGAACAGATTGTTTTCGAGCTTTTGGAAGAATTTGTGGACCACTATCCACAGCGCTTGGAAGAGATGAAGGAAGCAATTGATTCGGGAAATGCGCTTCTCTTAACCCGAACCGCGCACAGCTATAAAGGGGCAATCTCCAATTTTGGCGCAACGCGAGCGCAAAGCATCGCATCGGAATTGGAAACCTACGGAACCCTGGAGCAAGTCGATCAAGCTTTGCCGGCTTGGCATGAGCTCGTCGTTGAGATGAAGCGATTTCAAGAACACTACGATCGAATTGTTGCGACAACGAAGGATCAGGGATGAAGCTCCTTATATTTTGTATTCTCGTTTTCATCAGCGGTTTCGCTTATGGACAAACGTACTCTTCGCCTGAAGCCCTTTTAGAGAGGTATTCCGCAGAAGAGATCAAAGATGCCTTTCAAACGCCTCGGGGAATCTCAGAATTGATGGAATCATATGAAGAGCGGAGAGACGGGATCTTTATTATGAGCACCAGAGCCTTATACCAAGTTCGATATCGAGAGGGAACGGGGCTTGTCTTTGAAACAGTTAAGACCCGAAAAGAGATCGAGGACCAATTTCCCCTTTATGTAATGATGTGGCTCTTTATTATTTCCGGGGGAATCATTCTCTTGGTGATTTTGGTCCCGAACAAGCATTAGACGGCCCGATCTCTCACATGTTTTGACGTATGGCGCAAGAGGAGACCCATACCGCTTCTCCCTTTCTGACACCTAGGTATTCTGCAACAGGCGCACACTTTGCTGTGAGAGAGAAATAGACTTCGGGGCGAGAAACAGCGCAAAGGCCTTCGAAATTCCCTTGTCCTTTGGATATGATCAGGTCGGATTGGGCAAATGTCTCCTGGAACTCCTCGTTGCATTGAGACAGGACCGTTCCGGGCAAAGAAGATCCCGAAGGGAGCACCGCGCAATACCTGTCCATACCAACTTGATTTGCGTCTTCCAAGGTAACGTCGTTAATGATCGGCTGACTCCGCACAGCGGCTGTGACTCGAATCCGGGGATAATGGCTTTGAATTTGCTGGATCAGCAAACCATCAAATACAATCTCGCCCGCATTGTCCAGAAGAACCAACAGAGAGCGCGTGTTGTCCAAATCCGACGCGAATTGATCGAAATGATCGATGGCGAAATCCTCATCCAATCCCGCGATCAAGTCTTTCTTCATTTGATGGATCTTGACTTCATGAGCCCCGAGATCGATAATGTTAGACCGGCTCGCGAGTTTGGCAAAAAAACGCAACGGTTGGTTGCCAAACGCCTCTTCCTTTTGGAATTCCTTCAGAACAGCCATGGTCACTTGGTTGGAAAGAATCTTTTTTTCTCGAAAGACATCTCGAGTATGGAATTGCTTCTCGACGACACGATATAGGTAATCTGCTACCTCAACAGGCGCTAGTCCCTTTGGAAGCTGGGCAAAAGAGGCACACAACCCTAGGAAGAATTCCGTTTTGTGCTGGGGTGAAAGGGAAAGCTCGCGCGCTATGCGTTGCGCTTGACCAAAATGGCACGGAATGCAGTCAGCAAAGTACTTCATGAATGAGTATCGCTGACCGGTTCATCTTGTTCGGACGTTTGGGCTTGGTTCGGTTTTTCATAAACCTGGATCGCCTTCAACAAGGTATCCACCGCCAAATTGCTGCAATGGTATTTGATCTCCGGCAACCCGCCCAATCGCTCGACAATCTCCTTCCAATTGACTTTTTTTGCTTCTTCCAACGATAACCCTTTAACGGCTTCGGTCATCATGGATGCGGTTGCTATGTTCGCTGCGCATCCGTAGGTTTCAAACCGGATATCTTGGATGGTTCCCTCCTGAATGTCCAGGTACACAGTCATCATATCTCCGCACGCAATGCTTCCTTCCGTAGCTTTCGCGCTGGGTTGTTGGATCGAACCCAAATTCCTGGGGTTTTTGAAGTGCTCCATAACCAACTGAGAATATTTAAGCATGGTGATGAGGGTCCTCCTTTAGAAATTGAGATTTGTCTATTCCGGGTTTCAACGGACTGACTTTCCGAAGAAACACAACTACTTCAGCCAGTCGATCAACCGCTTCATCGACTTCGTCCTTCGTGTTACGTCGACTGAAGGTGAAACGAATCGATCCATGGGCCCGCTCATGATCCCCCCCAATAGCGAGGATTGCATAGTTCGGTTGCAGAGACTCTGAGGCGCAGGCGCTCCCTGTGGCAACCTCTACGCCATGCATCGATAAGGCCATGGAAATGGCTTCCCCTTCGATAAACTCAAAACTGATATTGACATTGTACGGAGAGCGTCGTTGACCCCGAGGCCCGTTGAGAATGGTATAGGGAATTTCCGTTTCGATCCTTTGGATGAGGTATTCCTGCAGATCGGTCACATGCTTTAATGCGGATTCCTGCTGTTTGAACCCGATTTCCGCCGCTTTCCTCATGCCCATGATACCACTGACATTTTCGCCTCCGGGTCTTAGTCGGTCGAATGAAGGTGCACCAAACATCAATGGTTGGATTTTTACGCCCTTTCTCCGATAGAAAAAGCCAACCCCTTTTGGCCCGTGATACTTATGAGCGCTCGAACTCACTAGGTCAAGACCGAGTTGCTGTACATCGAGGGGAAACTTGATGTACATCTCTGCTGCGTCTGTATGAAAGAGGGTTTTGAGGTTCTTGGATTTCACAATCGCCCCGATTTCCTTCAAGGGCATCATGGATCCAATGAAGTGACCAATGGATATGATGCTTACCAGAATGGTTTGATCGGTGATTCGATCTTCCAACTGATTTAGATCGATGATTCCTTCAGAGTCCACATCGAGCGTCGTGACTTCAAATCCTTCTCGTTTGAGTTGCTTTCCCGCTTCAATGACAGAGCCATGTTCCAAAGCCGATATGATGATGTGGTTTCCGTTCGTCCGATTGGCGCGCGCCGCTCCCAAGACAGCTAAATTATTGGCTTCCGTAGCGCCTGATGTGAATATGATCTCGTCGGGTTGAGCGGAAATGCTGGACGAAAAAAAGGCCCGGGCTTCTGTCAAAGAATCGTAGATTTCTTGAGCGGTTGCATACAATCCATCCGGTCGTGCAAATCGCTCCGTGAAAAAGGGCATCATGTATTCAGCAACCTCAGGAAGCACCGGTGTTGTCCTACAGTTATCAAAGAATATGGGCATTTCTTCCTCCTAAGTTTGAGTTATATAACAATATCAGAGACGAAAAAAAACCATCGCGGATTCCAACAATCTCACTTCAGCGGATCACAGCAAAAGCGATCATACCACACAGCATAACCAACTGGAAGATTGTCAGAAGACTAATCCGTTTCTTGTTCACTGGATTCCCCCCACATAATCACATAAGATTCAACCACAAAGATTGTACCATAATCAAAGCGAAGAATCAGAATATCAAGTCTGGATGTTCAAAATATGGATGTCTCCAGCAACAAAAGCATGTGTTTTTCGGTCATCCCCTTGAAGCGTTATCATTGTAGGCGTTACCTCGACAACCGTGCCTACAAAAGTTTGTTTTTTGATCTCTTCTCGAATGTGGACGACCATCCCCGGTTGAATCCACGAGTATTCTAACCATTCATGGAGCAATCGGCCTGCGTCCTGGTTCACCCATTGCCATTCCAGATCATCCAGTATTGTCCGCAATGATTGAGTCAAATCAAGGGGCGTTCCAACGATTTGAGATAATGTGGTGGCTTGCGCAGACAGCTCGCTGGGCAACGGATTGTTGATATTGATCCCTAAACCGATGATGCATGCCGAAAGATCCGGTTCGTACAGGTTTTCCTGGAGAATTCCCGCAATCTTTTTTCCCTGGATATAGATATCGTTTGGCCACTTGAGCAGAAATCGGTTTTCGGGAAAGGAAGATTCCAGGGATTTTGCCGTCCCCAATCCAATCAGCATCTGAAGAATATCCGGCGGATGCACGAAGTCTTTGAACAAAAACGAGATCCACAACCCTCCCCGTTCTGAAATCCAACTACGGTTCAGTCGCCCTCGGCCTTCGGTTTGAAAGAGCGCCCACACAACGGTTCGGTCGGGGAGGGATGCCCAATGCTCCTTGATGTATCGGTTGGTCGATGGAAGGCAATCAAAGGGAAGGACATGCCAAAACGAGCGAGCCGGCGTCATTCTTCCTTCATGGACACAACCACATAGCGGCTATCCATCGACGATATGTCCATTGAAAACGGATATCCTTCCAATGAAAAATCCGCAAGCGTTCGATTCACTCCAACGACAACTGGCACATGCCCGGGCAAAGACCTCTGAAAGACCAAAACCCCGCCTTTTGCGTACAACACCTGATAATCCCCTCTTTGTAGAGAAGGATAGGTGTTTCGGATCTCGATCCAAGCGCGCGTATGCTCAAGAAGCTCGTTATCCCAATAGGCGTCATCCCACGGAAATGGTCTCCGACAGTCTGGATCGTTTTCTCCCGGCAACCCAACCTCATCACCATAATAGATCATGGCAGAGCCGGGGAAAGTGAAAAGCAACGTCATCAACAGTTTCACCCTCTGCGAATCGCCTCCGCTCTCATTCAGGACTCGACGGGTGTCATGACTACCCAAAAGATTCCACAGCCCATGAATCACCTGAGGTGGATATGAATCCAGATACTTTTCGGTCATTTCGACAAAGGTTTCAGCGGTTCCTCCCCGAGCGATAAACCGCAGCGCGGCATCGCGGAACAGATAGTTCATGGTGGAATCGAAGGTGTCCCCTTCAAAATACGAAGAAGCGTCGGTCCAGACCTCGCCCACCAAGAGAAGGTCTGGATCCATACTTTTTATGGAGTCGCGAAAGATGCGCCAAAAGAACCGAGGTGTAGTGGTCGGGGCATCCAACCGCCATCCCGAAATCCCGGTCAAAGACCAATGGCGCACCACATCCAGAATGTATTCCTGAACGATTGGATTCTCATGATTCCACTTTGGCAACGAAGCGTAGTTGTTCCAGGATTCATAGCTTCGGGATGATTCAACCACCGGAAACTCCTTGATGTGATACCATTCCAAGAATTCCGACTCCTCTTGGTTCTGAAAAATGTCCTGCATCGCGAAAAACCCAACTCCGGAATGGTTGAACACTCCATCCAAGATTACATGGATGCCTAAAGACCGACAATAATCAACCAGTGTTTGGTATACTCCCCGGTCTCCGAAATGGGGATCGATTTTGTAATAGTCAACCGTATCGTATTTGTGGTTGGAAGGCGCTATGAAAATAGGATTGAAGTAAATAGCGCCAATACCCAAATCGGAAAGATAATCCAATCCTTCGATCACTCCTTGGAGATCCCCACCATAAAAATCGAAGTTCCCGGGAGAATCGAGATGGTTCCATGGTCGAACGCGAAGGGGGTCATTCAAGGGTTGGGCATTTTGAAATCGCTCCGGAAAGATCTGATAGATCACAATCCCTTTGCTCCACTCCGGTAGATCGAAAAACGGAAGGGGCGGATCTGTTGGGTCTAGATCCCATTGCTCCGTTTCCCAAGAGGTTTCTCCATCTGTGATGAGAAAGGAGTATTCAAACCCCCCTTCCCAAATTGAGGGATTGCCCATAATCCAATGGGCACGATAGTAGTCGCGCGCTGTCTCTTCGATCCGAATGGTCGGCACTTTGGTTATATTGCCTTCCACCGTTCGGACGATCAAATACACTGTTTCTACATCCTGGGAACGTGTGTGGACTCCCAGATAGTATTCCTTCCGATTGACCGGGTTCAGGTGCCTTCGATTCTGTGGATCGTGCTGGATGTACTGGGTATGGATCACCCCGTCTCCTCGTTCGAAGACCTCACGGGGGGGTTGAACACCAACATAGGCCACCGACCATTCTTTTCCGTTGGAAAACTCTCTCAGAGGAATCCGAGGATCCGGTTGGTGGATTTCGTCGACCAAGTAGGCAAACAGGTGTTTCCCGAAAGGAATCTCGATGCGCAAAGACCATATCCCCGATGGGTCTGGCCCTTCCATGGGGATGGGCTTTTCATGGATCCGATCGATGTAATACACCTGCTGGGCATCGGGGAATTGGGCCCAAAAGAACCGGGTCTGAACCTGTTGCGCAACTCCAAGGGCAAGACAACATACACAAATCGCCAAAAAGCACAGCGTTTGTTTCACTTAGCACCTCCTTGAGCTTTCTGGATGAAGGGATCAATCATCGGAAGGGGTATGAGTCTATGATCAAACAGGGAAAATTTTCCGAAAAGCTTCCACAATCTTCGGGTCAAACTGCGTGCCGGAACAGCGAAGGACTTCTTCATACGCTTCCGAAGAAGAAAAGGGGTTCCGATACGGTCTCTCGCTGGTCATCGCGTCAAAGGCATCCGCCAGGTTCAAGATCCTTGAAGGGAGCGGGATCGCTTCCT
>Ga0334886_1003615_pt1 | contig 13608 bp, 9 predicted proteins | sample GraSluR1_MG_9_FD_207232 | JGI IMG/M metagenome (GOLD analysis project Ga0334886, IMG submission 207232) | Sludge microbial communities from methane-producing bioreactor in Wageningen University, Netherlands - Granular Sludge_27_06-R1 | ecosystem: Engineered > Bioreactor > Anaerobic > Unclassified...
AAAAACGCGGCTCAGCGTGGGGGTGGACAACCGGGAGCAGGTTTCCGCTATTTCCCGGTTTTTCGAGGGTGCCCCTGAACCGGCGGACGTCCTGATCGAGGTGGAAACTGGAGAGGTACGGTCGGGCATGCTCCCCGGCCCGGAGCTGGTGGAGCTGGCAAAATTCATTGCCGCCGCGCCGAACGTGCGTCTGAAGGGCATTTTTTCCCACGAGGGACACACCTACGGCGCGAAGGACCGTGAGCAGTGCGCCGCCTTTTTCCGGAAGGCCCAGGAGGAGACCCTCGGGGCAGCGGAAATGATCCGGGCGGAGGGCATTCCGGTGGGCACGGTGAGCATCGGCGCAACGCCGTCCATTCTGGTCGGCGGGGACATCCTCCCCGGCGTGACGGAGATCCGCCCGGGTACCTACGTCCTGATGGACGCCGCCCAGGGCGCGGCGGTGGGGAGTTACGACACCTGCGCCGCCACTGTGCTGGCCACGGTGATGAGCAAGCCCACGGCCGACAGGGTGGTCCTCGACGCGGGGGTCAAGGCCCTGACGGCCTTCACCAGGGAGGGGGGAATCTGCGGCACTCCCGGCCACGGTCTGCTGAAGGGCTTTGACGGCCTGAGGATCGGCAAGCTCTATGACGAGCACGGGCTGGTCTACGGTAAGGAAGCGAACGAACGGCTCTCCCTCGGAGACCGGGTGGAAATCATACCCAACCACATCTGCCCCACCTGCAACCTCTACGACCGGATGTACCTCGTGGAGGACGGCCGGGTCGCGGACGAACTTCCCATTCTCTGCAGGGGGAAGTCGCAGTAGGGGAAGGGCAGGATACAAAGAATCAAGGACAACGGCGAGATCCTTCGTCGTTGCGCTCCTCAGGATGACAGAAAGGGGTAACCCCGAGATCCCTCCCCCCCTCCGGGGATGCTTCGCGATCGCTCAGCTCAGGATGACAGAAATTCTGCGCTCCTCGGGATGACAAGCTGTTGCGCTCGTTCGGGATGACAAAAAACGGGGACGATCCCGCCTCTGTTGCCGTACCATAAAGGTTTGTCATTCCGAAGGGCGAAGCCCGAGGAATCTGGTTTTAAGACCTCGGAATCCGAGATCCCTCGTCGCCGAAACCGCTCCTCGGGATGACAAGCTATTGCGGTCGTTCGCGATAACCGTGATCCGGCGAAAAACGCGCCGTCAAGGATGACAGCAAAAACATTTTTCTCTCTGGCACAGGCGGCGGAAATGGAGTATCATATCCCCGAAATCTTCGGGGCGGGGTGGAATTCCCCACCGGCGGTGAAGGACCTCCAGGTCCGCAGCCCGCGAGCCGAAAAGGCTGATCCGGTGCGATTCCGGAGCCGACTGTGAGGCGGACCGGCAAGGCGTCCGCGAAGTCAGGATGGAAGAAGATGGCGAGATCCGCATTTTTGCCCCGGATGCCTGTGCGTCCGGGGCTTTTCTTTTTCGGGAGGCGAAATTTTTCATGGAAGCGACGACCGTCAATTCAACCCGCCGCATGGTCTGGACAGCCCTTCTATCCGCCGTGGCGGCGGTGCTCATGTACATCGACATGGCAGTACCCCTCTTCCCCCGTTTTCTCAAGCTCGACCTGTCGGACCTTCCGGCCCTGGTGGCCGCCTTCGCGTGGGGACCGGCTGCGGGGGTCTTCACCGAGCTGATCAAGAACCTGATACATTCGCTGACCACGTCCACCGCCGGGGTGGGCGAACTGGCGAATTTTCTGATGGGGAGCGCCCTGGTGGTCCCTGCGGGCTTGATCTATCGGCGGAACAGGACCCGGAAAGGCGCCCTCGCGGGGCTGGCGGCGGGCACCCTGTCCATGACCGTCACGGCGGCCCTGGCGAACTACTTCTTTTTACTCCCCTTCTATTCGAACTTTCTCCCCCTGGAGAAGATCATCGCCATGTCCTCGGCGGCCATTCCCGCGGTCCGCGACATGGGGACCCTGGTGCTGTACGCCGTGGTGCCCTTCAACCTCCTCAAGGGGACAGTGGTCTCCCTGGCGACGGTCCAGCTCTACAAGCGCATCAGCACCCTCATCCGGTAAAAACCTATCTGCAGGGAGTGTCACCGGCGCCCGCCGGGGCCGCCGGACTCAACACCCACAAAAAGACGAAAAAGACTGTATAATCTTTCCATATACCCTCATCGGAGGTGGTCGGGAAGATGAACCGTTCCGCGGCTGCGCTGCTCTGCGTGTTGTGGCTGGGGCTCCCTGCCCCGAATGCCTGGAGCGCCCCGAAGGTTCCTCCCGGAAGCGGCTCGGGGGCGGTTCTTCAGGCCGTTCCCGTGTCCCTTTCCGTCCTGTCCCGGATCGGGCAGAAGGTCTCTCTGTCCGGTTTTTACTACGGCGGATCCATCCCCATGGTCATCGACGACATCTCGCGGACCGACTACAATATGGAGCTCCCGGCGGGCTGCTTCGTCCCTCTGTCGGGTCCCCGGCCGTCGGGGCTGAAGTCCGGCGACAGGATCACCGTCTCGGGCCTGCTGGAGCGGCCGGGAAAGACATCCTCCCTGAAGAATTCCCCTGCGGTGCTGAAGATTTCCTCTCTTGAAAACGTCCGGATCATCGCGCCCCGCATTCTTCCCCCCGCAACAATGAAGCCGGTGAAACCGGAAATGCTCCGGAGACTGGAGAAATACCGGCCCGGCGACCTCGTTCCGGGACGGAAGTTCGCCGTTCTCATCGCCGGAGGGGGCGGGCCGGAGAGCAATCATATCCGCTACTGGAACGACCTGCTCACCATGTACAACATCCTTCTGGGCAGGGGCTTCGCCGCCGCCGACATTTTCGTGTTCTACGCCGACGGCGCCCCTCCGGGAGACGTGGAGGGGAAGATCGACGGCTCCATGGCCGTGAACGGCACGGCCAGCAGGACGAACATCCAGCGGTGCTTCCGGACTATCGGAACCGTGTCGCGGGACAGCGACTTCATTTTCATTATGACCAACGACCACGGAGGAGGTTTTCTCGAGGTACGGACCGGCTCCCTCGACCCGGGGCTGTACGGCGGGCGGGTCGCCTCGGCCGGGGAGGCAATCGATTCCATTTCCGAGGCGCAGTTCAGCCTCGACCTGAACGGCGACGGCGACACAACGGACGTGCTGCGGGCCGACGAGAGCCTGAACATGTGGACCGGCCGGTATTACGACGACGACTTCGCCGCCGACCTGAACCGGATCACCCGGTACGGCACCATGGTGATCCACCTGGAGCAGTGCTTCTCCGGCGGCTTTCTCGACGACCTCCGGGCTCCCCGGAGGATCATCTTCTCCGCCACGAGCGAACAGCGGGTCTCCAGGGCCCATTCGGCGAGTCCCGCACATCCCCGGGCCGTTCAGCCCTACAACGAGATTTTCTACTGGTTCGCCGCCGCCCTCCTCGGGGAGACACCCGACGGAGACTACGCCGTGGACCGGAACGGAGCCCCCTGGACCCCGAACGCCGATTACGACGGCAACGGAAAGGTCAGCGTGTTCGAGGCCTTCATATTCGCCCGGAGGATGAACCTGAAGGACGGCCTGCCCTGGTACGAGGACAACAACCGGCCGGGCTGCATCACGGTAAACGTGGACACCCGGAACGTGCCCGAGGGAAGGGACGGATGGCTCGGCAGCAGGACCTTCTTCTGAGAAACAGCCTTCTCCCCCGGAAAAACGATTCCCGATAAAAGCCCCGGCCGGCGGCCGGGGCTTTTATCTTGACAGAAGAAAAAAGAGGGGTAGAATTAAGTCTACATGTTAAATGTCGACATTTACGGAAGGAGGGCGTTTCATGGCCCCGGCAAATCCGTTCCGCCCCAAAACCCTCGCCGAAGAAGTGGCCTCCTACGTCCGGAAGGAGCTGCTCCTCTCCGATACGTACCCCCCCGGCTCCTTTATCCGGGAGGAGGAACTCGCCACGAAGCTCGGCATCAGCCGCGCCCCTGTCAGGGAAGGGCTCAAGATGCTGGAGGGGCTGGGACTCCTCCGCTCCATCCCCCAGAAGGGCTCCCTCGTGGTGGCCTTTTCCCCTGGGGAAATCGAAGAACTCTACGACATCCGCTACGCCCTCGAGGAGATTCTCTTCCGGGAGATCATCCGCAGGGGCACCTTCACCGGAGAGCAGCAGGGAGCCCTGAAGAAAATCCTCTCCCGGATGGGGCTCCTTGGCTCTTCCGGTGACTCCCGGGAAGAAATTCTCCTCGAATTCAGCAGGCTGGACATGGAATTTCACCTCTCCCTGGCGGCCCTCGCCGGCAGGGAATGGACCCTGCGGCTCCTCAGAACGGTGTACCACCAGATCCAGCACGCCCTTCTCCGCGACCTCGCCACCGAGTCGGACATGGATGCCCTGGTGGCGGAACACAAGGAGATCCTCGACGGCCTGCAGCGGGGAGATCTTGAGGAACTCAGGAAAGGACGGTTCTTCAGCTATTTCGAGCGCAGGCTCGATCCGAACAAGGGGAAAAAGCGCCCGGAGCTTTCGGAAACCCCGGGCGAAGACAATCAAACCGGACAGAAGAAAGGGGAAAAAGTATGATGACACGAAAAGGAGCCCTCGATGGACTTCGCGTCCTGGACCTCACCCGGGTGCTTGCCGGGCCGTTCTGCACCATGATGTTCGCCGACATGGGGGCGGAGATCATCAAGATCGAACAGGCAGGCACCGGTGACGACACCCGCCAGATGGGGCCGTTCAAGAACGGAGAAAGCGCCTACTTCATGAACCTCAACAGGAACAAGAAGGGCATCACCCTGAACCTGAAGAACCCGAAGGGGAAAGCCATCTTCCTCGACCTGGTGAAACAGGCGGACGTAGTGATCGAGAACTTCCGGCCCGGCACCATGGAAAAGCTCGGCCTGGGCTACGAGGAACTGAAGAAGGTCAACCCGGCCATCGTCTACGCCGCCATTTCCGGTTTCGGCCACACTGGACGGTACAGCCAGCGCCCCGGCTATGACATCATCTCCCAGGCCATGAGCGGCCTCATGAGCACCACCGGCTGGCCGGGAGGGGAGCCCACCCGCACCGGCACCGCCATGGGGGACGTCCTCGGCGGCCTCTCCTGCGCCATCGGCATCCTGGCGGCGGTATTCAACAAAATCCAGACCGGCGAGGGGCAGAAGGTGGACGTGGCCCTGGTGGACTCGGCGGTGGCCAGCCTCGAGATCATCAACATGATCTACCTGGTGGAGGGCCGGATTCCCCAGCGCATCGGCAACCGGTACGAATCCACCTACCCCTACGACTCCTTCCGGGGCTCCGACGGCAGTCTGGTCATCGGCGCCGGGAACGACAAGCTCTGGGTCAGTCTCTGCAGGGTCATGGGAAAGCCGGAACTGGCCGAAGACCCCCGGTACCTTCATGTTCCCGACCGGGTGGCCCGGCACGAGGAACTGAAAGCCGTCGTGGAGGAATGGTCCACAAATCTCACCGTGGACGAAATCTACGAGAAGGTCAACAACGCGGGCATTCCCTGCGCCCCCATCTACAACATCGAGCAGGTGGTCAATGACCCCCACATCGCCGGTGACCGGGAGATGTTCGTGGAGATGGACCACCCCACGGCCGGCAAACTCAAGGTGACGGGAAGCCACATCAAGCTCTCCGGCACTCCGTCGGGCGTGCGCACCCCCTCCCCGACACTGGGTCAGCACAACGGGGACGTGCTCGGCGAACTCCTCGGTCTTACCGCTGAGGACCTGAAGGCCCTCAGCGAAGAGGGAGCGATCTGACATGGCCTTCCTGTCCCTCCCCGGCGCAGTCGAAATCATGGAGGTCTGCCCCAGGGACGGCTTCCAGAGCGTGAAGGAATTCATCCCCACGGAGCACAAGGTGGCCATCATCGACGGCCTGGCCGGGACGGGCATTTCCGCCATGGAAGTGACCTCCTTCGTCAGCCCGAAGGCCATTCCCCAGATGGCCGACGCCGCCGACGTAATGGCGGAATTCAATACAAAATGGAAGGGAAAGGTCACGTCCATCGCCCTCATTCCCAACCTCCGGGGAGCCGAGGGCGCCCTGGCCTCCGGCGTTGACTGGATCAACTTCGTCATTTCCGCCAGCGGAGACCACAATATGGCCAATACCAGGAGAACGGTGGATGAATCCATTGCGGAGATGGAGAAGGTCGCCGCCCTGAAGGGATCCACGAAGCTCCGGGTCTCCGTGGCCACCGCCTTCGCCTGCCCCTTCGCCGGTCCCGTGGCGCCGGAAAAGGTGCTCAGGGTCATCGACAGGGCCCTCGAGGCGGGTGCGGACGGAATCACCATGGCCGACACCATCGGCACAGCGGACCCGAAGTACGTGACCTCCACCCTGTCGGTCATCCGGGAGAAATACGGCGATTATCCCTTCACACTCCATCTTCACGACACCTACGGCATGGCCCTGGCCAACATGGCCGCCGCCATGGGACTCGGCTTCGCGTCCTTCGACGCGGCCGCCGGCGGACTTGGAGGATGCCCATTCGCACCGGGCGCGGCGGGGAACGCCGCCACGGAGGATATGGTGAACATGGCCGAGAGCATGGGGATCAAAACGGGCATCGATATCCTGAAGGTCCTTTCCGTGGTGCGGACCATGGAGTCCCTCTACGGGCTGAAGATCAACAGCCACCTGGCGGCAACGAAGATGGGCCGGGAGAGCGGCGAGGGATGCTGTTCCTGAGAAGCTGACAATTAGCCGGGGAGTCCGGAAATCTTCGGCTTGGGGTTGCATTATGCAGGCTGTGTATTATATTATCTTGAGCGAAATACACCGTGCCCCTTCTGCAGAAGGAGCACGGTTTTTTTCAAAAGGGAGGTCGGGAAATGAAGGAACAGGTCTGGAAGCTCGTGGACGAAGTGAAGGAGTTTGTGGTCGAGGCACGGCACCGCATTCATGAAAACCCGGAGCTCGGATTCAAGGAATTCGAGACCACGGCGTTCGTCAAAAAAGAACTTGAGTCGGCGGGAATCGAACTGGTGCCCCTGGATCTGGAGACCGGCGTTCTGGCCGTCATCCGGGGAACGGCTGAATGGAAGGGACAGGGGGAACCCCCCGTGGCAGGTCTTCGGGCCGATATGGACGCCCTTCCCATCGAAGAGGCCACAGGCGTTCCCTACTCCTCGAAAAACAAGGGAGTCATGCACGCCTGCGGCCATGACGGCCACACGGCCATCCTGCTGGGTACGGCAAAAGCGCTCCAGAAGGCCCGCTCCTCTTTCGCCGGAACGGTGAAGCTCTTCTTCCAGCCTGCGGAGGAAACTTTGTACGGCGCCGAGAAGATGATCGCCTGCGGCATCCTGGACAACCCGAAGGTGGACACCGTGGCGGCCCTTCACGGCGGGGTGGAAGTTCCCGTCGGCTCCGTGGGCGTTTACGCCGGCCCCTTCATGGCCTCGGGAGACATCTTCAAGGTAAAGTTCGTCGGCAAGGGAACCCACGGCGCCTACCCCCACAGGGGAAGCGACGCCCTGGCGGCGGCGGCCCAGGCGGTCATCAGCCTCCAGATGATCCTGGCCCGGGAGATCGAAGCCAACGACCGGGCCGTCCTGTCCGTCTGCCAGATCCACGGCGGCAGCGCCTTCAACATCGTGCCCCAGGAAGTGGAGATCGGCGGCACAGTCCGGTGCTTCTCCCCCGACGTCCGGCAGAAGATCCGGGACCGGCTCGTCTCCATCTGCACCCACGTGGCGGCATCCTACCGGTGCGAGGCCGTCTGCGACTACCAGTTCGGCATTCCCCCGGTGATCAACGACGCCGGAGAGACGGAACGGATCGCACGGGCGGCGGAGGACGTCCTCGGCACGGAGAAGGTCATTCGTCTCGCCAACCCCATGATGGGGTCGGAAGACTTCGCCTACTTCATCCAGGGCGTGCCCGCAGGGGTCATCTTCCGTCTCGGCGTGGGCGGAGAGATCCCGGTGTCCCTCCACAACCCGGGCTTCAATTTTCCCGACGAGGCACTGCCCCTGGGTGTGGCGGTCTTCGTCCGGTATATTTTCGACGTGCTCGCCCCCGAAGGGGCGAAATCCTAGAAACGAAAAGGAGAGAGAGCAATGGCAGAAGCAGTGCAGAAAAAGAGCAGGGTTCCACACGTATTCGCGCTGATGTTCATCATCACCATCCTTATGGCGGTACTGACCTGGCTGATTCCTGCGGGAGAGTACGAAAGGGTGAAAGAAGGAGCCAGGACCGTCGTCGTAGCAAACTCCTTCAAAGTGGTCGATTCCAACCCCCAGGGCTTCTGGGGCGTTTTCGACGCCGTCGTCAAGGGATGGATCCAGTCCGCCTCCATGATCTTCATGGTTTTCTTCGTCGGCGGGGCCATCAAGATCCTTGAGGAGACAGGTACCATCCGGGTGGGCATGAACCGCATCGTCCACAAGCTGAAGGGCAAAGAGCTCTGGGCCGTGGCCATCATCATGCTTCTCATGTCCATCGGCGGCGCCACCGGCGTCTTCGCCAACCCCGTGGTTGCCCTCATCCCCCTGGGCATCCTCCTTGCCAAGGGCCTCGGCTATGACAGCGTGGTGGGCTTCGCCATGATCTACCTCGGCTCCTACGCCGGCTTCAACGTCGGCTGGGGCAACGTCTTCACCGTGGGCATCGCCCACAGCATCGCCGAACTTCCCATGTTCTCCGGCTTCGGCGTCCGGGTCTTCTTCCACGTCGTGAATCTCCTTCTCACCTTCGGATTCGTTTATCTCTACATCAGGAAGATCCAGGCCGACCCCACCAAGAGCCTGGTGTACTCCGCCGAAGAAGCGGCCCAGCAGACCAACCATTTTGAAGAGCACGAGTCCATGGACCTCCGGCACATGCTCTGCACGGCCATCGTGGTCATCTCCTTCGGCGCCATCATCTACGGTTCCCTGCAGCTCAAGTGGGGGATCAACCATTACTCCGCCATTTTCCTGATGATGGCCGTCTTCTGCGGTCTCATCGGCGGCCTCGGCCTGAACGGCACCGCCCAGGCCTTCGTCAAGGGATGCGGTTCCATGGCCTACGCAGCTCTCGTCATCGGCATGGCCCGGGCCATCTCCGTGGTCATGAGCGACGGCAAAATCATCGACACGGTGGTCTACTACCTCTCCCTGCCCATCGCCAAGTACGGCCCCGTCATCGGCGCGAACCTCATGTTCTTCGCCAACGTGGTCATCAACTTCTTCATCCCCTCAGGCTCGGGACAGGCGGTTACCGTCATGCCCATCATGGTGCCCCTGGCGGATCTCACGGGAATCACCCGGCAGGTGGCCGTCCAGGCTTTCCAGTTCGGCGACGGCTTCACCAACTGCTTCATCCCCACGGCGAGCGTTGTCATGGGATGCCTCGGTCTTTCGGGCATCGCCTACGAGAAGTACGTGAAGTGGATCTTCCCCCTCATCCTCACCCAGGTCGTCCTGGCCATGGTTGCCCTCACGGTGCTCCAGACCATCGGCTGGTCCTAGGGTTACAGAAAACGCGAACGACTGCTGCGCCGCCTCCGGACCGGAGGCGGCGTTTTTTTCAATGCAAAAAGGAACCTTTCGTGATACCCTACTCTCACCATACCATGCTGTCATAAAGGAGGCCTGTTCTTCGTGAAGACCTACGAACTTTTTAAAATCAAGGATCTTGTTCTCAAAAACCGGATCGTCATGCCCCCCATGTGCATGTACAGCGCTCCGGATTCGATTCCCACGGAATTTCATTTCCTCCACTACGGTGCCCGGGCTCTCGGGGGCGCAGGGCTCATCATCGTGGAAGCCACGGGAGTCGTTCCGGAGGGACGCATCTCCGACAACTGCCTCGGCCTCTGGAGCGACGACCAGGTCGCTCCTCTCGCCCGGCTGACGGACCATGTGCACGGCCTGGGGGCGAAAATCGGCATCCAGCTCAACCATGCCGGCAGGAAGTGCGGAGCAGCCGTCGGGAAAATTTACGGCCCCAGCGCACTGAACTACAGCGACGACGGAAAATATCCCGACCCCGTCGAAATGTCCGGGGAGGACATCGGCTTCGTCGCCGGGGCATTCGCCTCGGCCGCCGGCCGGGCCCTGAAGGCCGGGTTCGACGTGGTGGAGATCCACGGCGCCCACGGCTACCTGGTGAACCAGTTTCTTTCTCCCCTGAGCAACAAGCGGCACGACGGCTACGGCGTGAACTTCGAGGGCCGTTCCCGGTTCCTCCAGGACGTCGTCCAGGCTGTCCGGACCGAATGGCCCGAGGAAAAGCCACTGTTCCTCCGGGTCTCCGCGGAGGACTATGCCGAAGGGGGCATGACCCCGTCGGAGATGGCCCGCATCATCGACCGGGTGACCCGGGAGGTGGACGTGGTCCACGTCAGCTCCGGCGGGGTGACGCCCGTTCCTCCCCCCGTCTATCCCGGCTACCAGATCTCCTTCGCGGAGATGATCAAGGTTGCCTGCGGGGTGCCCACCATCGCCGTAGGGATGATCACCACCCTGGAGATGATTGAGGAAGCCCTCTGCAACAACCGGGCCGACCTGGTGGCCCTCGGCAGGGAACTCCTCAGGAACCCCTTCTTCCCCCTTCTTGAAGCCCGGAAGCGGGGAATCGAGCTGCCCTGGCCGGAACAGTACAAACGGGCCTTCAGCTGAGGTACGCCGCCGGGCACCCATGAAAAAAAGCATTGCCGCTGCGCTGCTTTTCGCGGTTTTCTTCCTGCTTCCTTCCGCCTCCCGTGCCGGGGAGGGGCGTTCCGCCCCCTCCGGCACGGTGGTGTTCGCTCTCCGTGAACAGCCTGCCGGCGAAAAAGGAACGCTTTCCGCCCGCTCCCTTCTCGCGGGAGCGGGCATTTTTTCCTCGGGAATTCAAAGACTCGAGCGGACCGGCGTATATCTTGCCGACGGAGGGAGCGACCCCGGAGCCGCTGCCCGGAAACTCGCAGGGCTCGAGAGAGTGGCCTGGGCGGAGCCCAGTCTTCCCCTCACCTGGTTCGATGCCCCGGAGGACGAACACTACTGGATCCAGTGGAGTCTCTCCAACACGGCCTCCCCCTACGCCAGTGAGGAGCTGTCATGGCTCAGCGGATTCGCGCCCGTGAACCTCACCGCCGGGGCGGACGTGGACGCCCCGCGGGCCTGGACCGTCACCAGGGGAGACCCTTCGGTGGTGGTGGCCGTCATGGACACCGGGATAGGACCCTACATCCACGACCTCGACGGAAATCTCTGGGTGAACGGGGGCGAGATCCCCGGCAACGACATCGACGACGACGGCAACGGCTTCATCGACGACGTGAACGGATGGAACGCCCTGGACGGAAACGGGAACATCAGCGACCAGGGCGAGCACGGCAGCCATTGTGCCGGCATCATCGCCGCCAGGCAGGACGAATACGGCATCTCCGGCATCGCCCCGGACGTGCGGATCATGGCGCTGGTGGGCTTCGAGACCGCCCACGTGCTGGCCAACACCGAGTATCTCCTCGCCCAGAAGGCCCGGGGCGTGAACGTGAGGGCGGTGAACATGTCCTTCGGCACGGGAATCCCCTACAGCCGGGCCATCGAGGAGGCCCTGGCGAAACTCGAGGAAGGGGGCGTCCTGGTGTTCGCCGCTGCGGGCAACTTCGCCACGGACAACGACTTCGCCTCCTTCAGCTACCCGTCCTCCCTCCCTTTCGGGAACATCGTCTCCGTGGGGTCCACCGGAGGGACCGACGAGCCCTCCAATTTCTCCCAGTGGGGACGGCGGACGGTGGACATCCACGCCCCCGGGGAGGCCATCCTCTCCACCATTCCGAGCAAATACGTCCAATTCGGCTACTCATCCCGGATCGACGGAACATGGAACACCTGGACGCTGAAATCCGGTACCTCCATGTCCACGCCGCTGACCCTGGGGGCCGCCGCCCTGCTCTTTTCCGCCCATCCGGAGGCGGACTGGAGGGCCGTGAAGGCCCAGCTTCTCTCAGCCGCTGACAGGCTGCCCTCCCTGGAAGGGCTCAGCAGGACGGGAGGGAGGCTCAACGCGGGCCGGGCCCTCACGGAGCCCCTGCGCACCCGGCCGGCCCTCTTCCGTCTCTCGAGCCAGTATCCCCTTCCGGGAGAGCAGGTCAGGCTCTCCGGCCATAACCTCACCGAAGGGGGAGCCCTCTCCCTCGTCTCAAGGGACGGCCGGAAGATTACTCTTCCCGAGACCGGGCGGACCTCCGGCGAAGCGGTCATCACCCTGCCGCCGGGAGAACTTCCAGACGCCAGGGTGACCCTTGAAATCGGAGGGGACGGACAGGACAGCCTGACATCCCTCCCCTTCCTGCTCACCCACCCCGGAGAGGCTTCCCCGGCGGACATCGTGTTTCTTTCAGAAGGCGGCAGAGATTTCCATGCCGTTCCCGTGTCAGGGCAGGCCGCCGTGGCGGGAGAATACGTCTACGGCACCGCCGGATTCGAGGAACTGAACGAGTACGGCAACCTTGTTCGCAGCTACCGGCCAGCCGTTTTCTCCCTCCGGGACAGAACCCTGCGGAAGGCCCCCCTCGGGGAAGAAGGGGAGGAATGGGCCCGAACCGACCTCGACTTCCGCTACACAAGCTACTGCTCCCTGGGAAGGACGGTGTTCCTGGCGGGGCAGTCGACAGGCGGATGGGTTTATGCCTACGACACGGGAGAGGGTGTGCTCCGCCGTCTTACCCGCCTGCCCGAAGAACTCAGGGAAAGCAATCTCGGCTCCCCGGCCACGGCCGTGGGAGGGAAATACTTCTATCTGGCCGGAGGCTTCATCCTGGGCCAGTCCCTTGATCTTTCGGACAGAACCATTGACTCAGTCTACCGCCTCGACCTGGAAACCCTCGAGTGGCGGCGGTGGGGGACCCTGTCGGAGAAGCGGTTCGCCGCGGCAGCCGCCATTGAGGACGGGAAGCTCTTCGTCGCCGGCGGGAAACACTACGAACTGTTCACCGTCGGAACCTCCTCCTCGACGGTGGAAATCCCCACATCATCGGTGAACGTCTTTTCCCTGGAGAACGGATCACGGCAGGACGCCGTCCTCCCCTTCAGCACGTGGAAGGGGACCCTGGCAATCGACAGGGAAAGGGAGGCCGTTCTTTTCTTCGGTGGCCTTGTGTATTTCGGCGACCTCAGCATGGCCTCCCCCCTGGCCGCATGGACCAGCCCCGACGGAAGGGGCAGTGAATGGGAACTGGCCTCCCCCCGTTTTCCTTTTATTTCCGGGGACGGAGGCTGGGCCTTCTCGACAGGAGGGACCCATCATCTCCTTTCGAGAGGGTGGGGCGACCAGTACGACAGGGGATACCAGCTCTTCTCCCTGCCTTCGCCGGAAAGCTCCCCTGCAGGATGCACTTCGGGAGTCTCTCCCTGGGGAGCCCTGCTTCTCGTCCCGCTCGCACTCCTGCTGAAAAAACAATAGAAAAGCGGCCCCCGGGAAATTCCGGGGGCCGCTGCTGCGGTAAAGGGGAAAAGCTACAATCCCTTTTTCTCCATCAACATGAAGGACAGGAGGAAGATCACGGAGACTCCGGCGATGACGATCCAGTGATTGACCCCGAGAAGCTGGGGAAGGGTGATTTTCCCGTAGTCGTGCATCTTCAGGAGTGTATCCTGGAGGTAAGGGAACATCTCGGCATAGAGGGCAGCACCGGCGACGGCGCCGAGAATGCCCA
>Ga0334886_1003617_pt1 | contig 13600 bp, 9 predicted proteins | sample GraSluR1_MG_9_FD_207232 | JGI IMG/M metagenome (GOLD analysis project Ga0334886, IMG submission 207232) | Sludge microbial communities from methane-producing bioreactor in Wageningen University, Netherlands - Granular Sludge_27_06-R1 | ecosystem: Engineered > Bioreactor > Anaerobic > Unclassified...
CAGCGACTACCGGCAGGTGGAGCCGTCATTGGGGACGATGGCCGACTTGCAGCGGCTGGCGCGGGCGTTGCGCGACGAGGGCGTCAGCCTAGTCCTCGACTTCGTGTTCAACCATACGTCGGACGAGCACCGCTGGGCGCAGAAGGCGCGGGCGGGCGATCCTGACTACGTGGATTACTACTTTCTGTTCCCCGACCGGCAGACGCCCGACGCATACGACCGGACGCTGCGCGAGATCTTTCCGGAGACGCGGCGCGGTTGCTTCACCTATCGCGCCGAGATCGACCGTTGGGTGTGGGCGACGTTTAACAGCTTCCAATGGGATTTGAACTACGCCAACCCGGCTGTCTTTCGCGATATGGCGGGCGAGATGCTGTTCCTCGCCAATGCCGGCGCGGAGGTGCTGCGGCTCGACGCGCTGGCCTTTACGTGGAAGCAGATGGGCACGAACAGCGAGAACTTGCCGCAGGCGCATCAACTGGTGCAGGCTTTCAACGCACTGCTGCGCATTGCCGCGCCAGCGATGCTCTTCAAATCCGAGGCGATTGTCCACCCGGACGAGGTCGCCAAGTACATAGGACGCGGCGAGTGCCAGTTGTCGTACAATCCGCTGCTGATGGCGCTGCTGTGGAACAGTCTCGCCACGCGTGAGGTGCGGCTGTTGCGCCATTCGATGGGCTACCGTTTTCGCATTCCGGACGACTGCGCCTGGGTGAACTATGTGCGCTGCCACGACGACATCGGCTGGACGTTCGACGATGGCGACGCTGCGGCGTTGGGCGTCAACGGCTACGATCATCGCCGCTTTCTGAATGAGTTTTATACGGGGCGCTTTGCGGGGAGCTTTGCCCGCGGGCTGCCGTTTCAGGAAAACCCGCGCACCGGCGACGCTCGCATTTCGGGCAGCCTGGCGTCGCTGGCCGGGCTGGAGCGCGCCTTGCTCGCCGGCAACGAGGCGGAGATCGAGTTGGCGATACGGCGCATTTGCCTGTTGCACGCCGTCATCCTCAGCATCGGCGGCATCCCGCTCATCTACCTGGGCGACGAGTTCGGCATCCTTAACGACTACGGCTATCGGGACGACCCGGCCAAGGCGGATGACAGCCGCTGGGTGCACCGCCCGCGCATCGATTGGGAAGAGGCGGAGAGGCGGCATGTACGGGATGCGGTGCAGGGGCGCATTTTTGGCCGTCTGCGGCATCTGATCGCGGTGCGTAAGCAGACGACGGCCTTTGCCGGCGGGCGCATGGAGGTCGTGGACGTGGGCAATGACCACGTGTTCGGCTATGTGCGCAGCGCACCGGCGGGCGACGTCGCACAGCGCGTGCTGGCGCTGGCGAACTTCACGGAGGCGGTTCAAGCCATCGACGCCAACGAGGTGCGGCTATATGGGTTGGGCTACCGCTTTACCGATCTAGTGGCGGAGAAGGAGATGACGCTAGGCGAGGGCGAAGTGGCGCTGGAGCCGTATCAGGTGATGTGGCTGCTGGCGCATGATGGGCGGTGAGGTGCGGGCTGTAGGCTAGACAATTCGATGGGACGAATATGATGCGACCTTCCAGGAAGCTGTGGGCTTCCTGGAAGGTCGTTTTCTGCTTAGCGAAATTCTCTCAGCACTCGCTGTAGCCGCAGACGTAGCATTTGCGGCAGCCTTCGATGTTGAGGAAGGCCGCTTCGCCGCATTCGGGGCAGATGTCGCCGATGACCCGCTCGCCGATGGGCAGGGCCAACTGCTCGCCCATCGGTTCCTCGCGCAAGCGTGGGATTTCGCTGAGGTGCTCGGCTAACACCTGGGCGATGCCGTCGGGCAGGCTCAACACGCGGTTGGCGCCGAAGCCTAGCGGGCGCCCGCCGCCGATGCCGGCCACCTCGTCCAATACCCAGCGCAGCCGCTCGGTGGGCGGAAGGCTGCCCGGCATGCGCAAGATAAGGCTAATCAGGCGACCCATCGCCTCGCTCACCGCGGCGACTTCGCTGCCCGCCTTGCCGACATTGAGGAAGATCTCGAACGGCTCGTCGCGCTCGTCGCTGTTGACCGTGATGTAGGCCGTGCCCAAGGGCGTTTCCTTGCGATAGGTGCTGCCCTTGAGGATGGCCGGTCGCGGACGTTTCGTGCCCACGGGCTTGATGTCGCCGTTGTCCGAAATCTGCACGGCGCCTGTGCGGGCGAGACTGGCGTCGGGCGCTTTGCCGTTGGCCGAAGCCGTCTCGGCCGCTTCCGCTTTGGCCGGGGTCTCGTCCGTCTTTTTCTCCTTGGTGGCTTTGGTTTCGAGCACGACTTGCTGGCGACTGCCGGTGACGTAGACGGTCAGCCCCTTGCAGCCCAGTTCCCAGGCGAGGAGGTAGGCTTGGGCGACGTCGTCCTCGGTGGCAGATTCGGGGAAGTTGCAGGTCTTGCTGATGCTGTTGTCGACGAAGGCCTGGATGGCGGCCTGCATGCGCACATGCTCTTCGGCAGAGATGTCGCTGCTGACGACGAAGGTGTGGCGGATCCACTCGGGCAGATCGGTCAGGGTCTGGCAACTGCCGTAGGCGGCTACGTGCTGCTTGATCTCGTGGATGCGGTGGCTGCTCAGGTCGGTGCGGCTAAGGGCCTCATCGAAGAGCGGGCTGGTGTAGGCGAGTTCGACGTCCTGGTCGCCGTCGCGGAAGTGGCGCACATAGCCGAGCGCAAAGACCGGCTCACAGCCGTAGCCCTCCAGCCCGCACACCGTGGCGATGGTGCCGGTGGGCGCGACGGTCGTCTGGGCGGCGTTGCGGATGCCGTGGCGGCGAATGCCGTCGACGATGTTGGACCAGTCAAGTTCGGGGCGCTGCCAGTCGCGGCTGTAGGGGAAGAGCGGCTTTGGCGGCTGCCACGCCATGTCGTTGGGCTGGTCGGGGTCGTAGATGCTGCCGCGGAAGGCCAGGAACGGGCCGCGCTCTTCGGCCAGGGCGATGCTCTTCTGCATGGCTTGGAAGCGCACGAACTCCATGATCTGAGCGGCGAACTCTTGCCCTTCCTCGCTGCCGTAGCGGATGCCGAGCTTGTACATCATGTCGCCCAGGCCCATGATGCCCAGGCCGATGCGGCGAGCGCGGAAAGCGGCTTCGGCCACTTCGGAGACGACGGGCACATAGGCGTTGGCGCTGACGACGTTGTCGAGGAAATGGGCGCTCTCCTCGACGGTGCGGCGCAGGCCCTCCCAGTCGACGCGAGGGACGCCCTCGGCATCGACCGTGGTGTGCACGCCCAGGTTGATGGAGCCGAGGCAGCAGTTTTCATAAGGGCCAAGCCACTGTTCGCCGCAGGGGTTGGTGGCTTCAAGGTCATAGAGGTGCGGGACCGGGTTGCTGCGGTTGGCTGCGTCGATGAAGAGCGCGCCGGGTTCGCCGTTGTGGTGTGCGAAGCGGATGATCTTGGCGAAGAGGTCGCGAGCGCGCACGGTCTTCCAGACGGCGCCGTCGCGCGGGTTGCGCAGGTCAAAATCTGCGTCGTCGCGCACGGCCTGCATGAACTCGTCGGTGATGGCGACGGAGATGTTGAAGTTGGTGATGGCGCCTTCGACGGCTTTGCACTCGATGAATTCCTCGATGTCGGGATGGTCGACGCGCAGCACGCCCATGTTGGCGCCGCGCCGCGTGCCGCCCTGGGCGATCTCGCCGAAGGCCTGGTCGTAGACGCGCAAAAAGCCGACGGGGCCGGTAGCGCGGCCGGACGAGGTGTGCACGACGTCGCCCTTAGGGCGCAGGCGGCTGAAGGCGAAGCCGTTGCCGCCGCCGGTTTGTTGGATCAGCGCGGCGACGCGCAGGGTGCTGAAGATGCCGTCGCCCGCCTTACCCATGTCGTCGGCGATGGGCAGCACGAAACAGGCGGCGAGCTGCCCCAATGGGGTGCCGGCGCCGGTGAAGGTGGGGCTGTTGGGGAAGAAGCGGTATTGCGAGAGCAGATCGTAGAAGGCTCGTGCGGTCTGCGCGCTGTCGCGGCCGTGTTGGTCTTCGACCGCGGCGACGTGATAGGCCACGCGATAGAACATGCCCGCGGGCGTTTCGAGCAGAGCGCCGTCCAAGTCGCGGCGCAGATAGCGGCGCTCCAACACCTTGCGGCTGTTTTCGGTCAGCCGGATGGCATCATCGTCGACGTAATCGGGCGGCGTGATATAGGTGCGTTCGCCTCGCACGTTTTCGATGACGGTGTGAGCGCCGGGCGCTGTTGCGGCTGGTTGAGCCATGAATCAATCCCTCCAATTCCGAATTGTCCGTAATGTCTGTCAAGCGAAAAAACACGCGGCCGAAGCGAACGTTCCGGCTCGGCCACTGGGAGTCGACGCAGGCGGCGCATGGGTGCGCCTGGCGAACGGCTAGCGACGATGGGCGGGCGGGTTCGACGTCATCTGCCCATAAGACGGTCTATCTCCGCCCGGAGATCGTTGAGGTCGTTCATGTTGAGGTAGACGCTGGCGAAGCGAATATAGGCGACCTGGTCCATTTGGGCGAGATGGTCCAGAACGAGGTTGCCGATGACGCTGCTGGGCACTTCGGCGCGGCCGAGGGCGAAGAGAGCCTCTTCGATCTGGACGACGACATGCTCGATGGCGGCGCTGCTGATGGGACGCTTGACCGAGGCGATTTGGATGCCGGAGAGCACTTTCTGACGGTCGAACGGTTCCCGGCGCCCGTCGCTTTTGACGACGAGCAGGTTGGCGGAGATGTGTTCATAGGTGGTGAACCGCTGGCCGCAGCGGTCGCAGCGCCGGCGGCGGCGAATGTCCTCACCCGCCTCGCGCGTATCGATTACCCGATGGGATGTGTGACCGCAGTGGGGACATCGCATCGCCCAAGCGTCCTTGCTGCCCAAATATGCTTGCGAATTATGTCTTGTATGTTGTGTAGGCGGCACGAGTAAATACTATATCTAGTTGCCTACGGTCGCGAAGTATAGCACAGTTGACGGAGGCCTGCAAATACAGAAAACAGGCGTTCTATAGCGGTATAGCCTGTTTTGGGCATGATCTGTAGAGGGAAGCCAGAAATTTTAAGGTTGAAATCGGGGCCGGTGCAATGCAACGGGCGGACACGCTGCGTGTCCGCCCGTATAGGAGCAGTTGGCGACTAGGCGACGCCGATCGATCCCCGGAAACCGGCCTCGCCCGCGAGCGTGCAGTTAGCGCCCGTTGGAGCGCGAGCGACGCAAGAAGGACGGGATATCCAGATCGTCTCGTTCGAATGTGCGCACTTTGTATTCGGACGAGGAAGGCTGTTGCTGTGGCGGCTGCTGCGGCGGCTGTGTTTGCTGCTGCTGGCTGCGCGCATCGAAACCGCGCTGCGCATATTTCAGGGTGGGCGATTGCTCGGGCTTGTCGAAGCCGGTGGCAATGACCGTGAGATGGATCTCGTCCTTCATGTTGGGGTCGATCACGGCGCCGAAGATGATGTTGGATTCCGGGTGGGCATTGGCGCGGATCAGTTCGGCGGCCTCGTTGACTTCGAACAGGCTGAGGTCGTCGCCGCCCTTGATGTTGAACAGGATGGCGCGCGCCCCGTCGATGGAGACGTCGAGCAGCGCGCTGTGGATGGCCTGTTTGGCGGCCTGTTCGGCGCGGCCTTCGCCGCTTCCCTTGCCGATTGCCATCAGCGCCGCGCCGCCATCTAACATGACGGAGCGGACGTCGGCGAAGTCCAAGTTAATCAGGCCGGGGATGGTGATCAATTCGCTGATGCCCTGAATGCCCTGGCGCAGAACGTCGTCGGCCATGCGGAAGGCCTGGTTGATGCTCAATTTCTTGTCCACGATCTGCAAGAGGCGATCGTTGGGGATAGCGATGAGCGTGTCCACGTCGTGCGCCAGTTGTTCCAAGGCGGATTCTGCGGAGCGACGGCGCTGGCTGCCTTCGAAGGTGAAGGGCCGCGTGACCACGCCGATCGTGAGCGCGCCCAGTTCGCGCGCTACGGAGGCGATGACGGGCGAAGCGCCGGAGCCGGTGCCGCCGCCCATGCCTGCGGTCACGAAAACCATGTCCGCGCCTTCGAGCATCTCTTTGATTTCCTCGCGGCTTTCGTCTGCGGCGCGCTGGCCGATTTCAGGGTTGCCGCCGGAGCCGAGACCCTTGGTCAGTTTGTCGCCGATGCGCAGCCGCTGCGGGGCGCTGGAGAGCATCAGCGCTTGCGCGTCCGTGTTGACGGAGATGAACTCTACGCCCTGTATCCCCTCTTCGATCATACGATTTACGGCATTTTGCCCGCCGCCGCCGACTCCGACCACTTTGATCTTGGCGAAGTTGTCGACGAACTGGGGCTGTTGGGTATTGCGCGCCATTGTCTGCTCCTTCTCTGAACGGGAATGACCGCCTGACGAGTGCATGATGATGCTGTCTTGCCTCTCTGTCTGTCTTGTACCTGCGTCTTGTCTATGTCGCGCCCGGCCGGCAAAGACAAGATCTATTGGGACCCTCAATAACGAAACGCCTGGATTGAATCAATCTAACATGATCGCTGCGCTTTGTCTACCCGGGCAATAAATTCCTGAGCCACTGCATGACGTTGCCCACCCAAACGCTGTGGTTGCCGGCTTGGTCCGCCGCGAAGCGGCGGTGCACTGCGCGCGCATCTTCGTGCAGGCCCCAGAGCAATAGCCCGACACTGGTCGAATAGGCGGGCGTCTGCAAGTTGCGGTTGAGGCCGGTGATCGGCAGGCGACCAGAAGGCGTGCCGATGCGCACGGGCATGCCCAGCACGCGGCGGGCCAGTTCGGTCATGCCGGGCAACTGGCTGGCGCCGCCGGTCAGGACGACGCCGGCGGGCATGCGGTCGTAGAAGCCGCTGTCCTCGAGCTTGGCGCCGATGATCTCGAAGATCTCCGTGGCGCGCGCTTCGAGGATTTCGCTGATGAAGCGGCGGCTGAAGCTGAGTTCGGATTTTTCGCCGAAGACCGAAGCCCAGACCTTTTCATCTTCCGCCACGCGCTCCGGCAGTACGCTGCCATAGCGCAGTTTCAGTTCTTCCGCGGTCTCGAAGGGTGCGTGCAAGCCGACGGCGACGTCGTTCGTCAGGTGGTTGCCGCCCATGTCGAGGATCACGGTGTGGCAGAGGCCGTCCTCCACGAAGATGGCGATGTCGGTGGTGCCGCCGCCCATGTCGACCACGGCGACGCCCATGCGCCGCTCTTCGGGGCGCAGCACCGCTTCGTTGGCGGCGAGCGGTTCCAGCACCAACTCGTCGATGTCGATGTTTTGCGCCAGGACGCACTGCGTGAGATTGGTGACCGCGGTGGTGCTGCCCGTGACGATGTGGGCGTCGACCTCAAGGCGATAGGCGCTCATGCCGAGCGGCTGCTGCACTTCGCTCTGGCCGTCGACGGTCCACTGCCGGGCGATGGTGTGGATGATCTCCTGGTTTTGCGGGAGCGCTACGGCGCGGGCGCCTTCGAGCGCGCGCTGCATGTCTTGGCCCGTGACGCCGCTGCGCGCGTCGACCGGGCTGACGCCTTTGCTGTTCAGGGTGGTGATGTGGCTGCCGGCGATGCCGACGTAGGCGCTCAGGATGTGCTCACCGGAATCCTGTTCGCACTTTTCGACGGCTTCGCCCACGCAGGCGATGGCTTCTCCTACGTTGATGACGACCCCGCGGCGGATGCCCCGGCTGGGCGTTTGGCCTTGCCCCAAGACTTGCAGCGACAGGCGGCCTAGGCTGTCATGCGTGACCGCGGCGGTTAGGGCGCAGATCTTGGTGGTGCCGATATCAATTGCTGATATGAATTCTTGCACGGATATTCCTCAATCGGACATAACGGCGAGCCGACTCGGCTCTTGGCAGACAAGCCCTAGCGAAAATAGGGACGGTGAACGTAACGCACGTCGACGATCTGCGGCAACTCTTCGAGCGTGGCAAGGGCCAAGCGAGCCGCCGCCAGGTTCTCCATTTTATTCTCCGTGTTCTTGCCGTCGCCCCAATAGACCCAGATGTCGTGTCCGGGCATGGGGAAGTTTAGGCCCACGCCCCGATTATAGCGAACTTTGTTGTTTAGCGCAGGCATTTGCGCCATCAGCGCCAGCGCGCTGTCGAGCACGTCCGCATCCATCGCACGCGTTTCGAGGCCGACTGCCTGCGCCTCGCCTAATATGTCGATGATCTGGGGCAGCGCCGGGTCGGTCGGTCCGGCAGCGGGCAGCGCAGCGCCGCCGGCGGACAGCCACATCGTCTCGTCTTTGGTGACCCACAACGCGATCGGGTAGGTCTCGATGATGTCCACCGTGACCTGGGCGGGCAGGCGGATACTCACCGACGCGTCCGCCACATACGGGTGGTCCAGGACACGGTCACGAATCTGGCCGGTCGTAAGCCACAGGGTGTTCCATCCCTCGACTTCGCTTTGGCGATACAGCTCCGCCGCGTCGAGGTAGGTCAGGTTGCGGAACTGCACATCTTCGGCATAGACGAACCAGTCGTCGTCGACGTGGATCAGGGCTAGGGCGGCGAAGACGGCGACGACGAGCAGCGCGCTGACAACCTTGCTGGAATGCCAGCCGCTGCCCAGGGCGACGCGTGTGATGCCCGCAGCGCTGGGCAGACGCTCGCCGATCTCGAGACGGGCAATGGCAGACTCGAAGCGGCGCATCCCGCGCTTGACCGTGCGCCTGCGGCCTGCAGCAGGACGATTGCGCGCCGTCGCCGCGGTGCGGGGGATGCTGACCGAATGGACAGCCGAGCCGGACTGCCTCGTTTTGGGGTTCTTTGACTGATCTCTTGCGCCCAATGCCATTGTTTCCGCTCTCGTATGCGCTTCGTGATTGCGCTTAGTGCGTGGTCTGATTCTGCTGCTTGTCTTCGTAACGCTCCAGCGCCAACTGGACGAGCCGGTCGACCAGTTCGGCGTAGCTGATGCCGCTGGCTTCCCACAGTTTGGGATACATGCTGATACGCGTGAAGCCGGGCATGGTGTTCAGTTCGTTCAGATAGAGCAAGCCGCTGCGGTCGTCGAGTAGGAAGTCGACGCGGGCTAGGCCGGACCCGTCGATGGCGCGGAAGGCGCGCATGGCGATTTCTTGAACCTCGGCCGTCAGCTCAGGGTTGAGCGGGGCCGGGATGAGCAACTCGCTGGTGTCGTCGAGGTACTTGGCCGCATAGTCGTAGAATTCGGCGCCGGGGATGATCTCGCCGGGCACACTGGCGATGACCTCCTCGTTGCCCAGCACGCTGACCTCGATCTCTCTGGCATTGGGCACGGCTTGCTCGACGAGGACCTTGCGGTCGTAGCGGCAGGCGATGTCGATGGCATCGCCCAACTCGGCACGGGTGCGCGCCTTGCTTACGCCGACGCTGCTGCCCATGTTGGCCGGCTTGACAAAGAGCGGGTAGCTCAACTCGTCTTCGACGCCGGCGATGGCCGCGTCCGGTTCGCGCTGCCAGGCTTTGCGCATCACCACGCAGGCGGGCGTCTGCCTGATGCCCGCGGCGGTGAAGATCTGCCGCACCACGGCTTTGTCCATGCCGACGGCGCTGCCGAGCACGCCGCAGCCCACATAGGGGATGTTCGCCATTTCTAATAGACCTTGCACCGTGCCGTCTTCTCCGAAAGGGCCGTGCAGAACAGGAAAGATCACGTCGATGTCGGGCAGTTGCTGCCCGCGCGAGGGGCGCGGAAGCAGCGCCCACTTGTCCGTTTCGACGAGGTTGTCCTCTGGGGCGACGAGGTCGGAGTGGACGGGGACATCGCCGTTGGTTGCAAAGGTGAGCCGGCGCAACGGGTCGCCGGCCGTCAGCCAGCGGCCGTGCGGGGTGATGCCGATGGGGACGACGGTATGTCCGGCTTTTTGCAGCGCGTCGATGACGTTGCCCGCACTGGATAGGCTGACTTCGTGTTCACTGCTGCGCCCGCCAAAAATGACGCCGATGCGCAGAGATCTTCTTGTGTTCATGCCGATTGCCATTCTCCGGCGAGTTGGATTTCCGGTTCAAGGGTCACGCCGCAAACCCTCTGCACGACGTCTTGGATGTGATGTACTAACGCCATGAAGTCGGCAGCAGTTGCACTCCCCGCGCCGCCTGGGTTGATCAGGAAATTGGCGTGCAGCCGGCTGACTTGCACCCCGCCGACGTGGGCGCCCTTCAGCCCTGCTTGTTCGATCAGGCGGCCTGCGTGATAGCCCGGCGGGTTTATAAAGGTGCTGCCGAGGCTCGGCTCGACCGGCTGTGTACGGCGGCGATGCGCCAGGTTGCCGTCGGCGCGGGCGCGGATGGCATCACCGTCGCCGGGTTGAAGGCGAAAGGCGGCGCTGATCACCACCGGTTTGAAGCCGGCCTGCAGCGGGCGGAGCCGCTTCAGCGCACTGCTGCGATAGCCGTAGCTCAAATCGGCCGCGGCCCAAGTGCGAAGCGCGCCGCCGGCGTCGATTGTCTGGGCCGCGATCAGGTTGTCCTTGATTTCGCTGCCGTGGGCGCCGGCGTTGCCTACGACCGCGCCGCCCACAGTGCCCGGCACGCTGACGGCCCACTCCAAGCCGGATAGCCCCTCTCGTGCGGTTCGCCGCGCCAGGCCCGCCAGCGCAGCCCCGCTTTCCGCCGAGACGGATACGCTCGCCCCGTCCGCAGCGGGAACGGCCGGCGCAACGGCGCGGCAGCGGTTGTAGATCACCAGGCCTCGTATGCCGGCGTCGCTGATCAAGATGTTGCTGCCGCCGCCGAGTACGAAATAGGGCAGGCGAACCGATTGCGCCCAGCGGATAAGGGCCGACATCTGTTCTGCTGTAGCGACCGTGGCGAAGTACTCCGCCGGCCCGCCGATTTTGATCGTCGTATGCGGCGCCAGGCTGACCTGCCGCTCAACGCGGATGCCGTATGCCTCCAAAGGCGCAAAGTCGATTCGACGATCCACACTCTCTACACTGTCCGTCATATCCTCTTCTGCGGCTGCCGCGGCGCGCGGTCTAGCCGTCCTTCTCGCTTGCTTGCAATTGCGCCAGAAGTATTTCTCCGATCTTATAGCCGTCGCCCGCACCTAGCGTGATCACGATGTCGCCGGCTTGCGCGTGCGCTGCCAGGTAGTCGGCGCACTCGCACAGGCCGGCAATGTGGCGGATGGCGGGATGGGGGCTAGCGGCAACCAGTTCGGCGGAACTGACGCTGCCGTCGTCGGCCTCGCGCGCGGCAAAGATGTCGGTGACGATCACCTGGTCGGCGTGCTCGAAGCTGTCGCCCATGCGATAGAGCATGCGTTGCGTGCGGCTGAAGGTGTGCGGCTGAAACACGGCCCAGATGCGCCGGTCCGGAAAGCGCTGGCGTGCGGCGGCCAATGTCGCCATGATCTCGGTCGGGTGGTGAGCGTAGTCATCGAAGACCTGTACGCCGGCGGCTTCGCCTTTGGCCTCGAAGCGGCGGGCGACGCCCGTATAGTGCGCCAGGCTGTCCAGCGCCTGCTCTAGCGGCACATCGCACCAACTGCTCACCGCCAGGGCCGCCAGGGCGTTGCGGATGTTGTGTACGCCGGGCACGCGCAGGCGAAGTCGCCCGGCAGGGGCGTGCCACCACACTAGATCTGCCGCGCTCGTGTCGCCGTCTGGTTGAAAGCGCAAGACGGCGCGCATGTCCGCCGCTTCATTCAGGCCGTAGGTGATCCAGCGCGGGCCACGTGAATAGGTATAGCTGCGCAATGCCTCTGCGCCTTGATCGTCGCTGCAGGAGATGACTAGGCCGCTGCGGCTCACCCGGTCGACGAACTGCATGAAGGCTTTGCGGAAGCTGGACGGGGTGGGGTAGCAGTCCGGATGGTCCCACTCGACATTGGTAATGACTGCGACTGTGGGTTCCAAACCAAGGAACATGTGGTCGTATTCGTCCGCTTCGATGACGAAGTGCGGGCCGCTTCCGGCGGCGGCGTTGCCCAGGCCCGGCAAGTTGGCGCCGACGATGAAGCCCGGGTCGAGGCCGGCCGCGCGCAGCACTTGAATGATCATGGCGGTGGTGGTGCTTTTGCCGTGCGTCCCGGCGACGGCGATGACCTGCCGGCCCTGCAGGAGAGCGGGCAGAAAGTCGACGCGCTTGACGACCGGCAGACCGAGTTGGCGAGCAGCAGCCAGTTCGGGGTTGTTGTCGTGGACGGCGCTGCTGATCAGCACGACGTGGGGACGCTGGTCAACGGGTTGGTCGAGGAGGTTGTCGGCTGTCTGTTGCGCGAAGACGGTCGCTCCGTGCTGGGCGAGGCGGGCGGTGACCGGCCCGTCCTGCATGTCGCTGCCGCTGACGGCTACCCCCATCTCGAGCAGGACGCGGGCGATGGCGCTAAGGCCGGCCCCGCCGATGCCGATGAGGTGGACGCGCAGCGATGGGTCGCGCCTGCCGAGGCGTTCGCGCCAATCTCCGGGCTTGGTTTCGTTCACAATTCGTTCGGTCTGCATATCAATAAGTCAATAAGGATGCGCCTCTCGGCGGACATCGCGGCCCTAGCCGCGTACACGAATGATCAGCAGGATGGCAACCGGGATGATCCAATAGACCGGGTTGTCCTCGAATAGAGAGGGCGGCAGGAAGGCGATCATGGTCTGCGCCGCCTCTGTAAACTCGCTTTGGAAGGGCCTGAAGAACGGATAGCCGTAGGCTTCCTGGTAATACCATAGCGTCCCGGCGATGAGATAGCCGTTGATGATGCCGACCAACAGGCTGAGCAAGAGCCCTTGCGGCGGCGGCGCCGGCTGCCCGCCGAACGTGAGGGTGCGCCCGGCATAGCCGGCAAAGACGATCCCCACAAAGACGAACGTGTAGAACAGGCTGAGCAGCAACTCCGGCTCCGTACCGTCTTCGGCTCCGAATGCGCCTTGTGCGGCCGCGCCCAGTGCGGTGTCGATCGGCTCCTTGAAGAAAGTCAAGATGAAGAGCGCGACCAAGATGATCAAGGTCGAACCTAGCTCTTTGACATAGCCGCGTGCCAAGCCGATCAGGACGACGATGATGCCGATAGTCAGGTAGAGAATCTCAATCGGTCCCATACAGGTTCCAGGGTTTCAGGGTTTCGGATAGCGTCATGATTTAGCCTTGGCCCCGCCGCGGATCGACATGGCGGCGATGACCAAGATGGCGGTCAACACGATCAGGATGCCGACCGAACCGAGCGGTGCGATCAGTCCCCAGATGGCGACCACCACGTCCCAAAGTAGGCGAGCGCCCCTGCCCATCATCGAGAGCAGGTTGATGCCGGTATCCAGTTCGGTTGTGGTTCCCTCGGGCGAAAAGAGCGCGTCTAGGCTGGGCAGGAAGACCATGGCGAAGAAGAAGCCGTTAAGCACGCCTAGGACGATGGCCCAGCCGTTCTTTTCACTCTTTTTGTCGGCGATGATCCAGCCGGTCGCCAGGTAGGCGACGATGAAGACGATCACCCAGACGACGTATAGAAAGGCGTCTCGCGTGTCTGCGCCGACCAGTTCGGGCGCGCTGGTGAGCGCGGCGAAGGCCTCATCTGCGCTGCCGGTGAAGCCGCCGGCGAACGCGAATTGCAGGCCTGCGGCGATCAGGTTCGCCATCGCCACCACGATGTCCCCGCTCTGCTGAAGCAAGAGCCAACTCAGCAATGCGATGATGGCGACGGTCAGTTCGCGAGAGAAGCCGCGCCGCCAACCGAGCCACCCGAAGAAGG
>Ga0334886_1003637_pt1 | contig 13541 bp, 12 predicted proteins | sample GraSluR1_MG_9_FD_207232 | JGI IMG/M metagenome (GOLD analysis project Ga0334886, IMG submission 207232) | Sludge microbial communities from methane-producing bioreactor in Wageningen University, Netherlands - Granular Sludge_27_06-R1 | ecosystem: Engineered > Bioreactor > Anaerobic >...
CTGCCTTTTTAATAGCGTCTGCTACCTTTACGGTATTCTGCCCGGATTGTTTGACTATGCTTATCCCCACAGCGGGTTCTCCCTGAAAAAGTACAATACTATCCGGTTCTTCAATACCATCTGCTACGGTGGCAATGTCCTTCACATATAATTGAATCCCCCCTCTGCGTGCAACGGGAAGTTGTTCAAAATTCTCCGCACTAGTAATCTCACCGGATGTACGGACTGTCACCTGACCTGATTCGCTGCTTAGACTGCCCCCGGGAACATCCATATTTTCGCTCTGGAGACTGGCAATTACCTCTGGAATGCTCAAGCCCAAAGCTGCTAATTTATCTTGGTCCAGATTAATTTGAATTTCTCTTTTTTCCTGACCTGCTATTTTTACCGAACCTACCCCTGGAATAGTTTCCAGGTATCTTCTCACGGTATTATCTACAATAGCACTCAATTCAAGTAACGACTTGTCACCCGTAACAGCTAGGGACATAATAGGTATAGAGGAAGGACTAAAAGTGGATATTACAGGTTCCTGAATATCGTCTGGCAAATCACTCCGTATTTCTCCCAGTTTTTCTCTGACATTCTGAGCAGCAATCTGTGGGTTGGTCTCCAGAGTAAACTCAGCCCAGGTTACCAGCACTCCTTCCTGAACCTGGGTATAAGTATGTTTTACTCCGGAAATCTGACCAAGGGCTTCCTCCAATTCAAGAGCCACCTTATTCTCTATTTGCTCCGGTGATGCCCCGGCCTGAACAATCGTTATCGAAACATAAGGGAACTCAACATCTGGCCAGTCATTGATGCCCAAACGAAAATAACTGATCAGACCCAGCATTACCAGAGCCAGAATAGATACAGTTACAAATACCGGTCTTTTCAAGCTGAGATTAGTAAGAAACATTTTTATTCCTCCTGTTCTCTGATAGCTTGAACTCTATCCCGATCCTTAAGTTTACTTACGTCGCTGACTATTATTGACTGACCAAGCTGCAAACCAGAGATTATTTCCACCATGTCATCCATAACTGCTCCGGTTTGAACCTGCTGTTGTTTTACTGATTCTCCATCTAAAATGAAAACATAATTGAGATCTTGCAGGCTGATTAGAGCGTCTCGGGGAATTGCAGTAATTTCCCGAATTTCACCGGTATATATTTTGGCCTGGGCAAACATGCCGGAATGCAGCAGTAAATCCGGGTTATCAAGCCGTATTTTCGCCTGAAATACCCGTGCTTCAACACTGACTGAAGGATTGATTATTTCCAGCACGCCGGAGAATTTCTGTGTACCATAAGCATCCAACGTCACTTCAGCTTTTAACCCTGGTTTAAGGTTTGCAATTTCCTTCTGCTGAACATTCACTAATGCGTAAATATACGATATATCTTCTACGGTCATAATCGTTTGACCAATCGACAGCATCTGGCCGAGAGAAACATTTTTGTTACTTACTACGCCCTGAATTGGCGTTGTAATGGTAGTGTTTGCCATAGAAATGGAAGCGCTTTCAACTGCAGCTGCTGCCGCCTCCGCATCTGCTTCAGCCACATTACAGGCAAGTTCGATATCCTGTAAATCCTTATCAGAAATCGCGCTGCTATCATGCAATTGTTTAAAACGCTGGTAATCAGTATGAGCGGCAGCCAAATTAGCTTCAGCTTTTTTGAGATCGGCCCGGGCGGCAATTAAAAGACTGTTGTAATCCTGAGTATCAAGGGTAACCAGAACTTTACCCGCCGATACCTGATTTCCATTCTCAACTAACACCTGAGCAACACGGCCAGACACCTTGGGACTAATTACAGCGGTTTCCCCAGCTTCCAGTGTTGCAGGCAATTCCAAAGCATTGTCCTTGCTGATCAGGTCTACCTCTCTTACAATAACAGTTTTAGCTGAATCGACATTTTTCTCAACCGAGGAGGCCTGTGGTGTAAATCCATTCTTCCAAAGTCCCAGAAAAACCATTAATAAAGCTGGTATTAACCATAACAACCATTTATTTTTCATATTGTTCACCTCACGCTGCAGATTTTTTCCCTAATCGTTAAACCTGATATTGAAAAGACGAGTGAATGATAGTTAACATGACCTCCGTCTAAATGGATGGAATATCTTATCTCCCCCAACCTTAAAATAGAGTTTGCATCCTTCGGGTTGCATAAACAACTTCTATAAGTTAGGCAAGCCTAACCCAATGGCTATTTTTTTAAGGTTCTAAAGGAACCTTAAATTATTGAGGATTTTGTATAATTATTTTTTCTCCTATGAAGATAGTAAAATTGCTTTCCAACCAGCTATAAAGAAATTGCTAAGGCTGTCGATATAACGGTCAGCCTCTTCTCTTGCCATATCATGTTCTACTATTTCAAATACAGCTGAAAAATATGCACTTGAAATAATATGAACTAGTTTCAGAGTAATTCGGCCGGAAGCCAGGGCATCATTGCCTGTGGCTTCAAAAAACTTCAAGGTGTAATCTACCTCAATCTCAGCAAGACTATGTATAAAATCTTCAAAAGCAGTCCCTTCTGCACATGTTATAAGCAGTTTAAACTCATCAAAATTATCATATATATATGCAATAAAAATTTTCAGCTTGTTTGCACTATAACCATATGCAGTATCCAGCTGGGTATCTCCAGGCAGCTCATTAAATTCCTTGTGAACGTTTAAAAAAAGTTCTCTCAGTCCATTTACGGCAGGCGATACCAATGCTTCAAACAAGGCTTGCTTGTCTGGGAAATAACCGTAAAACGCACCTGTGGTTACTCCAGCCTGCCGGACAATACTGCGCAGGGAAGCATCTTTAAAACCTTTTTGCAGGAATTCTATTTTACCCTCAGTCATAATTTTCTGCAAGGTATTTATATCATTGCCACCCAAATATATAACCACCTCTATATAACACTGTTATATATTATGTTAAACTATTTTACATGTCAAGGGGTGAGTCAAGGTTCATTTTAAGAATAATGGCTTAACAGGACAGGGTATTCAGCCGCTGGAGCTGATTCTCTGCAGTATTTTATACAGGACCAAGATTATATTTATGGTAAAGTGAATGCTTTTTAAATCAAAAATCACCTAGTGTTTGATAAAAAGCAGCAGATTGCAGAAATACTTCCCGGGGCAGCATAATTCCTGACCGGGTTGATAACGATTATCATTACTAACATAATGTGTAATGTAAGCAAGATATATTCAGATGGATGTGATAACGGAAAAATTCATTCAAGCAAGTTATACGGAAAAATAGAGTTAGGAGAGAAAAGTTTCTAAGTAAGATAGAGTCAATACCTGGGTTAGCTATTTAGAGGAAATTATTTTAAATGAACCCGAAATAAATGAAGCGTGTGGTTATGGAGAGCAAATGGGATTTTGTTCATTCCGGTATTGAAAAACTATATTTCCATCAAATACGATGATCAAGATAAAACCAAGTACAAAATTTTTTTTCGTTAAGTTAGGTATGCCTAACATTAACAATATTTTAAACAACATTTAAATATTGGAGGATAAAGAAGTATGCAGAAAGAGAAAAAAACGTTTGTTTTAAAAAGGTTTACACCCTATATGGGCAAGAAGAAAATACTTTTGCCTTTGTCATTAGTATTGTCAGGGATTTCCGCAGTTCTAAACATCTTGCCTTTTGTACTGGTATGGTATATAACACGCGAAATATTATCAACTCCGCAAGCGGTTGATATTGCCAATGTCAGTTATTATGCGTGGCTTGCTTTTGCCAGTGCCATAGGAGGAATCGTGGTATATTTTGGCGCGCTTACGAGCTCACATCTGGCGGCCTTTCGCGTCGAGGTCGGCTTGCAAAAAGTGGGTATGGAAAAAATATTATCTATGCCCTTAGGTTTTTTTGATCAGCATGCCAGCGGAAAAATTCGCAAGATTGTCAACGATGGAGCTGGAACAACGCATACATTTTTGGCCCACCAGCTTCCGGATATGGCAGGCAGCATTGTCTCCCCCATTATTCTGATCGCGCTGATTTTTATTGTAGAGTGGAGAATGGGTCTGGCTTCTCTGGTTCCAATTATTATGGGTTTCATAACCATGAATTTCATGAGGAGCACTGAAGGCCAGAAATTTCAAAAAATGTATTTTGATTCTTTGGAGGAAATGAGCTCAGAATCCGTGGAGTACGTCCGCGGCATTCCAGTTGTAAAAACATTCGGTCAATCCATATTTTCTTTTAAACGATTTTATGACAGCATAATCAAATATAAAGAGATGGTTTACGCCTATACTATTCTCTGGCGAAAACCCATGTCGTTTTATATCGTGATTATGCAGTCAGCCGCCTTCTTCTTAATTCCAATGGCTATCTTTTTAATCGGCAGAGGAGGAAATCTCCCCCTGGTGCTGGCCGACTTCATCTTTTACCTTCTTATATCTCCGATCTTCACCATGCTTTTGATGAAATCGATGTATTTTCAGCAGAATGCTTTGATTGCCGAGCAGGCAATTGACAGACTGGATAATCTCCTGAATTATCCAGGCATTAGCTATAGCGAAAATATAAAGAACATCAAAGACCACAGCCTGGAGTTTAAGGACGTAGTGTTTTCCTATGAAGGCACCGACCAACCCGCCGTCAACAAAATCAGTTTTAAAGTAAACGAAGGCGAAACCATCGCCCTGGTTGGAGCTTCGGGAGGGGGAAAAACTACCATGGCCCGGCTGGCCGCTCGCTTTTGGGACGTAGATAAAGGCGAAGTATTGGTAGGAGGGGTTAATGTTAAGGATATCCCCAAAAAAGAGCTGATGGACAATATCTCTTTTGTTTTTCAAAATACCAGGCTGCTTAAAGGTTCCTTAAGAGAAAATATAATCTTTGGCAAAGAAAACGCCGGAGAAGAAGAAATAAATAAAGCTATTGATTTTTCACAGTCAAGAGAAATTATAGACAGCCTTCCGGATGGACTTGATACGGTAATAGGCGCTAAAGGGACCTATCTCTCAGGAGGAGAACAGCAAAGAATCGCCCTGGCCAGGGCCATTGTAAAGAATGCGCCCATCGTGCTTTTGGATGAAGCCACTGCCTTTGCAGATCCCGAAAATGAGCATTTAATCCAAAAAGCCCTGAAAGAGCTCAGCCGTGGCAAAACAACGCTTATGATAGCCCATCGTCTTACCAGCGTACAAAATGTCGACCGGATTCTGCTTATAGAAAACGGGGAAATTGCGGAAGAAGGTACCCACGCGGAGCTGCTGGATAAAGGCGGCTTATACAAAGCTATGTGGGATGAATACCAAAAATCCGCCTCCTGGAAAATAGTCGCTAAAGATACTGTAAACAAAGGAGGACAAAATGATTAAATACTTTCAGAATAAATACGCCATGTCTGAAAAAGGCGCCCAGGATCTTTGGCGCTCAATTATTTGGTCTGTAGTAATGGACCTTAGCTTTATGGCCCCGGTAGTACTCAGCTTTATATTCCTGGATGAATACATGGGTTTACTGTTAAATTCTTCAAACAGCCCGGAAAATAGCATTCTCTACTATGTTATTATGTCTGCCGCGTTTTTCCTGGTGATGTTGGTTATTGCTTATTTTCAATACGATTCGGCCTATACCAAAATTTACGAAGAAAGTGCCCGAAGACGGATCAGTCTGGCTGAAACTCTTAAAAAACTGCCGTTGGCTTTTTTTGGGAAAAAGGATATTGCTGATTTAAGCTCAACCATAATGGAAGATGCTACCCAGATAGAGCAGCTCTTTTCCCATTCAGTTCCTCAAATATATGCAGCGGTATTGACTCTGCTGATTATGGGAGTGATGATGTTTTTTTACAACTGGCAGCTTTCTCTGGCTGTATTTTGGGTAGTTCCGCTGGCGATCCTGGTCTTTTATCTGTCGAGAAGGTTTCAAAAAACTGTTCATGCGAAACTTTATTATCTGAAAAGAGATATTTCAGACAGTATTCAAGAGAAGCTTGACTCAGCTTATGAAATAAAATCCTATAACAGAGAAGAGGCCTTTTCAGACGACTTAAACTCCAAGCTGGACAATTATGAAACGTTTTTGATAAAGGGAGAGCTTCTGATAGGCGCATTTATAAACCTGTCTTATGTATTCTTGCAGCTTGGACTTCCAAGTGTTATATTGTTCGGTGCTTATCTTTTGTCAACAGGTTCTATAAGTATTTTTACTTACCTTGTTTTCCTGGTCGTTGCAGCACGCATTTATAATCCGATTATGGAAGCCTTGAATAACTTTGCCGCCCTTATATATCTTAATGTGCGGATAGACCGTATGAAAGAGATGGATGTAATGCCAAGACAAGAGGGGAAAACTGAGTTTTCTCCCAAAAACTACGATATCGAGTTCAATAATGTCGACTTTTCATATCAAGATGATGTGCAAACATTAAAGAGTGTAAGCTTTACCGCCAAGCAAGGCGACGTAACTGCGCTGGTTGGCCCTTCAGGCGGAGGAAAGAGCACGGTAGCCAAGCTGTCGGCGCGTTTCTGGGATATAGACCAAGGGGTCATTACCCTGGGCGGAGAGGATATCTCCCGGGTTGATCCTGAAACCCTGCTGAATAATTTTTCCATAGTTTTTCAGGATGTTACCCTGTTTAATTCAAGTGTTATGGAAAATATCCGCCTTGGCAAGAAAGACGCATCTGATGAAGAAGTCGTAAAGGCGGCGCAGCTGGCCCAATGCGATGAGTTCGTTAAAAAGCTTCCGCTGGGATATGATACCTTGATCGGAGAAAACGGAGAAAGATTATCGGTAGGCGAAAGACAGCGTATATCCATAGCCCGAGCAATACTAAAAGACGCGCCGATTATCCTGCTTGACGAAGCTACCGCATCTCTTGATGTAGAAAATGAGAGTAAAATCCAAAGCGCACTCAGCGCGCTTATAAAAAACAAGACCGTTTTGATTATTGCTCACCGTATGAGAACCGTTTCAGGAGCTGATAAAATTGTGGTTATTAAAGACGGTGCTATCGCCGAAATCGGCACACCCATGGAATTAAAAGAAAAACCAGGAATCTTTTCATCGATGTTAAAGACGCAATATCAAACTAATTAATACTTATTTGGAATGTAGGTGAAGTCTATCGTAAAAAATTATTCTCTTAGATAAGGCTTAACATGAAAGCTTCAATCATTGTTTTTAGTCGGTCAGGCAATCCCTTAAAAACAGCACAAATACTTAAAAGAGAGTTAGAAATCGATTAAGCCAAAAAAACATTGACAATAAATAGAAAAAGATTAATAATACTAGATGCAAGCGCTTGCATCTAGTATTATTTTACAGGAGGTTGCGAAATGTTAGATAATAGGAAAAGATTATGCATGGCAATACTGGTTGCTTTTCTGTTTCTCGTTTCATTGGCTGTATCCGGCTGTGGCGGCAGCGAGCAGGAAGCGGTACAAGCGCCAGTTGAAAAGCCGGAGAAGCTGCGGGTGGCAGTGTCTATTGTGCCTCAGGCCAGTTTTGTTGAAGCTGTAGGGGGGGAACTGGTGGAAGTGATAACCATGATTCCGCCGGGAGCCAGCCCGGAGAATTATGCTCCCACTCCGCAAATCATGGAAGAACTGAGCCAGGCCAGGATCTATTTTGCTATTGGCGTTCCTGCGGAAACAGACGGTATAATGCCCCGGCTGCAGACGGATTATGCAGATCTGAAAATAGTGGATCTGGCTGATCAGGTAGACAGTGTATATCCTGCACTGGAAATGGCGCCGGGAAAAACTGATCCCCATCGCTGGATGTCTCCCCGTCGGGTACAGGAGATGGCCAAAATTATTGCCAGCGAATTAAGCACCCTGGATCCAGATAATGCCCAAGTATATGAGAAAAATGCTGAAGCCTTCCAAGAAGAGCTGTCCCAGCTGGATACAGAGATAAAAGAAACGCTGGCCGGAGTAACCGGAAAGAGCTTTATTGTGTATCATCCCGCTCTGGGTTATTTAGCCAGTGATTATGGTTTGAATATGATTTCTTTGGAAGCGGAAGGAAAGGAAGCTGATCCGCAACGACTGCAGAATGTTATAGATCAGGCTAAAAAGGAGAAGATAAAAGTAATATTCTACCAGGCGGAAATGGATAGCAAGCAGGCCCAGACCCTGGCTGAGGAATTGGGCGGAAAAGCTGAGCTTATTGCTCCATTATCCCCGGACTATATTGACAATCTGAAAAAAATAGCCGATACTTTTGCCCGGGTTTTGCAGGAACAGTAAAGCAGCATGGAATTATAAAGCGGCAGGCTCTATGGAGAGAGGCCTGGGTGGGGCATATTTTTCTAATAGAAAGGTGAAACTCGGATGACAGCAGGGAATAGTATAATAGAATTGGAGCAGGTCAGTGCAGGATACGGAAGTATACTGGCGGTGCAGGACGTCTCTCTGAGCATTGCAGAAGGGAGTTTCACTGGTATTATTGGGCCCAATGGCGGAGGGAAGAGTACTCTGCTGAAGCTAATGCTGGGCTTGATCGAGCCTTGGCAAGGGCAGGTGCTGGTATGTGGACAGGAACCCAGGCATTATCGCCATTTAATCGGTTATGTGCCGCAAGCGGCCTCAAGCAACCGTCGTTTTCCCATATCAGTTCGCCAGGTGGTCTTGCAGGGTCGCCTGGCGGGAAAAGCTCCCCTCTTCCATCGTTATCAAAAAATGGATATGGAACTGACTGAGCAGTGCCTGTCGCGTCTGGAAATCCTGGATCTAGCCGAGCGCCAGATAGGCCAGCTGTCCGGGGGACAGTGGCAGCGGGTCCTTATAGCCCGGGCACTGGTAGTGCAGCCTAAAATACTGCTGCTGGACGAACCTACCAACAGCTTGGATGCTTATGGCAGCACCCTGATATACGAACTGCTGCAAGAATTAAATCAGGATGTTAGCATAGTAATGGTTACTCACGATACCCTTGCCATTAGTTCCTATGTAAAAGATATTGCCTGTATTAATCATGTTCTGCATTATCATGGTGAGCCTGATATCAGTCCCGAGCTGGTATTGGAAGTGTATGGCTGTCCGGTGGAGCTAATCGCCCATGGGGTTCCCCATCGGGTTTTGAAAGAACATGGAGGAATACAATGATATCAGCTTTGTTAAACTACAATTTTCTGCAGAATGCTGTTATGGCGGCTTTGCTGGCCAGTATCGCCTGCGGTATACTGGGTACTATTATTGTGGAAAGAAAACTGGTTATGATGAGCGGGGGAATTGCCCATACCGCCTTTGGAGGGATTGGGATGGGCTATTATCTCCGGGTAGAACCGATTTACACCGCACTGGTGTTCTCACTTGTGTCTGCTCTATCTATTGCCCATATTCAGCGCCGGGTCGAACTGGTACCCGATGTCCTTATAGGCATGTTCTGGCCGCTGGGAATGGCCCTGGGCATAATTTTTATTCACCTTACCCCAGGGTATCCACCCAGTATGAGCAGTTACCTTTTTGGCGATATCCTGACTGTATCACGGGCCGATCTGCTGGTTATGGCGGTTTTGGATTTGTTGCTGCTGCTGACTACGGTGGGATTTTATCATCTGCTGCAGGCATACTGGTTCGACGAAGAATTCTGCCTGGGACTGGGGTTACAGGTTCTCCTGGCTGAAGCTTTAACCTATGCTATGGTAGCTGTTACGGTAGTGGTATTAATACGAGTGGTGGGAATTATCCTCATCCTGGCTTTGCTTTGTGTCCCGCCTGCCTTTTCCCGCTTTTTCCGTAATGATCTTCCCGGCGTTATGTGCCTGTCGGTTATGGTGGGAGCAGGGATTTGCCTGGGCGGCCTGTGTTTTTCGTATTATTATAACATTCCTACCGGAGCGGCCATCGTGATCTTAGCAGTTTCGGTTTACACTGTAACTGCTCTATGCTTTAAGCCCGGCTTGCCTTCTGGACGATAATGGTTGATTCCTGTTTAGGCAACAGTCAAGATTATAAAGACAAATATGAAAGGAGCCCGGTTTGACGATGAATTACAATACTATCAAACAGGAGTTGACTCGGAAAGGATACAAAATGACTCGTCCCCGGCGAATAATACTGGAGTTCCTGATAGAAAAAACCGGTTGGATTACTGCCAAGTCACTATATGACGAAATATCCAAACACCTGGAGCAGGTTGACTTCTCTACGGTATGCCGTAATCTTGATACACTGACCAGCCTGGAAGTGTTATGCCGGGTTGACCTTGAAAACAATGGGGTTTTTGCCTACTGTGTGCGGGAAGTGGAGGATCATCACCATCACTTAATTTGCCGCTCCTGTGGTAAAACCAGTATAATTAATACCTGTCCCCTCAACGACTTGAGCCCTGAGCTGACCGACGGCTTCAGCGACCTGGGATGCCGCTTCGAAGTATATGGAATATGCCAGGATTGCCGACTAAAACAAACATTTGGATAAGTAAATTAGAATTTACAGTTAGGATATTATGAATGATATGGAAAATTTACCATGAAAAATAAAGGCTATAAGATAATTGCCTTTCCTGGTGCTGATAATAATTCGCTAAAATCAAATTCATATAGGAAAACAGGATCTAGAAAACCTAACCCCAAAGAATGGATGTTGGTTGCCTTTATCTTGTTATCGGCATTATATTTCCTGTTTTCCATTATTAAGTCGATTGATATAGTGTCCAGGATTGATTCCTCCTTGTTTCCGGTTTTAAACACCGTATTTTTAAGTATACTGATTCAAGCCTTACCTTTCTTATTGCTGGGTGTATTAGTAGCATCAACTATACAGGTCTTAATTTCCAGCGAAACAATTGCCAGAATATTTCCGCGAAATTCAGTCTTCGGATTTATTGTTGCCATGCTGGCTGGGGTATTTTTCCCAGTATGTGATTGTGCTGTGGTGCCGGTTGCAGCCGGTCTGGTAAAAAGGGGAGTGCCTTTGCCCGCTGCGGTTACTTTTTTGCTGGCAGCGCCAATCGTCAACCCGATTGTTATTGCTTCAACCTGGTATGCTTTTCCCGACCAACCGCATATGGCCCTGTTTAGAGTCTATTTTGGTTTAATTATTGCTTTGGCGGCCGGATTAATGTTCAGGGTTCTTCCCGCTGAGAACGTCCTGCTTTCCAATAGTAACAGCTTAGACCTTTGTACTTCTACCTGCAGTTGTTGCAGTTCCCATGTTCAAACGACAGGATTCGGGGATAAAATCGGGATGATTTTTCGACATGCTGTTCAGGAGTTTTTTCAAGTAGGAAAATTCCTGATTTTCGGAGCTTTATTATCCAGTGCGCTTCAGGTGTTGGTGCCGAAAGATATTTTTTATGGTATTAGCGGAACAGCTGTTTCAATTCTTATAATGATGATAGCCGCCTTCATACTTTCGGTATGTTCTACCTCAGATGCCTTTATTGCCCGAACCTTTGTGAATCAGTTTCCAATGGGTGCAGTAATGGGATTCATGATACTGGGGCCAATGCTGGATATAAAAAATGTGCTGATGCTCTTAAGCAGTTTTCAAAAACGATTTGTAGTCAAACTAGTCTTAATTATCTTCAGCATTACCTTTGTAGTGATGCTGATCGTGTCACCCTGGCTGAATTAAAAAGGAGATTATTCATGATTAGAGAATTTCTGGCTGAGTTTAACCTGGATGTTCTGTTTAAGATAATGATTCTACTGGGATTTGCCTTGTTTTTTTTCTTGATTATTAAGAACGGGCAAGTGCTGATCTATGTTCATCCCCGGATAGTACCTTACATGTACTTTGCTATTATTGCCATAATCTTGATGGTTTTGTTTTCCCTGCCTGATTTGAGAAAGGGACCGAATAATTCAGTTTGTCTATCCTATTTGATATTTTTGCTCCCATTGCTGACTGCTTTTATGCCTCCCCAGACTATGGATGCTTCACCCATATCATTTGGCTCAACCAAAGCCGGGGTGGTCAGTTCTGATGATAGTGCCGGTGATCCCTCGATTTCCAGCCGCGCAGAAGAAAGTCTATCAGCCCGGTACTCTGATTCAGACCAGGAATCGGAAGTAATCACCCCTGATATTGAGATCCTGGACGGACCCATAGTTGTAGATGATAATAATTTTTTTCAGTGGAGCCAGGAAATCTTTATCGGCCTGGATGCTTATGCAGGTATGCAAATAGAAGCAACCGGCTTTATATTAAGAGATGAGCAATTTGAAACCAATGATTTTGCCCTGGCCCGCTTATTGATGACTTGTTGCGTTGCCGACACGGTGCCTATCGGCTTTTTATGCCGCTATGAAAATAGTGCAAACTTGGAGGAACTTTCCTGGATCAAGGTAACTGGAAATATACAAGTCGTGGATTACAATGGGCAAACCTGGCCGGTTATAGTAATAGATAAATTAGAAAAAACCAGCAAACCGAAAAATGAATATGTATATCCATATTAACGGTTGACTCTGTTTATAAATCGGTTTGGCAATAGGAGCTTTTAAACTGTTTAAGCTTTTCCAAAATATCTGGATTACAGGCTAAAAAGTGATTCAGAATTTTAATGTTTTTCAGGGTATCAATACTTAGATAATGTTCTATAAGCTCTGTTTCCAGCAATAGGCTGTCAACAACCCCTATGTTTTGTAAAAACAGTTCGATTGTTTCATGCCGGTCCAGCAGGAATGCTCCCATCATTTCACCTTTAGGTGTCAGCTGGATAATACCGTACTTTTGATAGGCCAGATATTCCATGGCACTCAATTTGCTGACCGTCTTGGAAACGGAAGAGGCTTTTACGTTCAACTGATTTGCTAATTGACTGACTCGAACGTAGCCGTTGCTTCGGCAATTTCTATAGATCATTTCCAGGTAGTCTTCCATGCTGGGAGTTAGATGATCCTGGTTCTTCTTTATCATTTCATAACCGCGAAAGGTATGAAATACTTTGCTGTCCAATTCTTCACCTCCCTCGTTAAGACCTTGATTGTATTCTGGTATTTTATGTTAGATGAATTGAGGTACCTAATTATAATGGCTCTCATAGAATAAGACGTGTAAAAAATATTTTCCCTTGGCTAACTTTATGACCACTGCTGGTAAAGCATGAATTTTCAAGGAGGATATGTATGGTAAAATTGGTCCCGTTACATCATCTGGCACTGGGTGCGTGCGGAAAGGTAAGGGAACTGACCGCTGGTGGGAGTAACAGGAGGAGAATGCTTGATTTGGGTTTGATCTGTGGTACCAGGGTGGAGGCTCTGCAAAAGAGTCCTTCGGGTGATCCAACCGCTTATGAAATTCGTGGTGCAGTTATCGCACTGCGTTCTGAAGAAGCGGCCCAAATACTCATTGAAGTGGTATAAGGCCTGGCATGGAGGATTACTAAATGGTGATCTGCGGACAGGAACACTATCAGCAAATCTCCCCGGAAACATTTGGAATGTCTTTTTATGATGAGGATATGGTTATTGCATTAGCCGGCAATCCCAATACCGGCAAAAGTACAGTTTTCAACCGTTTGACCGGATTAAACCAGCATACCGGTAATTGGCCCGGAAAAACCGTAAGCCATGCTCAGGGAAAGTATAGATATAAGCATAAGGACTTTTTCCTGGTCGATT
>Ga0334886_1003673_pt1 | contig 13456 bp, 3 predicted proteins | sample GraSluR1_MG_9_FD_207232 | JGI IMG/M metagenome (GOLD analysis project Ga0334886, IMG submission 207232) | Sludge microbial communities from methane-producing bioreactor in Wageningen University, Netherlands - Granular Sludge_27_06-R1 | ecosystem: Engineered > Bioreactor > Anaerobic > Unclassified...
ATCAGGGCGTCCTCCTCATCAGCTCCTCCTCCTCAGCGCCTTCAAGTTATCAGTGCCTCCTCGTCCTCATCCTGCTCTGGACCGCCACCATCCGACCGGCGCCGGCCGACTCCGCCTCCCGGATCTTCTTGCCGGTGAACTTGAGGAAGACGTCCTCCAGGGTCGGCTCGTGCATGGTGACGGACCGGATCAAGAGCCCGGCCCGGCTGGCCGAGAGGACGATCTCGGGGATCCGGGCCTCGGACCGGTCGACGCTGAGCCGCAGGGTCGAGCCCGCCCGGTCCACGGCCTCAACCCCTTCGAGATCCGATAAGGCCCCGACCTGCTCCTCGGTGACGGAGTCGTCGACCTCCAGGGTGACGATGTCCGCGCCGATGAGGTCTTTTAGCCTCTCCGGGCTGTCCAACGCTACGATCCTCCCCCGGTCGATGATGGCGACCCTCTCGCAGAGGTGGTCCGCCTCCTCCATGTAGTGGGTGGTCAGGACTACGGTGACCCCCTCCTCCTGGTTCATCTTCAGGATGTACCGCCAGATGTACCTTCGGGTCTGGGCGTCAAGGCCGAGGGTCGGCTCGTCCAAAAAAAGGACGTGAGGGTGGTGCATCAGCCCCCGGGCGATCTCCAGCCTCCTCTGCATCCCCCCGGAGTAGTCCTCCATCAGGACGTCCGCCTTCTCGGTCAGGTCCACCAGCTCCAGGACCTCGGCGACCCTCGCCTCGCGGGTCTTTCGATCCATCCCGTACATCCGGCCGTGAAAGTCCAGGTTCTCGCGGCCGGAGAGCTGGCTATCGACGGAGGGGTCCTGGAAGACGACTCCGATGGAGTTTCGAACCGCGTCCCTCTCCCGTTTTATATCATATCCCCAGACGGTGGCCCCTCCTGCCGAGGGCCGCAGCATTGTGGTCAGCATCTTGATGATGGTGCTCTTTCCCGCGCCGTTGGGGCCGAGGAGGCCGAAGAGCTCCCCCTTCTCGATGTTCAGGTCGACCCCGTCAACGGCAGTGAAGCCGTTGAACCTCATGGTTAGACCGCTGGTGGCGATGGCTGGACCATCCATGAGGGAGGATGAATGAGGGAGGGGGTTTATAGGTTTGCGTCGGAGCGAAGGCATGGGCCCAAGAAAAAATTCGACATCGACCTTTCAAGAGGCCGAAAATTAATAATTTTAAAAAAAATATTAACCTTCCAGACTTAAGCCAGACCAATGCGCCAGATGCAGATCAATGAATCGTGTGGTCTCGTCATTTCCTTTCCTGAGAGGAATAATAAAATAGTATTACTAGGTCCTCAATTATCTTTCCATTCACAATTGCATCCGTCGTTGTAATCTTCCAAAAGGTATCTGAAAGATTTTCAGGCACTATTTCAATTTTATCGCTAGTAAATACGCTTCCGTCATCATTTGGATTTAAGTCAAACTCTCTTAAAGGTGGATTAAGAGTTATGAGAGTTATGTTTACAGTTTTATCTTTTAAGTCTTTTTTGTTAACGTCATCTTTAATCAGCAAGAAGAGATTCATTCCATCGATGGTAATATCTTTTCCCCTCAGCTGGAAGGGAAAGCGTTCTTGTTCCAGCTTAAACTCTAGCGTTTGAGTGGTAAGGAACTTGTGCCACTCATTGGGAAACTCATGTTTCATACTGAATAATCTTGGGCTGGGCACAGTCGACTGCTCGAGGTTAATTTTAGACGCTTTGCGGAGTTCCTCTCCTCCGTCAAGTGATGTGTAGCTCAGCTTGATTATGACATCAGAAATGGTATTGAAATCGAAGGCATTGCATCCCTTGTCCATCTTAATCTCCCAATCACTAATAGCTCCAGCGCCTTCGAAGGGTAGGTATCTTTCGTCCCTGAAATTCAATTCGAACATGCCACTATCGTTTTGAGCGTGGCTTGTAGCAATAGTGGACTTGGAGGGTCTAAAATGATGGATAAACCGGGCGTCATCATCCGTTTCTGTATAAGAATTCCCTGCGTCATTTTTGAATCTGATCGTGTTAGTTTTCAACTCAAGCGTACAATTGATGCTCGTATAAGGTCCTGTGACGCATGGAATGGTGAGGCTGACGCTTTTGATCCGGCGCATGTAATGTCCAGGGTAGTCAGCATCAAAGAGGGCTTCATATAATGAAAATTCACAAATTCCTGTCTCCTTCAGTTGGATCAAGGCCATAGGACTATGAAGGACCAATGATATGTTTTTGGTGATCTCAAAGAATCTCTCGTTCTGCTCAAGATAAGCCACTTCCATCCTCTTGAGATCGTTCATGAGCTTTTCGCCGGCAAGCAGACCCTTCTTAAGGCCGTCCCAATAGCCGAAATTGATGAAGGCGACATCTTCTCGTCCCAACTCGAATTGATACGCTTTCTCGACACGTTTTGCGGTATCAAACGCCAGCTGGTAGCTCTGGAAGTACACTGCAGAGATCTGGCCGATCATCCAATCGTAGAGCTCCAGGTTAGTGTACTTGGACCTCATATATTCATCAACGGACTTTGCGTTCTCGATCTGCTTCTCGTGATTATACAGCTCCAGCTCCGCGATCTGGACGCGGACCTCAGCCGCAGCAATCTGCTTATCGATCTGTTTCAGCTCTTTTTCGGCAAGATTGAGCTCGTGAGTCCATTCTTCTAGACGTCGCTTAAAATATGCTATTCTAGAGATAATTTGTCCTGTAATTTGGTGAATTGATGATTGGTCTTTATTATAGCCTGCCAAAGAATTGTCATGATCGACGTCAAGAATTTCTCCAGTCTGTGTAGAAACATTATATGAATTTTCCCATTTAGGACTTGGAGCTGGTGGGTTTCCTCCAGGAGATAGCCCCTTATTCCATCCTATACCTACAGAAATGTTTGGAAATGTAGACTTATTAGAGGCAGATAAATGATAACCTGCCGCTATATAATCAAAACCAAGGGCGTTTGACAATTCCGTTATCTCTGATGTCTCAAATTCATTTAGACCAAGATTGTTATCAACCGCAAGTAGGCTTTCGTAAAAAGCAACCTTTGTCTCAATCAGATCTCTTGATCGATTGAGGCTTTCTTTCATTTCTTCATTCTCTTTAATCTGCTGCTTCCGGACATCACGGATCAAATCGAGCATTTGGATTTCATGTTCAGACCTCAACAGAGCTAGACCTTCAGCATCCTTCTTCTCAAGAGCCGCCAATATCGATGAACCAAGTGCTTTAACCTCTTGGCACAATTCTGTTGCCTTTTGTGTGAGAACAGTGAAGCGATATTTGGGGATGGGCATATCAAGATCATTTAAAATTGTGCTGAAATCAACCCCTGATGCCACCGCTTTTACGAGCATTCCTGGATCTATTGGTGGCTGGAACAGCGGCAACTCGCGGAATTGGCCCTCTATATTCATACAATGGCGGATCTTGAATAGCCGGTCGGATAGAGTATCCCAATAACCCAGCAATTTATCGTTTTGAGGTATGCAGAAATATAGCCCTGCTGGAGGTAAATTAAGCGCTGGAAGAGGTTCGTCCACTTCATCGGCCCCTGTAAATACAGAATCTAAGAATTCTAATCCGCCCAATCTCTTTCCAAGATATTCTCTTGTTTCAAAGTTTTGATAGCTGATGGGCCCGGCCGGAGCATAGGAAGAAGTCTTGTACGGGACAGTTCCTGCAAACATGCTCTGTATCACATCCGACTGTAGCCCATATTCACCTGGATTCAAAATGTTTCCAGCCATAGTTCCAACATTCAGGATAGAGTAGCTTGGAGATTCAGGTATCTCATCTTCCAGCAGATTCGAAAACTCGTCCAGGTGGGGTTTTAATGAGGCATAGTCGTAATCAGTATGCTCTCTTGCTGGCAGGAGTTGAGGGCGCGGCCCAAGGATTTCTGCAGCGAGGATATAGAGCTGGGTGGCCTCATTGATCGACTCGATGGTATAGCGGCGGAAAAGCTGGTCCGCCCATGCAAATAGGTTATCGAGGTACTTCATCACCACGGCCTTCATGTATGGTGTGATTCGCAACCTCGCCAAAAGGTGGGGCTTGAAGGCATCTCTGCGCCAGCGTTCGATTTGATTTCGGAGGGTATCATCTCCTTCATCTCCGGCAAATCTCTGCATCATCTCCTCTATGCTCATCTTTAGAAGGTCCGTTTTTGATATCTCATAAAATGGCTGGACCTGCCAGGGATGCTGCCATTTTTCTTCATCAGCAGAGCTAAAGTCCAAAGGATCGAATATGTAATGGAACCAGCGCATCGCCTCTTCAAATCTCTGGTTGACGTATAGTCTATTGGCGATCAGCAGGGGAATGTGGAAAAATAACTCCCAATTGTAGAGGGAGTACGGTTGACCAAAAGAAAATGAGATTTCTTCACGGGGTCTACTTTTCTCTTTAATAGGATCAAATGGGCCCACTTCAGTCTTCTTAAAACGGGTATTCGGATTATCGAGGAATCCAGAATGACCAAAAATCGGGTTGACAATCTGCTGCCTGAAAAAGGGGGATCCTTTCACTGGCTTAAGCATTCCGTCTATCCCTTTAGCGTTCAGGGCTCCGATGAAGTCAGAAATGAAAGGATGATAAAATGTGTTAACTGTCTGATAAGGATAAACAAATAGCGAGGTGTTGTCATCTTCATAAAAAAATTCTTGTCTTTTTAGTATCTCCACTTTATTTTCTTGATCCACAGGGAAATATAACCGATAGTTAGAAGCTTTAGAATCCCATAATTTGTAGTCTGAGATATCTGTGCCTGGAATCGAAAACTCTGGCGAACCTTTGCCAAATATCGCGTTATCCTTCAAGCACGCATCATCAGATTGAATAAAAGATTTATGATATTTTATCGGATATACAAATAGCTGAGGTGGACTTTGATGTGTATCAGATTTATAATAAACTGTGGAGCTATACACGTACTTTGCATCGAAATTATCAATATGATTTCCATCAATTCTTAAGGCAATATTAGCTCTGGAATCACTTTTAGAAACAATAGATAAATCAATATTTCTATTTCCTGCATATAGTTTTATATCATAATTATCATTAGTTTTCTCAATTTTATCAATTGAATTAATGTTATACATCTTCCTTAAAAGTTCTTCGAGTATCTCATTTTCTTCCGCCTTCTCCGGAATTTTATTCCAATCAAAAATATACAAATATGGGATTTCGTTTTTGTTGCTTAAATAGCTAATTTTGTTGTTTGGTTTTAGACCGAAAGAAGCAACTAAAGGCATTGGATACGGATTCATATTGAGAACTGTTGCATCTTTTTGCGAAGGGATGCCTGCAATAGCATAACAAAGTGTATACGGATAAAATACATTTACGTATAGATCTCCAGCAGTCGCTATAGCTTCAAAAGCAAATAAATTCTTATTATTCATAGGAACTCTGCATGTCTCAGGATTCGATTCTACAAATGACTCTCCTGCCATTAATCCATTTTCAGTTTGTTCAAAAACTAAAATTTTAGAAAAACTGAAATAATTATATACCATGGGCCTCCGATAATACATATAATTTGTCTCTAATAAAATTATTGGAGTTATAGCCTCTTTAGAAACCTTTTTTGGAGTCCAACCGCCTTGTGATCGATAGCTATATGCTAGTTGAATGGTCCAATACCTACTTGAAGAGGTTTTATTTTCGCTTCCCAATGTGGGTTTATCAGCAATTTCTTTGAATATTGGCCAGAATAAGTATAAGCGCCTGTTCCAGACTATTGGAATAATGTAGTCGCTCTCAATATCCAAATTTATTTTCTCCCAAGCGCCCCACTCATGATACTCGTCCCTGTATCGATAATAATAAGCCTGAGGAGAGGTGCGACAGCGACCAAATATATGAAGTCGTTCATTAACTTCGTATAATCCCTCAGAATTTCTATAACATCTTAAATATTCATTATAATAACCAGAGATCTCCAAATTGCTTACATCGTCGAGCTTCTGCAGATAGTTGAGATAAGCCCTTTCAGCCGACTCGGATGAGATTTCGCTCTGTCGCAGTTCGTTCTCCAAATCCTTGAAGAAAGGCGATTTATCTTCTCGCAGCTCCGGCTCGATCCAATTCTCCGGAAAGAGGAACACCTTTCTATTAGCCTCCCAAACGCGGTAGTTCTTCATCCAGGCCCATTGCTTGGAAGCACTTGCCGAATCGTAGAACTGGATTTTTAAATTCTTCGCCTCGTCGTAAAATTCGATTCCCAAGAATATGCGCTGCACAAAGAGCTGAACAGAGCTGATGGCCTGCACAATTCGAGAAGTCATCATACAGGAGGACATCTCTGTGTCGATCAGGAAGTGAGAGTAGAGCTGCTCGGGCTTCCAATCCCAAGCGGCTGTCAGGAATCCCGTGAGCGCAGCACGCTTTTTTTCCCTCAGCAAATTCTGCATAGGTGCTGCCACTTCACTCCATCGCTGGTCATCGTCATATCTTGCTCTCGCAGCGCGTTTTATGCTGAAGGCAACATCCTTTCCAGGATCCTTCCGGTCGGCCCATTTGACCATTTGCCATGGCTTACCAATTGTCACCCCCAGCCGCCGGCTGATCTTGAAGCATTTCTCGATCCTTAGAAGCGCTCTCTCGTCTTGGAAGTCGTCTGCTCCATAATTGAACCGTTTAATCAGCACTCCAAAATCGCTGCTGTCCCATCCGGTCCGTTCCAAGAGTGCTTTTATAAAGGGATTATCTTCGAGATTATCATCTTCGAGTTTATTTAGATCAATTTTTTTATCTTTATGTTGTCTGGCGATATCGAATAGATCGAAAAGGGATGGCTCTGCCATGCCCAGACGATCACGAAGCTGACATACATCGGCCAAACGCTTCCAGCCAGAATAAAGCGGAGAAGCATTGCTGCTCTCTTTTAATGGAAGGCTCGATAGATCAAGCCAGCCCCTGGGAGCTTCTCCGAACAAATAGCGCGCTTCAGCATATGAAATGCCAAACCGTCTCAGAACTAAGGCCACCTTTTTCAACAGGTTCAAAGTTTGATAAGCTTGATGATAAGGCAGCTTATCATCGATCCTCTGCAAGTCTGAATAATTCTCCTGGATCAAAGTGCTGGTTGCAGGCAAATTTAATTCTTCAATAATCTTATCATCTTCAATTTCCGGATTTAAAAAAGCCTGGATAGCCTCCACTTGACTTTCAACAACATTAATCCAACCCTCCAATAGCTTTTCTGCAATTGTGGCATCGAGCTGGAGCAATTGGCAAAGCTGCTGCTTAATGAATGATCTCTTGCGCTCTCGCAGATCATCCTCTGTGATGCTATTTGGTAGAGACTGATCAGAAGCGATCAGCTTGATTCCTTCTCGAAGCTGCTGGAGGGTTTGGGTATTCTGGCGCAACGAGATATTCGCCGATCCATCCAAGGAGCCTTTGCATAGCAGGGCATGAAGTTCAAGGATGGAGAACTCTGAATTGCGAACGTAATCCAGCTCATCAAGAAATGCGAGTGTACGTCTGACGGCTTCGTCCTTTTTGTTGGGATTCAAGACCATGGGATCTATGCCGGTCAATTCGATTAGTGTGATGTACTCAGATATCTTCAATTGAGCTGCACGACATAATCGAGATATTCGATATAAACGAGAGAGGTTCTCGCAGGATAGCTTCGTTACGATACTGCCAGGCTTAGAACTGTATCTGGAAGCAGCTGGATTCAGCAACATGAGGATATCATCTGCTCTCATGCTCAGAGCAGCTGTAACCTGGGGCAGATATTCAGTTATGCTCTTATCGCCTCCGCCACCAATCAACGCTTCTTCGAAGCTGCTATCATCGCCTGGCCGGATAATTTTTTTATTAAGGAAGACTGATTCGAGCAAGTGCGGCCCTGAGGTGCCTGATTCGGGTGCTGGCAATTTATCGAGGTCCACATAGAAGGTGATAATATCAATCAGCGGCATTTCCAGTTGATCCTTCAATCTCTGCAGATGGGAAAGGCTGAGAAGCGGCGTCTTTTCGGCAGTCTTCCGAAATACCTTCAATGCCATATCCAGCTCTTGCTTCTCCCATCCAAGGCTGCGCCAAAGACGCACAAAGAAACAAAGGCGCATCGCCGCATCAGGATCCTCAGCCAACCCGGTTATTTTGGCGTCTGCAAGCTTACAATTCTCGTATTTGATGTTCAGCTTACCATTCCGATTGACGAAATTGGTGAGCAACAAATCTTTTAAATCTTCAAAAGTGATCCCCGCCCTATCAATTAGATGACTTGGATGGCTCAGAACATCCAACCACTCAGAATCGTTATTTAAGACTCCATTCACTTCTATTTTGTTCCCTTTTTCTTTAAGACCCCAGAATTCCCAGGGTTTGTAGGAGCTGGATCCTGATATCAGGCGCCACTCGCGACTGGTGAGATTGAGATACTCGGCTGCGATACTCTCATCCAGTAGCGGATCTTTCTTGAGTTCGGAATAAAACGTCTCCATCAGAACGTGGCGCGAAGTTCCGAGATGCTTTAAATAAAGACGGGTTTCTTCGGCATCCAGGTCGAAGGGAAGGTTCCAGGGATAGATAGCACGGGACAGAACTTTTGTATATGATTCCCGGAGTACGTGCTCGGGATTTGCTGCAAGCTCTTCCTTCTTCCAGGTGGTTTGGCGGGCGCTGAGAGATCCTTGATGAGCCACGGCCTGCTCGAGGATCTCATTTACAAGATCGATGTAGGGAAGCGGCGTTTCTGTATTATTTATATCCAGAGTGATATGTTGAATATCCGGGCGCCTATCAGGGGCTAAAAGCATCGATAAACCTTTACCGTCTATGGTCTCTTTATCTAAGAATTGTAGCAGGTCCACAAGATAGGCAGCAGGTCCCAAGACTGAGCTGTCATGGTGGCATTCGCATACATCCGAAGGTCCAAAATAATCGCTCCAATTGGTAGCCATCACTGGTGCATCTTCAGGTGCCGGAGGGGCATCTGGCAATGTGTCGTCCCACATCGAAGGAATGACGCTGGGATTTATGCGGATAGACTCTCCGCCAAACCAATACCGCAGGTGGCTTGCCAAACAGCTGCGGGAGTAAGCTTTTCGATATACAGCACGGTCTGCCCCCTCCCCACCGAGACATTCGCTGAAGCGGGCACTATTTGCGGCCTCGCTCATGGAGCCCATCTGATGGGCTGATGTAATTCCACTATCTTTGAGGGCCTTTATCGATTCGTAATGAGAGGTCACTCGCGCGAGTCTTTGAAGAACCTTTGCCTCTTCGAGAGCTGGTTTGGGCAGATCATGGTTGGCCAATAGATTCAAGGAATCTGTGAGAATGTTGAAATCAGGCCGTACATCGAAGATGGGCTTTATCTTTTTCCAAAGCTTCGGTTCTTTTCGGATTATCTGCGCTTTAATAGCGTCTGTGGGGAAAGCCAATTCGACCTCACGTTGGAGAGCCTTTGCATATGCTTTTTCTTTTGATTCTCGGCTTTCGCCCGGAACAGCATCGGGAACTCCGGTTATCTTGACGAGCTTGAGCCAGTCATCCTCATCCCATCGGGCAAAGTCGCGCATGGATGACAAGTTTTTCTTCTGTCGGATATCCTGGACAGCTCTTACCAAGGGCAAGTGATAGGCGGTGAGGGCCGCCAATTGCAGGGTAAAACGGGCTTCTTCTAGCTGATCTTCGTCTTCGAATTCCGGTGATTCTGCCACTCGATTCCAGAATTCTTCTTTCATCCCTTCATGATCGAAAGCCAGGGAAATTATCTTCTCTTGAGCCGATTGGCTCAGTCGCGAACCATTGAAAAGCGCGCCCGCATTGATTTTCTTTGGATCATCCGGAAGACGCAAGGCCTCTCTAACGGCTAGAGATCGAATACTGCCAACGATCGAATCTAGCTTATCTTTATCGCCTCCGGTCAAGATATTATCATCGATCGAACTCTCAAGGGCACGACGGAGGGCGGGCGTGCGCTGTCTTAACAAGCTTTGGGGATCATCGAGGGTGATTCCTTTCCGAGATAAAGCATAGAATACCTCGACCGGCAGATCCGTTCCCATATCCTTGGCCTTGAGCTGCATCTTGGCCGCAGACGCCATCTGCTCGATCTTCAGCCTCTCACCGCCCGCCTTCCCGGCCAGGATCTCGATCTCGTCATTCTTCAGGTCTGACAGCTTGTGAACCAGGGAGGGCCTCGTGATCCCCTTGACCTTGATATCCTTCAGGTGGGGCTTGATATCTTCGGAGAGCCGCTCGAACTCAGAGGGGCTGCGGCGCAGTATCCTCGACGCGCGCAGATCAATAGTCTCCTCCTGCCCCGAGTGGAATCTGACATCCGAGGCGGCCAGCTCCTCGCCCTTCGGCCCGATGGCGCGAAGGATCAGGTCGGCGCTCGCGACGGCGGGTTTGATCTCGTAGCATCCATTATCATCAGTCACCGCCTCTCCCAGAAGCTTCTCGCGGCGCAACTCCTTGTGATAAGCGCGAACTTTGACCCCAGAAAGCGAGCTTCCATCCGGCTGGCGAAGCTGCCCGCGCACGATGAAGCTCTTTTTAAGGTTGTCTTCCTCCATCCGAGCCACCCATCCAAATTATTACTAATTAGCTTTACAGGGATTTAAAGCTGATTGTATCTCAAGACATCTGGATATTTTAAGGGACCATAAAACGATCTGAGGGCACTAACGAGTACGTCTGCAAAAATGAGGCTGATTTCATTCTCTTTGGCAAGAGCGACTTAAGCCATATGAGAGGCGATCAATTATACCGTCTAAGGCCAACAAATTACAAATATGTTAAGCCGTTACTCCCGCTTCTTTATACTGTATTTTCAGTATGTGGGTCACTCGCATGATGCCCTGCTTGATCAGATTTGAGGTGGCGCTTCACTTTTGCGAAATAGGAATTTGGTCCCGCAGCGCTCGAAGAGATGGCTTAGGCGGTCAGCTCTTCGCCCTCCTGCCCGGCGCGCACGATCAGGTTTGCACTCGCGACGGCATGCTGGATCTGGTAGCATCCCTAATCTTCCTTCACCGCCTGGCCCAGAAGCTGCTCGCTGCGCAATCCCTTGTTGCAAGCGCGAACTTTGACGCCTACAAGCGGGCTGCCGTCCGGCTGGCGGAGCTTTCTGCGGACGATGAAGCTTTTTGTCTGGTTGTCTGCCTCCAATCCGGCCACCTCTCGAAATTATAATGAAATTTAGATCTTCAGAATTTTATAAAATGGCAATATCCTTGATATAAGCTACAACTGCATAGACGCATTATTTTCTACAGTATCGTGTTATCCGTGCCCATCCTATTTATATTTAAGATTGAAAACTCGTTGCCAAATGGAAACACCTCCCCAATGAGCATTCCCATCACCTCTCAGCGCATGCACGGACTCCTCAACTAGCTGCATTCTACCTAAATCTTCATGATGATGCCATATGTACCCATCTGGTGTTTTGGGATAGCCGGCGATTTCATTAGCGGCATCAAAATCCAATTTCCTTGATCCTCGCAAACGCCCTATATTTACATTGTTTGGTCCAAAGGGAAAAAGTTCATCTTCTGAATATTTAGGAAATGCGCTCGTATCCGCATCGATCTTTTTCTTTTCATCATTATACCTTTCTACTAGATCAGGATCTTCTTCTTTTAATCTCTTTTTATTTCTTTCAGATATCTTTTTAGCATCCTTAATTGAGCGAGGCCCATTGGTTGTCGATGAGTTATTGCTGCTATGATACATCGTTTGAATTCCTGCGCCAATATTTGCCAGGCCATTGCCAGCCAGTGTGAGACCTGCCGCAAGACCGGTTATGCCTATTGCGGAAATTGTTAAGCTTGCTCCGCCACTAAGTGGAGTACCTACAACACCAAAGATCGTGCCGCTTCCGCCATAATAAGCCAGAGCTATCCCTTCAAAAAGCTGTACAGCTCCTGCAGCGGATTCCCCAGCCCCATACCAGAACTCCATCGTTCTATTGGGAGCTTCTATAATGCCTGAAGATATTGCAGCAGGCACAATAAGTGGACCCACAAAAGGAATATTTGCAGCAGCGACGCCCGTCCCAAAACCTGTTAGACCTGCAACTAAATCTGAGCTAGTCCTTTGTAGATTCGTAGTCGATCTTTGTTCTCCAGAATAAGGAGGATAAACAGGAGTATATACCTCAATAGTTATCTCTCCCGTTTTGGGATCTATACTGAGAATTTGCGTATTTTCTACTTGATAATTTGAAAATCCGGGTATATACATATCTGGGGAGACCTCAATACAACCACTATAAAATTGTGGGAGATCTTGGTCAGATTTTGTACTTGTTCCATTCTGATCTGAAAAAATTATTGGATTTGTATCTGCATAAGTATACGAATCTATCCCCCCAGCTATTCCAATGGGATCGCTACTAGTCCACCTCCCTAACCACGGCATATAATATCTCGAAACGTTGTAGTACAATCCCGTTTCTTCATCTTGCTCCTTACCGATATAGCGGTATCGCTTTAGCTTCACTTCCGCTACACTCCGTCCAGCTCGGAAAGAAGCACTGCCGTATGGATAATACTCTTCATAAGTGATGAGCTTTGCATCTTGGTCTAGCTCCCACACGAACGAGCCCAGGTGGTTGCCGAGCTGATAACGAATGGTCTGGGGCAGTGATTCATCCACTCCCATCGTCCTTGTCTCCACCAGGGCAATGCGCTGCTTGTCATCCTCGATGTGCAGCGTCTCCCGCTCCAGATCCATCTCGCCGTTGCTCAAGTTGTACCTGCGAAAGACCTCGAAGCTCCCGAGGTAGAACCGCTCCTCCTTTCTCCTTCCATCTGAGAACTCTATAACCTTGCGAACCCTCTGCCCGCCTGCATCGTAGACATAGAATGCCGTGCCCCCGCTGCCCAGATCCACCGACTGCAGCTGCTCCTCGAAGTCCCATTCCATGGCCTGCAGATGGGGCATGCTGGTCATGCTGCCGTGATCATTGTAGCCGTAATTATCACTGCCTGCCCCAACGGCGGTTCTGGTCAGCCTGTTGTTCCTGTACTTCTCATGTTCTTCCTTGATCTGGCTCTTCTCCTCGTAGAAGTAATCCCGAACCCAGCTGCAACCATTTGCATAATGGGAAAAGTGCCGGATATTTCCCACCTCATCATAATCGTAGCATTCCTTATAGCTCCGCAAAGCCTTCCAGTTCCTGGGGTCGTCGCTGCATATCCTGGTCCTGGAGCTGTCGTCCCAGGCGGGATGCTGCAGATCGGCCTGGCCCGCCTGCTCCCGTCCTATGGCCTCCACCAGGCGATAGATGGCGTCGTAGCTGTAATCGCCGCCGGGCTTGACCACCTCCTGGTTGAAGCATCTGATCTCCTGAGCATTGTCCCGGATGGCTGTGATGTTTCCTGCTGGATCATAGGAGTAAAACAGGTCCTGCAGGCGCTTGGATTTGCATGTGGTTTGCAGGTGGTCCAGGCGGAAGGTCTTTTCATCGTATTCGTACGTCGTCATGACCCCGTTGCCGTACTCGATG
>Ga0334886_1003685_pt1 | contig 13436 bp, 6 predicted proteins | sample GraSluR1_MG_9_FD_207232 | JGI IMG/M metagenome (GOLD analysis project Ga0334886, IMG submission 207232) | Sludge microbial communities from methane-producing bioreactor in Wageningen University, Netherlands - Granular Sludge_27_06-R1 | ecosystem: Engineered > Bioreactor > Anaerobic > Unclassified...
CAAATCCGCCAGGCGCAAGAGGCGCTGCCGGCGCGCGCCGCGCGCCTGCTCCGCTGCGCCGCGCAACCACGCGGGGAGCGGCGTTTCACCGTCCTGGGCAAACTGCCAGGCCCGGGTGAAGTCGAGACCCGCCGCGGCGAGAATGCGCGCCCGATGTAGTTGAGATCGAGGCGACTGCAGCAGCCACAGGCAGTCCACGATGGTGCGGACGTCCGCCCGCTCTAGCCATGACGTTGCGCCCGCGACCTGATAGGGAATGCCCGACCGCTCGAACGCCTCGACCAGGAGCCGCGCCTGCGCGCCAAGCCGGTAGAGCACGGCGAAGTCGCCGAAACTGCGTTCGCCTGCTGCGCTCTCGTCGACGCGGCCGGAATCTAACGAGAATAAGCTGGAGCCGCCGACCATCTGCTCGATGCGATGCACGATCGTTTCGGCCTCGGCGCGGTCGGTGGGCGCGTGGTGGATGTCCAGCTTGACCTGCTCTACAAACTCGGACCACAGTTCGACCGCGGCGCGGTCGGGGTTGCGGGATATGACCTGCGCGGCCGCGTCGAGCAGCGATTGGGGCGAGCGGTAGCTCTGGCGCAGGGCGAGCAGGCGAGCGCCGGGGAAGTCCTGTTGAAAGGAGAGGAAGTAGCGATGATCCGCGCCGCGAAAACCGTAGATGGCCTGGTCGGGGTCGCCGATGACGCAGAGATTGGCCCCGTCGCCGGCGAGCAGGCGCAGCAGCCGGTATTGGGCTAGGTTCACGTCCTGGTATTCGTCAACCGAGATCCAGCGATAGGTTGCGCGGATCTCGTCGAGGACGCCGGCATGTTCTTCGCACAGGCGCACGGCGAGCAGCAGCAGGTCGTCGAAGTCCAGGAGATGCGCGGCGCGCAGTGCGGCGTCGTAGGCGCGGTAGACGCCCGCCGCGTCGATGGAGCCGGCATCTTCGCCGTCCGCAAGGTGCGCGGCAAGCTCGGCGTCCATCTCCGGCGCATCCGCTGTGACCAGGCGATTCTTGGCGGACGAGATGGCGTCTAGGCAACGCGCCGCCTGCGCTTCGCTGAGGTCCGGACGCGTTTGGCGCAGCAGGGCCAGGCGGTCGTGCTCACCGGCGATGGCGAAGTCAGACGGCAGGCCGAGGCGGTCCCCGTAGCGGCGCAGCAGGTGCGCGCCGAAGGCGTGGAAGGTCTTGATGGTGAGGCGTTGGGCCATGTCCGATCCGAGCAAACCGGCCAAGCGCTCGCCCATCTCCCCGGCGGCCTTGTTGGTGAAGGTGATAGCCAGGATGGATTCAGGCTGTGCACCTAATGTACGCACAATGTGGGCAATGCGCACGGTGAGTGTACGCGTCTTGCCTGTGCCTGGGCCGGCGGCGATGATCAGCGGGCGGTCGACGCAGTGTACGGCCGCATGCTGTTCGTCGTTCAACCGCGCCAGCCACTCCTCCGCCGGCGCGCCTTGTTGGATCGGCGGCAACTCGAAGAGGGGCAGCGCTTCCCAGCCTGCGCCGGGCTCTGCGCTCTCTGCGGGCGGCTCCGGCGCATCGCTGTCCGCAACGCTGTCCACGTCGCTGTCGGAGGCGGGCGAGAAGGCGGGCTTGCTCTCCGCCACGCGCGTGGGGCGCGGGGCTGCGTCCGGGAAGAGGCCGGGCTGGCCAGCGTCGTCATCCGCCTCGTCGCCGGCTAGCACGCGGATAACGCCATACTCGCCGTCGTAGCCGGCCTCGGCTAGCACCTTGCCGCGACGCATGTTCCCGATGCCGTGCGCCAGCCGTTCGCCCCCGGCCGCCGCGATCTCCTCCAGCGGCACATCCTGCAGGATCGCCAACTCGGGGCCTAGACGGCTGAGCAGCTTCTCGTATGCGTTGCGCACGGTGCGCGTGTTAGGGCCGACGCCGTGGACCTCGCCCAGGATTTCGGGCAGCGGGATCAGGCTGGCGTAGGGGTGCGTACGCGCCGGCTTGCCGCCTTCGGGCCTGTCGGCGAGCGTCTCCACGCGGTGCATGACGCCGACGGTGACGGGCTTGCCGCAGACCGAACAGCGCCCGCCATGCGCCAGCGTGGTCTTCGGCTCCCAACTGACGCCGCACTTGCGGTGCCCGTCCCGGTGATATTTGCCTTCTTCGGGGAAGAACTCAATCGTGCCGCCGAACGCTGCGGGGTCGCCGCTGTGCAGCGCGGCAAAGAGCGCGTCGTAGGCCGGTTCCGTATGGAAGACCGTCGCCTCGCGCGCCAGTTTCTGCGGCGAGTGCGCGTCGGAGTTGGAGACCAGCGTGTAGCCGTCGAGGTTGGAGACGCGCCAGTTCATGGGCGGGTCGGAGGAGAGGCCGGTCTCCAGGGCGAAGATGTGTTCCGTCAGATCGCCGAAACATTCCTCCACGGTGTCGAAGCCGGACTTGGAGCCGAGCATCGAGAACCACGGCGTCCAGATGTGGGCCGGGATCAGATAGCAGCGCGGGTCGACGTCGAGGACGATTTCGAGCAGGTCGCGCGAGTCGAGGCCGAGGATGGGGCGGCCATCGGAGCGGATGTTGCCGATCTTCTCCAGGGCAAGCTGGATCTTCGCCACGGCCTCCAGGGTCGGCGCGAAGATGACGTTGTGGACTTTGCGCACTGCGCCGTGGCGTTTGTAGATGTTGCTGATCTCGCCGGCTAGCATGAAGCGCACGAAGCCGCGGCAAGCCGGAAAGACCTCGGCCTGCACGGCGTCGCCTATGTCCTGCTTGAGGCGAAACAGCCCATCTTCAGCCGGCTCCAGCTTGTCGTGCATCTCCTGCAGCCAGCCCGGGTGGGCGATGTCGCCCGTGCCCACGATGTGCACGCCCTTGAGCTGCGCCCAGCGCGCCAGATGCTCGAAGGTGAGATCGCGGCTCGTGGCGCGCGAGTAGTGTGAATGGATGTGGAGGTCGGCAACCAGCTTCATGGCATCCCGCGGCGCTATTTCAGCCCGGTGGTGGCGATGCCGGTGGTGATGAAGCGTTGCAGGAAGGCAAACACCACGGTGATGGGCAATAGGGTGAGGACGGTCATGGCGAGCACGTAATGCCACTGGACGTTTAGCTCGCCCTGGAAAGCGTGGAGGCCGACTTGCAGCGTGAAGACCTCGGAGCGGCTGAGCACGATCAGCGGCCAGAGGAAGTCGTTCCAGCGCCACATGACGGAGAAGATGGCTAGTACTGCCAGGGCCGGCCCCGAAAGCGGCAGGATGATCTGCCAGTAGATGCGCCATTCGCTGGCCCCGTCGATGCGGGCCGAGTCGATCAGTTCGTCGGGCAGGGTCAGCATGTATTGGCGCAGCAGGAAGACGCCGGTGGGCGTGGCCGCGCCGGGGATGATGACGCCCCACAGGTTGTTGTTCCAGCCGATCCGGGTGATGACCAGGAAGACGGGCACGAGGATAACCGATATGGGGATCATCAGCGTGCTGATGATGACCAAAAAGATGGCGTCGCGGCCGGCGAAGCGGTATTTGCTGAGGGCGAAGGCCGCCATGCTGTTGATGATCAGCGTGATGGCGGTGGCGACGACAGTGACGACAACGCTATTGCGCAAATAGATCCAGAAATTGAAGCGCGCCAGCGGCTCCGTGTAGTTCGACCAGGCAAGGTCGAAGCGCTCGATGGGGATGCGCTGGTCGATCGGCACGCGCACGATTTCACCGGGGTTGTCCGGGTCCGCCATTTGCGCCTCGAGGCCCACGCGGCGCACCTGGGCCATGCGACGCTGCGAACCGTCTTCTAGGGTGACCAGGAAGAGGGGCAGCGGGTCGTCGTAGCCTTCCACCTGCGCCATCTCTTGGGCATAGGGCAGGAGTTGCGGCGGGAAGCGCACCAGCGCTTCCGGCGTCTTGAACGAGGAGAGGACGAGCCACAGAACCGGCCCGAACATGATCAGCGTGCCGAAAGCCAGATAGAGATAGGTCAGGATGTCCGACGTATCGAGACGGCGGCGGCCGCGCGTGCGGGTGATGAAGTCTCCAACGCTGGCAAAGAGCATGGGCGAATCCTTAATTAGTCGGGGCTGGACGAACGGCCGAGACGCAACTGGATCAGTGTGAAGATGAGCAAGGTCACGCCCAGCACGACCGAAGCGGCGGAGGCGAGGCCGAACCGCTGCACTTGGTTGGAGAAGCCGGTGTTGTAGATGTATTGGACGAGATAGAGGGTGGCGGTTCCCGGCCCGCCCGCGGTGAGCACGAAGACATGATCGAAGATTTGGACGGCGCGGATCAGCGAGAGGACGAGGACGACGAACATGGTCGGCATGAGCAGGGGCAGCGTCACAAAGCGGAAACTGTGCCAACTGCCTGCACCGTCGATGGCGCTCGCCTCGTACATTTCGCGCGGGATGGCTTGCAGCCCGGCCAAGAGGATGAGCGTATAGAAGCCCATCTGCGCCCAAATACTGATGGCGATTACCCAGATGGTCGTCCAGGTGGCGTTGAGCATAAAGGGGACGCGTTCGAAGCCCATCGCCAGGGCTGCGGCGTTGAGCACGCCGTCGCGTTGCAGGATCCACTTCCAGATGAGGGCGACCACGACCGGCGAGAGCAATACGGGATAGAAATAGACGCTGCGGAAGAAGCCGCGCGCCCGGATGTTGCGGTTCAAGACCAGCGCCGTCACCAGCGCGATCAGCACCATCATGCCCACCTGGAATATGACGAAAAAGGCCGTGTTATAGACCGCACGCCAGAAGCGATCCTCGCGGCAGGTGTTCGGGTCGAGGAAATTGCCGCAGTCGAAGAGCGTTTGGAAATTTCCCATGCCCACAAAGGGACGATCCTGCGGGAAGAGTGCGGTGCCGCCCGTCATGGCGTAGTAGAAGTTGAGCAGCATGGGGAACAGCACGAAGATGCCGAAGATCACCAGGTTTGGCAGCACGAATAGATAGGCCATGTTGCGCACGCCGATGGCGCGCTGGATGGGCGTCATGACCAGGTCCAGGGCGTTCATCACCGCGCCGAACGCCGCATAGAAGACGCGGCCAAGCAACTCGCCGATTCCGCCGGCGGGCGTTGTGGGGCGCGGCGTGTCGATCTGTTCCATTGCGCATCCTCTCGCCTGTGAAAATAAAGGCTGCCGACCCTGTGCGTGCGATCTTCCCACAGGGCCGGCAGCCTCTTGCCGCCTACGGCAAACTGCCGGCCGCGGGCGTTATTGCGTCGCTTCGGCGATGGCCGCGTCGATGTCTTCCTGGATGCGCGTCATCGTCTCGTCCAGCGTCAGCTCCCCAACCAGCGCCTGACCCAGGCGGTCGGTGGTGGCGTTCATGATGGCGCGGTTGTAGGTGTAGCCCTGGAACTGGTAGGCGACCGGGCTAAGCTGCGGAACCTGGGCGGCGAAGACTTCCAGCGCAGCCTTGGCGCTGGGGATGTCGGTGTCGAACTCGACGCCCTGTTCCGCCAGGCCCAGATGGCCGGGGATGAATAGCGTGCGCGCCGAGAATTCCGCCAGGATTTCCTCGCTGGACAGATATTCCATCACGCGCGCCACCTCTTCGGGATGCTCCGTGTCAGCGATGGCGACCAGGGCCGCGCCGCCGGGCACGCCTGTGCACGCACCGGGGCCGCACGGATTCGGCACGGCGGACCAGTCGAAGGCGTCGCCGATCTTCTCGTTGAACTGCCCGATCTGCCAACTGCCGGACACATACATGACGACTTGGGCGTTGATGAACTGCTCATTCGCCGCAGCGTAGCTGCCGCCGGAGCTGATCCAAACGTCGGGGATCATGGTGCCGTCTTCGTGCCACTGCAAGAGCAGCTCGGCGGTGTGGCGGAACGCTTCATCGCCGGCGATGGCCGGGTAGCCTTCCTCATCGAAAATCTTGGCGCCCATGCTGATGGCGGCGCCGGCGAAGCGATGGCCGCTGCGGTCCATCGCCATAGCAAAGGGCGTGCCCGTCGCCTCGGCGACCTGGCGCGTCACCTCAGCCCATTCCTCCCAGGTCACCTGGTCGGACGTGTCGCTGGGCACGGGGATGCCGGCCTGCTCGAAGAGCGTGCGGTTGATGAAGGGGCCGGTGACGGTCAACTGCGTCATGAAGCCGTGGATGGCGTCGGTGTTGCCGGGCACGCGCAGCCAAGACAGGAACGGCCCGAAGTTCTCTTCCCAATATGCCGCGTCGCTCAGATAGGGTCGCAGATCCAGATAGTATCTGGCCAGGCCGCCCAGGTCGGTGACGCGGGCCATGTCGGGGCCTTCGCCTGCGGCGAGCTGGATGGGCAGGTTTTCCAGGATCGACTGGTAGGCGACCGTGTCCAGAACCACTTTGATGTCGGGGTTTTCGGCCTCGAAGCGGTCCAGGAGATCGCGCATGACGATATCTTCATTGCCGTCGGTATACCAGGCCATGCGCAGCTCGACGACATCGCCGGCGGGCGCGGCTTCCTCTGCCGGGGCGGCCTCTTCCGCGGGCGCGGCTTCTTCAGCCGGCGCCGCCGGCTCGGCGGCTGGCGCAGACGGCGCCGGGGCGGGTGCGCACATGGTGGTAAGCAGCGCGCCGATCAGCAGCAAGGTGAATATCAGCCAACTTTTATGTTTCATGGTGCCTGTCTCCTCCTAATTCAGTGTGACAAATGTGTGACAAATGGAAAATGTTGGACGTGGATAAACCGATGCGCCGGAAACGTCATCCGCTTGAGGCGTGCTGGCAGGATGTGAGCAATATGGAAGACACGGCGGCGTAACGTGAACAGCAACATACGTCTACGCCGCCCGCACGTTACTATAACAGAACTCAGAGGGGGGCGCAACGCGTTGGGCTTGCGCGCGGCGCGGACGCTTGGCGTGCGGGCAAGGCGCTTCACCCCCTACACTCAATGTAATACGTCAATTGCGCGTTGACAGGCGCCGGAGCTTGCCATAAAATGCAGTCAACCCTCACCTAACAGGCCAGCCACTTCTGCGCGTCCCACCTTTTCATTCTCCAGGAGGCACTATGACCCATCGTGTCGTTTTGGTATGGTTGGCTGTTGCCGCCGCACTGTCCGCCGCGCTGCCGGTTTGGGCCGCTCCTTGGCTTCAAGGCCAGCAGCAGGGCGCTCTCACCTTCCCCGAAGCGCCGGCTTATGCTACCCTCCCCTTCTTCTCGCAAACGGCGCTCAAAGAGCAGCGGGACAGCAGCGGGCAGCCCTACCGCCTGGGCAATTCCAGCGTGCCTCTTTGGGATCAAGGCTGCGCAGTCGCCGCCTTGGCCATGGTCTACCGCTACCACGGCGCCGACACAGACCTCCCAAGGCTCAACGATGCCTTGCGCCAAACCGGCGCTTTCTCGGGCGCACTGATCGATTGGTCGAACCAAAATGCGCTGATCGATGCCGGCGCGCCTTGGATTATGGGCGTGGAACGCATCAACACCAATCAACCCGCAGACTATCAGGAGCGCATCAATGCGGCGCTGGATCGCGCAGAACCGGTCATCGTCTTTCTCAACCGCGAGCACTATGTAGTGCTCACAGGGCGCGAAGAAAAAGACGGCCAATCGACCTACTATATCAACGACCCGTGGGCTTCCACTGCGGGAGCAGGGCAGGGTATTGCGCTGGAAGACAACCTGTTGCAAAAAGGCGGCTTCCAGAATATCCGGCAGATCGTGTTCGTCACGCCCGAAGACTTTGCGCCAACCAATGGCATCCTCGTCGACCCTGCTCTCTCCCCAACTTATGTCGCTTTTCTCGGCGCGGCGGGATCGTTGGGTAACCCGCTGGCAGAGGCGCGCGCCTTTTCCGTGGGTATGGGCGGCTTATGGCAAGAATTTGAGCACGGCGCCATCATTGCGGCGCAAGGCGCCGAACCCGTTGTTCTCTTTGGCCCGATCTGGGACAAGTTCCGCGCCGATGGCGGGCTCGATATGTTCGGAACGCCATTGACAAGTATCTACAGCGAACTGATAGGGCAAGACGTCGTTTGGCGAGCGGACTTTGGGTTTAGCTCCATCGGGTGGGCAGAAAGCGAGGAACCGCAATCCGCGCACATCCTCGATTCGACCAATGCCTATCTGGCAGAATACTTCGATAACCCTGACCTAACTGGCGATCCTGTTTTGCGTCGCTATGAGCAAGACTTGCTCTTCGATTGGCAAGAGGGCGCGCCCGCGCCGTGGATGCCGCCCGACGGTTTTTCGGCGCGCTTCACCGGCGCCATGCAGGTGGGCGGTTTGGGCTGGCGCTATAACTTCGTCGCCGCCGGCGACAGCGGTGTGCGCCTGTGGATCGACGACGAAAAGGTGCTGGATACGTGGTCTGCCCTCGAACCCGGCGCCAAAACAACGCGCAACTTGGGTCGCGGCTGGCACGACATCCGGCTAGAATATCGTCATGACCAAGGAGACGCCTGGTTGCAATATGGGTTTAGCGATTGGCCGGCTGTGCCGGTTTTTGCCGCCGAAAACACGGTGGGGACGGCAGAGCGCGTGCCCGCCTCTGTTGCACAGTATGTTTCGGATATGGAAGTGTCCGCTGTTCCTGCCGCGACACAGGCGCCGCCTGTTGCGACTGCGGCCTCGCCCTTGCCCGCCGCGGCCGCCACGCCCACCGCGGCGCCGGCCACATCTTTGATCGGGCGCTGGGAATTGGCGCAGGGCGGCGGCGACTGCTTTGGCTACCTCGAACCCGACACGATCGAGTTCTTTGCCGACGAACTCTATACGGCCCGCCCGCTCGAAGCGCAGCCCTTCGGCGGCGCCTATTCGCTGCTGGACGACGGGCGCATACGTTTTGAGTTGCCGCAAACGGTCGGCGGCGGGTTGAGCGTTTGTGAATACGCCTTTGACGGCAACGCACTCCAGCTGATCGGTCCCTATGGCGCGCTCTCGGCGTACGTCCCCTACCAGGCCCTGCCGGCGGAAAGCTACCCCGCCGCAATTGTGGGCCAATGGCAGCGGGGTAGCTACGGGAATAGCGGCTGCCTCGCCGCTTTTGACGCCGCCACCTATGGCGCGCCGGAGCAACTCACCTTTTTGCCTGGCCGTGAATTTCGCGCCGCCGGCGGCGCTGCCGTGTACGTCTATGGCGCATACTCCGTACTAAATGGGGGCGTGTTCCTAGATCCGGTCCGTAACCCGCCCACGCCCACGCCGCCCGCTACAGGCGGCGGCGGATCTGCACAAGAGTCCAAAGACCTGGCGCTGCAGTTGTGGAGCTTTATGGACGACCTCAGCAACCCGGGCAACGAGGCGCCGGCCCCCTTTACCGGTGACGGCGCTTACTGCGAGATTGAACGCTTGACCCACGGACGCTTAGCCCTGGGCGACGACATGGGCAACCAAGTGATCTACCGGCGCACTCTATCCGGCGACGATGTCCGGCGCCAAATAGAAGCCGAGGCTACCCACCAAGCGCAGGCAGAAGCCGAGGCAACCGCAATGGCGGCATCCCAGGCGACAGCGTGGGCTGAAGCGGAAGCGACTGCCGCCACACAGGCTGTAGTTGAGGCGACTGCCACCGCGGAAGCACAAGCCCGCTGGACCACCTACACCACCGCCGACGGCCTGGCGAGTGACGAAGTTTACGCTATCGCCCAGGCCGCAGACGGCAGCATGTGGTTCGGCACAAATAACGGCGTAAGTCGGCTAAATAGCCAAGGGCAATGGACCACCTTCACAACAGCCGACGGCCTAGCGTCAGATGTCGTCCCAGCTATTATCGAATCTGCCGACGGAGCGCTATGGTTCGGCACATGGAGCGGTGTGAGTCGGCTGGACAGCCAAGGACGCTGGACCACCTACACTACCGCCGATGGCCTGGCAGATGACTACGTCTACGCCATCGCCCAGGCCGCAGACGGCGGCCTGTGGTTCGGCACAGGTGGTAGTGTGAGCTGGCTAAATCCTCAAGAGAAATGGACCATCTATACCGAGGCCGATGGCATAGCATTCTCATATGTCACTTCCATCGCTCAGTCTGCCGATGGCGCGCTGTGGTTCGGTTTTTACGGCGGCCTGAGCCAAAGAGATATGCAGGGACACTGGACCACTTTTCGAGAGGCCAATGGCTTAGCGGAAGACTATGTCCAAGCCATTATCCAGTCTACCGACGGCGCACTGTGGTTCGGCACATGGGGAGGCGGCGTGAGCCGACTGGACTCGCAGGGACACTGGACTACGTTTACCACCGCGGACAACTTGGCCGCAAACTCTGTTAACACCATCATCCAATCTGCCGACGGCGCACTATGGTTCGGTACATGGGGAGGCGTAAATCGGCTGGACGCCGAGGGGCGCTGGACCACCTTCACCACAGACGACGGCCTGGCGGATAACTTCGTTAATGCTATCGCCCAGTCCGCCGATGGCGCCCTCTGGTTGGGAACCGGGAGAGGCGTTAGCCGTTACGATCCAATGATAGACTTGAGCCATTGAGCGTACACCCAAAGCAACCGGGGCGAGTCTCCCGTCCAGGAGACCCGCCCCGCTCTGTTTTTGCTAGGTTAGCGCTGTAGCGTCGCGCTTACGCCGTGGCGACCTGCACGCCTTCCAGCAGATCGATTAGCTCCAACTTCTCGATCCGTTCCGCCGTGGGCACGCCTGCCTGCGTCCAGCCCATCAGCCCGTACCAGTAGTTGCGCGCCGTAAAGAAGGCCTCTTCGGTGATCTCGACGCCCGCCAGCGGGCCTTCCTTGAAGGCCTTCATCACGCGTCGCGGCATAATGTCGTCCTCCGCCGAGAAGCCCTCGCGCAGGTTGAATAGGCGGCAGAGCGTTTGGGCGCGCTCGCCCACGGTCAGAATCTCGCGCGGGGTGTAGTCGTGCCCGGTGACGCCCGCCAGCGCCTCCGAAACGTGGCTGTAGTTATAGGGGTGGAAGTGGCAGATGATGCCGCAGTCCAGCAGATGTTTCCAGTTGACCTCGTGGTAGAAAAGTTCCATCTTCTCGCGTCCCAGGTAGGTGGCGGGCATCGGCTCGAAGCGCTGCACTTCGGCCACTTTCTCCAGGGTCGCGCCTGGGCTGACGTAGGCGGTGTCGTGCATGTTCATCATGTGGTCGGCGCCGACCGGGGCGACGGCATAGCCGACGCCGAGCGCGTGCTTGAAGCGCGGCTCGTGCATGGGCAGCTCCTGGCCCTTGACCTCGACCAGATAAGCTTCGGCGCCGTTGCCGATCCACTCGGCCAGGCGCTTGGAGCCTTCGGCCATTTTGTCGCCGAAGCCGCGACGGTGTGCGATCAGGTTGATTGCTTCGAGCATGCCGGCGGCATCGCCCCAGCCGATCTTGAAGCCGCCGGTCATCTCCGGCGTGAGCAGGCCGTTCTCGAAGCACTCCATGACAAAGGCGATGGTCATGCCCAGGCTGATCGAGTCCATGCCCCAGCGGGCGGTGTACTCGTTGGCCTTGGCGACGGCGATCAGGTCGTCGACGCCGCAGGCGCTGCCCAGGCTGCCCAGCGTCTCGTACTCGGGTCCGCCGTAGGCCTTGTCGACCTTGAGCTTTTTGACGAAGTCGGAACGCAGATAGGGATTGCCCTCGAAAGTGGCGTCTTCGTATTCGACGACCTGCTTGCAGGTGATCGGGCAGACCTGGCAGGTGTCGCGGCCGATGAGAATCGTCTCATACATCAGTTCGCCGCTGATTCGGTCACGCTCGTCGAACATGGCCTTGCCGAAGTTGTTGGTAGGCAGCGCGCCCGCCGCGCCAAGCGACGTGACGTTGCGCGGCGTGCCCATCTCGACAGCCCAGGCCGCTTTGGTCTCATAGTTGTCACCCAGCCATTTGGAGACGGCGCCGACGCGGCTGCGTTCGGCCACGGGCACGCGCAGCGTGCCGCGCGTCGCCACGGCCTTGAGCCGTTTGCTGCCCATCACCGCGCCCAGCCCGCCGCGGCCGGCCGCGCGGTTGATATCGTTGATCACGTTGGCGAAGAGCGCCAGGTTCTCGCCGGCGATGCCGCACTGCGCCACGCGAATGCGCTTGTCGTCCAGTTCGGCCTGGATGGCCCATTCAACGTCTGCGGTGTCTTTGCCCCACAGATGCTCGGCGGAGCGGATCTCGACCTCGCCGTCGTGGATCCACAGATAGACGGGCTTGGGCGATTGGCCGTGGACGATGAGTGCGTCGAAGCCGGCGCGCTTGAACTCGTGGCCCCACCAGCCGCCCGCTTCGGAACTGGCAATGGCGCCGGTGAGCGGGCTTTTGCCGCCCACGCCGTGCCGGCCGCTGCCCGGCAGGTTCGAGCCTTGCAAGACGCCGGGCGCAAAGATCAGCAGGTTATCCGGCCCCAGCGGGTCCGCTCCCACCAGCAAATCGCGTAACAGCAAGTAGGCCGTCAGGCCGCGGCCGCCCACCAGCTTGATATAGACCTCATCCGGCGGCTCCTCAATCCAATGACGGCCGTCGGTCAGATCGACGTGTAACAGCTTTCCCCATGTGCCTCCGACAGGCATAGAGCGACCTCCTTAAGGTTTGACAAAGAGCTGAGTTGGCGTTCGTTGAGCGGACAGTGGAATGAGCCGGTCGCGCCGCGAGAGCGCGCCGGGCGCGTAAGTCAAGGATAGGCGGGCGGCTCCTGTCTTGACGCGAGCCGGCAGCCGCCGCTAATACCGGGGACGAGATGGAGGACATCGCCGTCCGCAAGCGCTGTATCCCAATAGGCGGGGCGCCCATTGACGAGCATGATCAGTTCGCCCATTTCGGGCAGATCCAGCCGCGCGACCGCTTCGCCCGCCGTGCGCACGTTGTCCAACTTCAGATCGGGCGCGATGTGTTGTTTGAGGATGCCGGTGGCTTGAATGGTAACGGGCATAGAGATTTAGAGCGAATCCAAGTAAAAAGGGAATTTCTTCCCGTCATTGTAACCGCCGGCGGCCAAAAAGCAAATTGGAGCGCTTGTTTCGGGCGCACTCGTCATGAATCATTCGTCACGGGTCAGGATTGACGGATGATTCGGTCGGGGATGAAAAGGGGCGGCAGAGGCCTCAGGCTTGGACGGAGCGGCCCTTTTGCCAGCGGTCGAACATGATGGCGAAGATGATGACGGCGCCGATGGCCGCCGGCTGCCAATAGGTGGGGAAGCCGAGCAGGTTCAGGCCGGTGCGGATGGTCTGCATGAGCGCCGCGCCGATGAGCACGCCCAGGATGGTGCCTTCGCCGCCGAAGAGGCTGACGCCGCCGATTACGACCGCGGCGATGATGTCCAGTTCGTAGCCGTCGGCCGCGGTGGGCGCGGCCACGCCCAGGCGCGCGGTCATGAGGATGCCGCCGGCCGCGGCGAAGAAGCCGCAAGCGGTGTAGACGAGGAGTTTGAGGCGGCGGTTGTTGATGCCGGAGACGCGGGCGGCCTCTTCGTTGCCGCCCACGGCATAGATATGCCGCCCGTTGGTGGTGCGGCCCAGGAAAATCGAGGTGAACACAGCGAGCACGAGCATGACCAGCACCGGAACGGGAACGCCCCAATCGCCGACCGGCAGGTCATATTGTCCCAGCCGGTTGAACTCCTTGGGCAGGCCGCGCACGG
>Ga0334886_1003687_pt1 | contig 13425 bp, 9 predicted proteins | sample GraSluR1_MG_9_FD_207232 | JGI IMG/M metagenome (GOLD analysis project Ga0334886, IMG submission 207232) | Sludge microbial communities from methane-producing bioreactor in Wageningen University, Netherlands - Granular Sludge_27_06-R1 | ecosystem: Engineered > Bioreactor > Anaerobic > Unclassified...
GATACTGTCGAGCGTTTTCAAGTGTATATTCCGCTCCATATTGACCCCCCTATTCCGGTGATGCTGACCCCCCATTCCGGCATATTGACCCCCCCCTGGGGCTCATAATCGGTTCCGGCATATTGACCCCCCCTGGGGCTCATAATCGATTCCGGCATATTGACCCCCCCAGAATTTGGGAAGTAATAGGATTAAAAGAATGTCGTCCGTGCTTTGTAAAAAAGCAACGGAAAAATGGCAGGAAAACTAATCCCGATGAGTCAACTCAAGCAATTACTTCGCCTGATCCATCAAGGTCAATCTATCAAAGGCATAGCAAGGGATACAGGCATTTCAAAGAACACAGTTAAGGTCTATCAGGGCTTGCTGCACGAACGTGGAATCAATCTGGAAGAGGCCCTTGGTTGGGAAGATCCTTATCTGGAGCAGATGTTACGCAGTCCTGTCCAGAAGGAAAAACTAAGGCACGATGATTTTCTTTCACGCCTGAGTTATTTTCAGAAAGAGTTGGCGCATTCTCATATGACCCGCCAATTGCTCTGGGAGGAGTATAAACAGGAGAACCCTCAAGGATATCAGTATTCACAGTTCTGTCATTACCTTCAGCTGTATGACCGTAAGAGCAAAGCTACCCTGGTGATGCAGCACCTTCCGGCAGACAAACTCTTTATCGATTTTAGCGGTGATAAGCTCCACTATATTGATCGAAGCACAGGCGAGGTGGTCTTTTGTCCGGTCTTTGTTGCTACCCTTGGGCATAGCAATTATTCCTTTCACATTGCCACGCATTCCCAAAGCACCGAAGATGTAATCCAGGCCACAGTGTGTGCCCTGGAGGATATCGGAGGTTCTCCCAGGGTGATCGTTCCGGATAATCTCAAGGCCGCTGTGGTTCAGAGTAATCGCTATGAACCACGGATAAACGAAGCCTTTCTGGATATGGCCAATCATTACCAGATGGTCGTGCTTCCCACCAGGGCACGTAAACCTAAAGACAAAGCAAAGGTGGAGCGTGCTGTGCAAATTTCCTATCAGCGTGTATTTGCCCGAATACGCAAAAGGACATTCTATAGTCTGCAGGAGCTGAATCAGGCCATAGCAGAGCAAAGCCTGCTGTTAAATCAGCGGCCTATGCAACAACTTGGGCGTTCGCGCCAGCAGTTGCTTGAGATGGAAGAACGCCCCCTGTTGAAGGCTTTGCCTGAGCACCCCTACGAGCTGCGACATCATCTTACCTTGACGCTTCAGCAAAACTGCCACGTATATCTCTCGCGCAACAAAACCTACTTCAGTGCACCCTATCGCCTTATCGGCAATAAGGTGCAGGTAATCATCACCTCCAGTCTGGTGCGAATCTATCATCAGGGGGAGTGCGTTGCGACCCATAATGCGAAAACACGGCTAAAGTATAATAGCCAGAAAGAACATCTGCCTTCTCATCATCAGATCGTCTTGGATGGTCTTAATGAAGAATCTATCAAGGAGCGGGCAGCCAGGATAGGTGAGTCTGTGCTGGAGGTAGTGAAAAAGATACTGCTCAGCAGCAAGCACCCCGAACAGGCCTTTAATGCTTGTAAGGGCATCTTTGCTTTGGAGAAAAAGGTTACAAAGGATGTGCTGGTAGAGAGTTGTGTTGTTGCCCTGAAATACAACGTCTGTACCTATCGCAATATAGAACGACTGGCTACAGGCCGCTATGCAAATCGCTCGTATCTGGACGAAAACCAATCCAAGCCCCTGCCCCCCAATCCCAATGTTCGGGGCGCAGACAATTACATTTAATAACTCTTTAAATCACAGAAAATGAACCAACAAAACAATCTTCGGCTAATGCAAGAGATGCGTCTTTATGGAATGCAGGCAGCCCTGGAAGGAATTATCCAAAGCAAGCAATTATCTGCACTAAGTGCAGAGCAGTTGCTGGCGCTGCTTCTGCAGCAAGAATGGGATGAGCGGAATAACCGAAAGGTCACACGACTGACAAAAAACGCACGCTTTCGCTATAATGCCTCTTTGCAGGAGATTAAAGCGGATAGCAAACGAAATTTGTCGGTTGATCAGCTGGCCCAGATCAGCACCTGTGACTGGGTCAGGCAAGCTGAAAGTATGGTGATTACCGGCCCGACGGGGGTTGGCAAAAGCCATTTGGCTTCTGCCATTGGCCATCACTGTTGCCAAATGGGCTTGAAGGTAATTTATCATAATACTCAAAAGCTCTATCATTCTCTGCGCCTGGCGCGACTGGACGGCACGCATAGAAGGCAGATCCAGTTTATAGCCAAAGCTGACTTATTGATCCTGGATGACTTTGGGTTGCAGCGTCTTGATGAAATGGCACGTTTGGATCTACTGGAAATAGTCGAGGACAGACACGGAAGAAAAGCAAGCATTATTGCTTCGCAACTAGCTGTTTCCTTGTGGTATGAGGTGATAGGAGAGCCGACTTTGGCAGATGCCATTCTGGATAGGATAGTTACGAATGCGATCCGTATTGAACTTACGGGTGAATCATTACGAAAAAGAAAATAAATTTACAGCTGCTCTTTGACTTTTTGATCCTGACTTCCTCCAAATCTGAGGGGGGGGTCAATATGCCGGAATGGTGAAAAATGATCCTACCCGATCAGGGGGGTCAACATCACCGGAATAGGGGGTCAGCTTGGCTGGAATAAACATTAGCACAAGTCCCTATTCCAAATGGAATCAGCGACAATTTAAAATATAGCATTCGCCCTTATCAGGAAGAAGCATTCAAACGATACTTATACACAGAGCAGGAAGATTTTGATGAAAAGCCAAAAAAGCCCTTGCACTTGCTTTACAATATGGCCACAGGTAGTGGTAAAACAATGGTGATGGCAGGTTTAATCTTGCATCTTTATGAGCAAGGCTATCGCAATTATTTATTCTTCGTCAATAGCAACAATATCATTCAAAAGACGAAAGAGAACTTTCTCAATCCGCAAGCTTCAAAATATCTGTTCACAGACAAAATCGTAATTGACGGCAAAGAAATACTCATCAAAGAGATTGACAACTTTGATGAAGCGGATGACCGGAACATCAACATCAAGTTTGTTTCCATTCAAATGCTTACTTCGGGCTTACTCCTAAATGTTCGAGAAAACGGATTAAGCTTAGAGGATTTTGAAGACCGCAAATTGGTTCTGATTGGCGATGAAGCCCATCACAACAATGCTGACGTTTGGGGAGATTTGGTGGAGAAAATCCATCAGATGAATTTCGAAAACATCCTTTTGGAATTTACCGCTACCTTAGATTATGAAAGCCAGAAGATTGTAGAGAAGTATCAAGATAAGGTCATTTACAAATATGACCTTGCTCAGTTCAGAATTGACAAGTATTCCAAAGAAATCAATCTGATTCGCTCGCTTTATGATGAGCAGGAACGGATTTTGCAAGCTTTGGTTTTAAACCTGTATCGTCAGGAATTGGCTACATCCAATAATGTAAATCTAAAGCCAGTTATTCTTTTTAAAGCAAAACGAACCATTGCAGAATCAGAACGGAATAAGACTAGTTTTCATAAGCTCATTGAAAACCTTTCAACTGATCAGATAGAGAAGATCAAGAAAACAGCTACGGTTGGTATCGTTCAACAAGCGTTTCAATTCTTCCAGAAAAGAGGAATATCTGCCCCTGCAATGGTAAAACGCATTCAAACCAATTTCAGAGAAGAAAACTGCCTTAGCGCCAACAATGATAAGGAAACGGAGAAAAACCAAATCCTGTTGAACACGCTTGAAGATGAAAACAACCCGATAAGAGCTATTTTTGCCGTTCAAAAACTTAATGAAGGTTGGGACGTACTAAACCTCTTCGATATAGTTCGTCTTTACGATGGTCGAGATGGACGCGCAGGAAATCCAGGAAAAACTACTTTAGCAGAAGCTCAGTTAATTGGTCGGGGAGCAAGGTATTTTCCATTTACAACTGAAGACGGGCAAGACAAGTTTACCCGAAAATTTGATGATGATGTTTCTAATGACTTAAAGACATTAGAAGAACTCTACTACCACACAAAAGAAGACAGCAAGTACATTTCTGAATTGAAGAAAGCCCTTGTTGATTCTGGTATCTATGAAGATGATGAGAACTTGGTGAAGAAACAGCTCACTTTGAAATTTGAGTTTAAAGAAACAGACTTTTATCGTGAGGGACAGGTTTTTTTCAATAAAAAAGTACCCAAGAGCTTTGACAATGTAAAATCATTTGCTGACTTAGGAGTAGCCAAGCAAAACCATCGTCATACACTCTCGTCCGGCGTTGGTCGTATGTCCAGCGCATTCTTTGAAATGGAGAATCCTACTTCAAACGAAGAAGTAATCAAATCAAAGGATATTAAACTGATTGATATTCCAAAACATACCGTTCGATTCGCATTAAGTAAGTTTCCTTTTTTTCATTTCGATCATCTGACGAAATTTTTTCCAAACATTGAATCGCTTTCTGAATTCATTGAAAATGATAATTACTTGGCAGGTCTAGAGATAACCTTTCGCGGAACACCAGATCGAGTAAAGAACCTCAGCAATTTCGATTATTTACAAGCTTTGAGCGGACTACTGCAAAGTATCGAATCGGAAATTAAGGGCAGTACCACCGAGTATGAAGGCTCTCATTACATTAAAAAACCTGTTCACGAAGTATTCAAAGACAAAGAAATCAGAGTGAACAAAAACGATGAACGAGCCACTGGTCAAGAAGATTTGGTAGCAAATGAACCTTGGTATGTTTACAATGCAAACTACGGAACATCGGAAGAGAAGCAGTTTGTAGAACTTTTCTCCAGACGCTTAGAAGGGCTTAACCAAAAATTTAAAAATATATACCTGATTCGCAACGAGAGAGAATTAAAAATATACGACAAGCAAGGTCGAGCATTTGAGCCTGACTTCTTGCTGTTCTGTAAGCAGCGTGAAGGCGAACAACTAACTTTTCAAGTATTCATTGAACCAAAAGGGAACGGCTTTATCGCTAAAGACAAGTGGAAAGAAGACTTCTTGGAAGAAATACGGACAGAAAAAATGACCATTGAAATACACACAGACAAGTATTTGATAACAGCGGTACCATTCTACAATTACGCAAATGAGAATGAGTTCAAAGAAACTTTTGATAAGGTATTGAATGAGTAATTAAATGAAAAAAGAAGTCAAACACTTGTACTGTAAAGCAGTCGATTCATTGGTTTTGAGTATTGAATTATTCAATCGTCCCAATGACGTTGCGCGTGTTCATAGTGTTTTGATTATGATGGATCATTCTTTTGAAATGCTCCTCAAATCATCTATTCTACATAAAGGCGGTAAAATAAAAGAGGGACGAGCGACACAGACTATTGGTTTTGAATCATGCGTAAGAAAAGCATTCAGTGATGCAGAGATTAAATTCCTGAATGAAGATGAAGTTTTGACACTTCAGTCATTAAATGGATTACGTGATGCAGCACAACATTATACGTTGGAGATATCCGAACAGCATCTTTATTTTCAAGCACAATCAGGCTTAACATTGTTCAGAGATATTGTAAATCGAGTGTTTCAGGTTGATTTAAAGGAATATTTACCTGTGCGCGTCTTGCCGTTATCCACAACACCACCGACTGACATAAAAGCATTTTTTGCAAACGAAATCAATGACATCAAGAAACTCCTTGGTCCAAACAAGCGAAAAGATATAGAAGCAAAAGAAAAACTTCGTGCATTGGCCATTATGGAAAACGCAGTGCAGGGTGATAATACTCAACCAACTGACCGTGAATTAAAAAAGACTCTGAAAATACTAGAACAAGGGGGTAACTTTGGTCAACTTTTTCCAGGAGTTTCTACTTTGAATTTTACAGCAAGTGGATATGGACCTTCCCTTGATTTGCGAATATCAAGGAAGGATGGTATACCAGTACAAGTTGTTCCTAAAGGTACTCCGGGTGCACATGTGATAGCACTGAAGAGAGTTAATGAATTGGACTATTACAATTTAGGACGCGATCAACTAGCAAAAAAAGTTGGACTTACGGGGCCGAAAACAAGCGCAGTAATACACCATTTAAATTTGAAAGATGATATTGAGAGTTTCAAACGAATTTCAGTTGGAAACGTCCACCACGACAGATACTCTCAAAAAGCGATTGGACTTATTAAAAATGCTATAACTGAGACTCCTATTGCGGAGATTTGGGAAAACTACAAAAAGCGATAATATGGCATCGCTTCACAGCCACACACAACTTGTCCCGACTATTCGGGATTGCCAAGCCACTCAAGCCAAACGCACCAGCCAAAGCTTGTCAATAAGTGTGTCTGAGCCATCGCACGGACAGAAAAGAAAAAGCACGATAGCCCAACATCGCATAAGAACAATAGCGGGTATAGTGGTAAATCGAAGGTCTGTGCTTCTAATCCTCTAGTGGGCATACACGCAAAACTTTGACATTGAACAAAGCCATTGGACATAGGATGTTGAATATTGGCCCTTGAGCCTAGCCTCCCGACCTGATCGCCACCACCGGATCCATCCGGCTGGCAATCCAGGCGGGGATGATGCCGGAAACCAATCCAATGACAAAGGATACACCCAGGCCCAACCCAATATTGAATAAGGTCAGACTGATCTGCATTTGCATCGCTGCAGACATAAGAAAGGTGATGCCAAAGACGAAAAGCAGGCCCAGCATCCCTCCAAAGAGGGATAGGATTACTGACTCGAAGAGAAACTCCAGCAGAATGAAATAACGCTTGGCACCCAGGGCCTTTTGTATACCGATAATACTGGTGCGTTCCCTGACCGACACAAACATAATATTGGCGATCCCAAAGCCCCCTACCAAAAGGGAGAAGCCCCCTATGATCCATCCCACCATTGCAATGACGGCGAAGAGCTGATCGAATCCTTTGGATATCAGGTCGGTTTCATTGATGGCAAAATCATCGTCTGCCGAAGGCTTCAGCTTGCGTACCGAGCGCAAAATGCCCCGCAGCTCATCCCGCATCTCATCATTGCTCACGCCGGGCCTTGCCTTCACTACAATGCTGCCGTCTGCTTCGCGCAACGTATAAAGCTTGCGCATATACTGTACCGGCAGCACCACCTGATTGTCGGGGCTGTTCCCAAACATATCCTCCCCCTCTTTCTGCAGGGTGCCGATGACGATAAACTTCCGCCCGAAAACCTTAATGGCTTCATTCAGGGGATCGCGATTACGAAACAAGTTCTCGGCAATCTCTGCCCCGATGATGGCCACATTCTGGCCGTGTGCCGATTCGGATGGAGTAAAATATCGTCCTTCGCCAATGTTAACCGTCATTACGGCGGCATAATCGTGGGAGACTCCCAGTACGCTCACCCCCTCCATTGCATTGTTTTCACGCTTGACGGTTTTACTCACCCCCATCATATAGGCTGCGGCTTCAGCTGTGCGGCTCTGGCGCTGTATCCAGCGCAGATCGTCCAGGTCGGGCTGTGGACGGCGATAATACTTCCACCAGGGATAGTCGCCACCCATTGCCCAGGGCCATTTCTGAACGAAAAGCACATTGGAACCCAATGAATCAATGCTTTTCCGGATCTGAGACTCCATCGCATCGAAAATGGTGAAAACAGTAATGATGGCAAAGATGCCAATGGTGATCCCGGAGAGCGAAAGGAAGGTGCGCAGCTTATTCACAACGATGGCATTGACCGCAAACCGATAGCTTTCGTGAAAGAGCTTCAGGAAAAGAATAAGTCGTTTCATCAGCGCTGCTTGTCGTGAGGCCCAAAGATAAAGAAAGATGCAAGGGAAAGAAACTTTCCGGAAAGCAGGAGAATATCAAAAGCATTCTCCTTCAAGGTCTGTTTTTTTGGTAAACTTGCAGAGCCTTATTGCAAATGCCAAAGTACTGATAATGATGGTCGAAACGCCCAAAAAAATACGGAAAGCCCTGATCTCTGTGTATCACAAGGAAGGACTGGAACCGATTGTCACATACTTACACCGCCTCGGCGTGGAAATCCTGTCCACGGGAGGCACTTACGACTGGATTGCTGCCCGCGGAATCCCGGTGCAAGCCGTGGAGTCTCTGACGGATTATCCCTCCATCCTGGGAGGGCGTGTTAAAACCCTGCATCCCAAAATCTTCGGGGGCATCCTCGGAATGCGTGAAGATGAATCACACCAGAAGGAGATGCAGCAATACGATATTCCGGCCATCGACCTGGTCATTGTTGATCTCTACCCATTCCGGGAAACCCTGGCTGCCGGAGGGAGTGAAGACGACATTATTGAAAAGATCGACATTGGAGGCATCTCTTTGATCCGTGCAGCCGCGAAGAATTTTAGTGATGTGCTTGTGGTGGCTTCCCGCGACAGATACGCTGCCCTGCTGAAAGTCCTTGAGACGGGCGAATGCACCACAAAGATGCAGGAGCGCCGGGAGTTTGCCCGCCACGCTTTTTCGGTGAGCAGTGAATACGATACGGCCATTTATCATTATTTCTCGGGCGGTGTACCGGAAGACGGCTTGCGCCAGGCTGCTTCGCCGGCACATCCCCTGCGCTACGGAGAGAACCCCCACCAGCAAGCTTGGTTTTGCGGGGAGCTGGATAAGATCGCAACGCACCTGCACGGGAAAGCCCTTTCATACAATAACCTGGTGGACCTGGACGCAGCCCTGCAGTTGCTGGCCGAATTCAGCGATCCCAGCTTTGCGGTCGTCAAGCACAACAATGCCTGCGGACTGGCCAGCCGGGAAAGCATCCTGGAAGCCTGGGAAGCCGCCCTGGCCGGGGACCCCAAGTCGGCCTTTGGAGGGGTGATCGTATGCAACAGGATCATTGATTCCGAAACAGCAAAAGCCATCGACCGCATCTTTTTTGAGATACTCTATGCCCCGGGTTTTTCCCGGGAAGCCCTGGATATCCTGAGCCGCAGAAAAAATGCCATCCTGCTGAAAGCCGGAAGCGTGGAATGGGCCGGACATACCAGCCGCAGCCTGCTCAACGGAATCATCCTCCAAAGCCGCGACCATATCGTTGGCGGCGACGAGGAATGGGAAGTAAAAACCCGGCGCCGACCTGATGCCCGGGAAGCCGCCGACCTCCATTTCGCCAACCGCATCGTCAAACATACACGCTCCAATGCCATCGTGCTGGTGAAAGACAGGCAGCTTGTCGGAAGCGGAATGGGACAAACATCCCGCGTGGATGCTTTGCAACAGGCTATTGCCAAAGCAAAGCAATTCGGATTTGACCTGCAGAATGCTGTATTGGCCTCCGATGCCTTCTTCCCCTTTTCCGACTCGGTGGAGATGGCCAGTGCCGCCGGTATCCGGGCAGTAATACAACCTGGCGGATCAGTGCGCGACCAGGACAGCATAGATTTCTGCAATGCCAATGATATGGCAATGGTATTCACGGGAATACGGCATTTCAGACACTAATAACATCAGAACCTTTATTGATTTTTTCCGTATGACGGAAATCCTGACACACAGGACGTAATATTTTCGAAAGCTATGGGATTGTTTTCCTTTCTGACTAAAGAGATTGCCATCGACCTTGGCACGGCCAATACCATCATAATTTTTAACGATAAAGTGGTGGTGGATGAGCCTTCTATTGTGGCCCTGGAGCGTTCTACCCAGAAAATCATCGCCGTGGGCAAAAGGGCGATGATGATGCACGGGAAAACCCACGAGAATATCAAAACCATTCGTCCGCTCCGTGATGGCGTTATCGCCGATTTTCATTCTGCCGAGGCAATGCTGCGCGAGATGATCCGGATGGTATTCCCCAAAAGAACCCTGTTCCCGCCAGCCCTGAAAATGGTGATTTGTATTCCTTCCGGGATCACAGAGGTGGAAGAACGGGCAGTAAAAGACAGCGCCGAACAGGCCGGAGCCAAGGAGGTCAGGCTGATCCACGAACCGATGGCCGCCGCCATCGGGATCGGAATAGATGTACTTGAGCCTACCGGGAATATGATCATCGACATCGGAGGGGGAACCTGTGAGATTGCGGTCATCGCCCTGGGCGGGATCGTGAACAACAAATCCATTCGCATCGCCGGGGATGATTTCAACTCCGACATTGAAGAGTATATGCGCAAGCAGCATAATATCAACATTGGAGAACGCACTTCGGAACAAATCAAAATTGAAGTGGGCGCCGCAATGGCCGAGATCGACAATCCGCCCGACGATTATGCCGTGCACGGAAGGGATATGCTCACCGGTATCCCCAAGGAGATCAAAGTGAATTACGTGGAGATCGCACACGCCCTGGATAAGTCCATCTCAAAAATCGAAACGGCTGTGCTGAATGCGCTGGAAATGACTCCCCCAGAGCTTTCTGCCGACATTTACCGTACCGGAATTTATCTGGCGGGAGGGGGCTCTTTGCTGCGCGGACTGGACAAGCGACTCTCCCTGAAAACCAAACTTCCGGTACACGTGGCCGAAGACCCGCTGCGTGCGGTGGCCCAGGGAACCGGCATCGCACTGAAAAACTTCGATAAGTTCACCTTCCTTATTAAATAATCCGCAGGGAAATTCCTTCCGCTTGCGTACTTTTGGACTATGCGGAACATCCTGGACTTTCTCCTTCGCATCCGTTTCTTTCTGCTGTTTGCCTTGTTGGAGGTGATCGCAATGATCTTTGTGTTCAGGCACAACGGATACCAGCAATCGGTGATGCTATCGGCCTCAAGCAGCTTCACCGGCAGGATTCAGGAGCGCTTCAATAATGTGGTATACTATTTTTCGCTCAGGCAAGCCAATGATTTCCTGATGGAAGAGAACGCCCGCCTGAGGGCAAGTATCCCGGAATCTTTTGTCCAAAACAGCCGGCAGGTGTTTTTTGAGAGCGATACTTTGTACCGGCAACGCTACACCTATGTGCCGGCCCGGGTTATCCGTTCCACTTTCGACCGGCGAAGCAACTATCTGGTCATCGATAAAGGCAGCAAGGATGGCATAGAAAAAGATATGGGTGTGATTACCTCGAATGGGGTGGTGGGAATTGTGCACAGTGTTTCCGCACATTATGCTTCTGTCATATCCCTTTTGCACAAGGATATTCGCATTAGCGGGCGTATCCTGCGCAATGGATATGTGGGCACTTTCCGCTGGGATAAGGCTTTGCCTGAAGAAGCCAGTTTGAATGAAATCCCTGCCCACGTGGATTTGGTAGCCGGAGATACGGTGGTGACCAGTGGCTACAGCCTGATGTTTCCAGCGGGCATCCCGCTGGGGATGGTTCAGGATTTCCATCTCCCGGAAGGGGACTATTTTTATGAGATCACCCTGCGCATCAGTACGCCTTTCCGGCAGCTCAGTCACGTGTACGTGGTGAAAGACCTGGCCCGCGAAGAATTGAACCGCTTAAACCTGCCCGAGAATGAATAACACCATTCTGAACAATAGCCTCCGTTTTATCGCCCTGCTGCTGGTACAGGTGTTTGTCCTCGACAATATTCATTTGAGCGGTTATATTAATCCCTACCTCTATGTATTGTTCGTTCTACTCCTTCCTTTTGAGATTCCCGGCTGGGCCCTGCTGATTTCGGCCTTTGCGATGGGTTTCGGGGTGGATATGTTCAGCGGTACAGGAGGGATACACGCAGCGGCAACTACCCTGATGGCCTTCACCCGTCCTTTTGTGACCCGTTTCGTGGCCAGCCGCCGGGAATATGAGCCCGGAATTCAACCCGGCATCGCCGACCTGGGCCTGCGCTGGTTCATCACCTATGCCGGCAGCCTGATCCTGGTGCACCATACTGCTTTGTTCCTGTTGGAGGTGTTCAGTTTCGCCGGGTTTTACGATACCTTCCAGCGCATCGTCCTGAGCAGCCTGGTCAGCTTTGGTATGGTGCTGCTGGTGCAATATCTGTTCTATCCCGTTCGCGCCAAGCGCTGAGGCGGATTGGTTTTTGATGGAATGAGGTTGAACTGTGCCGGTCTGTAGATCTATTCACCCCGCTGATCTTCTGCCCTTTTGTTTCTCATATCATTGAGGCATTGACTATTTTTGCCCAACACCTTAATATTTAATTCTCGAAATATGATGTTTCGCCTTTTCTTCACCGCCATCCTGAGCATTGTGCTGTTTGCCTGCCACACTCACTCCCACGATCACCCGGATTCTGATCACGATGAGCATACACACGAGCAGGAGGGACACAAATTCCTGTATACGGCATACAGCGATGATTTTGAAGTTTTTGCCGAAGCTGATCCTTTTGTGGTCGGAGAGAAAGCGGAATTGCTCGCACATTTCTCCAGTTTACCGGATTTCAGGGCTCTGGAATCCGGAAGGGTCAGTATGGTTCTGAAGCTTGAAGGGAATGAGATCAGCCAAAGCCTGGAGGCACCCCTGCGCAAGGGCATCTATTTATTTGAGATACAAGCCGACCGGGCAGGGGAAGGCAGCCTGCGCTTTGAGATCGAGAAGCCGGAAGGACTTTTTACTATCCTTGTCCCCGGCGTGAAGGTATTTGCCAGCCAGTCAGAGGGCGAGGAGGCTGCGGAAAGCCTGGAGATATCCGAAGTGAATACTACTGTTTTTACCAGAGAACAAGCGTGGAAGACTGATTTTGCCAGTGGACATCCCCGGCTTGAAGCTTTCGGACAGATAATCAAAACCACGGCCCTGGTAGAGCCAGCCATAGATCAGGAATGGATTGTCAGTGCCAGTGCGTCCGGAATAGCGCTTTTTTCGGCCGGAGATATCCTGGAAGGGAAAGAGGTGCAGGCCGGACAGCCCCTGATCAAGATCTCAGGGAAAGGGGTGGCTGAAAACAGCCTTGCGGTCAGGTATGCCGAAGCCGCCTCCAATTATGAACGCAGCAAGGCAGAATACGAGCGGGCCAAAGTACTTGCACAGGATCAGATCGTATCCGCTAAAGATCTGATGGCAGTCAGGAACGAATATGAGAAAGCCAAGGCCCGCTTTGATAACCTGAGCGAAAGTACAGATGAGTCTGGACAATCCGTAAGCAGCCCCACCTCTGGCTATGTGCAGCAGGTTTTTGTGAAACACGGTGCTTATGTAGAAGGCGGCCAGCCCCTGATGGTGATAAGCCGGATGCAAAAACTGATGCTTTCCGCCGAGCTACCGCCACGCTTCGCCCCCCTTTTGGGATCCATTCGTTCGGCCAACATTCGCAACCTGAATAACCATCAATACTATACCCTGGAAGAATTGGATGGCCGCCTGCTTTCATACGGAAAGGCGATGGGTTCCGGTCGTTTTCTGCTTCCCCTAAAACTGCAGATTGTCAACAACGGAAGCTTTATTCCGGGAAGTTTCGTGGAGGTGTATCTCAAAACCTTCGCTGCACATCAGGCGATGACCCTCCCCCTTACCGCTTTACTGGAGGAGCAGGGCCTGTATTTTGTCTGGGTGCAGCTAACGCCGGAATTATTT
>Ga0334886_1003690_pt1 | contig 13414 bp, 12 predicted proteins | sample GraSluR1_MG_9_FD_207232 | JGI IMG/M metagenome (GOLD analysis project Ga0334886, IMG submission 207232) | Sludge microbial communities from methane-producing bioreactor in Wageningen University, Netherlands - Granular Sludge_27_06-R1 | ecosystem: Engineered > Bioreactor > Anaerobic >...
ATAAATGTTCGGATGAAAGAGAATGGCGTAGCGCGTTATTATGAAGAGGTGAAGGACGCTTCAAGGTATTAGGCGAAAGCGAAAAAAGGAACACAAGACGAAGCGGGTTTCCGCATTGTCTTGTGTTTCCCTCCTCTCTTTCTTTGCCCCGTCCCCGATTTGATAGAGAGTAGAAAGAGACATATACTGTAAGTCAGAAAGGGGCGGTGCGAGATGGCAGCGAAGTACTATTCGCACCCAATTCAAACTGGAAGCGGTAAGGCGACTGGAGCGCACGGGCGAACCTCTGAAGAAAGTGGCGGAGGAGCTGGGAGTGAATCCGAACACGTTGAACGGTTGGATACGCCGGTTCCGGAGTCGTCCCGACAATCCGTTCCCCGGCAGCGGAAAACTGACCACCGAGGACGAACGCCTTCGTAAGCTTGAGAAGGAGAACAAGGACCTTCGCGAGGAGGTCGAGATCCTAAAAAAAGCGGCGGCGTACTTCGCGAAGAACCACAAGTAAAGAGGTTCGTGTTCATCCGCGCCAACCGTGGAAAGTATAGGGTAGCGAAGATGTGCGCAGTGCTAGAGGTATCCAGGAGCGGGTACTACGCATGGGAGAAACGCCCGAAAAGCGCCAGGGAGATCGAGAACGAGGAATTGGCTGAGCGAATAAAGGAGATCTTCGAGAAGAGCCGCCGCGTCTACGGCAGCCGGAAGATCAGGAAGGAACTGTCCCGCCTCGGGAAGCATGTGAATCGCAAGCGGATCGAGCGGATTATGAAAGAAGAGGGTCTGAGAGCGAAGACCGCGCGGAAATACAAGGCGACGACGGATTCCGGACACCGGATGCCGGTGGCGGAGAACGTACTGAACCGGGAGTTCGAAGCGGTCGTGCCGGGCGAGAAGTTTGTTTCGGACATCACGTACCTCTGGACCGACGAGGGATGGCTGTACATAGCCGGAGTGCTTGATCTGTACGGTCACAAGATGATCGGCCTGTCGATGGGTTCGAGAATAACGAAGGACTTGGTAATAGTAGCGCGGGAAGAAGCGTATCGTCGCTCCGGGCGTCCTTCGGGAACGATAGTGCACTCCGACCGGGGAAGCCAGTACTGCTCCAAAGAATATCGGCAGAAACTGGAAGAATATGGACTTGTTTGCAGTATGTCGAGAAAAGGGAATTGCTGGGGCAATGCGCCGATGGAAGCGTTCTGGGGGAAGATGAAGTACGAATGGTTGCACGAGTGGCGTTTCCGCACACGGGAAGAAGCACGGGCCGCAGTGTTCGAGTATGTGGAGATTTTTTACAATCGACGCCGCCTGCACGAGAGCAACGGGTACCTGACGCCCGAGGAATACTACTCCGGGAAGAGGGCGGCGTGAAGGATCGAAACGGATCAAGAGGAATTGATAGCGATTCTTTGAAACCGTGAGATAAACGTCTGTTTTCGATGTCTATTTAATGGGGGACGCCGCAAATAATATACTTGGTCCATGAAATGATGTATCGGAGGAATTGTTTTGTATCGAATAGGAGTTGTGGGCCCGCCCTGGTCTTTAAAACACGTTCTGAACGCCTTCCGAAAATATGAATCGCTCATTAGTCCCGTACCGTTCCTTTGCGAGGATCTGAAAGAGATCCCGGAGCTCGTTATGAGCCGAAAGGAGCAGCTCGACGGCTGGTTTCTTTCCGGTCCCCTGATTTATCTGGCGGTTCGTCACCATATGAAAAGCGATAGAGACTTGTTTTTTTGCCGCATCACCGAAGCGGATTTTTATCGTGCCGTTCTTCAGGTTCTTCGCGACTACGAGGGCTGTTTTCCGTGCAGTTCCGTGGACTTTATCGAGGGATTGGCCGATACGGGCGGGATGTTGGAACAGGTCGGTATTTCACCCCGAAAGATAGTATTGAAAACGTATGCGTATCCGTTGGACGAAACGACTATTTTGGATTTTCACCGGTCGCTTTTGGAGGAGGGAACGGCTCGATGCGTCATCACGACGATTCCCTCGGTCTACAGGGACCTGAAGAAAACGGGACGACCGGTCTACGGACTTCACGTCACTCCCATGGAGATTGATCTGTCCGTCGAACTCTTCGCCGAGCACCTGCGTTCTCGGCAGTTCAAAAACTCTCAACTGGGGCTGCAAAGGATTGAAATCTGTAGGTATGACCAGATCGTCGAACAGACGGAGACTCCGTACAAGCTCCAGATGCTCGAACTTCGGATCAAAACGATCCTGCTCAAGTATTGTCAGCGTATCAATGGGTACTTGGTCGATAAGGGGTACGGTCGTTACGAAATCTTCGGTACCCGAGGAAATTTCGAACGAGACGCGGGTTCGCTTGGAGAGGCGCTCGACCGGCTTTCCGACGAGCTTGAGACCGAGGTTGTAGCGGGAGTCGGTGTGGGAGAAACCGTTTTTGCTGCGCAACTGAACGCCGGTCGCGCTATCGAGAATGCGCGGGGACAAAAAAACATCGTGGTTGTTCAGGGCGATGGACAGGTTGTAGAGACGCTGTCGGGAAAACCTTTTATGGCCTATCGCGATTATTCCAGCGATCGGAAATTGGTCGAGCGTTTGGAGCAGGCGAAGGTCGGGATAAAGACGTACAACAGGATTCAGGCCGTAGCTCGCCAAAACGGATGGGACGGCTTTTCCGCGGCGACGCTTGCCCGAGAGTTGGGCGTAACCGACCGGAACGCACGCCGTATCCTTTCAAGCCTCTCGAAAGCGGGACTGATCCAAAGAATCGGAGTCGAGACGACCGGCGGAAGCGGCCGCCCGGGAAAACTGTATCGTTTCGCCGGGAATCCTTCGGAATCTGAAACGTGAATCACCGGTTGAAATGCAGCCCCTCTCCGGAGGGGCTTTTTTCATGGCGAAAAACATAAAACATCTTGACACGGATTTATCGGGATGCTACTCTTATTTCGGAATAATAACGGTAATTTTCCTAAACCATTTTTCTTCGTTTTGATCATAGCGGAAAAACTGGTTTCAACGTGAGTTTTATAGAAAGGGGCGACGGAGACGTGGAGGATGCGCTTCGCTGGTTTTCTGATCGGGAGGAAACTTCAATTGCCTGGAGAAGGTTGCTGCATCGTCATGCGCAGCCGGGGTGGCTGGAGTTTTTTGCTACGGGTTTCATCGCGGAGAAGTTGGATACCCACGGAATACGTTTATTCCAAGGGGCTCGGATAGTGGATGAAGGCGAAAGATTGTTCGTCCCTCCCGAGGCTGTTCTTGATCGGGAGTATCAAAGAGCGTTGGACGCGGGTATCGATGAAAAATACCTTAAGCCCGCCCGGGGGGGATTGACGGGGGTCGTCGGAGTCGTCGAGGGAACGAAACCGGGGCCCCATGTAGCGTTTCGCTTCGATATCGATGCGCTGGAAATTCAGGAGTCACGGGATACGTCCAACCGTGCGAACCGAGAAGAGTATGCTTCCGTCTACCCTGGATATTCTCACATGTGCGGACACGACGCCCACGTCGTTACCGGACTGTTATTGGCTCTTTATTTTTCGGAACATGCAGAAAAGGTTCGAGGACGTGTTTCCTTTATCTTTCAGCCCAATGAAGAGGGCTTGGCAGGAGCCGCGGCGATGATGCGCAGAGGCGTGGTCGACGGGGTAGATTATCTGATCGGGGGACATGTCGGAGCCAATCTCTGGAAGGTGGGACAGATCGGGCTGAACGTGAGAAACATTCTTGCGGTCGCTCGCTCGAAGGTATGCATGAAAGGAACGCCGGCCCATTCTACGGGGCGCCCCGACCTGGGAAAAAACGCCCTGCTCGGGGCCTGCGCCGCCGTCACGAATCTCAACGCCATCGCACGGCACGGGGAAGGCGCGGGATTTCTGAACGTGGGAAAAATCGAGGGTGGGATTTCCTGGAACATCATTCCCGACGACGTAACGTTTTGGCTTGAAACACGGGCGGAAACCACGGAAATAAATAGTTACATGCAACGCAGAGCTCTGGAAATCATCAAAGGAGCTGCGGGCATGTTCGAATTAAACTATGTTGTCGAAAAAATAGTGGAATCAGTCTCCTGCAAAAATTCTCCGGAACTTGTCGAAATGGGAATGGACGCGGCTCGACGGATTACGAGTATCGAGGAGGTTGTCCCGGAAGTGTCGGTCAACGCCTCGGAAGATTTTGCGCTGCTTGCCGAGGCGGTTCTGAAGAAAGGAGGGAAAGCTCTTTACGCTATCCATGGAACCCCGGTGGCGGGAGGACAACACAGCGATTCTTTCGACTTGGATGAACGTGTTATTCTGAACGCCGCCCGTTTTTATACCGCGCTTTACGATCGCCTTGTCGCTTCGGAGCCCGAGAGGCGTCTCAAGGAGTAGGGGCGTCCTGCGGCACCCTCGACAGGAATGAAACCGGTGGATTTATAAGGGGGAGATAGGATATGGAAACGCAAAAACACAGGCTTTGGGAGGCTTTGACCGATGGACGACTGTTCGTGTCCGTCCTGTTGCTGGTTATGGTCTCCGAATGGATCGGAATACGCAAAATCCCGGTGACCGCCATTATTTCGATTACGTTGTTTCCGATGCTCTACAGTATGATTCTGGGTTTGCTCGTCTATCTGGCGCGACTTTTGAAGGTGGAGCAGAGTCAGCGAGCGGAGCGGCTCATCTTTTTAGCCATCCTGCCCTTGGTCACGAAACTCGGTATGCAGATAGGACCTTCGCTCTCCAAGATTGTTGGAATGGGAGCGGCTTTGATGCTGCAGGAGTTCGGCCACGTCGGGTCCATCCTCCTGGCTGTTCCGACGGGGCTTGCGCTGGGTTTGCGTAAAGAGCTGATAGGGTTGACCCATTCGATCGGGCGGGAGGCCAATGTCTCTCTGATCGCCGAAAAATACGGACTGGACTCCCCCGAGGGGAGGGGTGTGATGACGGTGTATGTCGTCGGGACTCTGTTCGGTACCTTGTTTTATGGTTTCTTCGTGCCCGTTATGGCCTTGATTCCAGGTATTCGCGTGGAGGCGTGGGCCATGGCGAGCGGTATGGGCAGCGGAAGCATGATGGCCGCGGCCAGCGGCGCGCTTTCCGGAGTATTCCCCGATCGGGGCAGCGATATCGTGCTCTACGCCGGCGCCTCTCAGGTTCTGACGTCGGCCACAGGATTGTACATGTCCATTTTTCTGTTGCTCCCTCTGACGAGAGGCGTTTATCGATGGTTGTCGCGGCTGTGCAAGGATTGTGAAGTGGAGGAAACGGACAATGGTCGATAAAAATTTGGGAAGTAACCTGTTCTATTCGTCTTTTGTGCTTATAGCGGTCTGCCTGATCATGTCCGCGGGGATATGGGTCGGATACGGCATTCCCCCTCGGGAGGTTTTTCCGGGACTGGCGCTTTATTGTTTTGTCTGTCTTGGAGGAGTTTTGCTGTCGTCCGTCGTTCCGGGAGGTTTCCCGGCCGTGGGTTGGGTCGCCGTCATCGGGATAGTGTTTTCCGTGCCGGGATTCTTCCCTTGGTCGGAAGAGTTCGTCGCTTGGTCAGATAAGATCCCCTTCCTCGCTACGGCAACTCCGGTTTTGGCCTACTCAGGAATCGCGTTCGGCAAAGATTGGGGGAAATTCAAAAAAATAGGCTGGCGGGGCATCCTTGTGAGCTTTTTGGTCTTCGCGGGCACTTTCGTCGGTTCGGCCGCGGTAGCCGAGATGATTTTACGGCTTCTTGACTGAGGCGCGTTAAATTCCGTTTTGTAGTGAACAACAGAGAAGCACCCCGCTTAAGACAACGGATTCCCTAGGGAGTCCGTTGTTTTACATTTATCTGATTCTTTCGTTACTCCCCGCCCGTACAATGCCCCCGACGGATTCGATGAAATATGTTTTCGGGAGGTTCACATGGCGGTATATATTCTCGTCAAGTTCATCAAAGCGGGTATTACTCTGTGGCTTATCCTCACCCTGGCCTTTTTCGCCTCGCGCGTATCGGGGAACGCCATCGACTTCATCATGCCGGAGGGCGGAACCGCCGAGGCGAAGGCGGCTCTGACCCGCTACTACGGACTGGATGCGTCGTGGGGGACGCAGTATCTCGCGTACTTCGGCAAGCTTCTTCGCGGCGAGATGGGGACGAGTTTTCACTTCAGGCAGCCGGTCGCGGAACTCTATGCCGGGAGGTTCCCCGCGACGTTGCGACTCTGCGGCTTGTCGATGCTGCTCTCCTTCGCGGTTGCGGTTCCCTTGGGTATTCTCGCGGCGATCCGAAGAAAGGCATTTTCCGGTTTTCTTATCCAGGCGGGCGCGTTTTTAGGGTACGCGGTTCCGAACTTCGTTCTGGCCATTCTGTTGCTCCTCGTCTTCAGCTTCCACTTCCGCATCTTCCCAAGCGGGGGAAGCGATACCTGGAGACACTACGTCATGCCGGTCGCGGCGCTCTCCTCCACGCTGATCGCCTCGCTCGTCCGTTTTTCCCGAAGCGCCATGCTGGACGTGCTCTCGCAGGACTACATCAGAACGGCCCGGGCGAAAGGCGTGAGCGAGTTCTCGGTGATTTCCATCCACGGTCTCCGGAACGCGCTGATCACCGTCGTTACCGTCGTGGGGCTTCAGGTAGCCGGGCTGGTCTCCGGCGCGGTGGTCGTGGAAAGCGTCTTTTCATGGCCCGGTATGGGGGAGCTTCTGGTCTTCGCGGCCATCAAGCGCGACTACCCGCTGCTCCAGAGCGGGGTCGTTCTGGTGGGCAGCGTCGTTATCCTCATCAACTTCATAGTGGATATAGCCTACGCCGTGATCGACCCGGCGATCGGCAAGGGGGCGTGAACGATGCCGACGACGGAAAACAGCCGAACGCTCCACGCGATGAAAGTGCGATACCGTTCTCCTTCGCATCCTCTCTCTTTATTGGCGAAGGCCACTCCCGCGAGCAAAGTCTGCATGGGGCTGCTGCTGCTCTTCGTGATCCTCGCCGTCTTCGCCCCCGTGATCGCGCCGCACTCCCCCAGCGCTCAGAAGCTGCTGTACAGGCTTCGTCCTCCCGTCGGGATGGAGCGGGCCGTGTCAGGATACATCCTCGGCACGGACGAGCTGGGGCGGGATATTCTCTCCCGCTGCCTGTACGCGCTCAGGGTCTCCATGGGGCTGGCGTTCTTGGGAAGCCTTATCGGCGCGTTCATCGGGGGAGGGCTCGGTCTTCTCTCCGGCCTCGGAGGGAAGTGGGCGGACACGGCGATCATGGGGTTCGTGGACGCGCAGATCGCCATCCCCTTCACGCTCATCGCGGTGTTCATCGTCGCTGTGGCGGGGTCGGGGCTGCACGTGCTCGTGGCCGTCCTCGGCATTGCCTACTGGGAGCAGTACGCGCGGCTGATACGGGCGCAGACGCTCGGTCTGAAAGAGAGCCTCTTCGTGACGGCGAGCCGATCGATGGGCGCGGGCAGTCTGCGCGTCGCCCTCTCCCACATAGCGCCGAACGTCGTCTCCCCCCTTATCGTGATGTTCACCCTCAACTTCAGCAACATCGTCCTGCTCGAGTCGACCCTCTCTTTTCTCGGGCTCGGGGTGCAGCCGCCGACCGCCTCTCTCGGTTCGATGATAGGACAGGGGCGCGACTATATGGCCGACGCGTGGTGGCTGGTCGCATCGCCCTCGTTCTTCGTCGTGGCAATAGCGCTGGTGATTCTTCTGTTGGGAGACTGGCTTCGGGAAGCGCTCGACGTGAAGACTTCCTGAAGGTTCGATGTACAAGAAGGAGGAAACAATGAAGGAAAAAGTTCGAATTCATCTGGTAACGGATATTCACTACGGCCCCGACGTCGCGGTGAAAAAGGGAGAGACGGCGCTGTGGCTGCTGGACGGATTCGTCCGGCGCGCCAACGATATGAATCCGGACCTTGTAGTGGACCTCGGCGACAGAATATCCGACGTCGACAGGGAGCGCGATTTTCTGCGGGAGCAGGAAGTCGGACGGATTTTCTCGGATCTCGACATCCCTTCGCGGCATATCGTCGGAAACCACGACGTGGTCAATCTGACGGCGATGGACAACGAAAAGGCTCTCGGCGCAAGGGTTTCCAGCAACAGCATCGACATAGGCGGGTACCATCTCGTCTTCTGGAACGCGAACACGTTCATTCCGTACCCCGATCCGTGCAGAGGCGCTCTGCGGTCGGACATCGAGTGGCTTCGAAGAGATCTGGAGAGTGCCTCGCTTCCCTCGGTCGTCTTCACGCACTTCCCCCTGGCGGCCCCCTGCATGACGGGAAACTACTACTTCGAGGACGCCGCCGAGTACGCCTTCGACCCCAACGCCCCGGTTCTGAGAGAGCTGTTCGCCGCGGTCGGCCATGTCGTCCTCTGCGTCTCGGGGCACGTGCATCAGAACACGTGGCAGAGCGTGGACGACGTCTCCTTCTTCTCGCTCCAGTCGCTGACGGAGAGCTTCGGCACGCAGTCGCGCCCTTCGGAGGTGTGGGGGACGCTCGAACTGGGAGGGGAGATAACCGTCTCCACATTCGGATCGCAGCCGATGACGATGAGGCTCCCCCTGCGCGAGCGCGGCACGCGCTGGATCTCCGGGAGCTTCCGGCAACGGAGGCAGTCCGCGCGGAGGGCCGCGGAAGAGCGGCGTATCGCCTCACTCGCCTTCCCGGTGGCCGGAATCGCCCTGGACCTCGACGGCGTGGTCTGGAGAGGCGACGAGCTGATCCCCGGAAGCGATGCGTTTCTTCGCAAAATGAAGGAGGTGGGCATTCCGGTCACGTTCGTCACGAACAACGCGCACCGGACGCGGGAGCAGTATGCGGAAAAGATGGCCGGGTTCGGCGTCTCCTGCACCCCGGAGGAGTTCGTCACCTCGGGGTACGCGACCGCCCGCTGGATCGCCCGCGCCGCGCCCCGAAGCGGCGTGAAGGTGCTGGGGAGCGACGCGCTCCGCGAGGAGATTCGCGCCGCCGGGCTCGTCGAGGAGGAAGAGGCGCCGGACTTCCTGGTGGTCTCGATGAACGAATCGCTGACCGTGAAGGACCTTTCCGAAGGAGCGCGGCTGATGGAAAAGGGAGCCCGGCTGATTTTGACCAACCCCGACGCCTTTCTGCCCGACGAGAACGGCTTCCGCGCCGGATGCGGAGCGATCGGGGCGTTCTTGGAAGCATGCAGCACGGAGAAGGCGACGATCATAGGCAAGCCCTTCCCCTCGCTCTTCTCAATGGCCCTCGAACGGATGGGGACGAGCGTGGAGGAGACGGTGATGATCGGCGACACGCCGGAGACGGATATGGAAGGAGCCTTCCGGATGGGGATGCGCGCGCTCCGCGTGGAGAGCGGCAACCGGGGGAACGGGAACTCCGCATGCGTTCCGTGGAGGACCTTCGAACGGCTTGAACAGGCGGCCGATTTCATCATGAACCACAACATGCGGTTTGAAGCGCAGGCGCTGGGTGAACTCGTCGACAAGGAGGTGCATATCGTCCGCGCGAACTGCGCGGAAAAAGTGTGATTCTCTTCGAAGAACGGCATATTTCGCATCAGAAGGAGGAACAGATGAAAACATACGGGAAAAAACTATGTATCGTCCTTGGAGCGGCGGCTCTCACCGCGTTCGCGGCCCAGTGCAGCGCGCTTGAAATCAGGGTGGGTGCGGCGAACATGCGCGAATACGTCGATCCGGGGAAGGACCACTCCAACGTGGGGTCGATGCAATACTACAACAGCTTCCAGCCCCTCGTCGGCAAGGATGCGCGCACGGTGGAACCGGAATTCGGGCCCTGTCTCGCCGAGAGCTGGGAGATGATCTCCCCCACGACGATCGAGCTGCGGCTGCGCAAAGACGTGTTCTTCCACAACGGCGATCCCATGACGGCGGACGACGTCGTCTTCTCGCTCGACAGGATGTTCCACCCCACCTTCCCCCCCTACGTGACCAGAAGCAGGGAGTACTTCTCCAACATGGAGAAGGTGGAGAAAGTGGACGACTACACCGTGAGAGTGCATACGAAGCGGCCCGACCCCATCCTGACGACCCTTTTGAACGTACAGCAGTCGATGATCGTGCCGGAGAAGTACATCAAGGGGCTCACCGGCTCTCCCGACGTCGCGGAGGACAGCGACTTCGAAGCCTTCGGACTGAAGCCCGTCGGTACGGGGCCGTACGCGATCACGGAGTTCGTTCCGGGGCAGAAGCTCGTTTGGGAGCGGTTCGACAAGTACTGGGGGGAGAAGCCCGACCTTGAAAAGGCCGTCATCACGCGGATTAACGAGATGGCAGCCCGCATCACCGCGCTGAAGAACGGCGAGGTGGACATCATCACCAACGTTCCCCCCGACCAGATCGGCACGATCGAACGGGATCCGGAGCTGAAGGTGGAAGGGCTGCAGACGCCCATATTCCACGTGGCCTTCTTCAAGACCAACAACCCCAAGCTCGCGGACAAGCGGCTCCGGCAGGCGCTCAGCCTCGCGATCGACCGCGATCTGCTGAACGAGGCGCTCTGGCACGGAAAGGCCCGCGTTCCCGAGTACCACACGTTCCCGCAGTTCGGCGCGCTGTACGACCCGTCGTGGCGCACCATCGAATACAACCCCGAGAAGGCGCGGCAACTGCTGAAGGAGGCCGGATACGACGGAACCCCCATCCGCTTCGACACGCAAGCCACGTACTATACGAACGGGCTGCTCGCCGTTCAGGCCATCCGCGAGATGTGGGCGGAGGTCGGCGTGACGATGGAGATCAACGTTCTGGACAGATGGACGGGAGATGACGAGGACATGGAGGCGCGCATCTGGTCGAACCCGCTGTACTTCCCGGATCCCGTCGGATCGTACGGTACGATGTGGAGCCCCACGGGCGCGCGCATCACCGCCAAATCGTGGGATCCCGCGAAGCCGAAAGGGTATTCGAGCTACGAAGAGCTGTGGAACAACTTCAGGTATTCCATGGATACGACGGAGCGCCTGAAGTACTACAGGGAGATCATGGAGTACATTGCCGAGGAGGCGCCCTTCACCATACTCTACCAGCCCTACGAGTCGTGGGGAATGCGCAAGGACGTCGACTGGAAGCCGCTCCCCGGACACATTCCGTACGTCCTGGACTTCCATAAGGGAAACATAACGGTCTCTCGGTAGCACCGCCGAGTACAGGGAGGGGAAATGATGAAAGAAGAGTTGAAACAGCGCCCCGTTGTTCTGGAAGCGCGCAATCTCTCCGTCGCGTTCCGCGACGGGAAGCGCGCCGTGGAGGTTGTATCCAATATCTCGTTTACCGTGGGACAGGGAGAGACCGCGGCCCTTGTGGGAGAGTCGGGATCGGGGAAGTCCGTGACCTCTCTCTCCATACTTCGCCTCGTCGAGCGGAGCGGCGGCGTTGTTTCGGGCAACCTCTTCTTTCACTCTCCGAAGCATGGCGCGGTCGATCTGTTGCGGCAATCCGAAGCGACCATGCGCTCCATCCGCGGAAACGAAATCGCCATGATCTTTCAGGAGCCCATGACGTCGCTGAACCCCGTGCTCTCCGTGGGGTATCAGGTCTCCGAGGCGTTGCGTGTTCACAAGCGCGTCGCGCCCTCCGAAGCCAAGAGGGAGGCGCTCGAACTGCTGAACAGGGTGCGCATTCCGGACCCGAAACGCCGGTTCGACGACTATCCGAGGCAGTTTTCGGGCGGAATGAGGCAGAGAGTCATGATCGCCATGGCGCTCGCCTGCCGCCCGAAGCTGCTGATAGCGGACGAACCGACCACCGCGCTCGACGTGACCACGCAGGCCGGGATTCTCGACCTGATCCGCGGGTTGCAGGAGGAGATGAATATGAGCGTGCTCTTCATCTCCCACGATCTTGGCGTGGTCTCGGAAATAGCCGATCGCGTCCTGGTGATGTACTCCGGAAAGATCGTGGAGAACGCGCCGATCCGCTCCGTCTTTTTCGCACCGGCGCATCCGTACACCTCCGGACTGCTCCACTCCATGCCGGCGACTGCCGCGTCCTTCGGCAAGGGCGTTCCACTGCGCGCCATACCGGGGAGCGTTCCCCCGCCCGGAACGGCGCTTGAAGGGTGCGCCTTCGCGTCGCGGTGCGAGTTTTCGACGGCTGCGTGCGAGACGGCGTCGCCGCGTCTGGAGCGGCGCGTTCCCGGAAGTTCCTCGGAGAGCGCGTGCCATCGCGCGGCGGAACTGAACGGGGCGCTCGCGTCCTCCCTTCCGTGGGCGGACGCGGACGGCGCCGCATCGGTGCGGACGGCATGACGCGCCGTCCCGAGGCTCCCGCCCCGGAGTGGATACGGGCGCTCGATCTCTCCAAAAGCTACCCGGTCGGCGGAGGACTCTTCCGAAAACCGCGGAAAGTTGTGAGGGCGCTCCGCAACGTCTCGCTCGCACTGCGAAAAGGAGAGACGACCGGCCTCGTCGGCGAATCCGGAAGCGGCAAATCCACTTTCGGCAGAAGTCTTCTCCGATTGACGGAGCCGGACTCCGGACAGGTATTCTTCGAAGGCGAGAACATTCTCGCCTTCTCCCCGAGGGAGATGAAGCGACTGCGGCGGCGCTTCCAGGTAATCTTTCAGGACCCGTTCGCCTCACTCTCCCCGAGGATGACCGTCCGGGACATTCTCTGCGAGCCGCTGGACATCCACAATATTGGGGGGCGAGACGAGCGGACCGATCATGCGGCGGAGCTGCTTGAGACCGTGGGGCTGCGTGCCGAACATCTCCGCCGGTATCCTCACGAGTTTTCCGGGGGGCAGCGCCAGCGGATCGGCATCGCCAGGGCGCTCATGCCGAATCCGGAGTTTCTGCTCGCCGACGAGGCGGTGTCCGCGCTCGACGTCTCGTTGCAGGCCCAGATCGTGAACCTGCTCGCGGAGATGCGGCGGCGCTTCTCCCTGACGATGCTCTTCATCACGCACGACCTTTCTCTGGTGGAATATCTTTGCGACCGCGTCGCGGTGATGTACGCCGGGACGATCGTCGAGACGGCCCCAGCGGACGAACTCCGCCGCTCCCCCATGCACCCCTATACACAAGCGCTGCTCTCCGCCATCCCCCGCATCGACCCGAGGCGAAAGACGGCGCGGCTGATTATGAAGGAGGAAGGGGATTCGACGGGCGAGGCCGCGGAGGGGTGCGTTTTTGCCGGCCGCTGCCCGTGCGTGCGAAAGGAGTGCTTTTCGGAGAGTCCGTCCCTGCGACGGGTCGGGGACGCTTCGGAGCATATGGTTGCGTGTCGTTGCGTCTCGTAGAAAAGAAATCCCCGGCGAACCGTTTCGAAAAGCCGGGGATCTCCTGCCGCAGACGGAGTTCCGAACGTCCGTCCGGCGGACTCTTGGCGGTATTGTTTTTTCCTCCCGGCGTTATTCTCCCGGAAAGATCTCGGCAATGGAGTACAGGGCGGCTTTCCCGGCCAGTTCGATTCTCCCGCCGCGGTCCCGGCAGTACAGAGTGCCGCCGCGGCTGGAAGCCTGTCG
>Ga0334886_1003708_pt1 | contig 13352 bp, 10 predicted proteins | sample GraSluR1_MG_9_FD_207232 | JGI IMG/M metagenome (GOLD analysis project Ga0334886, IMG submission 207232) | Sludge microbial communities from methane-producing bioreactor in Wageningen University, Netherlands - Granular Sludge_27_06-R1 | ecosystem: Engineered > Bioreactor > Anaerobic >...
TGTGGTAACTGCAGTTGGGGTTGGGGCAGTGGGGTGGTTGCCACGGCCGCTGGTGGGTGTCGAGGTCGGTGCACATGCCCCGGCTGTTGCAACGACGGGGCCCGCAACAATCTCGACGGCACAACCATATCCTTGCATCGAGAGCTGGATTTGGTATAGAATCCTCCCGCCTATCGCGATCACCATATTGTTGCGTTTGGAAAATCAAATCTCAGGTCCCGGGACCCACGGATGACATGAGCGGGACCGAACTTGGAGGTACTCCCACCATCGGCGGAGGATCCGCGAGCCTGCTGTCCTGACAGCACGGATCGGCTTTTTCTATTCGTATCAACGAGTCGGCGGGGCTCCTGGTTCGGCCTGCAACGTTCCGGCGGGCCTCGCCGGCCACCAACGCCAACGAAGGAGCATGATCATGTCATATTCGTATCAGCGGACGGTTCTCAAGATCTTGCTGGCGGCGGGTTTGTTGCTGGTCGGCGGGGCGTCGGCCGCTACGCTCAACGTGCCCAGCGAGTACGCAACCATTCAGGCCGCGATCAACGCGGCGAACGTCGACGACACGATTCTCGTCGCCGCCGGCACCTACCAGGAGAGTCTGGGCGGCTGGCGCGACATCGAACTGTTCAAGAGCGTCAGCCTGATCGGCGCCGGCTCGGGACAGACCATCATCGAGTTCAGCGGCTTGCAGCACGGCCTGGAAATCCATCCCGACGCCACGGGAACAGTCCTGGTGCAAGGCCTGACGTTTACCAAGCAAGAGAGCAATGCCATGTCGGCGGCATGGGCTGTTTTGGTCGGCGAGACCGGCGGCACCTTCCAGAGCATCACCTTCCGCGACGTGGAAGTGGCCTGGGCCGGGGCGCGCAACCTGCATTTCGCTAACGCAACGTACCACGGCATTGTCATCGAGGACTGTGACATCCACCACGCGGGCGCCTGGGGCTGCAGCGCGCGGGGCACCATCTATTCGATGACGGTCACCGACTCGAACTTCGAGTACAACGGTTGGGCCGACGGGGGGCACGGCATCGGCCTCGATATCGACATGCCGACGATCGTGACCGGCGTGTTCGTCAACGGCGGCAGCTTCAGCCACAACACGGCCAAGGGCATCAACCTGGTCCAGACGACAGGCGCCACGTTCGACGGCGTGACCGCCAGCAACAACGGCGGCCACCCCGGCGCCGGCTTTGGCGTCTCCATCTGGGAATGGAGTAGCGCGTCCAGCGATCTCGTCTTCCGCAACAGCGTCTTCCAGAATAACGTGCTGGACGGGTTCCTCTTCGGCACCGAGGGGAGCACGACGATCAGCGACGTCACCATTGAGAATTGCTACCTCAACGGCAATGGCCGTCATGGCGTCTTGTTCTATCACGACTTCGGCGGCACCGTGTCCAATATCGCGGTGACCGGCTGCGACCTGACCGGCAACACCGGCCAGGGCTTGGCCACCAGCGCCGTGAGCGCCACGATCGACGCCTCGGGCAACTGGTGGGGCAGCAACACCGAAGCCGGCGTCCTGGCCGCGCTGGGCGCCGACGTCGACTTCACGCCCTGGCTCGATCACGGGGCCGACCTGAGCGCCGATCCCGGTTTCCAGGGCGATTTCTCGACCCTCTGGGTCTCCGCTCTCAGCCCGCAAGCCGGCGCCAGCGGGCGCATCCAGGAAGCGGCCGATCTGGTCACGGGCAGCACGGTCTATGTGCTCGCCGGCACCTACGAAGAGCAGGTCGTGATCACGAGCGACGATCTGCAGTTGATCGGCTCCGGCGCGGGCGACGACCCGGCTACGAACACCATCATCCGGTCGCCGGTCTCGCTGGCCTACAGCTATGCGACCGGCTCGAACAACAACTACCCGGTCGTCGGCGTGATCGGCTGTCAAGGCGTGACGCTCGAGAATCTGCGCGTCGACGGCTACGGCCGCGGTAACGGCAACTACCGCTTCCAGGGCGTGGGATTCTGGAATGCGGGCGGCGTCCTGGAGAACTGCCAGGTCGTCAACATCCAAGACACGCCGTTCAGCGGCGCGCAGCACGGCGTGGGTGTCTATGCGTATAACAACACCGGCGGTCCGTATACCATCGCGATGACCGATGTCGTGGTCGCGGACTTCCAGAAGAACGGTCTGGCGTTGCTGGGCGATGGCCTGACGGTGGATCTCGTCAACGTGACGACCACCGGCAAGGGCGCAACGTCTGTCACGGCCCAGAACGGCATCCAGATCGGTTATGGGGCGGGTGGCACGGTCGCGACCTGCGCGATCAGTGACGTTGCCTACACCGGTGCGTCGTGGACGGCGACGGGCTTCCTGCTGCAGGAGGCCGCCGACGTTGCCGCCGGCGGGGTGGTGATCGACAACTGCCAGACAAGCGTTTACTGGATCGACACCAGCGGGTCGTTCGCGGACGGCAGCATCACCGATCCGCTGGGCGACGCGTTCTATGCCTACAGTTCGGGGGCCAAGACCGCGGCCTTGCCGCGCCGAATCGCCCAACCGCTGGATGAGGCGGCGGCCAAGGGCGGCGCCAAGGCTCCGGTCAGCTTGACGGTCGACGGTTGTTTGTTCCGCGGCGCCGGGGCGACCGACAGCTGGGGTTTCACCGGTTACGGCTACGGACCGCTCGATCTGGCGATGACCAACTGTGAGGTGACGGCGTGGGATCTGGGCGTTGTCCTCTACGACGCCGGCGGCGCGACGTTCACGGCGCTGGCCGAGTACAACGCGATCCACGGCAACACGAGCTACGGCCTGTATTCGAATGCGCTCGAGACGGCCCAGGCCAGTTGCAACTGGTGGGGCGACAGCGGCGGTCCCGATACCCCGGGCAATCCGAACCCGGCCGGCGACGTGATCGAAGGCCTCGCAGTCTATTGGCCCTGGCTCGACGCCAGCGACGGCGAATGTGTCATGTACGGTGACAACAACGTCTCCGTGGGCGACGCTGAGATCTGCCTGACGCCGGAGATCGCTTGCGTCGACCTGCCGGTGACGTTCAATCGTCTCGACACGACGCCCAGCCGCGGCGTGAGCGTGATGCTGCAGCTCAGCCCGGAACTGGTGCTGTGCGGTTCGCCGGCGGCGAGCATCATCATCGCCACCGGCGCCGGGAGCTGGTCCGAGGGATTCACCAACCTGCATCACGAAATCATCGACAACGGCGGCGGGTCGTACACGGTCGACCGCGCTGTACTCGGCCAGCCCTGCGGCCCGACTCAGGGCGGTCTGCTGTTCACGGTGCGCGTCGCGGCGGCGGACGGTGTCACGGACGCGATCGGCACCTTGACGGTGACCGACGTGCTCGTGCGCGACTGTGACAACGCCACCTTGGCCGGCATTCCCGGCGTGCCCGGCCACGTCACGATCGACCTCGTCAGCCCGGCGGTCTTGTCAGGCCTCGCGGCAATTCAGGACAAAACGGACAATCCCGCGGGCGGCACGACCAACATCGATCTGAGCTGGACGGCGCCGGGCGGCGACGTCTATGAGATCGAGATCTGGCGCAAAGGTTTCGGCTTCTATCCCGAATACGATGACGCGGGCGGGGCGGTGCCGGCGGCGCCGGTGACCGCAGCCAACGGCTGGACCCTGGCGGCGGTGTTGCCGGCGGCGGCGACGAGCTATGCCGACTACACGACCGCACGAGACTTCTGGTACTACGCGGCGTACGTCGTCGACGGCTGCGGCAACCGCTCGGCGGCGTCGGCGTTGACCGGCGGCACGCTGAACTATCACCTCGGCGACGTGAGCGACGGCGTGACGGCCGGCGCGGGCGACAACCTCGTCGACAGCCTCGACATCTCGCTCCTCGGCGCCCACTACGGCATCACATTGACGCTCGATCATCCGCAGAACTACCTGGATGTCGGGCCGACGACCAACTACAGCGTCGACGCTCGGCCGCTCACCGACAATCGGGTTCAGTTCGAGGACCTGATGATGTTCGCGATCAACTTCGGCCAGGTCAGCAAGGCGGAGTCGGCCCCGCCGGCGCCCGCCGCGGCCAACACGATCGTGTTGCGGCCGGGGTCCTGCGGAGAGGTCGGTTCGTTGTTCGAGGTGGAAGTGTGCTTCACCGGGGATGGCCAGATCCAGGGTTTGAGCATCCCGCTAACTTGGGACAGCGCCGTCGTCGAACCGATGAGCGTGCGCGCGGGTGATCTGCTCGCAGCACAGGGCGGTCTGGGTCTGGTCTTGGCGCCGGAGCCGGGGACCGTCGATGCCGCCCTGTTCGGCGTGCGCGAACGAGGAATCAGCGGCGATGGCGTCCTCGCGGTGGTCAGTTTCCGTGTGCATGCAACGGGCGAACCGGCATTGGGTCTGGGTGCGATCAGCGCGCGGGACGCGGCCAACCAGGCCGTGCCAATCGATGGGTCGTTGGCGGGCGGCGTACCGGCAATTCTGCCCCAGGCGTCGCAGCTAGCAAGGGCAGTCCCGAACCCGTTCAATCCGGCGACAGAGCTGAGCTTCGCGATCGCCCGCGACGGCCTCGTGAGGCTGAACATCTACTCGCTGCGCGGACAACTCGTGAAATCGTTGGTCAATAGTTCTCTGGCGGCCGGGTCCTACCGGTTGACCTGGGACGGCACCGATGGCAACGGCCAGACGGCGGCGTCGGGCAGTTACATTGTGCGCCTGGAAGCTCCGGATTGCGTCCAGACGCAGCGCATCACGCTGGTCAAGTAGCGGACAGCGCGCAGGGGCGGCCGCTGCGGCGGCCGCCCCGCCAAACCGGTCACCAGGCATCGGCCTACAACGGGAGGTCGGCCATGTCCGCGTCGGGCATGCACTGGCGGCGCACCACGAACGTGGTAGCGCACATTCTGGTTGTGGTTCTATTCGGCAACGTTGCCGCGGCGACGGCCCAGCCCGCTGCGGTAACCTTCGACCCGGACGACGCCGCATTCACCTGCGAGGACACGCTGACGATCGCAGTTCATATCGACGCTGCAGTCACCGACCTGCGAGGTTATTCGCTGGTCCTGGCCTTCGCTTCCGATGTCATTGCACCGCTGAACGTCGAGCCGGGGGAACTCCTGGTCGACGCCGGGTGCCCCTATTTCTTCACCTGGCTGAATCCCGCCGCGGAAGACAGTTTGGCGGTCGATGCCGCGACGCTTGGTTGTTCCGTCTGTGGACCCGGCGAGATCATGCGCATCGAGTTCGCGGGCGTCGCCGACGGCAACACGATCCTCAGCTGCGGCAGCGGCCGCCTGCGCGATGGCGACAACGAAGCGATCGTTCACGTTTGCGGCGAAGCGGCGATTTTGTTCACCTGTCCGATCGCCCAACAACGGTACGGCTGGGGAACGGTGAAGGCGTGGTATCGCTGAACCGGGAAAGGAACGATGTCATGGCTGGGCAGGCAGAACCCGAGCGGCGCCGCGTTGCGTTCGCGCCGCTGTTTCTGGCGAGCATCCTCTGCGCCGGCCATGCCGGCGATGTCCTGGCGCTGGCGCCGGCTCGCAGCGATACCATGCGTCTGCAGCTGCTGCCCGCCGCCGTGGAACTCGCTGCGGGCGATACGCTGCGCGTCGACTTGGTCGTACCGGAAGCCGGGCCGGAGTTCAACGCGTATGATGCCTTTGTCAGCTACGATTCTGAGGTCTTCACCTTCCTGCAGCAGGACAATCTGATGGATCAGGAAGGGCCTTTGATGCGCGAGGCGTGTGGTCAGACGTTCCACCTGTTCTCGATCGCGCCGGACAGCACGCACGTCGTCATCCATCATAGCCTGCTGTGCAACAATCTCTTTTTGACCGGCCCCGGGGTGGTTTATCGGCTCCTGTTTCTCTGCAAGGATGTCGACGCCGACTCGTGGCTGCGACTGCTGCGCGAGCCGCCGACGGTGACCCGGGTGATCAGGGCCGGTATCCTGGTGCAACCGTTGGTGACTACCGACGCCAGGGTGCGCGTCGGCGCCGGTTCCGGTACGACGGTGCCGCCGGCCCCGGCCACTGGGCTGCAGTTGCGGGCCGCGCCCAATCCGTGCAACCCGCAAACGGTATTGATCTATACGCTGAGCGAAAACGCGACGGTTGTCTTGCGCATCTACACCCCGGACGGGCGCCTTGTCCGCCGCCTTGCGAACGGCGCCGCGGCGCGCGGCGAATCGACGGCGGTCTGGGATGGACGGGACGACGCCGGACGCAATGTCGCGGCGGGAGTCTATCTCGCGCGATTACAGACGGACCACGGGGTGGTTGCCACGCGCGTCTGCCTCGTGCGTTGACGGGCACGGTGCGGATCAACGATCAACGGGAAGTAGACCGCGGCGTCGCGAATTCTACTGTCCGTTGACCAATTTCTGTAGCCGATCGATCTCCCCTTGTACCAGGTCGGGATCCAGCCGCGGGAACAAGATCGCCGGCTCGCCCAGGGGGCGGCCCGCCGGCACGTCGCGCGCCGCTTCGGCCCAGGCGCCGTGAAACAGCGCGGTCTCCATGCCCAGCCAGCCCCAGAGCCGGGTCATCGCGAACGGCACCACCGGCGCCAGCATCACGCAAAGATGACGCAGCAGTTGAATCGCCACGCCGAGGCTCTGGCTGCAGCGCGCGAGGTCGGACTTGCGCGTATTGAACGGCGCCGACTCGTCGAAATAGCGGTTGCCCGCCTGGCCGGCGGCGAACGCGCACTCCATGGCCGCCTTGACCTCGAAGCGCTCCAAGTGCGCGGCCCAGCGCTCGCGCAGCGCGGCCACCTCGGCGAGCACCGCGCGGTCCATGTCCTGCATGGCGGCCGCCGACCACGCCGGCACCCGGCCGTCGAAGTACTTGTGGCAGAAGGTGAGCACGCGGTTGATCAAGTTGCCGAAATTGTTGCCCAGTTCGTTGTCGTTGCGTGCGAGAAATCCCTCCCAGGTGAAGTTCATGTCGCGCGTCTCGGGCAGGTTGCGCGCCAGGGTGTAGCGCAGGGGATCGGGCTGGAACTTCGCGAGGTAGTCGGGCAGCCAGACCGCGAACCCGCGGCTGGTCGAGAGCTTGCGGCCCTCGAGGTTCAAGAACTCGTTGGCGGGCACGTTGTCCGGGACATTGAACGGTTCGCTGTGCGCCATCAGCACGGCCGGGAACATCAGCGTGTGGAAGACGACGTTGTCCTTGCCGATGAAGTGGATCAGGCGCGTGCGCGGATCCTGCCACCAGGGGCGCCAGGCCTCGGGGTCGCCCTGCTCGGCGGCCCATTCGCGCGTCGACGAGACGTAACCGATCGGCGCGTCGAACCACACATAGAGGACCTTGCCGTCGTGGTCGGGCAGCGGCACCGGCACGCCCCAGGCGATATCGCGCGTGACGGCGCGGTCGCCCAGGCCGTCCTTGAACCAGGCGCGGCAATACTGGCGGACGTTTTCCTTCCACTCCGGGTGGGACTCGATGAACGCTTCGAGTCGTTCCTGCCAGTGTCCCAGCGGCAGGAACCAGTGGGTGGTCTCGCGCAGCTCGAGCGGCTCGCCCTTGAGCGCGTCGCGCGGCTCGATCAGATCGGTGGGGTCGAGGGAGCTGCCGCAGGCCTCGCATTGATCGCCGCGGGCGCCGTCGCGCCGGCAGCGCGGGCAGATGCCCTCGATGTAGCGGTCGGCCAGAAACCGGCGTTGGCTGGGCGAATAGAACTGCTGCGTGGTCTTTTGTACGAGGTGGCCATGGGCGTGTAGATCCCGGAAGAACGACTGGCTGGTCTCGGTGTGGATCTCACGGCTGGTCTGCGAGAAGTTGTCGAACTCGATGCCCAGGCCGGCGAAGCTGCGTTTGATCGTAACGTAGTTGCGGTCGACCAGTTCCTTGGGCGACAGGCCCATTTTCTCGGCGGTCAGGGTGATCGGCACGCCGTACTCGTCGGTACCGCAAATGAACAGGACCGGCCGGCCGCGCAGGCGCAAGTATCGCACGTAGATGTCGGCGGGCAGGTAGGCGCCGGCCAGATGGCCGAGGTGGATGTCGCCGTTCGCGTACGGCAGGGCGGCCGTAACCAGCGTGCGCTCCCAGTGCGAACTGGGCTCGGTTTGGGGCTGACCGGGTTGGGCGGAGCCGGGTGCAGACACGGGTTGCCTCCGTGGAATCGGGGTCCGGGCTGAAATCCGAGCGCCGAAGTTAACTCCAGTTCACAGCCGGCGCCAAGGAGTCATGGACCGACTTGACACAGGACCGATTTAGCCTAGCTTATAGTCAATGAGTTACGCAGATAAGAAACAAAGCGGGAGGACACGCATGACCGAGTTCATCGTCTTCGTCGTGGCCTACCTGGTGATCGTCAACCTGGTCCTGCCGCGGTTCGGCATCCGTTTCGGTTGACTGGCGCAAAGTTGCGAGGTCGGGGACCCGCCGCGAACCAGCGCCAAACCAGCCACGGAAGAGGTCAGCCGCCAGGGCGGGACGACCATCGACACGGAGCGGTCTGCCGAGTAATGTCGTTCGGCCCCGCGGGAGGTGCGCCGTGCCCATCTTCGAGTTCGTGTGTCGCGACTGCGGCTTGGTGTTCGAGGAGTTGCTGACTTTCGCGCAAGTGGAAGCCGGCGAGGCGTTTTGTCCCGAGTGCCGATCCAAACTCGTCGAACGGAGTCTTTCCGCGTTCGCCACCACCAGCGGTTCAGGGCCGAGCGTGCCGCCGTGCGGTCAACGCGGCGGCGGCTGCGGTGCCGGGTTCGGCTGAAGCGTTTGACGTGCGAGCGGCCGGGAGCCGCTCCCCGCGAAATGACGCCGTTTGCCGTTACCGCCCGGGCGCCGACGGCCGATAGAGCAGGTCGAGATACTGCCACCAACGTTCCGCGAGCGCTTGGCGCGTGGCGTCGGCGTCGGCGGTCCGGCCCAGGGCGTCTTGCCGCTGGGCGAGGCGCCAGGTGTAAGCCGGCACGGACGGGTCCAGATGCGCGGCGACCGCCGCCGTCCAGAACGGCAAGAGACGGAATTCCTGATCGGCGAGCCGCGCGGTGGCCTGGTCGAACGCGCCGGCGACCCCGGCGGGTTGGTACAAGATCGAGAAGGCCAGCAGGGCGGCCAACAAGGCCGCGGGCGCGCGGTTAGCCGCCGTGGCGCGGCGCATAACGAGCGGCGGCGCCGTCAAGCGCGCGGCATCGAGGGCCGATACCAGCCAACTGAGCGCGCCGAGCGCGACCAGCGCCGCCAGGATCGCCACGCTGATCTCGAACTGCCGATCGGTCACGATCGGCGACGCGCACTGCCGGTGCCACGCCCACCACGCGCCCGCGGACCGGATCCCCAGCGCGGCCAGGAGCGCCGAGCCCACCATGGCGACGGTCGCGATCGTCCGCCAGGGATGACCCGTCAGCAGCAGGCCCAGCCCCGGCGCCAGCAATCCGGCGCCGGCGGCGGCCACAGGGCGTCTGACGCCGGCGGTCGACCAGGGGCCGTCGCCGCAGCGCCGGCTCGCGAGGTGGATCCCGAGCGACCAGGCCGCCAGCCACGCGCCCCAGGACACCGCGATCGCACCGAGTTGCAGCAGCCACGCGAGGTCGCCCGGCCCGCAGCGGATCGGCGCCTGCCACCAGACGACCGCGGCCGCAGCCGCGCCGGCCGCGGCGGCGGCGGCGAAGATGCGGCGCTCTCGCCGGCCGCGGCCGGCCGCGGTGAGCAGGATCGACAGCGGTCCGAGCATGAACGCGGCGAGCAGCAGGAGCGCCGGCTGCGCGGGCGGCGGCGGGCCGGCCGGCCGCGCGGGGCCGGGCGGCCGGGCTGGTTGCGCTTTGCGGCACCGGTCGGCCCCCGGCGAGGGGGGCACACCCGCCAGGTCTCCCAGCGGCGTCAGCTTCCGCAGCAGATCGGGATCCGTTTCGGCCGGATCGATGACATACATGCGGTCGTGCTCGGTCATGGCCTCGCCGCCTGTTACGCAGGACCGCGGCGGCGGTCGCGCGAGCGCGTTTGTAAGCCGCCGCCCGGGGGTGTCGCCACGACACGAAGCAACTCCCGTGCATTGCCGCGAGGAAGCGACGAGGACGTCGCAGGAGCGGCGCGATCAGCGGACCATGCAGCATGCAACCGGCGGCGGCGGCGGTATTGCGGGAATCCGCGTCAGCCTCAGGGTGTGTGGGCATTAGCGGACCGTGCCCGACAGGCGTCGGCAGCCACGGTCTGCTCGTCCGCCTGCTCCGCGCCGGGTTCGGACTGGAGCATTGGCAACACCACCGGCTGCAGCGCCGGCGCCTGCTCGCGCAGGGGCGGTTGGCGCAGGCCCGCGGCAGGCAGGCGGAGGAAGCGATGCGCGACCCACATCACCAGGGTGCCCCAGACGATGCCCGCGGCCAGATCGACCACGTAGTGGTAGCGGCAGTAGACGATGCTCAGCCCGAGCAGGGTCCACAGGGCGGTCAGCCACCAGCGGTGTTTTGGCGCGACCTTCCACACCCACCACCAGGAGACCAGGCTGCCCGCCACGTGGCTCGAGGGAAACGCGGCGCCGTGCAGCGCGGCGTTGCTGTTCAACCACTGCATGATGTCGGTGAAGAACCAGCCGTGCAGCCCTTCGGACGCGATCGTGCCGGCGACGCCCAGGTAGTCGAAGTACTTGGGACCCCAGACAGGAAAAAAGACGAACCAGACGTAGCACGAGAGCATCACGGCAGTCAGGTCGCGCGTCAGGCCAGCCGTGAGCGCCCAGTTGCGATCGGAGGTGCGCTTGCCGGTGGTCCAGATCAGAAGCAGGGCGATCGCGCTGAAAAGGTAGTAGCTGAAATACGCGAACTGCATCAACTCGAGCAGCCAGGGCCATCGCCAGGCACGCGACCATTCCAGGCTGGGTTGGAAACCGAACGCCCACTGCTCGAGCGCGATCAGATGCGGATCGAAAGACTGGCCGTAGGGAAAAAAGACCACGCCGAGAAACCGCAGCTCGGCATAGAACAGCGGCATGCTCAAGGGCAGGTAGATCACGCCGAGCAGCCGCAGCGGCCACTGCGGGCGCCGCCGCAACAACGGCGGCACAACGTAGAGGACGGCGGCCAACAGAGCGTGCCAGCCGAGGTGCGGCCAGGGCGCATGGAACGGCCCGGGCTGCGCGACCTGTTCGAAGCAGCTCGGGTTCAGCAGGGGATAAACACCGCTGACCAGCACGTAGACGATGGCGATCCAGTCGTAGTTCTGGCGCCACGGCCGCAGCGAGTCCAAGAATGTCCTCATTCCAGCCATCCCCGGCGGCGGTAGAAATCCAGTGTATCGCGCAATCCGCCCGCGAGATCCCACTGCGGCTGCCAGCCGGTATCCCGCCGCAGTTTCTCAGCGGCGCAGACCCATCCGGAAACAGCCAGATCGCGCCGGCGATCCCGATGAAAAACAACCGACGACTCCCGCACCTTGGCGGGAGCCACGACGCCGGCCAAGTTGACCAGCCACAACGGCACCGCCAACGAGCGCACCCGCCGCTCGAACAGGCCGCCGAGCGCCTCGCGGACTTCGTCCCAATCGTAGCCCCAGGCGTAACGCCGGTTCGTCGCGCGGGGCCGGTCCGGGCCGCTGCCGTCGTCGAGATAGTATATCCCGGTCGCGTTCGGGGCAACGAGCAGAGTGACCGCGGCGGCCGCCGCGTCCCGCCCGTGGACCAAGCTCAATCCCTGCAGCCGGTTGCCGACACGCACGGTCCAACCGCGGGCCGCGGCGCGCAGCAGGGGCAGGAAACTGCGGTCGCGCGGCCCGTAGAGCGACGGCGGGCGCAGGCTGGCGGTCCGGAAGGGCCACTTACCGCCGAAGAGCAGGCCTTCGGCCGTGCGCTTGCTGCGGCCGTAGTCGGAGAGCGGCTGGTCGGGCATGGTCTCGTCGCGGGGCGCATCGAGGCCGGCCGGCCCGCCGGCTGCCAGCGAACTCACGAATACGAAGCTCTCGATGGCAGGCGTTCGAGCCGCCGCCTCCAGGATCAGCCGCGTACCGGCCACGTTGACCCGCTCGTAGGTCTCTGGGTCGGCCATCACGACGCCGGCGCCGTGGACCACGGCGTGGCAGCCGTCCAGGAACGCGTCCAGCGATTCGGGGTCGGCGAGGTCCACCAGGACGGGTCTGACGGGACTGTCCTGCAGCCAGCGGAGGTTGCTGGTCGGGCGATGCGCTGCTCGCACCCGGTGGCCGGCGGCGACCAGCAGGTCACAGATGTGACTGCCGAGGAAACCCGTAGCGCCGGTTACCGCCACCCTGAGCTGCGTCATCGCAGTTCCTGTTCGTAGAGCCGGTACACGTTCTTGAGCGTCGCGCCGTATTTCTCGAGGCTGCGGTTCATCACGGTGTTGTCTTCGAGGATCCAGGAGCACTCGCCGCGGCAGATGCCGCGCGAGGCGCCGTGGCGGATCGTCTCGTCGATCAACATCACGTCGATGCCCTTGAGGCGATGCTCCGGTTTGACGCCGAGCAGCAACGTGCGCGCGCCGGCGATCCGGCGCTTGGCGAGCAGGAACTTGAGCCAGCCGAACGGCAGCAACGACCCCCGCAGCGGCGCCAGCGCTTCGTTGAAATCCTGCGTGGTCATCGAGAAGGCGACCGGTTCGTCGGCCAACTCGGCGACGAGCAGGAACCCCGGGTCGACCATGCTCTTCATGTCCTTGGCGGCGTGTCGGAACTCCTGCTCGTCCATCGGCACGAAGCCCCAGTTGTCCTGCCAGGCCTCGTGATAGAGCCGGCGCACGATCTCGGCGTCGTCCCAGAAACGGTCCATCCGGAAACGGCGGATCCGGACCGGCAGCCGATTGGCGGCCCGTTCGGCGAAGCGGCGGATGCGGTCAGGCGGGTGCCCGTCTGGCGCGGTGAACTCCCAGGCGAAAAGGTCCTTGGCCTTCTGCAGTCCGTTGGCCTGGAACTGCTGCTCGTAGTACGGCGGTTGCCAGGGCATACCGATCACGGGCGGACGTTCGTGGCCCTTGACCAGCAGGCCGAGGTAGTCGTGGTTGGTGGTGAAGCACCCGGGGCCGCGCATGACGGTCATACCTTGCGCGGCCAGCCAGTCCCGCGCCGACTGGAGCAGCGTCCGGGCGATCGCCGCGTCCGCTTGCGCTTCGTAGAATCCGAAATACCCCAAGTATTCCCCGTGGAAGTCGTTGTTGGCGCGGTCGACCGCCGCGGCGATCCTTCCTACCGGCAACGCGCCCTGGCGGGCGACCCACAGACGCGCCTCGGCGTGGCGGAAGAACGGGTTCTTCGCGGGATCCAAGAACGCCTTTTGCTGGGCGAGGAGCGGGTACACATACTGCGGATGCCGGCGGCCGTAGATCCGATAGGGGACCCGCAGAAACTGAGCCAGCTCCCGCGGGCTGCCGACCGGTTCGACCGTCAGGCTCATGGGGGCTCCTGTGCGCCGGTCAAAGCCGGCAAGGTGAAACGGTGAAAGTCCGCAACAACGAAGAAATAGCCAATCGCGTTGA
>Ga0334886_1003711_pt1 | contig 13336 bp, 13 predicted proteins | sample GraSluR1_MG_9_FD_207232 | JGI IMG/M metagenome (GOLD analysis project Ga0334886, IMG submission 207232) | Sludge microbial communities from methane-producing bioreactor in Wageningen University, Netherlands - Granular Sludge_27_06-R1 | ecosystem: Engineered > Bioreactor > Anaerobic >...
GGCGATGGAGAATGGAACGATAGACGGGATCGTCACCTGCCCCTCCATGATCCAGCCCTTCGGCCTCGAGGGGGTCGCCCGCCACTGCACCCTCGTCACCTTCGGCTGCGTCGGCGAGGGGCTCTTCATGAACCAGGACGCCTGGGAGAGGACCCCCGAGGACCTCAAAGGGATCATCGAGGAGGTCTGCGAAAACCCCTACCGGACAACGGGCGGGATGACGAAAGGGACCTACGACAGTATCATCGCTGAGCTGAACGAGAGCGGGGTCGTCTTCACCGCCCTCCCGCCCGAGGAGGAGGCGCGCTGGCACGCGGCCTTCTCGAACGTGACCCGGGAGTGGGTGGCGGAGCTGGAGGCTCGTGGCCTTCCGGCGAGGGAGGCGGTGGAGATCTTCAACGAGGAGTGCGAGAAGCGCGGGGTCGTTTGCGTCGCCTTCCCCCCGGAGTGGAGGTAGGGGCGGGACAAGAAGAGAGATCATCTCGGGTCCCGATCCTTAATCTGAACTGGGACCCGAGATCCGTCCCTTTTTACGAGATTCAGGATTCCGTCGCAGGCCCCCTGCCCTCCAGGTAGATCCCTGCCCCCAGCCACCAGCCGTCGTCGACCTTCGTCACGTAGCTCGTCTTCGGCTCCTCCCCGCCGGTGAGGGGGTTGGTCCAGAGGTACTCGAAGAAGCCGCTCCCGTCTTCGGCGATGGCTCTCATCTCCCGGTTGATGCGGACCCCTTCTGAGTTCTGAAGGTCGAGGCGGTTGGTCCCGACCGCTGAGGGGAGGAAGGGGAGGGCGAGGCTCGTCCCGTTGAAATCTGCGGCGAAGATGTAGACGTCTCCCCGCACGAAGGGCCCTTGGAGGTCCATGAAGTCCTTCGTCGCGAGATCCCTGCCAAAGATCCGGGCGAAGGAGGCCGCAGCCTCGACGAAGGCCGCCAGCTCCTCTTTCGTTGCTGGTGGCTGATAGGACGAAGATGCGCCTTCGGCTCCGAATTGGTCGCCCTCAGCCGGATAGATCCCCGAGCCGAGCCACCAGTCGTCGTCGACGGCCCTCACGTACCCGAGCTTGATGGCGGGGGTCGTATCCCTCGCCGGATCGAGATACATGTAGTAGACGAGGCCCGTTCCGTCTCTAGCCACCTCTCTTATGCCGCCCAGACCGGTTTCAACGGAGGGATCCATGGCGAACCCGTAGATATCCAGCCCCCCCCGTCGGACCTTCCCCACCAGATCCGGCTGGAAGGGGTGGGCTAGGACCCGGTTCTCGTCGAAGTCGTAGGCGAAGAGGTACTGGTTGCCGTCTACAAAGCTGCCGTTCTTGTCGTTGAACGCCTCAAGAGCCCTCTTTCTCTCGTTCTCCCGGGCGTAATCGACCGCGCCGTCGACGAAGCTCACCAGATCGAGGCGAGCATCGGCGCTGAAGACCGCCGAAACGTCAGAGAGCCATACTCCAGTTCCGAGCCACCAGTCGTCGTCGACCCTGGCGATGTAGGAGAGCTTCAGCTCGGGGCTGTCGTGGTGGAGGGGGTTGGGCCTGACGTAGTAGGCGAAGCCACCGCCCTGAGAGGCCAGCCGGTTGAGGTTCCGGACGAAGAGAAACCCGTTCTCATCCCTGAGGTCGATCTGGTTTTTGCCCACCGACCCCGGCCTGAAGGGCTGGGCTAGACAGGTGCCGTTGGAGTCGTAGGCGAAGACGTAGCGGAGGTCTCCGACGACGAACTGGCCCCTGGGGTCGTTGAACTCCTCCAGGGCCCTCTCCCGGCCGTTCTCCCGGACGTACTCGAGGGCCCGGTCTGCAAACTCCACGAGGCTCCGGGACTCTTCGGGGAGGTCCGTCAGGTCCATCCCGCCGACCTCCCCCGCCTCCGCCGACGGTAGGGGAGCGGCTCCGGCCGAGAGGACCGCCATCACAAGAAAGGTGAAGGATAAATATCTGGCCTGCATGAAGATGCTTACGATTTCGGCGTATATCAATAATCCGGATATTCTTCTCCCGCCTCGAGGGTGCGGGGCCGAAGACTCAGCCTTTTTTCCTCTTCAGTTGAGGGGCGATCTTTAAGGCATTTCTCATACTAATTTTAATTGTATTCCGGGGCGGGTCCAGCCGAGCCGAGGGGTTAATTCCGCCTGGATGGAGAGACGGCGCCGATGAATACGCTTATATGGCAACAGATCCAATAACCTTTGCGGAGACAATTTGATCAGCTTTTCGGAAGGTGAACGAATATGGGAATGATTAAAGAGTTCAAGGAATTTGCCATGAAGGGGAACGTCCTGGACATGGCTATCGGCATCATCCTGGGATTGGCCTTCGGAAAGATCGTAACCTCCCTCGTCAACGACATAATCATGCCGCCGGTGGGGATGCTCCTGGGCGGCGTCGACTTCACAAACCTATTCATATCCCTCTCCGGATCCTCCTACGCCACCCTCGCCGACGCTCAGGCGGCCGGGGCGCCCACCATAAACTACGGCCTCTTCATCAACACCATCATCGACTTTCTGATCGTCGCCTTCGTCATATTCCTGATGGTGAGGCAGGTGAACAAGATGAAGAGGAAAGAGGTGGCCGCACCCCCGAACACCAAGGAATGCCCCTACTGCAAGGAGACGATCCCCCTGGCCGCAACCCGCTGCTCCCACTGCACCTCGGAGCTCAGCTGAGGATCTTGAGGACCGGACCTGTGGGGGCGGTTCTGGGGAACGGCTGATCCGTGGGTTGGCCCCCCATCCCCCGGCCGGCAAAATATTTTTTTTCACCCCCCCATCTCACCAGGGGATGGGGGATGGGGAGCGTTTCAAAGATCGTGGATGGGGACGGCAGGCAATTGGAGGCTCAATTAGAGCCGGGACCATCATACCCCCGCCCCAGGATCCATTCCGTCTCGATAGAAATTTATACGAAAGTTCATAATGTTCGATCGTTATCTTTAATAACGTGGTAGTATGAAACGTGCTATCACTTAAACGAGAGAGATCTTCGAGCTTTCGGTATTTGGTGATACCATGTTGGGCATAAACGATCCGTGGATCCTGGGGGTCTATCTCCTATCCGTTCTGAGCGCTCTCCTCTGCGTGGCCTACGGCCTCGCCAACTGGAACAGAGGGCAGGAGACGGAAGCCGAGGAAATTCGTGAGGAATGTTCCTGGGAGAAGGGGGAAGCTAGAATGGACGATAAGGAGCTGGGGCTTTGATAGACATAGTATATCTCAACATACTGGTTCTCGTCTACATTCTGGCGGTGGGGTACCTGGGGTATAAGGGATGGAGGGAGACCTGCAACTCCGAGGATTATATGGTAGGCGGAAGGAAGATCCACCCCTACGTCATGGCCATGAGCTACGGTGCGACCTTCATCAGCACCTCCGCCATCGTCGGCTTCGGCGGCACCGCAGGCCTCTTCGGTATGGGGCTATTATGGCTCACCTTCCTGAACATCTTCGTCGGGATATTCATCGCCTTCGTCGTATTCGGCAAAAGGACGAGGAAGATGGGCTACAACCTCTCGGCTATGACCTTCCCGGAGCTTCTGGCGAGGAGATTTGAGAGCAGGTTCATCCAGTACTTCAGCGGCCTTGTGATCTTCGTCGGGATGCCGATGTACGCCTCTGTCGTCCTGATCGGGGCCGCAAGGTTCATCGAGACGACCCTGGCCATTGATTTCAACCTCGCCCTTATGCTCTTCTCCCTCATCATAGCCGCATACGTCGTCATCGGCGGCCTCAAGGGAGTAATGTACACCGACGCCTTCCAGGCGACGATAATGTTCGTTGGGATGGCCTTCCTCCTGGTGATGACCTATAGCCATCTCGGAGGGATCACACAAGCCCACCAGGCTCTGACGAACCTCGCGGCCCTCGTCCCCGCAAACCTCGCCGCCATGGGACATCTGGGCTGGACGGCTATGCCGGCCGCCGGGTCCGCCTGGTGGTGGACCCTCGTATCTACCCTCGTCCTCGGCGTTGGCATCGGGGTTCTGGCGATGCCCCAGCTCGTCGTCAGGTTCATGACGGTGAAGTCGGGCAGGGAGCTGAACAGGGCGGTCCTCATCGGCGGGGTCTTCATCCTGATGATGACGGGGGTCGCCTTCGTCGTCGGTGCCCTCTCCAACGTCTACTTCTTCGAGAGGGACGGCGTCATAGCTATAGCTGCAGCCGCTGGAAACTCCGACAGCATCATCCCCGTCTATATAAACACGGCTATGCCCAGCTGGTTCGTCTACATCTTCATGCTCACCCTCCTTGCAGCGGCGATGTCGACCTTGAGCTCCCAGTTCCACGCCCAGGGGACGGCGATCGGTAGGGACGTCTACGAGACCGTCGTCGGGACGAGGGGCGGTCGGTCGATCCTGATAACCCGGATCGGGATCATCATCGCCGTGGTGGTGGCCGTCATCCTGGGATACTTCCTCCCCCCCCAGCATCATAGCTCCCGGTACGGCGATCTTCTTCGGCCTCTGCGCCGCCGCCTTCCTCCCCATGTATACCTGCGCCCTTTTCTGGAAGAGGGCGACCCGGGCCGGAGCGATCGCTGGCCTCGTCACCGGGACCGTCGTCAGCCTCTTCTGGCTGGTCTTCGTCCATCAGAAGGAGGCGGTTCCCCTGGGGATCGCCAAGATGATCCTGGGAAGGGACGTCCTAATAACATCGATGCCCTGGCCCGTCGTCGACCCGATCGTGGTGGCCCTGCCCCTCGCCTTCGTAGCGACCGTCGTCGTCAGCCTCGCAACGAAGCCTCCTGAATCCGAGCACCTCGATAGGTGCTTTGAGGGGATCAAGTGATCCCCTCCCAAATCAAATAAATTCAAATGAGGAATAAATAGGGCTAGAGCTCCTCGCCCTTGACGTAAGCCGTCCCCAGAGCCATCGCCACGATCCGGCCGGCCTCGCCCTTGACGCGGATTTCGAAGTTGGAGATCCTCCCCTCTCGCTTGATCTCCTTCGCCTCCGCCCGGAGGATCTCCCGGGGTGAGGGGGGGGCAACGAAGGTGATCTGGACGTTGAGGGCGAGGGCGACGCTCCCCCGGGAGTTTCCGGCGGCTCCGAAGGCCTCGTCGACGAGGGAGAAGAGGGCTCCGCCATGGGTCATCCCCAGGAGGTCCTCCATCTCCTCGGTGCAGTCCATCTCCGTCACCGCCCAGCCGGGGCCGAGATCCACAAGCCTTATCCCGAGGATCCGGGAGTAGGGCTCCCTCGCCACCCGCTCCCTTATCCCATCCAACGGGTCCTCCAAAGTCATCCCCTCTTCGACCATCCAGAACCGATCTCCATTCGACCAACTGCTCTCGGGACCCCTCCGCCCTCACCTACCCTATCTAACCCCCCTTATGGTGAGGGGATAACGATAAGCTTCGCCGTTGCTCGCCCTGATCGCCGCTATGATGGCGAAGATGACGGAGAAGGCCAGCAGGCCGAAGATGAGGAGGAAGCCCAAGATCATGGCGAAGGGCATGGCCATCGGGTTCCAGAAGTCGATCATCCCGGGATGAGCGGCGGGCCAGAAGAAGGCGATGGACCCGACCGAGAGGAAGACCAGGATCCCCGCCAGGACCCAGTAGAGGGTGACGGAGAGCTGGAAGTTGAGGGCCTCCTTCCCCTGGTCGTCGACGAACTGGTGGTCGTTCCTTTTGACGAGCCAGACCACCAGAGGCCCCAGGACGTTCCCCAGGGGGACCCCCAGGAGCATCAAGAGGGCGCTCAGATGGCAGAGGGTAGCCCAGGTCCGGGCGTCCCTGTCCTCTTCGATCATGATAAAATCCTACCTAGAAATTAATATCCCTGGATATACTAAGATCTTGCGGCAGCGGCTCGAATCGAGGCAAGGCGGGGTCTGGACGGAACCATCTCATCGCCGCCCTTCCTTGACGCAGAGATAGCTGGCGATGAACCCCGCCCGATAATCGGCCCTCTCGATGGAGAAGCCCGCCCTCTCGATCATCCCCTCCATCATCCAGCCGATGGTGGAGTGCTCGTCTCTGATGTGGACCAGGATGTCCCGGGGCGTCCCCTCGCCGCCCATCTCCGCCATCCGCGATAGGTAGCGGTCGAAGAAGCCCTCGTAGCCGGCGGCATCGAAGGAGTAGATGACGTCCCGGATGAAGAGCTTTCCCGCAGGCTTCAGCATCCCTGCTATCCGGATCAACGCCACCTGCTTCCAGAAGTCGGGGAGGTGATGAAGGGCGAACTGGGTCACGACGGCGTCAAGGGGCTCGCCCTGGTGCTGGTAGGTGAGAAAGCCGCCCCTGACGTACTCGATACGATCGAGGTCCCCGGCCCCCCCCTCCCGGAGCCTCTCTTCCGCCTTCTCGCGGGCGTACCTCAGCATCGGCTTTGAGACGTCCGCGGCGATCACCCTGGAGCACCGGCCCACGGCAGCGATGGGAAACTCGCCGGTGCCGCACCCAAGCTCCAGGACCGTCGCCTCCGGCGAGAGGTCGAGAAGGTCGAGGACCTCCCCGACCTCCTTTGCCACGTCCCTGATCTTCGCCATCCTCCGGTCGTAGATCCGGATCTGGGAGAGGTCCTCGTAGTCGGTCCCTATCTGTTTGGTCTCGTCGTAAAGCCAGGCGGGTCTATCTCCCATCATCTTCCTCCTTCGGTATGCCGTCGTTATTGAAAAGAAATAAAGCCATGGTATATCCATAACTTCTTGCGGTGGAGATTTAGAGAGAGGATCTTGATCGAGGGGTAGACATGTGTAAAGACGTCGAAGGAGGATGGAAAAGTCTTCGAGTCGCGATTCTCATTTCTTTGGCAGCGGCTCTTTTGGGCCAGGCGGCAACTCCTGGGATGGCGGATGAGGAGCCGAAAGTCCCCGATTGGATCGAGGAGATAAATCCGGCAGACTACGTCCTCCTGGACTCTGACCTCCCCGCCGACCTGCACGTCGCGGGCGATATAAGCGCCGAGGCCCGGGCCGCCGAGGCGGCGGTCATGAGGGACGGGAAGGCCGACGTGGAGAGGTTCGCCTTCGTCGAGGTCCACGAGAACATCTGCAGGCCCGACCCGGAGGAGGTCTACGACTGCATCGGCGGTAACTACCTTTTATCCGTCTACGTCTACGAGACCGCGGCTCAGGCCAGGGCCGCCTGGGAGAAGACGATGGTGGACGTCTATGGCGAGATCCCTCCTCCAGAGGGGTTCGAATACGTCTCGAACGTCATCGATCCCCTCGACAGCCGATTCGGCGGAGAGGGGGCTTGCGCCGGCCCCTACATCTGGTACAGGAACCTGGCATGCACCATCTTCGGGAGCCATGACGAGAACGACAGGAAGATCGCCTCCCTCTGGCTGGACAAGGTCTCGAGGACGAAGCCTGCGGTCCAGGTGAACCTGAGGATGAGGGAGGACCTGAGCCTGATCATGGGCTACCAATACCATGGATCCTTCCTGGGGGGCGAGAACTACAGGTCTCTTCAAGAGAAATCCGCCGGCGAGCAGGCGGTCCAGGCCCAGGTATTCAACGCCGGAGATGAGGTGGCCGAGAACGTCTACATCCAGTTCTACCTCCAGATGCCCGGCGAAGAGCGCTCGAAGCTCGGCGACCCCGTACCGGTGGGGAGCGTCCCGCCGGGAGGGGGACGGGCCGCTTCGATCTACTGGGACCTCGGAGGAGAGAACGTGGAGGGCGCGGTCCTGGGCGCCCAGGCCTACGTCCCCGGAGCCGTCGACGTCGACCCCGACGACGACTTCATCTCCATCACCGTCAACGTCTACTACGCCTCCAACGGGGAGCGGGCCTACAGCGCCGTCGACGATGCCTACAGCTTCAGAAACTACAACTTCAACGAGAGCAAGACCGAGGAGCTGGCCGAGGAGCTGATCGCCACCGTCGCCGCCGGCATCCCAACCTCCATGGAGAAGGAGCTCTGGCTCCGCCTCTTCTTCCCCACCACCTACACGCGCCTCTGGAATTACTTCAACGAGAGCTATATGCTGGGGGCTGGGGGCCACTGTTACGGGATGGCCGCCACCTCCGCCCTCTACTTCTCCGATCCGTCCCTGCGGCCGATATCGAAGAAGACTCATCAGATGTCTTTTGAGGAGGCAAGCCAGAATATAGACATCTACCACCGCGCCCAGATGGTCCCGGTGATGAGGTCGATCCTCTCGGACGCGAACCTCTACTTCGATAGAGGTTACGGATCGAGCAGCAGCGAGAGCCAGGCCAGGACCTACGAAGCTGTAAAGCGCTCCCTGAAAGAGGATCGGAGACCTCTGATCATCAGCTTCCGGGGGAATAAACCGGACGGGAATGGTACCTGGGGCCACGCCGTCCTCGCCTACAAGCTGGTGGAGGTGGAGGGGAAGGACTACAAGCAGGTCTACATCTACGACTCAAACACCCTCGCGCAAGATCTGGATAGTCTGAATAAGCCGATGCCCGTGGCCCTCCTCTGGCTTGACGGCTTCCTCTACTACTCCGTTCAGAGCGGTGGACAAAAGTATGGGTCCAGGGACCCCACCAAGATCGCCGCAAACCCCGTCTTCAGGACTATGCCCCCGGAGGAGGCGGGCACCCTCCTCCCGGGTCTAAAGGAGATGGCGAAAAGCTGGATCGAGGCCCTAAAGAAGGAGGGGGGATTCGCGGCGGCGGTCCGATGTCCTGCCGACGCCGTCTTTACCGACCCCGCGGGGCGAAGGGTGGGGACCGTCGGCGGCCGGGTCATAAACGAGATCCCGGGGGCAGAGGTCCTATCGTCGGGGGAGGTGGAGATCTACCTCCTCCTGATGGACCTCGCATACAGACTGGAGATCTCGGGGACCGGCGCCGGCCTCGTGGACCTCGACCTCATCGCTCCCATTGGAGAGGCTTCAGCGAAGGTCGTTTCATTCACGAACGTCTCCATTGGATCCGGCGCGAAGCTGACAGCTGAGATCGCCGAGGGTGGAGAGATCGAGTATCTGAAATCCGGAACTTCGACCATCAATCGGAGCCTTGCTGGAACCCTGGATCTGAGCGCAGATGAGGAGGGCGATGAGACAACCCTTGGCAACAGAATAGGTGTCGAGGCTGAAGATGGAGCGGGAGACGGATCAGAGGCTGACCGGACTTCAGAGCAGGAGCTGATCTTCGAGCGAAATACCCTCGGCTCCGTCCAGAACGGCCCCACCAGCCCCACCACCTTCGCCGTCGACCGGGAGTGGACGGTCACCGAGATCAAGACCTACCACTGGAACTATGGCCAGGGCAGGGCGCCGGGGATGATCGGCCTCCAGGACGAAAGGGGGATGGTGTTGGGGATGTGGCCCGCCTCGGGGCTGCCGGGTTCGGGCGGCGTCCCCGACGCCTACTGGACGGCGCGGCCGAACCTGGCCATCGGGCCCGGCGATTATATGATCCTAGACTCAGACCCCGCCACCTGGTCCCAGAACTCGGATACGGGAGGCGAGGGGGTCGCCTGGGTCTACGGGGTCTCGTCCGAGGCCGCAGGCGAGGGGGCCGAGGAGCCGACGGCCTCAGGTGACGAAACCGGCTGGGAGCTGCCGGGATACGGCGAGATCCTCGTCGACGGACCACCCGGCGGTTGGGAGGGGGTGGTTCCCGGCGGGGCGATATAAGAGATATTTATAGAATTATCGCTGGCCGATGATCCGCTGAACCCTCGAACTCCGGGACCTGGACCAATCAAGAACTTCGAAGTTGGCGTGGTTATCATAGAGGATCTGGAGCTCCGAGATGGACCCCCTCAAGACCCTAAAGTAGCACGAGAGAGATCAAGAGCCGGTTCAGCGTCCGAAAGATCGGCATCTTCGGCTCCAACGCCGGGGGCGATCGCCGAGATATCCGGCCCGATCGATCCGGCGGCAACCGGTGGCCTCAGAATAAGAAGACGTAGACGAGGAGGAACGCCACAATCGCCACCAGCAGTACTGCGGAGAGTATGGTGTACCTCCAGCGGAGATAGGGGTTCTGCTGGAGCGCCTCCCTGAGGGCCTCGTTTCGCTTCATACCATATCGCTGCTAGGAAATATTAGATAAATGTGGCGAACGATTTGGGTCATGACCGGATCATTGAAGAAGAGATGGACCGTCCGAGATGAAGATAGAGAACCTAGACCAGGCGTTCAAGGCCGCCTCTGCCGGCATCGAGATGGCGATCTCGATACTGATCGGTAGCGTCGTCGGATACGTCGGCGGCAGATTCTTCGACGAAGGCTCCGGCTACATCGGCCTCGTCATCGGAGCGGTCCTGGGGCTCATTTCAGGGACGTACAACCTCTACAGAAGGTACAGGTAAGTCGAAAGAAGCCGCTGCTAATGCTCCAATGATCAACTGCCTTTTGGCAAACTTAAATTCGATTCCGTTTGATTTTGTTGCCCGTCAAAAAATTGGAGGGGAGAACTTCAACTACTTCATCCTCAAGCAGCTCCCCGTCATTCCGCCCGACCGCTACACCCCTGAGATCCTCGACTTCATCGTCCCGAGGGTGGTGGAGCTGACCTACACCGCCTGGGACCTTCTCCCCTTCGCAGAGGACGTGCTGAAGGAGGTGGAGGAGGAGGCCTGGAGGAGGTGGTTCCCGGAGAATCCCCTGGACGGCGAGGGGAAACCCGCGCCCTTCCGCTGGGACGAGGAGAGGCGGGCGGCCCTCAGGGCCGATCTCGACGGTTTGTATGGCCACCTCTACCAGCTCGACCGGGAGGACCTCGACCAGATCCTCGAGACCTTCCCCATCGTCAAGAGGAAAGACGAGGCGAAGTACGGCGAGTTTCGCACGAAGAGGCTGGTCCTGGAGGCCTTTGGAAGATTGAAGGAAGATCAAAGCATATCAATAAATCATCACGAGATAGCACCTTCTCTCTGAGGCAGCGCGGTTCAATACCTATATTACCGATCGAAGATCCTATTTAGACTATCTTAACAAGCAGCTCAACGAAGCTTCTGGAGCCCCGAGATGGACCCCCTCAAGACCCTAAAGGAGCACGAGAGAGAGATTAAGAGCCGGTTCAGCGTGCGAAAGATCGGCATCTTCGGCTCCTTCGCCAGGGGCGAGGGACGGGAGACGAGCGACATCGACGTCCTGGTGGAGTTTGAGGAGCCGACCTTCCGAAACTTCATGGGCCTCGTCTTCTTTTTAGAGGAGCTATTTGGAAGAGAAGTCGATCTGGTGACGACCCGAGGGCTCAGCCCCTACATCCGTCCCGCCGTAGAGAAGGAGGTGGTCTGGTCTGGATAAAGATGCTGCTTTCTTGAAGTCTATCCTTGAAGAGATCGATTTTCTCCTGTCAGAATGTGAGGGGTTGAAGGCGCAAGAGATCGAAGGGGACCGCCTTCTCAGCAGAGCCTGCATCAGAAGCTTGGAGATCATAGGCGAAGCTGTCAAGAACCTATCCCCAGAGCTGAAAGAGAGATATCCAGATGTCGAATGGAAGCTCATCGCAGGGATGAGAGACAAGCTCATCCATCAGTATTTCGGAATAGATTGGGATCTGGTCTCCAACGTCTTGGAAATCGAGATAAGGCCCCTTAAAAAGAAGGTCGAGATGCTGCTTTCAGACCTTGGTTAGGCAAGGTTGTTGGCCAGAGCAATTGTGATCTCCTTCGTTCAATCCTCCAGGATCTCGGCACCAATTTTCGCAAACAAGATCGCTCTATAGAGGAGTTACACCTACATATTGAGCCCCAATATCCCCAAGAACTTGGAACTTTAATGATTATGTTATTTTAATCGGGGCGCATCCGAGGCCGCCCGAAAACTATTAACCCCATCCTCGCCCTAGCCATGACCTTCAATAGCCAAGCGAGATTCCGAGATGAAATCGATCGTCATAAAAGGTGCAAGAGAGCACAACTTAAAAGACATCACCATCGAGCTTCCGCGAGACCGGCTGATCGTCATCACCGGGGTCTCCGGCTCGGGGAAGTCGACCCTCGCCTTCGACACCATCTACGCCGAGGGGCAGCGCCGCTACGTCGAGTCCCTCTCGGCCTACGCCCGCCAGTTCCTCGGCCAGATGAACAAGCCCGACGTCGACTCCATCGAGGGGCTCTCCCCGGCGATCTCCATCGAGCAGAAGACGACCTCGAAGAACCCCCGCTCCACCGTCGGGACGGTCACCGAGATCTACGACTACCTGAGGCTCCTGTTTGCCCGGATCGGCGTCCCCCACTGCCCCGTCCACGGCGTCAGGATCGAGGCGAGCTCCCCGGAGAGGATCGCCGACCGGATCGTCGAGGCGGCCGAAAGGGGCGCCGCCAGAGCCGCTTCCGATGCCGAGATGGGAGAGGAGGAGTCGGGGGAGGAGATGGAAGGGGGCGCGGAAGAGGAGATGGGAGAGGGTTCGGGAGGTGGGATGCTCACCATCCTCGCCCCGATAATCCGGCAGAAGAAGGGGACCTACGGCCAGCTCTTAAAAGACCTCGACTCCGAGGGCTTCGCCCGGGTCCGGGTCGACGGCCTGATCCAGAGGACCGACGAGGAGGTCGACCTCGACCGGTATCGAAAGCACGACATAGAGGTGGTCATAGACCGGCTCGACCCCCGGGAGGAGAGGTCGAGGCTCGTCGAGGCGGTCGAGGCCGCCCTGGAGAGGGGCGGTGGCCTCCTCATCGTGGTGGGACCCGACGGCGAGGATCGGATCTACTCCTCGAAGATGGCCTGCCCCGTCTGCGGGATCGTCTTCGAGGAGCTCCAGCCCCGGACCTTCTCCTTCAACAGCCCCTTCGGAGCCTGCGAGGCCTGCAACGGCCTTGGGATCAAGATGGAGTTCGACCCCAGCCTCATCATACCCGACCCGGAGCTCTCCATCGCCGACGGGGCCGTCGCCCTCTACCACAACCACGTCGACGGCTGGAGGGGCCAGCACCTCGCCGCCGTCGCAAAGCACTTCGGCTTCAGCATCTTCACCCCCATCAAGGATCTGACCGAGGAGCAGCGGTCCTCCCTCCTCAACGGCTCCCGGGAGAAGATCAGGTTCGATATGTCGATGAAGAATGGGGACGCTTACTGGTCCCACCACGGCCACTGGGAGGGGCTCATCCCCCAGTCGGAGCGGCTCTACCACCAGACCAGCTCCGAGTACCGGCGCGAGGAGCTGGAGAGGTTCATGAAGGTCCTCCCATGCCCGAGGTGCGGGGGCAAGAGGCTGAAGGAGAAGGTCCTGGCGGTGAAGGTCGCCGGGATGTCCATCGCCGAGGTCGCCGATCTATCGATATCCGAGAGCCTCGCCCTCTTCGACGGCCTCGCCCTCTCCGAGAGGGAGGAGGAGATAGCCCGGCAGGTCCTGAAGGAGATAAGGTCGCGCCTCGGCTTCCTCGAGCACGTCGGCCTCTCTTACCTCACCCTCTCCCGGAGCGCTGGGACCCTATCGGGGGGCGAGGCCCAGAGGATCAGGCTCG
>Ga0334886_1003715_pt1 | contig 13330 bp, 10 predicted proteins | sample GraSluR1_MG_9_FD_207232 | JGI IMG/M metagenome (GOLD analysis project Ga0334886, IMG submission 207232) | Sludge microbial communities from methane-producing bioreactor in Wageningen University, Netherlands - Granular Sludge_27_06-R1 | ecosystem: Engineered > Bioreactor > Anaerobic >...
GTCAAAGTTTGCGATGGTGAAAAGGCCGGAGAGGACCTCGGGGCGGGCGAAGAAGATCACGACCTCGGGCGCGTCCACCCCCGCCAGCTGGTCCCACCGGGTGAAGTGCATGTTCATTCCCTCTGAAGAGATCGCGGGGATCATCTTCTCCCAGGCATCGACGATCTCCGGCGTCCTTTTATACCGCTCCCCTTCGAGGCTGCCCGGCTTGCCGTACGAGAGGAAGTACCGGAAGTCGGGGGGACGCTCCCTTGAATATCCTGAATACATGAGTCCTCCGGGGCAGGAGATCGAATTCTCATCGAAGACGAGGGGCGTTCCACCCCTCGCGCGGTTGATCTGGCAGATGAGGCAGCGCCAGCCCTCCGGCGGCGGGACTTTTTGCACATCGCCGGAATCTTTTCGGAACTCCAGGGTTATGGGAAGCTCCGCCCCCGGGAAGTACTTCTGCCATAATGCGGTGAACCGATCGCGGAGTACGATATCCATAGTAGCTCAAATATCTTTTAGGTATAAGCAGGTTATCATTGGACTGAGTTGGAGGATTGGAGAAGATGAGCGCGAAAGTGGGTGGGTTCATCAGGGGCGATCGCCATGGAGAGGGAGTCTTCCCACTCGATCCTCTGGGGGAGGTCGGAGGCCTCGTTTCCCGGCGACTGCGGGTCATGGGTTGAGGAGGCCACGAGCGGATGGGCGAGGAATGCCGTTAGGCTCCTCTGGGAAGAGGGGTGTGGCAGGGACACTCTTCTGCGATTCGTCCATGCCTCCATTATTTGTCAATTTTTAAAGAGGCAAGAGGCCCAGCGTTTAGGCGAATAAATCTGATTGGAATAACATTATTGGGTCATGACCAAAAGACTTAAATTTTAATGAATTACTTGGATATTGCGGTTGTGATAAATAAGATGCAGCTAGTGATCAATACATATGGCTCGTATCTAAGAAAAAGCGGGAACTGTTTTTTGGTAAAGAAGGACGATAAAAGCTTTGAAGTGGCGGCGAACAAAATAAATAGCGTCTTAATCACAACGGCTGCATACATAACGACAGACGCCATCAAGATGGCAGTAGATAACAACATAGATATCGTTTTTCTCGACACCCACGGGGACCCTTATGGAAGGGTTTGGCATCCGAAACTGGGGAGTACGACCCTGATTCGGAGAAGGCAGCTGGAGATCTATGACGATTCAGAGGGACTGAAACTCGCCAAGGATTGGGGCTTAAAGAAGTTTGATAATCAGCTAGCTCTTCTGAGCAGATTGAGGAAGGCGAGACCCGAGAAGAAGGACGATCTGGATGGCTACATCCAGGAGATCGAGCGCTCCCGAGACAAAATGAAGCGGCTCAGGGGCACCATCGATTTCCGGCGGCAAGAGATGCTAGGATTGGAGGGGATGGCCTCCAGGGCCTACTTCGGGGCCATCTCATCCATAATGCCTGAACGGTATCATTTTCCAGGGCGGAGCAGAAACCCCGCCAAAGACGAGTTCAACGCCATGCTCAACTACGGGTACGGCGTTCTCTACTCACTGGTGGAGAAGGGCTGCATCATCGCGGGGCTGGATCCTTACGTGGGATTTCTGCATACCGACTCATACAACAAGAAGTCTCTCGTCTTCGACATCATCGAGATCTTTCGGACCTACATCGATGAGGCCGTCGTCCACCTCTTCACCAGGCGTATGGTGAAAGACGAGTTCTTCGAGCCGCTGGAGCAGGGTATAGGCCTCTCGAAGGACGGCAAGGCGGCCCTGATCGAAGTGGTGAATGGCGCCCTGGAGGAGCCGATCCTTTACCGGGGCCGGAACGTGAAGAGGAGGAACACCATCCAGATGGAGTGCCACAGGATCGCCAACTCTCTGATCCGGCCAGGGACCGAGCTTCCGGAGGACTTCGATATGGACGTTCTGGAAGCTGAAGACGGCTGAAGACGAATCGAGATGAGATAAGGACTTATGTAAATCAGATAAATCGGGCGAATTTGGGGTTTCTGATGCTGGTATGGACAATCTACGATATAACCGACGACAGGATTCGAAGCCGGGTGGCTAAGATCTGCAAGAACTACGGCTTATTCCGGGTCCAGAAGAGCGCATTTCTGGGTGACCTCAACCGGAACGAGTCCGACTCCCTGGCCCTGGAGTGCGAGGCGATCATCGAGGAGTCCGACTCGGTCTACGTCTTTCCCATGTGCGAAGACTGCTTCGGGAAGATCAAGCTGATCGGCGAGGGTTTCGACCAGGATCTGGTGAGCGGGATGACCATCACCAAGATATTCTGAGGATAGGATGGAGACAGAGTTCGAGGCCGGGGCCGAGATTTCGCCGCCTGAGAGGGAGACGGAGGAGATCTTCATCACCGTCTCCGATGCCCTGGAGTACCTTTTCTGCCCTCGGTTCATATTCTTCATGCATTGCCTTGGCATTCCCCAAAGAGAAGAGAGGCGATACAAGGTCCTGAGGGGTAGGGAGCTTCACGAGAGCCGCGAGAAGGTGAACCGGAGTTACGTGAGAAAGAGGCTCAACTGTGTAAGGAAAGAGATCTCAGTCTATCTCACGTCGCGAAGGTATCACTTCAAGGGAGAGGTGGACGAGGTCCTCTTTCTGGAGGACGGGACTGCAGCACCTATGGACTACAAGTACGCGGAGTGGAAGAAGACCGTCTATCGGACCCACAAGTATCAGGCGGCCCTTTACTCCCTTCTCATCATGGAGCATTACGGCGTCGATGTGAGGAGGGGCTTTGTGTGCTACACCAGGAGCAACCATCATGTGGAGGAGATCAAACTCAGGGAAAAGGATTATAAGAGTGCGCTGCAGATGGTGCGCGAGATACTTATGATAATTCAAAGGGGATATTATCCTGATGGGACAAAGCAGAAGGCGAGGTGCGTGGACTGCACGTATCGAAATATATGTGTTTGACTCTATATAGATACATGAAGAAAATTCTAAGGGCGTAGGTTATGAAAGAAATCGCTAAAACAGACATCAAACGGCGACTATTACATCCAATGGTTAGCGATCAAGCAAATCCTTGTTGTAATGGAATAACGCTCAGGCTATTGAAATGTAGATCCAACAGGCTATTTCTACGTTTCAATCCTTGTTTTGCTGGAATAAATCGCCATGGTATACCTGGGGCTATATGTATGTTGTTATCCTATGGGCGAATCAATTTTATATGGTCAGACTGAATAAATTAAACGGTTCGTTGTACAAAGATTACTCACGAGAAGAGACCGAAAGATATATTAACGATTCACGCTATTTCTACTAATAGAGGTAATATGCACCCCTACAATACCAGGCTAGTTAATTGCGGCGGTGGCAGAGTGGCCCAATGCAATAGCCTTAAGAGCTGTCGATCCCGCCGGATCACATGGGTTCAAATCCCATCCGCCGCGTCATCTCACCCATTGCCTAGTTGGGCGGATAATTCGATGACAATAATAAGCTGGCATCGAACGCATAATAGGTGTTTGATTTCATTCCCATCTCTTGTTCGGCAATCTCACCTTCGGGCTGTAAATACGTGTGTATCACATCGATATAAAGGTTATGCCGCGTTCAGTTCAAAATTTTTTAATATGTCAGTAGGATGTTGAAAGACTGGTCTTGAAAAGTGCATTGGTGGTTGAATGATTGAAGCTGTGGCGAAAATTGGAGAATACGTTCAAGGAACTGCCTCTGTAGATGACCTGACATCTACTTTTATAGAGAATCCGAATATTAATGGCAAATATAAATTCGTATTAATCGTAGTTCTGAGCGAGAAAAACGGTGAGTATGTTTTTGATCGCGTTGATTTTGAGGAGTTTAATAATTACCAAAAATATCTCTACAAAAAAGGCGCTCCCAACGGCACTGATGTCACACCTACTAGCAAGTTAGCAGGTAATCTTGAAAAAACTTATCGAAACAGGTTCCTCAAATGGTTCCAGAACTACGATAATTATGATCTATCACAAGAAGATAAAGAAACTCTCCGAAGGATGTACCTGGCAATAGACTCAAAAGCGGATCAAATATTGGCCGATCTTGAGACGAAATTCTCACTGAAACGCCCTAATGACAACGCCATAATAACTCTTGGTATTGAGTCAAATGGCGAACTCCACTTTCCCGGCAGTCTCTCAGTTTTCAATGAGATTCTGCTTCGGAAGGGAAAAGATAAATATTTCATCAAAAAATCCCAAGGAGAATCGCGGGGAAGAGACGCCGTCTGTTCCGTATGCAAGCAGAAAAAAGATGAGGTATATGGCTTTGCAATCCCCTGGGCATTCCACACCTTCGATAAGCCCGGATTCATCGCGGGTGGATTCGAAGCCTCTGACTCCTGGAAGAATACCCCAGTTTGCTTTAATTGTGCCACAAATCTAGAAGTTGGAAAGAAATACATTGAAGAAAAGCTAGATTTCAGTTTTTATGGTTTCAGATACCTTCTCGTGCCGAAGTTGACGTTAGATGGTGATTTGGATGAAATCTTGAACATTTTAGGCGCAAAAGATCAGAAGAAAAAACTAAAATTAACCAGAGAAATTAAGTCTCGCATAACTGATGACGAGGATGAAATATTTGATCTGGTCGAAGAACGAAAAGATTTCTTCAGCAATAGCCTGGTATTTTATAAAAAGGAGCAATCGTCTTACAGGATTCTTCTTCTCGTCGAGGGAATTCTTCCCTCGCGACTGAGGACTCTTTTCAAAACCAAAGAGAAGGTCGATGAGAGATTTAAGATTTACAACGACACAATACTGAGCGAAGCCCAAAGGGAAAAGATTCACTTGGAGTTCAACTTCGGAGTATTGAGGCGATTCTTCCCAAAAGAGTCCCAAAACAGAACCTTTGACAAGATTTTCCTGGAGATCGTAGATAAGATATTCATTGGTGTAAAGATCGATTACAATTTGCTGGTGGATTTTATAATGAGGCGAGTGAGAGACGCGTTCATTAAGAGTTATCCCACTAATATCGATATCCTGAACGGATTCTTGCTTTTGCATTATATAAATGAACTGGATCTATTTAGACGAGCAGAGGTGGAGATGAAAACTATGAATGGGCAGGGAAGCGGAGTCCTCCACATGGCAGAGCTGGAAGGTCTCCCTTTAGAGCAGCGAGTTGAGAGGTTCTTCGAAGCCAACATGGCTTTTTTCAATAGCGATGCCAAGAAAGCGACGTTTCTGGAAGGTGTGCTTGCCCAAAAACTTTTGAACATTCAGTGGATGGATAAAAATGCTACACCCTTCCGATCAAAGCTTCACGGATTGAAGATGAACGAAGCGCTGATAAAACGGCTGCTTCCAGAAATTCAGAACAAGCTGGATGAGTACGGGAAGAATCATTACTATCAAGACCTGGAGCGGATCATAGCAAGCCATTTCGTTTTATCCGGAGTCGACTGGAAAGAGGCGGATGACGAGCTGAGCTTCTATTTTGCCCTGGGAATGAATCTTCACAAGCTGTTCAAAAATGCAAGATATGACGCGGAAGTGGTTGAAGGGGATGCATAAAAATGAGCGAGACCGTCAAGAACAGATCTGAGATTCTTTTCATCTACGACATAAGGGATGGAAATCCAAACGGCGATCCACTGGATGAGAACAAGCCCAGGATCGACGAAGAGGCAGGGATAAATCTGGTTACTGATGTGAGGCTGAAGAGAACTATCAGGGATTATCTCTACAACTTCAAAGGCCTTGAGATCTTCGTAAGAGAGATCATCTACGATGATCAAAATATGTTCATCCAGGATGGGAAGAGACGGGCTAAGGATTTCAGTGAAGATCCCAAGAGAATTTTAGATGACTGCATCGATGTGCGCCTATTCGGGGGTGTCATCCCGCTTAAAGGTGACTCGATAACGTACACCGGCCCGGTTCAATTCAAGATGGGCAGATCCCTTCATCGCGTCTCCATGAAGCACATCAAGGGCACTGGTGCCTTTGCATCAAAGGAAGGTTCAAAACAGGCAACCTTCCGAGAGGAAGATATCCTCCCATATTCGCTCATCCTCTTCTATGGCATAATAAACGAGAACGCTGCCGTGCATACCAAACTTTCTGACGCGGACGTAACGCTATTGCTAGAAGGCGTCTGGAACGGAACCAAGAGCCTAATCTCCAGGACAAAGGCCGGTCAGGTTCCAAGGCTTCTCCTCAAGGTCAACTATAGCAAGGAGAACTATCACATTGGCGACCTCGACAGGATGGTGAAGCTGGTAACTGAGATGCCCCATGAACACATTCGTGACACCACAGATTTCCAGCTTGATGTATCTGAACTTGTTGGAAAACTTGCATCCGAGAAGGACTCGATCAAGGATATCGAGATCTGCGTCGACGAGAGGATCAAATTCAGCAAAGACGGCATCAGTTTCCCAATGGAAGAATTGGCGAAAGCTACGGGCATAGCCATAAAACCGATAGCGTTCTGAGGTCCAAGATGCCGGAGAGTGTGATCGTATTCGACGTGTGGGGGGACTACGCCCATTTCAGGAAAAACTACTCCACAAGTTCACCCCTCACCTACTCTTTCCCCCCCAGAACGGCACTTTCGGGGCTGATCGGAGCCATAACCGGGCTTGATAAAACAGGTTATTTCAGACAGTTTTACAAGGTTGATGCCAAAATCGGCTGCAAGATCCTTGCGCCTGTGAAAAAAGTGAGGATCGGTGAGAACCTTATCGACACCAAAAGCACAGGCTCGATGAAGATGCATCTGATCAAGAACAGAACTCAAATCAGATTCGAATTCGTCAAGGACCCGAGGTACAGAATATACTTCTGCCACACTGATGAGCAATTTTATAATCTATTTAAGTACCTTCTCACCAATCATCAGTCTGTGTATACACCTTGTTTTGGACTTAGTCAGCTCATTTGCAACTTTGATTTTGTTGGGGAGTTTGGCATGAAGAGATCTCCGGAAGAATTCCAGACGATAGATAGCGTCGTTCCCGGAAAGTGCCTTCTTGAGACACCTGATTTCGAAGATGGCGGTGAATATTTTTCAGAGGTGATGCCAGGAGAGATGGGCGAAGACCGGGAGGTGACAGACTACAGCGAGATTCTCTTTGAGAGGAAAGGAAAGGCGATCAAAGCGAAGGCAAAAGAGCTTTGGGCGGTGGAGAATGACGAGCGAATCGTATTCCTTTAAGCTGAAGTCTCATCCGGATAAGCTTCTGGTAGACCACCTGCAAAACGTTGGGACTCTATGCAGGAAAACGATCTCTGAGAAGGTCCTGAACATGGATGATGCGGACCTTCTGACGGATGCAGCTTACATCATCGGCGTCACCCATGATCTGGCGAAGGGAACGAACTTCTTCCAGGAATACATTACAGAAACGGACGAAAAGAGGAAAAAGTCCCTTAAAGCCAGAGAGAACACGCATCACGGCTTACTCTCTGCCTTCTTCACTTACGCCGTGATAAAGGATTATCTGAGCCAGTCGGGAAGAATTGGGGGACTAGCCGATTACTTGCCCATCATATCTTTTTTGGCTGTGAAAAGACATCACGGAAACCTCTCAAACACCTTGGACGAGATAAGTGAAGTACATGCCGAAAGGGAGAAGATTCTGAAGACTGCAGAAGAGCAGATAAATTCCATGGATCTGGCCGAGATCGAAGAGATCCTCTCGTCGCTCCTCACAGGAGATATGAGCGACCTGAAAATCGATGTTAATGCGTTAAGGAATTATATATTAAATAGCGCATCCAAAGATATTGGCAGAAAGGATAAACGATTCATAAGAAGCTTGGGCAGCAAAGGCGATCTCTATCCTTATTTCGTAACTCAGTTTCTATATTCTGCCCTTTTGGATGCCGATAAGACCGATGCTGGGCTAGACGGCGTAAATCTTAAGCGACTGGACCTGGCAGAGGACCTAGTTGATAGATATAGAGATGCCCACCATTTCTCAACAAACCAGGAGAACATCAACAGCCTCAGAAATCAGATCTACGAAGACGCCATAGAGAGCATCACGGCTTGGAACCTCGACGATAAGATCCTCTCTCTGAACGTTCCTACGGGCACGGGAAAGACCCTGGCCTCGCTCTCACTGGCTTTGAAGCTCAGAGAGCGTTTGAACGACGAAAGAAAATTCAAGCCCAGAGTGATCTATGCATTGCCCTTCCTGAGCATAATCGATCAAAACTATGGCGTCTTTGAAGATGTCCTGAACCCTGGTGGAGAAGGGGTTGATTCCAGGCTGCTTCTAAAGCACCACCATCTGGCGGATGTAAAGTACAAGACCGAGGAGAACGAGTTCGAGGTGGACAAGAGTCGCTTGCTCCTGGAGGGCTGGAATTCCGAGATAATTGTGACCACGTTCTGGCAGCTCTTCAACACCCTCTTTTCCAACAGAAATCGACAGCTAAGAAAATTCAACAAGCTTGCTAACTCCATAATAATCTTGGATGAGGTTCAGGCCATCCCACATCAGTACTGGCAGCTGACTCACGATGCTTTGAAGCTTCTCTGCGATAAGTTCAATAGCTACGTCATATTCATCACTGCAACTCAGCCCCTCATCTTTGAAGAGGCGACGGGAGAGATCAAAGAGATCGCTCAGAAGAAAGAAGAGTACTTCAGGGGCTTAAACAGAATTGAGTTGATTCCCAAGATCGAGAGTGCCCTAACACTCGACGAATTTAAAGCATTGCTGGAGGAGGACCTAACCGAGAAAAAGGATAAGGATTTTTTGGTTGTCCTTAATACTATTGGATCTGCCCAAGAGGTTTATGCCTTCATTCAAAGTTTGAAACTTGAGAACACGAAGGGTTTTTTCCTCTCTACAAATGTCATCCCAAAGGAGAGGTTAAAGCGGATAAATGAGATCAGGAACAGCGGAAGCGGAGAAACGAAGGAACCGACGAGAAAGGTCATCGTCAGCACACAGCTCATCGAAGCTGGCGTGGACATAGATGCCGATATCGTTTACAGGGATTTTGCGCCCTTGGACTCGATAAATCAGGTGGCTGGGCGGTGTAACAGAAATTCCGCCAAAGACGATAAGGGCACTGTTTCGATTTTCATTTTGAAAGATGATAAAAAAGAGTTTTATAAATATATCTATGATCCATTCTTGATAAGCAACACCCTGGATATTCTTAAACCCATTAAAGAGCCGATCAAAGAATCAGAATTCTTAGATCTGAATAACCGATATTTCAAAGCCGTGAAAAGAGGGATGGGCGACCAGGATTCAAAGGACAACCTGGACTACATTGCTGGATTAGCGTTTAAGGATCTGAGCAAGAACTTCAAGCTCATCGAGGAGGACTATCCAAGGGTGGACGTCTTTGTGGAGATAAACAAAGAAGCCGCTGAGATCTGGAGGCAATATCAAGATCTCCAATCTGAGAAAGACCACATTGAGAGAACGAAGAGATACCTCAAGATCAAGAAGGAGTTCAGCGAATACGTGATCTCCGTCCCTGAGAAGTTCGCGCGCTCTCTGGTTGTTGAAAACGGCGATATCGGCTACATCTCAATTCACGAGTTGGCCAACTACTACGATGGGGAAACGGGCTTTAAGCGAGAAAAAGCCGGTGAAGGCTCATTGATCTTCTGATGCAGGGAATTGCATGATCCTCAAAATCCTCCGCTTGACCTTCCACTCCGATGCCCCCATGCGCGGGGACGCCGCCAAGCTCCGCGGCTTCTTCGCCACCAGCTTCAACGAGTACGCCCTCCTCCACCAGCACGTAACAGACAAGCTGATCTACAGATATCCTCTCATCCAGTACAAGATGCCTGGTGATGGCCCCCTCATTCTGGGGATCAACGAGGGAGCGGAGGTTCTGAAGGAGATCTACGACAAGTTCGACGAGATAAAGCTCGGCGAGTCCACCTACTCCGTCATGGAACGGGGCGTGATCCTCAAAAGCGAGGAGTTCGGCTGCTCCCCACAGATTCAGAGCTACAGGTTTGCGACCCCGTGGCTCGCCCTCAACCAGAGGAACTACGATAAATATCGACGAGCTTCTCAGGAGGAGAGGAGAGACCTCCTCCGGCGAATCTTGGTGGGGAACATCCTCTCCGCCTCCAAAGGGCTCGGCTACGTCGCCAAAGAGCATATCAGGCTGGAGGTGGTAGGGGTTACGGAGGAGATCTGCCAGCTGAAAGACGAGAAGGTAACGGGGATTTGGGGGGAGTTCACGACGAACTTCGAGATCCCGGAGCTATTGGGCCTCGGGAAGTCCGTCTCTAGAGGGTTTGGGGCGGTCGCAAGGTTGAGGTAAAGGAGGCAGCATCGGCACTTATCTTGTCGGCAGGGGGTGGACCTACGGCCAACCTGCAGGAATGAATTTATAAGGGACTCGATAAATTCCACCCATGTCGGAGGGAGGATGAGAAAAGACCGGTTTGACGCGGAGAAACAGGGAAAAGGACGAAAATCGGCCGCTGTTCGAGCGCCAGTTCCACAAAAACAAGGATTGAAACATCTATCACCAGCGTCCGTATGGGGGGACCGTTGAGTTCGAGCGCCAGTTCCACAAAAACAAGGATTGAAACCAAGAAGGCCAGGACTCAAACCTATGCCATGGATGCCTGTTCGAGCGCCAGTTCCACAAAAACAAGGATTGAAACTGAGTGTCTTCCAGCTCACAAGTACGGCATTCATTGTTCGAGCGCCAGTTCCACAAAAACAAGGATTGAAACCCGTACACACGGGTCCTTTCTGCTTCCTGGGCTAGGTTCGAGCGCCAGTTCCACAAAAACAAGGATTGAAACTGAAAAGGTAGGATCGGAAATTGGTCGTCTGGTCGAGTTCGAGCGCCAGTTCCACAAAAACAAGGATTGAAACCTGACGTTCGTGATCCAAGAGTCATCCCACAAAACAGTTCGAGCGCCAGTTCCACAAAAACAAGGATTGAAACAAAACACTAACAAGCTAAGTAAACGTAATAGTAACGTTCGAGCGCCAGTTCCACAAAAACAAGGATTGAAACACTAATGAAGAGAATAAAATAAAAACGAGATATAGAGTTCGAGCGCCAGTTCCACAAAAACAAGGATTGAAACCCATCGAAAATGAATATGCTATCGGGGATCATCCAAAGTTCGAGCGCCAGTTCCACAAAAACAAGGATTGAAACGCGTATTCTGCCCCCTTCCAGGGTCCGTGTCACCGTTCGAGCGCCAGTTCCACAAAAACAAGGATTGAAACCCGCAGGCTTTACATTCGTGGTGGTTTTGTGCCAGGTTCGAGCGCCAGTTCCACAAAAACAAGGATTGAAACTTCGTGGAGGTAACCGATGCAGCCCCACTTCCGTTGGTTCGAGCGCCAGTTCCACAAAAACAAGGATTGAAACATGGCGACGTAACGGTAGCCGCTGGGAAGGACCTAGTTCGAGCGCCAGTTCCACAAAAACAAGGATTGAAACGCCAATCTGGCGGCACGACTGGCGGCCTGACCAGTGTTCGAGCGCCAGTTCCACAAAAACAAGGATTGAAACACTTGTAGGATCGGAAAGGACGAAGCGGGAAGTCCGTTCGAGCGCCAGTTCCACAAAAACAAGGATTGAAACTAGAAATAAATTCGGAGGAAAAAACTATGCCTGAAGTTCGAGCGCCAGTTCCACAAAAACAAGGATTGAAACTCACCAATGGTCTGAAGTATCCCAGGGATCGCACTAGTTCGAGCGCCAGTTCCACAAAAACAAGGATTGAAACATTTTCCCTATGTTGTAGGGCTCCAGGGTATTTGAAGTTCGAGCGCCAGTTCCACAAAAACAAGGATTGAAACTTTATCAAAGCTCATCCTCTCCGTACCTGGTTCTATCGTTCGAGCGCCAGTTCCACAAAAACAAGGATTGAAACTAAAATGCAGTATTCAGGGGCTAAATCGGTATATAGTTCGAGCGCCAGTTCCACAAAAACAAGGATTGAAACTCACAGGCTCTAACTCGAATAGAGAGGGACTAATGGCGTTCGAGCGCCAGTTCCACAAAAACAAGGATTGAAACACATCACATCCATAGAAGTGTATTTTGCCCCTGATGTTCGAGCGCCAGTTCCACAAAAACAAGGATTGAAACTGGATTGCGTGTCCACCTGTACCGCCTACGGTGGAATGTTCGAGCGCCAGTTCCACAAAAACAAGGATTGAAACTAAGTTAGTTGACGAGGGTTAACTATGGGCGACGTGTTCGAGCGCCAGTTCCACAAAAACAAGGATTGAAACTTATGGCTGGTAAAGACAAGGGCCGTAGAGGTAAGGGTTCGAGCGCCAGTTCCACAAAAACAAGGATTGAAACTCCACTCGGCTAGAATGTCGGTCTACCTCTACGGAGTTCGAGCGCCAGTTCCACAAAAACAAGGATTGAAACCCTCCTATCTTGATGGGCGTCTTTCCGGGCTTAGGTTCGAGCGCCAGTTCCACAAAAACAAGGATTGAAACTCTGTTAATGCTCTTCTGAAGAAAACGCTATCAAGTTCGAGCGCCAGTTCCACAAAAACAAGGATTGAAACTCAGCTACACCTTCGTTATGCCTCAGAACCTTGAGGTAAAGTTCGAGCGCCAGTTCCACAAAAACAAGGATTGAAACCCTCCCTCTCAAACTCGCCATAGACGCGCCTCTCGGCCGTTCGAGCGCCAGTTCCACAAAAACAAGGATTGAAACTCCTCTCGTCTAGCTGAATATCTCCCTGATCATGGGGTTCGAGCGCCAGTTCCACAAAAACAAGGATTGAAACTATCCGACCCAGTTTTGGTAATACGATTGCGTCTCGTTCGAGCGCCAGTTCCACAAAAACAAGGATTGAAACTTCTTTTGTCACGATAGAAAGCGCCGAGGTGATTCTCGTTCGAGCGCCAGTTCCACAAAAACAAGGATTGAAACTTCAAAGAGCTGATCGGAATCGGAGGCCGGGTTCTCGTTCGAGCGCCAGTTCCACAAAAACAAGGATTGAAACTTTCATGACCGAAGATCAAGCTTCCGCATGGGAAGAAGTTCGAGCGCCAGTTCCACAAAAACAAGGATTGAAACCAGGGACCCATGGCAGGGGCCGCAGCTATGACTGGGTTCGAGCGCCAGTTCCACAAAAACAAGGATTGAAACAAGATAAGATAGTTCTGAAAGCGGAGGATGGGACGCACATGTTGTTCGAGCGCCAGTTCCACAAAAACAAGGATTGAAACATGGTGGCCGCGTTGATAGACCGATCCAGCGGCGTGAAGTTCGAGCGCCAGTTCCACAAAAACAAGGATTGAAGCCTAAAGCGGCGAGCTCTACGGTGATCCGCGATTAATCAGGAGATCCCTTCTGGTGGGCGGTTCCGAAAAGGAGAGCAAGATGTTCAGAAAGATT
>Ga0334886_1003721_pt1 | contig 13310 bp, 9 predicted proteins | sample GraSluR1_MG_9_FD_207232 | JGI IMG/M metagenome (GOLD analysis project Ga0334886, IMG submission 207232) | Sludge microbial communities from methane-producing bioreactor in Wageningen University, Netherlands - Granular Sludge_27_06-R1 | ecosystem: Engineered > Bioreactor > Anaerobic > Unclassified...
CGATGCTGCACGCCAGGCGCCCCTCGGGCGCGACTTGACCGCCAGCCAAGGCCCCGACCGCGGCCCGATAAGCGCGCCCCGGGCGCGACAACAGCACCCTTCCAGCGACGGATCGCCAGTGTTGGTTGACGCTCGGCGGCCAGGGCAGTTCGACGCGCATTACAGAACCGCCCCGCCGAAGCGTGGACGCTCGGCCGGCTCGGGATCTTGTTCGGACTGCTCGGGGTCGTCGCCGCTTTCGAGCGCCGGCGTCGGCAGGACTTCAACGGGCGGCTTGTCGGCCGGCCAATCGTCCATGGGCTCGGCGTCGGCTTCAACGGAAACTACGGGCGACCAGGTAAGCTCGACCTCGCCAGAGAAATCCGTCTGCTTTCGGTCCACGAACAACGCCAACGTCTTGCCCAACAATTCTAAGCATCGCGCCGCGAGCGGGCCGTCTAGCGGTCGCTCAACACCAGTTTCGCGGCCGTGTCTGTCGAGCACGGCGACGGGCACCAACGACCAGCGCGCGAGTCGTTGCAAGTCGGCGACGATTTGGTCTCCCCGAAGCTCGACCCGCTCCGCACGTGCGGCGATCAGGCGATCCACTAGCTCGCGAACGGCCGGCTTTTTCATCAGCTTGTGCGCCATCACGCGCGCCGAACCGGTGGCGGAGTCGCTGTATCCGGCCGCACGCGCCGCCTGCGCGCCGTTGCAACAAACTGCATACTCGGCCGCAAAGCGCCTCTCCAACTCGGTCAATTGTTTCTGTTTCTTCGGTGCTTCCATGTCCGACGATATAGCACGGAATCGCGGGACACGGTGTCCCGTTCTCGATGTTGGCCGAAATATGTTGAACAGATGTTGAACCGGCGGGCAAACCCGCTCGCAAGGTTCGCCCCCGGTTTCCGTAACTCTTTTGTTTTCTTGGGGTTTTTGGAGCGGGCAACGGGTCTCGAACCCGCGACCCTCAGCTTGGGAAGCTGATGCTCTACCAACTGAGCTATGCCCGCTCCGTGGCGGCGAATCTAACCCGGCGCCCAGGAGGTGTCAAGATGGGCCCCGGCTCGCCATGCGTCCGCGGCCGGTCGCGGCGGGCCCTTCCATTAGAGCCCATTCGGACGCAACCGCGACAATCCCTGTTGCACGAGCTGCCGCAGCGTTGCGAGCACCGTCGGGTCGTCCGGCGTCCCCGCCGCCGCGGCTGGCAGCCGCGCAAACCAGGTGCGCTGCCGCTTGGCGTACTGGCGCGTCGCGCGCGCGATCGCAGGAACCAGCTCGCCGCCCGCCAGATCGCCCTGCAGATGCCGCACGATTTCCCGGTAGCCAAGGCTGCGCAGGCCCGGACAATCCGGGCGATGGCGCGCCAGCAAACCGCGCGTTTCCTCGATCCAGCCTCCCGCGAGCATTGCCTCGGTTCGCGCGCGGATGCGTTCATCGAGGTCCGTCATTGCGCGTTCGAGACGCACGAGCGGAAACTCCAAACCGAGCACCGGTGCGCATCGCTGCGCCGCCGCCAGATCGCTCGCCGAACACCCGGCGAGTCGGTAGATCTCCAGCGCCCGCCGCCGCCGATAGCGATCGCTCGGGTGCAGGCGCATTGCTGCCGCCGGATCGACGCGCTGCAGTTCGGCGTCGATTTCGGCTTCCGCGAGCGCGGCGATCGTCCGGCGGACCTCCGCCAGACGCGCACGGCTACCCTGCGGCAACACGAAGAATCCCTCACTTGCCGCGCGCAGGTAGAGGCCGGCACCGCCAACGAGCAGCGGCAAGCAGCCGCGGGCGGCGATCGCGGGCCACAAGGCGGCGAAGTCTTCGCGAAAGCGCTGCGCCGAGTAGGTTTCTGTGGGCGCCAGGAAATCGATCAGATGGTGTCGGCAAGCCGCCTGCTCGGCAGCCGACGGCTGTGCCGTGCCGATCCGCAGCCCCCGGTAGATCTGGCGGCTGTCGAGCGAGATGACCTCGAGCGGGAACTCCGCGGCGAGTTGCAGCACGAGTGCGGTCTTGCCGGCCGCCGTCGGGCCCGCGATCACCGGGCAGAAGCCGCGAACCCCGCCGCCGGCTTCAGCGCCGCCGGCCAAACTTGGTCTCCAGCTCGGCGAGCGTGAATTGAATCAAGGTCGGCCGCCCGTGCGGACAGTGCAGCGGTTGATCGGTCGCAAAGAGCTGGTCGACCAGACTCTGCATTTCGGGCACGGTCAGTGGTTCGCCCGCGCGCACCGCGCCGTGACAGGCAAAGGACGCCAGAAGCGCGGCCTGCTGCTCATCGTGCGGATCGGTGTCTGCGCCCAGATCGTCCAAGATATCCAGCAGCAGGCGGCCCTCTTGCCAGTTCTTCAGACTGGTCGGAATTCCTTGCACCAGGACCGATTGGCCCCCGAACGGCTGGACGGAGAAACCCAAGACTTCCATTCGCGCGCGGTGTTGCTGGAAGGCTTGCAGTTGGGTCGGCGAAAGATCCAGATGGACCGGAAAGAGCAGCTGCTGCGTGGCCAGTGGTCGCGCCGCACCGGACAAGGCCCGCCGCGCCTGGTTGTACAGGATGCGCTCGTGACTATTGTGCTGATCGATCAGGACCAGGCCGCCGCGAATCTGCGTCACGATGTACGTGCGATGCAACTGCCAGAACGGCGCCGGGTGAAACGTCGCGCTTTCCTCCGAGCTCACCGGTGCGGAAACGTCGCCGCCGCCAAAGCCCGCCCGCACGGCGGCGGCTCCGAACAATTCGCCCTGGCCCGCAGGGACGCCGCGAGCTTCGGGACCAGCCGAACCGCCGCGTTGGAAATGGCGGCGCAGGTAGTCGGCTTCCGCGGCGGCCACCGCGTCACCGCCGTCAGCCGCGAGTCCGCCGAATCCCGGCACCGCGCCGATCGACCCAACCGGCGTGCCGTCATCCGGCGAGCCTGTCGGCCGCAGATGCACCGCGTCGCGCAAACTGAGGCCGTCCTCGATCGCGGACTTGAGCAGCCCGTATACCTGGCGCTCGAGCAACAGACGGACCTCGGTCTTTGCCGGATGCACGTTCACATCGACCTCGCCGGGCGGCAGTTGCAGAAACGCAATGACAACCGGATATTTGCCCGGCGGTACCGCTTCGCGGTACGCCTGCGCGATCGCGTGCGACAGCGCGGCGCTCTCAACCGGCCGCCGATTGACGAACAGGAACTGCTGCTCCCGGTTGCCCCTCACCCAGGTCGGGCGCGACGCGAGCCCGGCAACGCTGAACCCGCCTGCTTCTTTCTCGAAGCGCGAGAGATGCTCGGCCACCGCGCCGCCGAGCAGATCGCGGACGCGGTCCGGCAGCGAAGCGGCCGGCAGCAGATCCAAGCTGATCTGATCCTCGTCCCGCAGGCACCAGCGAACTTCCCAGTGCGCCAGCGCCAGAATGGAGACGATTCGCACAATCGCCCGCTTCTCGGCCTGGACCGTTTTCATGAACTTGCGTCGCGCGGGCGTGTTGTAGAAGAGATCGGCGACCGTCACCGTGGTGCCGCGATTGCGCGGCGCGGGTTCGCGCCGGACGATCGCGCCGCCCTCGATCTCCAGCAATCCCCCCACCGTCTCGCCGTCGCAGCGGCTGACCACCCGTAGGCGGCTGACCGAGGCGATGCTCGCCAGCGCCTCCCCGCGAAAGCCGAAGCTGCGCACACGCATGATGTCCGCCGCTGACGCGATCTTGCTCGTGGCGTGGCGTTCACAGGCGAGCGGCAACTCGCGAAACGGAATTCCGTGCCCGTTGTCCTCGACCGACAAGAGGGCGAGCCCGCCCTCCATCATGGAGACGGTGATGGTCGTTGCACCCGCGTCGAGGCTGTTCTCGCAGAGTTCTTTGACGACCGAGGCCGGTCGTTCGACGACCTCGCCGGCCGCGATGCGGTCGATCGTGGCATTGTCCAGGACACGGATCGGCGCTGGCAGTTCCAACATGAGGTCGCTCCGCAACAGTGGTCGGGGGCGGATCGCTCGGCACTGGGCAGGTAGGATAGGGCGCGGCCGGGGACACGTCAACGGCGGCGCGCTTTCATCACGCATCCAGCCGACTGCGGGCGCACGCGAGCAGCGTTTCGGCGGGTCCCTCGTGGGCGGGGTACGCGACACGCGCCGTCGCGATCGCGAGCTGCGGATCCCCGGCGAGGTCACGCAGGGCGGCCTGGAGTCGTACCTGGACGCGATCCAACCGCTGTACGTCCTCAGGCACCAGCACGGCCAGGACGCCGTCAGCTAGCGGGTAGAGGCGGTCCGAGTTGCGCAAATGCGTAGAAAGCCGCCGAGCCGCGGCCTGCAACAGATCAAGAGCATCGCAAACTGGCAGCGAAGGCCGCAGAAGTATGAGTCCGCACACGTTGTGGTAGCGATCGCAGCGATCCAACTCGCAGCGCAGATCGGCGAGCAAACGTAACGCGGCGGCGTCGGCGGCCGGCTCCGCGTCGTCCGCCGCGACCGGCGCCGTCCAGGGCTTCGCTGCCAACGGGGCGGTGTCCGCGGGGGTCCAGGATTTGCGCGGCGCGACGTCGCTCGCCGCCACGATCTGGCCCAGGGTGGCTGCAAGCGGCAGGATCAACTCGGCGTCCAGGTCGGAAAAGACCTGGCCATCGAGTTCATACAGGCTCTGTTTACCGACCAGGACGAGGCCGGGCGCCGGCTCGCCAGTCCGGCTGACGGCCGCGAGCACGCTCAACGGCGTATCGCCCGTCGCCAGCGTCGTGATGTGCCAGCCGTCGCTGGCGGCACCGCGCAGTAGCCGCGGTAGATCCGCGAGCCAGGCGGCCGCCTCGGGCACGTTACCGCCGGCCAAGCGGGCGGGCGTCGTGTCCAGATTGGCGACCGCAGCCACGTAACGCGCGCCTGTCAGCCGCGCCGCGGCGTCGCAGAGCCGTTCGCCGGCCTGGCCAGGCGTCGTGTCGCTGGTCGTGAGCGCCGTCAACGCCGTCGACAAGGCCGCGAGGCGGTTGGCGCGAACCGCCTGCCGTCGCTGATCGAGCTGGTCGGCAAGCAGGCGTTCGAGCAGGAAGACCATTTCGCCGGCCATTGCATGGAACGCGTGCGCCGTGCGCGCGTGGTCGAAACGGACGGCCAGACCGGCGCGGACGGGATCGCGCCCGACCGGCAGATAGAAGATGGTGACCGGCGCCAGCTCGCCGGCCGCGACATCGGTCTGGCGGGCCACCAGCGGCAATCCCGTCGTCAGGACCTCGACCCAGGCGGGATCGCGCAGGGGCTCGTACCAGTCGTTGCCGCGACCGTCGACGGAATTTTCGCAGACCAAAAGGCCGCCGTCGTCGCAGGGAATGGCCAAACTGACGCGTTGCGCGTCGGCCGTGACGGCGATCGCTGCGCACCAGGCCGTCAGCATGGACTTGAAATCGGTCTCCCCGGCGCCGAGGCGCCGCAACTGTTGTTCCGTGAGGTCGAACATCCGGCTCGTGCGCTGTTGCTGCAATTGCTGCACGCCGTGCAGGATTCGACTCAAGCGCACCGACAGCCCCAGCAGGAGGTCGCGGGCCGCTTCGTCCAGCGGCGTTTGGCCCGACTGCGTCGAGATGTTCAGGACACCCAGCAGATGATCTTCAGCGATCAGCGGCGTACAGACCGCGCTGGCGATGTCAGGCCGGTCGCGGCGGCGATCGGCGGCGCCGTGATATCCTTTGACCAACTCGGCCCGGCGGGTCCGCGCCACGCGGCCGGCGATGCCCTCGCCCAGTTTGACGCGGGTGCCGTGCAGCGTGCCTTCGCTCAGACCGGTCGCGTAGGCGATGTACAGCTCTCGGCTCGCATCATCGAATAGCATGATCGAGCCGCCGCTGGCGCCGACTGCCCTGGCGGCAAGGTCGAGCAGCCGCCGTAGGATGGTGTCGCCGGCCAGCGCATCCTCGAGCTCGGAGAGCGCGGCCTGGATGGCATTGCTTTCACGTTCGATTTCGGCTATTTCCGGACGATCGCCACTGGCGCGCATACGTTCCGGTTTACGTGCGCGTCCGGCGAAGAGCCGCGCTCGCAGCTCCTCGGCGCCGATCGTCGGCAAACCGTGCTCGGCGGCGGTGGCCGCAAGTTCGGCGACCAGGGAAGCGGGGCCGGCCGGCAAGACCAGCAGCGCGGATCGATCGGCTGGCAACGCGACCGCGGCCAGGCGATCGACAACAGGCAAACCCATGATCTGCGCGATCGCGCTGCCGAGCGCGTTCGCGGTCGGATCAACGACTGCCAGAATGTCGAGATCGTCGCGGTTCCCCAGGTCGGCGAGCAGGGGCAGCTCGGCCTCCCCGGGCGCGCCGAGAACGATCGACAAGATTTCGCTCATCGCCAGCGCCTCGTGTGCAGTTGGACCTGCGTTTGGGATCGTCCGGGGGCGCCGGAGCTTGAGTGCAGGTTAGCGGCCGCGCCCCTCGCCGAGCTGCTGTTTGATCCGCACGAGCCACATGAACGCATCGACCGGCGAGAGCGTCTCCAGATCGAGTTCGCGCAACGCGGCCAGCGTGTCGCGCTCCTGATCGTTGAACAGGCTAAGTTGTTGCGCCCCCAACGGTTCGTACCTGGGCGCGTCCGCGGCCAACGACCCGCCCGCCGCCGGCCTGCCAAGCGACGCCGCCGCGCCGCGCGGCGTCTCGCGCGCCAGAAAGGCCAGCAAGCTCTCGGCCCGCCGCAAGACCGGCTCCGGCACGCCCGCCAGACGCGCGACGTGGATGCCGTAGCTCTTGTCGGAGCGCCCCGGCGATACCTGGTGAAGAAAGATGATACGGCCTTCCCATTCCCTCACTTGCAGTTGCAGGTTGACGAGGCCCGGCAGGGTGTCGGCGAGCTCGGTCAACTCGTGGTAATGCGTCGCGAAGACCGTCCGCGGCCGCGGACTAAGGTCACCTTGCAGGAACTCGGTGATGGCCCAGGCCAGCGACAGGCCGTCGTAGGTGGAGGTCCCGCGGCCGATCTCGTCGAGGATTACCAGGCTGCGTCCGCTCATCTGATGCAAGATATGCGCTGTCTCGCTCATCTCGGCGTAGAAGGTCGATTCGCCGCGGGCCAGGTTGTCACTGGCGCCGACGCGCGTGAAGATCCGATCGACCCAGCCGATGCGCGCCGCCGCCGCCGGCACATGACCGCCCGCCTGCGCCATCAGCACGATCAGCGCGGTCTGGCGCAGGTACGTGCTCTTGCCGCCCATGTTCGGGCCCGTCAACAGGATGAGCTGCCGGTCCTCGCCGTCGAGGCTGAGATCGTTGGGAATGAAATCCTGGCTCGCAAGAAGCTGCTCGACGACCGCATGGCGGCCGCCTTTGATTTCCAGCTCGCGACTCTGATCGCAGACAGGCCGGCAGTAGTTCCGTTCCTCGGCAAGCGCCGCGAACGCGCACAGCAGGTCGATCCGAGCGACGCGATCGGCAGCCTGGTAGATATCCGGCAGGCGGCTCTGCACGGCGGCGAGCAGTTGCGCGTAACAAGCGGCTTCCAGCCGCTGCGCCATGTCCTCAGCGTCCAGGATAGTCTGCTCGGCCTGCTTGAGTTCGGTAGTGACGAACCGGCAGCTGTTGACCAGCGTCTGTTTTTGTTCGAAATCGCCGGGCACCTTGTCCAGGTGCTTGCGCGTCACGTCGAAGTAGTAGCCGAATACTCTATTGTAGCCGACCTTCAGCGAGGAGATGCCGGTGCGCTCCCGTTCGCGCTGCTGCAAGTTCGCCAGAAACCCCTTGGTGTCGTGCGCGATGGCACGGCAGCGGTCGAGCTCAGGATCGACGCCGGCGCGGATGTAGCCGCCCTGCCGTGGATTCGCCGGCGGTTCGTCTGGCAACGTTTCCAGTAAGCGGGCGCCGAGGTCCTCCAGCGGGGGTAGTTCCTGCGCCCAATCGCAGACCGGATGACGCGTGCGGCCGTCCGCCACACCAAGCCCTCGCAGCTCGCCGGCTGCCAATAGTCCAACCCCCAACTGACGCAGTGGGCGCGGCGCGATGCGGCCCGCTGCCGCTCGCGCCGCCAACCGTTCGAGATCCCCGACCCGGCGCAGGACCGTGCGCAACGGCTCGCGCCACTGCGGGTCAGCGCGCAGTCCGTCGACGCCCACATGCCAGCGCTCCAGCTCCGCCAAATCGGTCAGCGGCTCGGCCAAACGTTCTTCCAGCAAGCGGCGCCCGGCTGCGGTCACGGTCCGATCCACGTGGTGAACGAGCGTACCCTCGCCGCGTTCGCTGCGCAAAGTACGGAAGACCTCGAGGTTGCGCAGGGTCTCGGCATCGAGGACAAGACGGTCGCCGCGCCGCTGGTAGCGCAGGCTGGTGACTTGGACGGGTCGCTGCAGGCTCAGGCTCGTCAGATAGCGCAGCAGAGCGCCGGCGGCGGCCACGGCCGGTTCTCGCTCGGGCGCTTCCAGGTCGAAGACGCCCAGACTGGCCACCTGAAAGTGGTCGAGCAGCGTGCGGCGGGAGAAGGCGGGATGAAACCACGTGTCGTTGACCTGGTTGATCACGACGTGCGGCAGGGTCACGCGCCAGGATTGCAACCGCGCAGCCGCCTCGCCTTCGCGCAGAATGACCTCCCGGACGGTGTGGCGTTCGCAAAGGGCAGCCAGCGAGGTCGCCTCCTGGCCGCAGCGAAACGCGCCGGTCGTCGCGTCCAGGAGGGCCCAACCGGCTTCGCCGCCGCCGGTCGGCGTCTCGGCCGCCGGCAAGTACGCCAGGCAGTAGCGGCCGCTAGATCCGGCGACCAACTCCGGGGCGGTCGCCGTGCCAGGACTGATGATCTCCACCACATCCCGTTTGACCAGACCGCGGGCAGTCGCAGGATCCTCGATCTGTTCGCAAATCGCGACGGTGAGTCCGGCCTCGAGCAGGCGCGCCAGATACGTGTCCAGCGCATGATGCGGCACGCCGGCCAACGGCACCGGATGGTCGCTGTCCTTGTCGCGGCTGGTCAACGCGACTCCGGCCACGCGCGCCAGGATCTCGGCGTCTTCGAAGAAGGTCTCGAAGAAGTCGCCCATGCGATACAGCAGCAGGGTCTGCGGATGCCGCGCCTTGATCTCCAGGTATTGCTCGAGCATCGGCGTCATCCGGCCGCCGTCCGACCTGGCGCCGGCCATCAGGCGCCGCTTTCGGTTACGAAGCCCTGCAAACCCAGGGCGCGTTCGAGGCGCGTGGCTTCGTTGCCCGCCTGAACGCGGCTGACGAAGCTGCCGGTTTGAACGCGATAGAGCGGTTGACTGAGATCGTCGAGTGCCGGCACGATCCGCAAACCGGGGATCTCCCGCCGCCAGCGCGCGACGAACTGCAGCGCGAGCGAGCGATCCCGAAAGGCAGCGAGTTGGATCGTGTAGCGTCCGCTCCCGTCTTCCGCCTGCTCCGCCCCGCCCGCGGCCGTCAGGGTGTCGGCCGCAGCCGCGAACTCATCGGACTCCCTGCGCAATTGCCCCTGAACCTCCAACGCGGCCAGCGTTCCGGGATGGTCCCGCAGGATGTCCGCGGCGAGGTCGCGGGCTTCCAGATCGCGGCCGAGCATGGTCAACGCTTGCCAGCGTCCTGCCAGCAGTTCCGGTCGCGCCGCGGGATCGACGCGCCGAGCTGCGGTCTCGAAATAACTGAGGGCGAGTTCGTGATCACCGCTTTCCAAGCCGATGCGTCCGAGCAAGCCGCGCGCGGCAGCGAAGGCCGGGTCGTCCAGGCGTACAGAGGCGAGCATTTCCCGCGCGCGCTGCGTCTGGCCGGCCAGACGCAGGGCCTGCCCGGCGAACAAATACACGTCCCCGGGCACGGCCGGCGCCGCCGCTTCCAGCGCAATCTGGAGCAACTGCCAGGCGGCCTCCGGACGCTGCCGCGCGAGGGCGACGGTTGCGCCGTCCAACGCTGCCTGCAGGCGCCATTCCAGCGCCACCTCGCGGTCGCGAACGATCTGTAACGCGAGGTCTGTGGCAAGGTCCGGATCGGTCGCCAGACGCATTTGCCAGAGCCGGTGTTCGCCCGGCGCACCGGTCGCGACCGGTAGCGCGACGAGCGCTTCCCGCGCTGATTCGTATTGCGCGCGCCGGAAGAGATCGGTCACCTCCGTGAACGATCCGGACGCCAGCGCCACGGACAAACCCGCGATCCCCAGTGCCGTCGCGACGGCGCCCGGTCCTCGGCGACGCGGGATTCGGCACAACAGCCTCACGCACCACTCCCGTTCCTGCCGCTAATACCGCGGCGGGGTCGCTAGCGGCCCCGCCTCCGCCGCCGCCGCACGCGCCGCCAACGGCGCCGGCGCGAAGGAATCAGCAGCCAGGCAAGTCGGGCAGAACCAACGAACCTCTTCTTCGCGGCGGCCGCATTGGCCGCAGCGATAGCCGCGCACCATGCCGGGGTCGCCCAAAAGATTCCAGACCTTGCTGAACGCCGCTTGCGGATGCTCACTCGTAAGCAGGCGCAAGTAGGACGCGGCGGCGTCCGGTGTCAGACGCGGATCGCCGCGCTTGCCCGCGAGCAGACGCAGGGCGTCGTCGCGGCGGTCCAGCTTCTCGTAGAGGCGAGCGAGCGCCATCCAGAGCGACGGCGGTGCTTGCGCATCCCGGCAGGCGTTCTCGAGGATGGGGATGACCATGGTGAACCGCCCGGCATCCAGCAGCACACCCTCTAGTAGATGGACAAACGGCGCCATTTCGGCGGGGAAACGCGCCAGTCCCTCAGCGACGGCCGCGACGGCTTTCGCTTCGTCCTGTGCCGCGGCCGCCAACAGCGCGCGCAACAGCAGCACCCGCCCGCCTGCCTCCGGTAACTTGGCCGCCTGGTGCAGCCATTTGCCTGCCGCATCGACGTTGCCGGCCCGCATCTCCAGCAAGGTGCGATCGCACAACCAAGCCGCGCGCCGGCTTTGCAGGAGCGCCGCGTGCTCGGCGACGAGCTTACGTTCCCCTTCCCGTAACGCGGCCAGCGCCGCCTCGTTTTTTTGCTGCGCCAGGGCGGCGGCGAAGCGCAATTCGTACCAGCGCAACTGGTCGTCGGCAAGCGGCGAGAGTTGCGATAAGACTTCTTCCGCTTCGTCCGACCGCGACAGCGCCAGCAGGTCGGCGGCCAGTTCGAGCCCCACGACGACGCGCCGGCCCGGCGGCAAATCCTCACGAACGGCCAGGTTGCGGTGTAGAGCGGCGGCGCGCCCTGGTTGCCCGGTCAGACGCAGCAAGATGCCAAGTTGCAAATATGGCTGGCTGCGGGCGGGTTCGCGCCTGACGACCTCGCTCAGCAGATCGCGCGCGCCGTTCAGATCGCCCGCCAGCCAACGTTCGACGGCTTGCTCGTGCAGATCGACCGCCGTCTGCGCGCGGGGCCGGCGTAGCGCCAGCCACAGCGCGAACGCGCCGAGCGCGATCACTAGAAACCCGAGCAACCAGGGCCAGAGTCCGCCCGCCACCTCAATGGTCCTTCGACGCAGAGTGTTCCGTTAATTCCCTCAGGGGCAAGGTACGCAATTCCCCGAGTTCCTTCTCCAGGCTAGCGTTCTGCCGACGCAAGCGGCCGGCCTCGCGCCGATGGCGCCATTCGCGCGCGAGCCACCCACTGCCGGCGACCAACAGGCCGAGTCCGAAGGAGGCGGCGACCACCCAGAATAGTTCGATCGCCAGGAGTTCCCGGCCGAAGAACCGCAAATCGACGGTCTGGCCGGCGTTGGCGGCGAAGAAATACACGAGCAAGGCAAGAAGCAGCAGGAAGAATATCAGGCGAACCATCCACACGGCCATCACCTCGCTTGCAGTACGGACCCGCAGTTGCCCATCGGGGCCAATGTAGCCGAATCGCGGTCCGCTTCCAACCGAAAGGATGCCCGCTGGCTCAAACCGGCTCGCCCACGAAGGTCGTATGCCGCCAACCCGTAATCAGGAGGCGGTATTCGTCCCCCGGCGCCGCTTCCAGCAAGGGCGCCACGATCTTGCGGTTGCCGGCCGTCCGCAATCGCCAATGCCCGCGCGGGCGCCGGGCGGGCGCTTCGGCCACCGCTGGCCAGGTTTGTCCCACGGCGGCGGCGGCGAGCGTCGCCCAGATCGCTGCCTGCGCTTCCTGCAAGACGGCGAGTCGCCGCTGTTTCTCGGCGAGCGGCACGTCGTCAGGCAGCTTCGCCGCCGGAGCGCCCGGTCGTGGGCTGTACTTGAACGTGAAGACCGAGTCGAACCGCACGGTCCGCAGCAGATCCAGGGTCTGCGCGAAATCATCCTCGGTCTCGCCGGGGAAGCCGACGATGAAGTCGCTGCTGAATGTCACGTCCGGGATCGCGCGCCGCGCGTAGTCGACCATCGCCAGGTAATCGGCGCGCGTGTAGCGGCGTTTCATGCGGTGCAGGATCCGGTCGCTGCCGCTCTGCGCCGGCACGTGCAGCCAGGGACAGATCCGCGGTTCACGGCCGATCAGGTCCATCAGCTGCGGATGCATGTCGTGCGGGTGCCCGGTCAAAAACCGGATGCGGGCCAAGCCGCCGACGGCGAGGATCTGTTCCAGCAGTCCGGCGAAATCCAGTTCGCGGCGCCAATGGTACGCGGTGACGTTCTGGCCCAGGAGCGTGACCTCGCGCCCGCCGCGCGCGATCACGCCGGCGATCTCGTCGAGGATCACTGCGGGCGGCTTCTCGCTCTGCGGACCTCGGGTATACGGCACGATGCAGTACGTGCAACGGTAGTCGCAGCCTTTGTGGATCGTCACCAGATGGGAATTGTTGGCGGGGTAGAGTTCCGTCGGCGCCACGTAGTGTACGGTCTGATCATGGCCGACGGCGACGGCCGGCGGGGTTGACTCCGAGCGCGACCGCAACATGGTCGTTGCGAGGTCAGGCAGTTCGTCGTAGCGATCGACCCCGACCACAAAGTCGACGCGAAACTTCTGGCGCGTGAGCGCCTCGCGCAGGCGTTCGGCCATGCAGCCGCAGATCCCGAGGACGGCCGGCGGCCGCCGCGCCTGTTTGCGCAGGCGGCGCAGTTCGCCGAGCCGGGAAATTACCCGGTGTTCGGCGTGTTCTCGCACGGAGCAGGTGTTGACCAGCACGACGTCCGCCGCCAGATGATCGTCGACCGGGGCGAAACCCGCCGCTTGCAACCGAGCGAGGATGACCTGGGTGTCGTAGACATTCATCTGGCAGCCGTAGGTCTCGATATAGACGGTCGCCGTGCGGCCAACGTCCGGCTCCTGGGCCCGGGCGCGCGGGGCGAGGGCGAAGGGCCTCGTATCGCTCATGATCCCGCCTCGGCGATGACCCGCACGACCTCACCGTGCAAATGCCGATCGCGCCAACCTGTGACCGCCACTTCGACCAATGTGCCCGCCGGCAGCTCGCTGCTCACGGTTACCGCGGCGTAGTTGTCGAGCGTCGCGCGGCGGCCCTTGGCGCCGGGCTGC